>WNGA01007573.1_pt1 | contig 17910 bp, 21 predicted proteins | sample 5400061 | NCBI WGS metagenome assembly WNGA01 (sample SAMN13153366, study PRJNA577476) | soil metagenome | isolation source: 100 cm soil or saprolite under grassland replicate 2 | place: USA:California | collected 2016-06-15 | reverse complement strand
CCGTTCGGGATCTTCAGGCAGCTGACGTTGCCGCACCTGCGGCGGTACCTCGAGCTCGGTGCGCTGCTCGGCTCGATCTACATCGTCCAGGCGTTCGACGCGATCGACCAGATGACCGGAGGCGGTCCCGGTTCGACGAACGTCCCGTACTTCGTCTACCAGGAGTCGATCGGCGGCGGGTTCCGCTACGGCTCGGCGTCCGCCTACGCGATCGTCGTGGTCGTCTTCTCGATCGTCATCGCCACGTTCTCCCTGCGGGTGCTGTCCGGGCTCCTGAAAGACGAGGAGCGGGCATGATGAGCGTAGGCTCGACGGAGCTCACTAAAGAGCGGAGGCGCCGGCTCTGCCGGCGCCGGGAGCGGGCATGATGAGCGTAGGCTCGACGGAGCTCACTAAAGAGCGGAGGCGCCGGCTCTGCCGGTGCCGGGAGCGGGCATGACTCGCGAGCGCCGCGGAACGAGGCTCGGGGTCGGCGAAAGCCGCTACGGCTCGATCGCGCTCGGCACGGCCGCCTGGGTGATCGGCATGCTCTGGATCTTCCCGGTCGCCTGGACCCTCTTGACGAGCTTCAAGACCGAGCAGGACGCGTCGGCTCAGACCCTGCACCACGGCCTCTCGTTTGCCCGCTACAGCGAGATCAGCCATTCGACCGAGGGAACGCTCTCGCTCGGGGCGGCGTTCACGAACTCGTTCGTCGTCGTGCTGGTCTCGACGATCATCGTGATGCTGCTCGCGTTGCCCGCCGCCTATGCGCTCGCGATCCGCCCGGTGCCCAAGTGGCGTGACGTGCTCTTCTTCTTCATCTCGACGAAGTTCTTGCCGATCGTCGCGTCGATCTTCCCGATCTACGTCTACGCCGAGAAGTGGAACCTGATCGGCACCCGCACGATCCTGATCATCCTTTACATCGCGATCAACCTGCCCCTCGCGATCTGGATGACGCGCTCGTTCTTCATCGAGGTGCCGCGCGAGTTGATCGAGGCGGCCGAGATCGACGGCACTTCGCTCATCAATCAGCTTCGCTCCGTGATTCTTCCGATCGCCGCGCCCGGCATTGCGGCGACCGCGCTCCTCTGCGTGATCTTCGCCTGGAACGAGTACTTCTATGCCATCCAGCTGAACTTCGCCGGTGCGTCGACGATGCCCCAGTGGGTGATCGGGCACGTCTCGACACGGGGCAACTTCCTCGCGAAGCTCTCCGCCGCGTCGATGATCGCCTGCCTGCCCGTCGTTCTCGCAGGCTGGGCCGCACAGAAGCGGATGATCCGCGGGCTCTCGATGGGTGCCCTCAAGTGAGAAGGGACTGATCTCTTGGCCTCGGTGCAATACGACGCAGCCACACGGCTCTACCCCGGTACTCCCAAGCCGGCGGTCAACGACCTGAACCTGTCGATCGAGGATGGCGAGCTGCTCGTGCTCGTCGGCCCGTCCGGATCCGGTAAGTCGACGGCGCTCCGCATGCTCGCGGGGCTCGAGCCGCTCGATGAGGGCAAGATCCTGATCGGCGGCAAGGACGTCTCTGCGGTCCGTCCCCGGGACCGGGACATCGCGATGGTGTTCCAGAGCTACGCGCTCTACCCGCAGCTCGACGTCGCGGCGAACATGGGCTTTGCGCTGAAGCAGCAGGGCGTTCCGAAGGAAGAACGGCGGCAGCGCGTGCTCGAGGCCGCGAAGCTGCTCGATCTCGAGCCGTACCTCGACCGGAAACCGAGGAACCTCTCCGGGGGTCAGCGCCAGCGGGTCGCGATGGGTCGCGCGATCGTCCGGCACCCGCAGGTCTACCTGATGGACGAGCCGCTCTCGAACCTCGATGCGAAGCTTCGCGTGCAGACACGCGCCGAGCTCGTCGAGTTGCAGCAGCGGCTTGCGGTGACGACGGTCTACGTGACGCACGATCAGGTCGAGGCGATGACGATGGGACATCGCGTCGCCGTGCTCCGCGACGGGGACCTGCAGCAGGTCGATACGCCGTCGGCCCTCTACCACGACCCCGCAAATCTGTTCGTCGCGGGATTCATCGGCTCGCCGGCGATGAACATGTTGCCGGTGTCGGCGAGCGGGCCGCTACGGATCGGCGGCGCCGACATCGGCGTCGCCGACGACCTGGGAGGCGAGCGCGCGACGGTCGGCTTCCGACCGGAGGCGGTCGTCGTCGGGAATGGCGGTCCGGTTGCCGGCAGGATCCGCATCGTCGAGGATCTCGGTTCCGAGGCGTTCGTCCACCTGGTGATCGATCACGACGGTGAAGAGCGTCGAGTCGTGGCGAAGGCCGCCGCGCCGTTCGCCGGATCGCCCGGCGACAGCGTGCGTGTGGGGCTGCGCGGCAGCGTCCACCTCTTCGACACCGCGGAGGTGAGGCGGAAGAGCGTCACGCTGTGACGACCCTCCTCGTCACCGGCGCAGCGGGCGACATCGGCACGGCGATCGCCGAGGTGCTCGCGGAGCGCGGGCACCGGCTCGCGCTCGCCGATCATCCGGATGTCGCCGAGCGGCTCGAGGAGCTCTGCCGCAGACTCGGTGCCGAGTGCGTGACCTTCGACGTCACGGACGAGGCCGCCGTGACGGCTGCAGTCGAACGGCTGGGCCCGCTCGGCGGGGTCGTGAACAACGCCGGCTACCAGGGCGTGTTCACCTCGGTCGACAGCTACCCGCTGGACGACGCACGGCGCGTCCTCGAGGTCAACGTGCTCGGGGTGATGACCGTCCTTGCCGCCGCGGCCCGCGCGATGAGCGGCGGTGCGGTAGTGAACATCGCCTCGATGGCGGGTGTCTCCGGGGCGCCGAACATGCCCGCGTACTCCGCCTCGAAGGCCGCGGTCGGTCTCGCCGGCCTTCATCGGGCCCGGCCGCATGTGGGACACCCAGGTTGCGCGCCAGGCTGCAGCCGGCAGCCAGTACTACGCGGCCGATCCCGACGAGGTCGCTGCGCAGATGATCGGCATGGTGCCGCTGCGTCGGTACGGCTCGGTGCACGAGGTCGCGACTGTGGTCGCGTTCCTGCTGTCCGACGATGCGTCGTACGTCACCGGCGTCAACGTCGAGGTCTCCGGCGGCAGCGTTTAGAGCCGCTCCATCGCACCCATCGAACCGTGCTCGGCGAGCGCAGCGCTCGCGTCGGCGAAAGCGTCGCGGAACCGGCTGCTCTCGCGGAGGCGAGGCGTGAAGACCTGGTCGAACTCGAGAAATACCCGAGGGTCACCGAGCGATCTGACCGCGAACGTCGCCGCCCGATCTCCGTGCGGGTCGGTCGCGCGCTCAGCTGCAGGAACCGTCGCGAGATACCGGGCCCAGCCCGCGAGCGCGAGCGCTGCGCACTCGACCGGCCCGTCGAGCTCGAGCTGTCGCTCGACCGTCGGGATGAGGAAGCTCGGGAACTTCGCCGTCCCGTCGATGCAGAGGCGGGCGATCTGGTCGCGCACGCCCGTGTTCTCGAACCGGCCGAGCACGGTACGGGCGTAGTCCGCAGCCGGATGACCCGGGATCTCGGCGAGCGTCGGAATCGCCTCCGTCGAGAGGAACCGCTCGAGGTACTGCCGCACTGCGGGAATGGCGACCGCCTCGTCGACGTAGACGACGCCTGCGATCGCCATCAAGTACGCCATGCACGAATGCGTCGCATTGAGCATCCGCAGCTTGTAGAGCTCCCAATCGTGAACGCGGTCCGTGAAGAGAACACCGACGTCCTCGAATCGCGGCCGTCCCGCCGCGAACGAGTCTTCGAGCACCCACTGGCGAAATGGCTCCGATACCACAGGCCACCCGTCGTCGAGCTCATACTCGTCGTGCAGGAAGGCGCGATCGGCATCGGTCGTTTGCGGCGTGATGCGGTCGACCATCGAGTTCGGGAAGCTGCACGCCGTCTCGACGTAGCGAACGAGAGCCTCGCTTCGAGCCTCGGAGACGCGCGTGATCGCCTCCCGCGCGACGTTGCCGTTGCCCGGCAGGTTGTCGCAGCTGAGGATCGTCAGCTGCGAACCACCCTGGGCGCGGCGAGCGTCGAGCCCGGTGACGATGGCTTCGATCGTCGGGTTCGACCTCTCCAGGGAGTAGCCGCCCTCGGTGATCGTCATGGACAGAATCGCGAGATCGGGCTGCGCAACCTGCTGCGCGAATGCATCCACGTCACCCGTGACGAGCCGGTAGTCGACGATGCTCCCGACGATCCGCGGACGGGAGCCGTTGCTGTCACGCTCGATCAAGGTGTACAGGTGATCCTGCGCCTCGAGCACGCTCGCGATCCGACGATCGGCGTCGAGGAGCCCGATGCCGCGAATGCCCCAGCCGCCGCTGCCTTCCGCCAGTTCGTCGATGTAGCGCGCCAGGTGGGCGCGGTGGAAGCCGCCGACGCCGATATGCAGGATTCGTTGAGTGAGCGCTGTGCGGTCGTAGTGCGGTACGGGGATGCCGCGACGTTCGATTGCTTCGAGGTTCGACGTCGAGAGCCGAAGCGTCACGTCGCGAACGTACCACGGGAAATCCGCTCACCGTCCCTCATGCCGCGTGTGTGCGGAGGGTGGCGTTCATGCGTCAGGGAATGCGCACGTCGTGGTGTGTGCGCGCGAACTCGCGTTCCTCGTCGGTCAGGTCCGAGTCACGTACGGGAGTGACGAGGCTCCAATGCTTGCCGATCGGGCAGTACTGCAGCCTGGCTATGCCGAGGTCGAGTGCCTTGAGCTTGACCCCGGGAATCCAGATCGTCGTGAAGAGATGGCCACGGCGGCAGCGCACAACTGTGTTGCCGCCCAGGTTGTAGCCGCGACGCCGGGCGACGAGCGTGGCAGCGATGATCGCGGCTATCACGATCAGCGGAGCCGCTGCGACGAGACCTGGCCTCATCGAAGGGACGCCTCCAACTTCGCGAATGTTTCCATCTATAGGAACGTTAACAGATTTGTGAGCGTGGAGCTAGACTGGGTTCGTGGCCAGCGCTGACCTGCTCCTGCACCCGGTGCGCCTGCGGGTCGTGCAGGCCTTCCTCGGCGACCGGGCGCTCACCACGACCCAGCTTCGGACCGAGCTTCCCGACGTGCCGGCCGGCAGCCTCTATCGGCATGTCGCCCGTCTCGTCGACGGCGGCGTGCTCGCCGTCGTCAGCGAGCGCCGCGTGCGTGGCGCGCTCGAGCGCACCTATGTGCTCCGCACTGCCGCAGCGCGGATCGGCTGGGACGAAGTCGCCAAGATGAGCCCCGACGAGCACCGCCAAGCCTTCCTCGCCTTCGTGGCCGGCCTGATCGGCGATGCCGACCGCTACCTCGCACGCGGAGACATCGACCCCCTCCGCGACGGAGCCAGCTACAACGTTGCAGGCATGTGGCTCGACGAGACCGAGTTCATGGAATTCCTTCGCGAGCTCGTCACGGTCGTCCAACCCCGCCTCGCCAACGCGCCCAAGCCCGGCCGCACGCGACGCATCTTCGCGACCATCCTGCTACCCGGGTCCGACTCCGCCACCACGTAGGCCCGGTCGGTCGAGCTCCCCGAGGCGCTGGCGCGCAGCATCGGCGGCCGTAGCGGTGATGTGCTCGTCGGGCTGCGGCCCGAGGACTTCACGCTCGCGAACGGCGGATCGTCCAGGGCGACGCGGCTGCCGGCGGAGATCCAGATCACGGAGCAGCTCGGGCCGGAGCTGCTCGCGCACTTCTGGGTCGACGGCCTTCGCGTCGCCTATCCGGAAGCCCGCCGGCGCATCGTCGAGGGCGACGAGCCGCGTGAGCTAGGCGAAGCCGTGATCGGGCGCTTCCCCCCGAACGCGCCGATCGCCGCGGGCGCGCAGGTCGAGGTCACGATCGACCGCGACCGCATCCAACTCTTCGATCCTGCCACCGGTGAGTCCTTGGCCGCCGAGTAGCATCCGCGCGAACGCAGGCGTCGCCGAGAGGCGTGGTGGGGAGCCGGCAAGGCGCTCAACCGGCGAGTGCGTAGTCGTCGTCGCGCCTGGCGAACGCGTATGGGTGGCGGAAGGCGTCGAGGGCATCGGCCGGGTCGATGTCGAGCTCGAACGAGTCGCCGCGACGCTCGTCCTTGACGGCAACGAACAGTTGGTTCGTCCGCGGGTTCCAGAGCAGCGTCACGTCGATGCCGTCGTTACTCCGGGAGTCCAGCTCGCGGACACCGATCTCAGATGTACTGCGCATGAGCTTCTCCTCATCCCTTTCAAAGTCGGCGTTACCAGCTAAGACCCCGGAGCACGCCGAGACTCATCGGTTCTCCCGCGAATGAGTCGCTCGGGTCGAGGTCGGCACCCTAACCGTCCAGTCCCGTCGACGACCCGGCGTGCCGTATCGTGTTGTGCCTCGTCGTGACGCAGCGATACGTCGTTCCGAACTGGTTCACCCGTAACGTCTTCAACAGGATCGTTGCGGCGCTGACGCGCCTCGGGATCAGCGTGTGGGGCTCGCGCGTACTCGAGGTTCGGGGTCGCAAGAGCGGACAACCGCGCCGCACACCGGTCAACGTGCTGACGCTCGACGGGACGAGATATCTCGTCGCCCCGCGCGGTCACACGCAGTGGGTGCGGAACCTGCGCGCCGCCGGCGAAGGGGAACTCCTGCTCGGCCGGGGAAGAGAGCGCTTCGTCGCGTCAGAGATCCCCGACGGCGACAAAGAGCCCATCCTGCGCGCGTACCTTGAGCGCTGGAAGTGGGAAGTCGGTCAGTTCTTCGGCGGCGTGGATGCAGCCTCGTCGAGCGAGGATCTCCGCCGCATCGCGCCGGACCACCCGATCTTCCGCATCGAGACGCGCGGCGCGGTCGATCAGTAGCGATCGAGGATGCTGCAAGGAACGTCTTGGCGCGAGTTACTGCGCGCGCAACCGCAAGGAAACCTTGGACGTGCTGCAAATCGATTGAAAGCGAGGCCAGCAATGAGCGTTGCGTTTCCAGGCGAGTCGGCGGAGTACAGGGCGGCGCGCGACCAGTTGCTCGGGCAGGAGATCGAGCTACGCCGGGCGATGGAAGCTGTGGCTGACGCGAGGCGTGAGCTGCCGCCCGGAGGCGCCGTCCCGGAGGACTACATCTTCAAGGGGACGAGTGCCGGCGGCGCCGCGGCCGATGTGAGCCTGTCGGAGCTGTTCGCACCCGGAAAGGATTCACTTGTGATCTACAGCTTCATGTTCCCCCGCGACCCAGGTGACCTGCGGCCGGGGCCGGAGGCCGGGCAGACGGCGCTGCTGCCGCTCGCGGAAGGCCCGTGCCCATCCTGCGTCGCTTTCCTCGATCAACTCGAGGGCGCCGCGGAGCACGCCACGCAACAGATCAACCTGGTGGTCGTTGCGAAGGCCCCGCTGCCACGCATCCTCGCCTTTGCCGACGAGCGCGGCTGGCGACGGCTGCGCCTGCTGTCCTCCAGCGCCAACAACTACAACCACGACTACCTGGCCGAGACCGCCGAAGGGCACCAGAGACCGATGCTGAACGTCTTCCACCGCGCCGGCGACACGATCCGCCACTTCTGGGGCTCGGAGCTCTTCTACGCACCCTCCGACCCAGCCCAAGATCCCCGCCACGTCGGCACGCTGGAGCCGGTCTGGAACCTGTTCGACCTAACCCCGGAAGGGCGCCCGAACGGCTGGGACGAGCAACTGCGCTACCCGCTGTGAAGCTGCGACGGGGATCGACGCGTGCGCTCGGATTGCAACTGTCTTCTCGATCGGATATTCGGCGGAGGCGGGCTTTCGCACCGCCTCCGCTTCAGCTGCCGTTGCGAAGCCGCTCATCAGCCGAGCGAGTCGACCTTGATCGCAGTCAGCGTGGACGAACCCAGGGCGGACCACTTGCGGGCGCGCGCAGAAGTGCCGGGTTTTTGGGTGGCTCTCTAGTCGGGCCGGTCGAGGCTGACGACGACCTGGTTGCCGTCGACCCGCACCGCGTAACGCCGCACGCGAAGGCGGTCGTCGGCGAGGCAGCGGCCGGTCGCGATCTCGAACTCCCACTTGTGCCACGGGCACCGCACGACGCTCTGTTCCGCGCCGAGCCTGAGAGCTCCGGCGTCGATCTCGATCGGCGTGCCGATCTTGCCGGCGCAGATCGGGGCGCCTCGATGCGGGCAGCGGTCGGCGAGCGCGTGCAGCGTGCCCTGGACACGGTAGAGGCCGACCCGGTGGCCGCCGACCTCCACGATTCGCACCGTCCCTTCTGCCGGCGCGTCTTGCAGCGGTAAGCGCGCCTCGCGGCTCACGCGTGCACGGGCGTTAGAAGGCGGAAGAAGGCGTCCGCGTTGCGCCAGCGGACGTTGTCGCGCCATTCGGCCGGCAGCTGGCGCAGGGTCTGCTCGGGCTCGTCGAAGTCCCAGTGCGGAAAGTCGCTCGCGTACATGAGCGTGTCGGCGGGACGCAGGAACTCGATCGCCTTGATGAGCTGCTCGGGATCGTCGGGCGACTCGAGCGGTTGCGTCGCAAAGCGGACGTGATCCCACACGTACTCCGACGGCCTGCGCTTGCAGAACGGGATCTCGCTCCGGCACGCCTTCCAGTTCGTGTCGAGCCGCCAGAGGAAGCCGACGAAGGGAACGAGGCCCCCTTCGACCATGGCAACGCGCGTGTCGGGGAAGCGCTCGAAGATGCCGTGGCAGAGGAGCGAGATCAGATGGCCGTACATGCCCGATCCGCAAAGGGTGTGGTACTCCGCGTAGTAGTCCGGCATCCCGGCGGCGGTGAGAGCACCGGCGATGCCGATGCTCTCGAAGTGCGTATGGATCGCGACCGGCAGGCCGAGCTCGTTCGCGGCCTCCCACAGCGGGTCGTACACCGGGTTGCCGTACGGGATGCGCGAGCCGCCCGGGAGGAAGACGCCGACGAACTCGTCGCGTCGTCCGAGCCGGCGGATCTCGCGCGCTGCGGCCTCCGGGTACTGCGCCGGCACGACGAGCATGCCGCGCAGTCGCGGTTCCGCCTGCAGCCATTGCTCGAGCAGCCAGTCGTTGTACGCGCTGCAGAGGCGCGCTCCGAGCTGCGCGTTCGGAATGATCGAGAACGCGGCTGCCTCGTCCGGCTCAACGATCCCGAGCGTCACGTCGTACGCGTCGAGATGACGCGCGCGCAGCGTGTCGAGCGTCAGGAACACGAAGTTCGAGTCGTTGCCGGCGTTCCGGTCGTAGAGGTCGTGCCGGATCCACCCGGTCGGGTGGTTCCACGGGTAGGAGGGCATGGCGAGCCCATTCGTGCCCGAGTTGACGACGAGCTCGTGCGTCGGCGGGTCGAGGTATGGCAGCAGGTCGGCGAGCGTCTCGTAGCCGATATGGATGTCGCAGTCGATCAGCACCGGTTCGAGTCTATCCATGGCGACCGTATCGTGCACTATACTGCTCATATCATGAGCACACCCCGCACGAAGTCGCTCGGGCGAGCGGTCGACCTGCTTCAAGCCTGCGCGAGCCGGCCGGACGGAACGTCGGCGTCCGAGCTGGCCCGCGTCACGGGCCTTCCCCGCTCGACGGTGGCGCGGACGCTGCGAACGCTCGCCGACGACGGCTTCGTCGAGGAAGCGAAGGACGGCGCGGGGTGGATGCTCGGCTACGAGCTCGTGCGGCTCGCGCGCGCAGCGGACCCATACCGGCGCGTGGTTGAGGCCGCGCAGCCGGCACTCCTCCGGCTCCGCGACGCCGCCGCCGAGTCGGCGCTGCTCGCGGTTCCGCGAGGCCGTCCCGGCATGGAGATCGTGCTCCAGATCGACGCCGGGCGACAGGTCGGCGTCGCGAACTGGGTGGGAACGGACGTCCCGCTGCATGCATCTGCCGCAGGGAAGGTCATTCTCGCCGAGTTGGACGCGGACGAGCTCGAAGAGTGGCTCGGCTCGCAACAGCTTGTCGCGTTCACGGAGTCGACGATCACGGACGCCCGCGTCCTACGCGCCGAGCTCGTGCGCATCCGCCGCCACGGCTGGGCCGAGCTCGTGGACGAGCTCGAGCACGGTCTTGGCTCGATGGCCGTTCCAGTACGCCGCGAGAACGGCGCCCTCGCCGGCGCGGTCGGGATCAGCGGGCCCACGTTCCGGCTTGGCAGAGTCAGACGGCACAACCTCGTACCCGCGCTGCACGCAGCCGCCGAGGATATCGAGGCCGCCCTTCGCCGCTGAGAAGCGAGCGTGCTGCGGGCGACGCCGCGCAGGGTGGTCACGCGCCCACGGCGCTGGCTTGCAAAACGTAGGCCGTAGGCGCGGACGAACTCGCTAGCGACACCAGTCGTCCGTCCGCTGGAACAGCTGCGCGGATCCTCCGGCGATGTGCACTGGCTGTTCCTCCTCTCATTGAGTACTGGAGCGTACTGCTCGTCGCCCGTAGGCTCGGAGCTCCATGTGAGGAGCTAGAGGAGGACGTGATGATCATCGACTGTGCGCATTACCGAGAGGGTCGCCGCCAGCACGAGGGCCCGATTTCCCTCGACGAGGCGGCCGCTCGATGCCGGCAAGGTGGGTTCGTCTGGCTCGGTCTCTTCGAGCCGCTACCGGAAGAGCTCGCCGAGGTGCGGAGGACTTTCGGGCTGCACGAGCTTGCGGTAGAGGACGCCCAGACGTTTCACCTGCGCCCGAAGTTCGAGCGTTTCGAGCAGGACGTCCAGTTCGTCATCCTCCGCACTGCGCGCTTCGACGACGCCCGAGAGGAAGTGGACTTCGGGGAGATCAGCATCTTTCTCGGACCGGGGTTCGTGATCACCGTGCGGCAGGGTGTCGCAAGCGAGCTCCACGGGGCCCGCCTTCGCTTGGAGCAGTACCCCGAACTTCTGCAGGGGGGCCCGGCGTCGGTCTTGTGGGCGATCCTGGACAAGGTGGTGGACGACTATGCGCCGGTCGTCGAGGGGCTCGAGAGAGACATCGAGGACGTCGAGGCGACGGTCTTCTCGGGAGCGGTCGCGCCGACGGAGCGCATCTACTTCCTGCGCCGGGAGGCAAGCGACTTCTACCGGGCCGTCCATCCGCTCCTGGCTCCGCTCGAGACGCTCGAGCGGGGGTCGTTTGTTGGCGTGGACAGCGCGCTCGTGCCGTACCTCCGCGACGTCCACGACCACGTGCGGCTCGTCGATGAGGAGGTCGCAGCGCAAAGGGATCTCCTGACAACGGTCCTTGAGGCGAACATGGCCGTGATCTCGACTCAGCAGACCCAGACGAGCGTGCGCCAGAACGACAGCATCAGACAGCTGACGCTGATCGCAACCGTGTTTCTGCCGTTGACGTTCCTGACGGGGTTCTTCGGCCAGAACTTCGGCTGGCTCGTTGCTAACACCAGCTCGCTCGAAGCCTTTCTTGTGCTCGGTCTCGGAGGCCTGCTCCTAGCCGCGCTCACGTTGTACATCTGGCTCCGACGAGGCGGTCACGTGCAGCGCTCCGCTTGACAGCCCGCAGGCGTCGCGCCTTGTTCGCTCCGCGCGCAGCGGTGCGAGGTCTCGATCGAGGACGCAGGAGTAAGCTGAAGTGCCGGGATCACCGTGCGGCAGGGATCCGAGTCTGCAGCACGACGGGGAGGAAGACATGTCCAACCTGACGACGATTCCGAGGGCCACGCAATTCGCAGGCTCGGTGATCAACGTCACCGATTACGGCGCGGAGGGCGACGATTCGACCGACGACACAGAGTGCCTGAGGGCCGCGATTGCGGCCTCCAAGCAAGGCGATGCGATTTATTTCCCGCGTGGGTCGTACCTCGTCTCGGGCCCTCTGGTCCCGAAGCCCATGCAGGTGTACTTCTCGCTCGCGGGTGGGGCGATCCTGAAGGCCGTGCCCGCCACTAAGCCGTTTTCGGTGTTCGAGGTCAAGACTGGCCCCGTCGAGTTCCGCCACCTGACGCTCGACCTCTCGAAGCCCGAGGAGATCGAACCGCCGAAGGACGAGCCTCCTCCGGCAATCCTGGCCCAGGCGGCGGCGCGCGGCACCATCGACCTCGTCGTCTCTTCCTGCCGGATCCGCCGGGCGCACGGCCAGGGAATCCGGGTCAGCGGCAGCGGGGACGCCCGCCGCAGCGACCGCGTCATCATCCGCGACGTCATTGTCGAGGACTGCTACGAGAGCGGGCTCACGCTCAACAGGGTCAACGGAGCCCGTGTCGAGACGTCTCGCTTCGTGCGTTGCCGGAACGGGATCCAGGCAGCCTCATGTCACGACGTCGTCGTCCATGCCGCCGCTGCGATCGACAACAGGCGCCACGGAATTGTCTTCCGGTACTCGCACGATTGGCATGTCGGCGACTCCCTCGCCAAGAGCAACGGCGGCGACGAGACCGATCGAGAGAAGCTTCGTGGCTGGGGCATCGCTGCCGGCGGCGGTCCTGAGGTACCGGCTCCGGTCCCCAACAGCGACTTCACCATCACGAACAACATCTGCGAGGACAACTACGCCGGCGGAATCACGTTGGACCCCACCGTTGCCGACGATCCGAAGACCCGGCAGGACGAGTCCGCGCTGATCTGGGAGCAACGGGCGCGAATATCGGGCAACGTCTGCCGGGGCCGCAAGGACGGAAAGCCTCGCGGCGGCGAGCACCCGCAAGGTGTCCACGGCATCCATGTCAGAAACTCGAGCGACGTCGTGATCACCGACAACCTCTGCCACCACAACAACAACGCCGGCATCGCGGTCGTGAATGCCTTGCATGTCCTCGTGCAGTCGAACGCCAGCTACCAGAACACGAACGGAATCGGGATTTTCAACCGCGCTGACTTGAAGGACTCAGGCCGGCACCTGATCGGCCTGAACATGCTGTACGACAACGACGAATACGACCTCAAGGGAATGCTGTAGCCGCGCCGCCGCGCCGCCGTCGTCGGCCCGGCGGAGCATGTGCCACCCGACGGTCGTCGTTAGGCCGAACGTCGTTTCGCGCTTCGGTCTTAAGCGTGTGCGGCGACGCGGTCAGCGGCCACGAGTACTTCCTCAACGACCGTACGTACGTCCTGCTCGGTCGTTCGGTGCTTCGTGATGCACGCAGGGAGACCCGCGGCGCCACGAACGCTCGCGTTCGAGAGCCAGACGCGACCTGCCTGATTTACGTCGCGGAGGATCGCCTCGTTGCGCTCGTTGACAAACCAGGAAGGGCGGCAAGCCTGCTTGTAATCCGTTGCGGGCGGGAGGAGACTCGTTCGTTGCATCCCATTCCCACCTGATAATGGCGCGCGGAGAGCGCCCGCTCCAGCTTAGGTGGCGGAAAGGAGCGGGAGTGAAGTCGGCGAGGACACCGAGGACGCCCCTGCGGCTCTGCAGGCTGGCCGTGTTGGGCTTCGGGCTGCTCTTCGCGTCGGGCGCGGCGGGGGCGACGGCGACCGGCGCGGTCGTCGCCTGGGGCTGCGGAGGCATCGGCGCCTGGGGCCAGTGCAGCGTGCCGAGCGGCCTCTCCGGCGTGACCGCGATCTCCGCGGGCCACACTCACAGTCTGGCGTTGAAGGGCGACGGCACCGTGGTCGCGTGGGGCTGCGGCGCCAACACCCCCGGCCAGTGCAGCGTGCCGAACGGCAGCTCCGGCGTGACGGCGATCGCCGCCGGCACCGATCAGAGCCTGGCGTTGAAGGGCGACGGCACCGTGGTCGCCTGGGGCTGCCTCGACGCGTTCAACGACTTCGGGCAGTGCAGCGTGCCGAGCGGCCTTTCCGGCGTGACCGCGATCGCCGCCAGCGACTATCACAGCGTGGCCTTGAAGGGCGACGGCACCGTCGTGGCCTGGGGCTGCGGCGCCCCCACCGACGCCGGGCAGTGCAGCGTGCCGAGCGGCCTCTCCGGTGTGACCGCGATCGCCGCCGGCGCCTTTCACAGCCTGGCCTTGAAGGGCGACGGCACCGTCGTCGCCTGGGGCTGCGCCACAGACGACGTCGGGCAGTGCGGCGTGCCGAGCGGCCTCTCCGGCGTGATCGCGATCGCCGCCGGCGCCTTTCACAGCCTGGCCTTGAAGGGCGACGGCACCGTGGTCGCCTGGGGCTGCGGCAACGACAACGGGCAGTGCAGCGTGCCGAGCGGCCTGTCCGGCGTGACCGCGATAGCCGCCAGCGACTATCACAGCCTGGCCTTGAAGGGCGACGGGACGGTGGTCGCCTGGGGCTGCGGCGGCGGCACCGACTCCGGCCAGTGCAGCGTGCCGGACGGCCTCTCGGGCGTGACCGCGATCGCCGCCGGCCGCTTTCACAGCCTCGCCTTGGTCGCGCCCACGAAACAGACAATCACGTTCGGCGCGCTCGCGAACACAACCTACGGCGCCCCGGACTTCAGCGTCAGCGGGTCGGCGTCTTCCGGTCTGGCGGTCTCTTTCGCGGCGAGCGGGAACTGCACCGTCGGTGGTGCGACGGTGCATCTGACGGGCGCCGGTTCGTGCACGATCACGGCTTCGCAGTCGGGTAATGCGAACTACAACCCCGCGCCGGATGTTTCGCAGACGTTCGCGATCGCGAAGGCGGGTCAGGCGATCACCTTCGGCGCGCTCGCGAGCACGACCTACGGCGCCCCGGACTTCAGCGTCGGCGCAACGGCGTCCTCGGGGCTGGCGATCTCCTTCGCGGCGAGCGGGAACTGCACCGTCAGCGGTGCGACGGTGCATCTGACCGGCGCCGGTTCGTGCACGATCACGGCTTCGCAGGCGGGTAATGCGAACTACAACGCGGCGCCTGACGTCGCGCGGACGTTTGCGATCGCGAAGGCGAGCCAGACGATCGCGTTCGGCCCGCTCGCGAACAAGCCGCACGGTGCCTCGGACTTCGGCGTCAGCGCAACGGCGTCCTCGGGCCTGGCGGTCTCTTTCGCGGCGAGGGGGAACTGCACGATCAGCAGTGCAACGGTGCACCTGACCGGCGCCGGTTCGTGCACGATCACGGCTTCGCAGCCCGGCGACGCGAACTACAACGGCGCGCCCGACGTCTCGCAGATCTTCGCGATCGCACTCGCGCCGTGCACGGTGCCGAACGTCGTCGGTAAGCAGGTTGCGTCCGCCAAGCTGACGATCGCACAGAGGCACTGCCGCACCGGCAAGGTGGGCTACGTCCACTCGCGCAAGGGCAAGAGGGGGATCGTCACCTCCCAAAGCCGCCGGCCCGGACGGGTGCTGCCGGCCCGCGCGAAGATCGACCTCATCGTCAGTCGAGGCCGCAGGCGCTAATGACCTCTAACTCAAATGAGTTCTCGAGTCGCCGCCAGCAGATCAGGCAGCGGGTGAGGTCGACTAACGCTTCGTGGGTTGGTGGCGGCGGTCGGTGCGGACGAGCAGTCGGCGTCGGTTGTGAAAGCCAGGCGAAGGTGCGCTCAACCACCCAGCGGTGATGGCCGAGGCCGGAGCCGTGCTCGGTCCCGCGTCTCGCGATCACCGGCTTGATGCCGCGCTAGCGAGCAACCCCCATGCCTGGGCTTCAGCACTCGCTTGGCGCCCGATCAATCACTGGCCCGCGCCGGGAGCGGTCGCCGCCGCGACCACCGGTGAAGGATCCTTGCCTGCGTGAGGCGGGCGAGCCAGCGCCGTCGAACGCGTTCGTCGCCGCCTACGCGCGCGGCCGCGCGACTCGCCTCTCCCGCCGCGATCAACTCTGCGTGCTTCTGTCGGGCGAGCTCGATTTGGATGTCCGGGTGCACGAGCCTTCTCCACTTCTGTCGGATTGATGTTCCGGCTCCCAAGGACTCCCGCCGGCATCCGTTATTCCCGGACCTGCACTCGAGCGTCGACTCGCCGGCCCTTCTTCGTGCGCCTGGCTGCGTAGGCGTAGGGGTGGTAGAAGGCATCGATCGCACTGTCCGGCGCGACCTCGAGGTGGAAGCTCGCGTCGGTCGTCAGGTCGCGAACCGAAAGCTCCACTCGGTCGATGTCGGGGTGCCAGAGGAGGAGAACTTCGACCGTCCCACTCAGCCGCTGGGCCAGCTCTCGGGTCGGCGCGCCGACGCGTTCGCTCCTTTCGGCCGATGGGCTGTCGCCGCGGACGACGGCCGGTACGGAGCCGGTGGTCGTGCCGGACGCCGACCTCGATCTTCCTGCCTCGAGGTTCTTCATGGCTTTCCTCTCGAAGTAGTTGACCTCATGCGCTGGAAGACACCGGCGACCCGGCGTCTATTCCCGCAGCGGGGGATCAAATTCCGGCGGCGCACAGTGGTGCGCTCTCAGGAACGCGATCGAGTTGGAAGGGGTGCGATCCTTGGATTCGAGCGAGCGCCAAACCGATCTGGAGACGCCGTTTGATTACCGTAGGGCGGCCACGTTGATCTGTGCGTGGACCCCCGCGTGGGCATCGAGACCGCTGGCGGCTGCGTCGTTGCGCGTGGCGGAATACCCGCCGTCCCGGAATAGCTTCGGCCGAACGGGGTCCTCCAGAGTGTGAGAGCGTTCTCCGCTACCCCCGTGGATTTGCTTCGGGCTCGCAGCGGCTCACCCCGCGTGCGTGTCGGGGCGGCGAGGTCGTTCTTCACGACGGAGCGCCGTACTCTTCGCGAAGCGGCCTTCCGGCGAGCGCCGCGCGACGTAGGTGCGCGCTCGGGGTTACCTTTTCTGGTTTCGTGCCGATGAGACGCCGTCGACAAGACGAAGCCGGCGGTCAGGAGACCGCCGCGCTGGCGGCGCTCGCGGATGGGTCGCTCGCGCAGGGGCGCCGTGCCGCGCTCGAGGCTCGAGTCGCGGTTTCTTCGGAACTTGCCGAGCGGCTTGCCGAGCAACAGCGCGCGGCTGCGCTCGCTCGGAGCGCAGCGGCCGAGGTCGAGGCGCCGGCGGGCCTGCGCGCGCGCATCGACGCACAACGACGTGCGCGCCGGGTGTCAAGGCCCCGGCGGTTCATCCTGATCGGCGCCGCCGCGACCGCTGCGATCGCTGTGGCGTTTGCCGCTATCGGGCTGGCCATTTTCGGTTCGGGCACCTCCGGCGAGCGCTTCCAGGCCGCCCTCACACCGACCAACCTGGTGCCCGGGGCCAGGGGCGAGGCCACGCTCACTAAAACATCCTCGGGCTGGCGGATCGAGCTCGGCGCCACCGGACTTCCCCGCCTCGCAGGCGGGCGCTTCTACGAGGCGTGGCTGCGCAATCCCGCCGGCGTACTCGTTCCGATCGGGACGTTCAACGACGGCCGGAAAGTCACCCTGTGGGCTGGCGTGTCGCCGAAGGACTTCACGACGCTAACCGTGACGCGCGAGCAGGCCGACGGCGATCCGAGCTCGTCGGGCGAGAAGGTGCTCGTCGGCACAGTCAACATCGGCCGCTAGCACTCGCTGGCCGAGACGTCGGTTGACAGCGAATCAGGCCGAGCCGCCTTCGAGTCGGCACACGACCTGTTGACGGGCGCGGTAGAGGCGGCTCATCACTGTGCCCTCGCGGATCCGCAGGGCGCGGGCTGCCTCCTTGTAGGAGAGGCCGGTGACGTCGACGGCGACGAGGACGTCGCGGAAATCGCCCGGGATCGCGGCGATCGCGGCGTAGAGCTCGCTGGCCTCGAGCGCGGCCTGCGGCTCGCGCGCATGCGGGTCGGCGACCTGGTCGAGCTGGTCAGGCAGCGGGCCGGGACGCAGCCGGCGGCTCTCGGTCCGCTTCTGCGTCAGGAAGGTGTTGCGCAGCGCGCGCAGGAGGTAGCCGAGGTCGTCCTGGTTCCGCAGCAGGCGCGGGCGGGCGAGCACGCGCGCGTACGTTTCCTGGACTAGGTCCTCCGCGTCCTCGCGGGAGCCGCAGAGCGCCCAGGCGGCCCGGTAGAGCCGGTCGAGGTGGTCGCCGAGCCGGGCGGGATCGAGCGGGCGCTCCATCGGGTGATGGCCTGCGGCCGGTGCGTCCGGGCGACCATAGAGCCGGGAACGGGCCGTCGCGAGCGGTGTCCTTGTCAGCGACAACGCAACGCAGACCCTTCGTCCGTCAGGAGCCGCCTGCCTGCGGCTCGATGTTCTGGTTCAGCCGGAACACATTCGTCGGGTCGTAATGGTTCTTCAGCGCAACGAGGCGGGCGTACGTCTCGTCGCCGTACGAGGTCCGCGCGGCGTCCCTGTCACCGAG
>WNGA01005709.1_pt1 | contig 17913 bp, 29 predicted proteins | sample 5400061 | NCBI WGS metagenome assembly WNGA01 (sample SAMN13153366, study PRJNA577476) | soil metagenome | isolation source: 100 cm soil or saprolite under grassland replicate 2 | place: USA:California | collected 2016-06-15 | reverse complement strand
ACTGTGGGGTTTTATGGAAAAGAGCTTTTATCTTCAATTATTTTTGAACTTGCGTGATCCAGAACGGAACCTAACAAGAAGTTTATATTTATAATATAACACAGATGAGGGAATCAATGTCAAGACTCAAGAATGCTGAATTCACATTAATGCATTCCATGCCCGGCAGTAAATGGCATATCAAAGACCTGGTTACCCAATCCAAGAGAAAAGTTGGGGAAACGACTTTCTTGCGCGATTGCGGCAAGTACAACGGAACACAAGGTGGAGCTCCAATTATTGGGCTGGGGATTACTAATTAGGAGGGATTTGAGATGGGTACATCAGGAAAAGATGCATTTCCTTTTTCACCTTTTTCAGATCTTTTTCATCTTATGCAATTGAATAAGGATGAAAAAGGATGAAAAAGTAATGAAAAAGTAAGGAAAAAGGATCTCAAAATTTTCCTTTTTCTCCTAATGTGAAATAGGAAGAAAAAGGATGTGAAAGACGTCTCACTAGGCTATTTCTTCTTTTTTTGTTGCAATAAGTAACATAAGATGCAATAGTTAAAGAAGCTAGCCAAAGATTAATTACACTGTAATCTGCTTTTGTGTTACCTTATACTACTTATTAATACTTGAAAAGTCCTTATACACATTGTCAATGGGCAAAAGTTGTACAAAGGAGTGTAAGACATGCTAAAGTTCTGCAAAGCCAGGCCCAAGGAGTTTAAGGTCTCTACAGCAAATATAGACATTTTAAGTACTAAGAAAGCAAGAAAAAGGATCTTTTGGTTAGAATAGGATCACAAAAGTGAGATACAGTCATATCAGTCCACATAGAGCTGGGCAAAGTTCAAGTTTAGCAGATATTGTCACACAAGCTCAGATAAAGGTTGGGCCAAGGTATTATTAAGTTGAGCAAAAGCCAAGTTATGTTACGAAAAGTCATTTAAGGTAAGGCAAAGTTGTACTAAAGATTTGATACAGTACGTAAAGCTAGAAAAAGCTACGTACTCAGCAGAAAGAGTCCTAACAGGGCACTAAGTAGCTAAAGTAGGAAAAAGCAATATAATCAGTAGAAAAAGTCTATAAAGCAATGAAAAGTCCCACAAGTATCATAGATTAAAAACGGTAATCAAAAAAGAAAAACTATACTGGCATATAAAGCATCAAGAAATTTTTAAACCATGCTAAAAGAATTAATCTTTAATAATATTAACAGTTATTCAAACAAATATTAAATTCTTACCAAGCGTCCTCTTCATCAGAGCATAACATGGCACGTCCTGATAATAATTCAGGTGCATCCATAGCATCATGATTGTTCTGTGGAGTAAGGTCCCTCGCCTCGTCAAAAATTTCCTTCAATTTTTTAATTCCCAGTTGCTTGATAGCATGGAGATACTCCATCGTAGCTTTGTTCCACCCTTGAGCCGAAAATTCTGTCAAAATCTGGGATGCTACTCCTGTGCTTGGATTATGTATCCTTTCAACAGTCAGTTTTTGTTTACCCCTCGAGTCATAGGTTTCTGCAACCAGTCCTCGTGATATCAAATCAAGAGCGCGTTCCACCTTAAAGAAAATATTAATTAAATACGACAGAATCAATGAAAAAACATTACCGCCGCCGCTGTCAAAGCCAGGGCCAATATTGGTTCACCAATATCCATTTTGAGCGGCCGACTATATGTAAACATCGTAAAGTGCGCGGACAATGTTTCGAGAATAAGTGTGTGTCGAAAGGTTCCCTTCTTTACCGGCTGCATGAAAATATTTGAAGTCACATCGAATAAATCCATTTAAGACTTACTTTGCGTTGGTCTTCCATTCCTTTGAAAATAAACTGAGTACGATCCACAGTGAGCTTTTTCGCAAGAGCAATTAGATCAGAGTGTTTCACTCCGCCACTCTCATCCTGCTCACACCGATCATAAAGGTACATAAAAGCAACGCAGAGGGCCTTATACACTATCCTGCTGCGATAATCATAAAGCTTTTGGATCGCCTACGGAAAAATGAGCAAGAGTAGATAGAATTGAGGATTACGTACCAGGTCAAAAGGAACTGTGCCCTTCTGGATTGTGAATGGAATTTTTCTACCATATACGTGATCCCAGATGTTCTGCAGTTCCGAAATGATGATGTCGTCTCCAATCAACCAAGGCTGTTCCCCCGCCAGTAAAAGACGAATGAAATTTGGTATAACCAATCGCGTCCATGCAGAGTCGTTATTCGCGCCTTCCGGAAGGTCTTGAATAGTCGCTCGTTTACGGGATTTGACGTCTTGTTCCTTCGTAGCCTTGAGAATCGACTGAAAACATCAATTCATGTTTGAATAATAAATCAAAAAAACTCTACCTTTGCCCGTAACTCATTACCCTTCATCGGACTCGACATAGCAAGCTCTTGTTCCTTCGAATCATCCTCATCTAGCATCCCACCGACAGCGAGTTCTTCGTCATAATCCTGACCACCGTCTTGAGCAGTCATTGTAACTTGAGACAAGTTTCGCTTGGGATGAGAGGCGACAGACTTAGATGCTGGAGCGGCCGCAGATCCGAAAGCGGCAGGCTTAGATGCTGGAGCAGCAGATTTCGGAGTGGCAGACTTCGCAGCTGGAGCAGCAGCCTTGGTGGTGACAGACTTGAGAGTGGCCAACTGGGAAGCTGGAGCGGCAGCCTTGGCGGCAACAGTGGAAGCTGGAGCGGCAGACTTAAGAGCTGGAGCAGCGGACTTGGAGGCTGGAGCGGGAGCGGCAGACTTGAGCGCAACAGATTTAGACTTGGGCCGGGGCTTGGGCTGAGACTTGGAAGTGGCAGCAGAATGAGCAACGATGCCGTTTGAAGATGTGGTGCGCGCCTGGGAGAAATCAATAAACGGAACTAAGGAAATTCATTAATACTAAACAATAATTCGGAAATTTAAAAACTCTTACTGGTATTCGTCACCTCTTTAGCTCTCTTGTGAGTGCTGGCAACATCTGGTAAGTAAACACACGAAAGACCTCGTGACCCTGGACTTACAAATGACCGACATCAACAATCAGTTCCTAACAGGGAGTCATCAACGTAGCCTGTTAAGTGGTAATTAAGTACCTTCGACAATTTGCCTTTCTTCTTCCCTTTGTTTTCGTTCTCCAGCTCGTCTTCACTATTGCTTGACAACTCCGACAAATCAGAACTGTCAATCGTGACAATCTCTGCAGCGATCTTCTTTTGCTTCAAGGTATGGGGAGTCCTAAAATGTTCGTCTTCCCCGAGGTCGATTTCTTCGCTGGAAGATCGATTTCTATTCTTTCTAGGACGAGGAGTCAGCTCTTGGTCTTCTTCCGAGTCGGTCGCCATCTCAACATCGGAATCACTCGTAATCACTCGCTTATGCTGATTTTTGGCTTGCTTCAATGGAGGCGAACATTGTCAGGTTCCATTTCCTGAGATAACAAGTCCTCTAGCGCGGTTTCTACGGTCAAAAATGGAGCAGCCTTTACCAAGGCTGAAATTTACTCTTACCAGTTCGTCGTAACGGCTGACCTGCACTGACTTTAGCTCTTTTGGGCTGAGGACTTGGTGAGCTCTCTTGGTCAGTATCGCCGTGTTGGCTGGGAGTCTGGAAGCAATGTCTAAGCCAAACATAACTGATGACGTCACAGACGAACCTCCACGCGGTACCGTTTGCCAGCTCTAGACCGTCGCGGCTTGGCTCGAGAAGGCGTTGTTACGTCAGGATTGCCCTTAGCCGTCTTTTTGGCTTTGTCTAAAAAGAAGTGTTAAGTTAACTAGCTGCCTGTCTGGTATGAATGGACTAATGTACCCCGACGATGACGCGGAAAATCGTTGGTCTTGGCAGCAGCAGCCTCATCTGCTTCTAGCTGCTCAATATAGACTTTACCGGCTTCTCTCCAGGTCTCGGCTTGAATCTTCTTCCTCTCTTCTGCTTCCTTTCGAGCTTGCTTCAGCTCCTTGTCTTGCTGTACTTCTTCCTTGCTACGACGAGAACGACCACCCTCCAGCACAACTTTGCCAGGATGCACCGTTGCATTCCGAGGGCGTGTCTTGATACGAGAAGTTGACTCGGCGGCGGGTTCTGACGTCTTCGCCTTAGTTTGTCGAGCCATGGTGGTTTGACCTCAAGACGTTTGTTTGGTTCTGACTTCTGTTTATTTGCCCCAAGGTTTTTGGTCCTCGAACGACTTCAGCCCTTCTAATCTGTCCATTTTAGGACTAGTATTTGCCGTAAGAGTTCGAAACCAATTCGAAACCATATGCATGGCTGATGCCATCACTGATTTCATAGTAGGTCCCAGCTAGAAGTTGAAGTTCGTTGTTACTGTAGTTGTTCCATCACCTGCGCTTAATGCAAATCGATGATTTTTGCCCTATACAACACGAAATGAGATTATGCTTCCAACCTGTAATGGTTGAGAAATAAGGGGAGGTTGGTGCTCCAACCGGATTCATAGAAGAGAACAGAAGTGGCGGTAATCAGAAGTCAATCTCGGCAAGCGAATTGCTCGGACGACGAGTCAAACTTGAAACGAACATAAAGACCTGACTTCGGATCTAGGCATTAATTGTTCAACGCTATTGGCTAACGAGTGGCGAAAAGCGGCAGACATATATCGTTACGGCTGTTATAGAATACATATTGATGTGTGTAGAACTACTCTAGATCCATTGGAGTTTCGAACGTGCAGTGGGTGTGAGGAGTGCCGAAGATAGTGGACAGGATGCATTGGTACTTAGATGTGTTTGGCTGGGATGAGATGGCAAGGAGGAAGATGATGAAGAGGGTGCATACTTTAAAGACAGAAGGAACAGAGAGGTTGCGAATGGAAGGAGGTTGCAGAATGGACATCTGCGACTGGATTAGTTAGATCACGATAAGGTTTTGGATGAGCGGTGACGCTTCCAGCAGATACACATAGTGCGCATCCTGCGCTAGGAAGATGGTGTCGGGCTCTGATATCTGCATATAGTCACTTTCTGTTTAAAGAATCAGCCAAAACGGAAAAGGGCTCACGAAATACCAATTTCTGATCAGAATATACGCGGTCAACAGGCCTGCAATACAGATAGAATAAGAAGGTACTGACGAGTGGAGTTGAAAGCAAGAGGCGGTTGACGTCTGGGTCTCCACCAGAACAAAGGAGGACAGACTGAAGGAGCGGTGAGGTCGAGATCTGGGTTGCTGAGCTCGTCAGAGATGTGAATGACGGTCGAGTCTAGCCCTTGATCCATCTGATTCTCCCTGGGGAAACGTAGAAAATTACGCTAGAACAGCCAACAAAAAGTGGGAATGTTGGGGAGAGCGGCAAAGACGGCATGCTCCAGCGCCAAGTAGGCATTGAGGAACACCAGGAGCTGAGCGAGGAAAACATCGAACAGAGGGTCATCGAGCACGACAGGTCAACTCCTCCCCTCCATCACCATGTCCTTCTCTTTTCTATTGTAGGTAAAGGCAGAAAAGAACGCGTCCATATAGTAAAGGCAGAAAAGAACACATCCATATACCTAGCACACAGCGATGTCAAATTCCTCGCCGCTACAAACGAATACGATAGTATACATACCCTAACCTAGCGGTTAGTAGATCCTGGCCCAAGAAAAATTGTATCGTACCCTGTTCAACTGCCTCTCTTTCGGGCTTCAAGGAATCCCTAAAATCTTTTCGAGTTCCGCCATTCGCTGTAAGCTAGTCTTGTGGTTCGATGTAATAGAAAATACCGCCATGACCGCTGTGTTTTGGATGAGATAATGCCACGGTTGACGCAAGTCGACGGGAATATAAGGTCTTCAAGGCTTAAAGATCTTCTTCAATTCTAAGACGTCCGAATTAGTGTTCCTCAACTCATCGCGAAAGACAGGCTTGTACCTCACCGCACGTTCGCTCCTCTAGACGCTGACTCGGACATAGGATAAGGACATGCTCGACCGGTCCACTCATCGATCACCTCTTTGGTTGGCTCACTCGTCTATAACTATCGTCAGATCGACTCAAGAATAGAATAATCGAACCTACCTATCCTTTCCTGGCCACAGATAGTGAACCCATCCTTTCGAGTTTGTCTGAAGCTCAAAGATCGATGGGTCAACAATCGACGGAGGCTTGTGGATATGTTGATCTCTGCTGGTGGTGGGAAGAATGGAGTGACGGTCCGGCGACCATGAGGCAGCTGACTCAGACGTTATCTCGGCTAACGCTTTCATATGTCTGCTGAGTCTTAGGTGACTCAGTACTCAGACCTTATCTTGACTACTTAACGCTTTCATCTATGTCTGCTGAGTCTTAGGTGACTCAGACCTTATCTTGACTAACGCTTTCACCTATGTCTGCCGAGTCTTAGGTGACTCAGACCTTATCTTGAGTCTTGACTACTTAACGCTTCAATCTATGTCTGCTGAGTCTTAGGCGACTCAGACCTTATCTTGACTAACGCTTTCATCTATGTCTGCTGAGACCCGATTTCTTTGCCCGGTGAAGACCTGCAGGCGTGCATTCAAATCAAAGGCAACTTGGACAAGACATCTACGTGCCGTCCATCCTCTAGTAAATGTGCAAAATCAGGACGACGCAGTCATCACTTTTCCATCCTCTCCTATTCGCCGTCGCCATCAGCCAATACAAGTTAGTCTTCCTGCTTCACCAGCGGATGACCACGAATATGCAGGCAATGCACATTATGCGCTTCTATACAACAATGTCGAAAATATCGCCCTTCCAGAAGCAGCGGAAGAATCCCTAGGTATGTTCGATTTGGTACCTTTCACTCAACAATAACTTGAATGGCTTACCATGAAGGTTCGAATATGAGTTCGCCCTCGCACACTAGTAGTGATTCTTTTGGCCACGAAGTTGACGTTGACTATCACCCCACCATAAACGGTAAGTCATATTCAAAAGATAAACTTCTCTGCTTCTTACTAATAGTCTCATACTTGATAGGCAAAGTATGCGATCGGGATGGTACACCTCTGTCCAATCCAAGGCCGTCACCCTCGTCGATTCCCGATTCCAATGACTGGGCCCCCTTTGAAAGTCATGTCGCGTTTGACCTCGCGCATTTCTTTTTCAAAGAAGATCAAACGTCCGCCACAAGGATCGATCGGTTTCTTCAGATAATGGCCGACTCACTAGAAGTTCATAATGACCAACCTCCATTTACCGACCATAAAGACGTGTACAGAACGATCGATGAGATACCTGTCGGAGGCGAGCCGTGGCAATCATTTTCCTTTACATATGGTGGTCCAAAACCAGAAGATACTCCGAAGTGGATGGATGCCGAATATACTGTCTGGTTCCGGGATCCACACAAACTTTTTCTAAACATGCTAAAAAATCCTGACTTCGAGAAATCATTTGACTATGCTCCTTATCAACAGTACGACAAGAAAGGAAATCGTCGGTATGAACACTTCATGTCTGGAGACTGGGCATGGCAACAGGCGGTTTGTATTCTCACTCGGAATTAGTATTTTAATGAAATTGTTTTTTATTTAGGATGTTCTTGCGCAGAAGCCGGAAAATCACGGTGCTATGTTTATCCCGGTGGTAGTGGGCAGTGACAAAACGACAGTGTCGGTTGGGACGGGCCAAAATGAATATTGGCCTCTGTATGGGTCGATCGGCAATATTCACAACAATGTCCGACGAGCGCATGGAGCAGGCCTTGTACTGATTGCCTTCCTTGCAATTCCGAAAGGTAATTCCTTATTTCTTCTTTTCGTTATGTATCACTTCTTTTCTTTTGCAGCCGATAACGTTCATTCATCAGACCCGACTTTCCGTACCTTTCGTCGGCAGTTGTTCCATACATCGTTCTCAAAGATTTTCTCATCGCTCCGGCCTGTAATGGATCAGCCAGAAATTGTGCAATGCCCAGATCGCAATTATCGACATGGAATCTGGGGATTTGGAGCACATATTGGCGACTACCTTGAGCAGACATTGATAGCATGTATCGTTCAGGGTTGGTGTGCTCGGTACGAGATATAGCTCTATATTTACTCATATTGCTAATTAAAGTTTATAGTTGCCCGGCACCTCCCAAAGGTCTGGATGATCCAGCGGCCTATCAGCAACAACGCACTAAAGCAAAGACTGATGCCTTGATAATGACGCAGGATGTCCCGACCTTGTGGAGTAAGCATGGTATTGTTTCCGACGTAATAGTAAGACTCTGACTCTAGTCTATGACCTCGACTTACGTTCCCGTTTCAGCCCTTTACGAATGATTTTCCCCGTGCCGACATACACGAAATTATCGCGCCTGACCTTCTCCATCAAGTCATAAAAGGAACGTTTAAAGATCACCTCGTAACCTGGGTGGGAGAATATCTTGTTCTCACTCATGGACGCAAAAAGGCCAACCGTATTCTAGACGATATTGATCAACGGTATATTTTCTCCTATTCGTAGTACAAAAACTGAATCACTGTGAAATTAGCATTGCGATTTCACCCCCATTTGCTGGTTTAAGACGATTTCCAGAGGGCCGTGGATTCAAGCAATGGACGGGAGACGATTCAAAGGCTCTTATGAAAGTAAGTTACTATGATCGTTAGTTTTTTTTATGTCAACAAAGTTTAAATTTGTGTTAAGGTTTATCTTCCGGCATTGCAAGGGCACCTTCCTGTTGATGTTATTTGCACTTTTCGCGCATTTTTGGAGTTTTGTTACATAGCGCGACGGAGCGCATTGACTGAGGCCGACTTAAATGAATTACTGGATGCCCTCAGTCGATTTCACGAACATCGACAGATTTTCGAGACTGCTGGTGTACGTCCCGAAGGAATTTCATTACCAAGACAGCATTCTCTTGTACATTACCCTGCCCTCATACGACTTTTTGCGGCGCCAAATGGACTATGCTCGTCAATCACCGAATCCAAACACATACGAGCCGTTAAGGAGCCATGGCGACGCTCAAACCGGAATCAGCCCTTGGGCCAAATGCTGGTTACAAACCAACGGCTTGACCAGCTTGCCGCTGCTCGAAGTGACTTTACACAACGTGGTATGCTGGATCCACGTACGTCTTTTCGTCTGTAGCTGTCAATTTTCTTAAATTTTTTCTTTAGCTGCTGTCGTTGGCAATGACTTAGGAGCTGCTACTGTTGCATCAACAGCAGATCCTGAATCCCGAGTGTCAATACCTGACGAGGACCCTCAGGATGCAATTGTAACGGATTCGGATGTGTTGGCTGAAGTGAAGCTTCCAATCAGGCCTAGTGGGTTTCTACTACAATTGATCTTCTGGTTATTAATCACAAATACTAGAATATCGATGGACTTTATCTAAAGCCGTAGAGCAGCTGAATCTCCCTTCCTTCCCAATCATGGTCCGGCAATTTCTATACGATCAACTTTATCCTGATTCTGAAATTTCCTCCTCACAGCTTGAGGTAACCGCATATCCTGAATTTGGTGGCAGAATATCTATATTCTATTCCGCAATCTCAACGTTTCGTGCTCCAAGTGATATTAGCGGTGTCAATAGTCTGCGTCGCGAATATATACGAGCCACGCCGTCTTGGAGGAATGGAGCCGCACGCTACGACTGCGTCTTCTTAAACACAGACCCAGAAATAGAAGGTATGCGCGGCCTTGAAGTGGCTCGCGTTTTAGCCTTCTTTTCATTTGTCTTCTCCGATGAAGAGTATCAATGTGCTCTCATACATTGGTTTTGTCGCGTCGATTCAGAGCCTGATCAAGATACTGGCATGTGGATCGTTGAACCCGAGTTCAATATCGATGAACAACCTCTCATTGCAATTGTGCATGTCGATAGCATTTATCGCGCCGCTCATCTAATTCCGGTCTATCAAACCAACCGTTACATCTCTCGATCACTCAGCATGCATGACACCCTCGACACTTTCAAACAATTCTACGTCAACAAGTTTGTTGATCATCATGCCTTCGAAATCGCATTCTAGTCGAAACCAGAGGGAAGAGTGGTTGAACTTAGGAAGAGGGCGAATGAGGACACGGCGAAGAGGAGGAACGCCCCCACAGAAGAGCTGAGCGTTGAAAAGGGACTGCAACTCACGGAAACTTTGTGTAAGCAGGTCGTAGGATTGGCGTCATTTTGTACTTTGTAACACCAACTGTTTTCTCAACATAAATTCTATTCTACAATCAGTCTATTTTACTCTTATACGGCCTTCAAGTTCAATACGAGAGGAAATCTGATGCCATCACGGTTACTTGGTTGTTCCTTGCCAGCACGATCTCAATCACTTCAAGTGCCGTCGAGGCTGTATCTACCTCTAACGAGTCAATATCGGAAAATACACAATCCTATGTAGATCGGCCAGGATTGTCGTCGATCTTGCCTGGTGGTCTCTCATCACCTATCTGGCTTCAATCCCAATTTCGTTCCCTCTCATTGAGTTGACATAACTCGTGCAGCATCTCGTCGCATGCCACGTTTTGAACCTTACGCCAGGTGAACTTCATAGCAATCTCTCCGGTGCGACGGGACATTCCCAAGGGATTCTGCAGTTGCTACTTCTTCGACATTTGACGGAATTACGGAAAATACTCGCAAGGCACTCAAATGGCTTTTCTATTCCGGCCTTCGCGGTCGACAGGCATTCCCCGTATCGGCGCTGGAGTGATTACATTACGGTTGTGACTGAGAAGGTTGTGGAGGAGGATCTTGAGGATGAGGGATGCCCAAGATCTCAAGATTCTTGTTTACAACACTGAGGATGGTAAGATCCTCCCTGTTAGTTTTCCATAATGTTCCGTATAGCTGACATTTTTGTAGGTTCAAGTTCCGATATATGTGCTTTAGAGTCGTCGTTCACTTTACCTATACATTGGACCAAAGCATCCAATTTTTCCGAATCTGCAACCCATGCAATTGATTTCGGACCGGGGGGCTGAGTGGCATTACGCCCTTGACTGCCAGGAATTTTGATGGGCGAGGGATCCGCGTAATCGTCGTCAGGGACAAGGGAAATGGCAATGCTGAACTGTATAGTTCCGTCGAGGTCAAGTATGAAGAGTGGTGGAGGTCGCCCAATTTAATCAACACAAGGTAAGCTTCTTCTATAAAGGCAACGGCTAAACTAAGTATAATACAGTGATGGTTTGGTTCACTTTGATACGCCTTTTTCTCGTCTGTTTGGCAAGCCCCCAATTGTGCTGGCATGACACCCTCTCAACTGTGAAAAGCCAGATTCGTAAGCGCCATCTTGGATGCTGGTTATCACGTCGAGTTGGCTGGACACCGTCGCCCTTCGAGCCAAGGTCGACGAAATCCAAAAGCAAACTCCGGCGGGTGTTGCATTGACACTCAGATCTCTTTATATCAACCCGAGTCAATTCACATTTCAATTTCCTCTTTGGCAGGAGATGAGGAAGGAGGGCTTACGCATCGAGGGCTTTTGTGTTGCTGCTGCCATCCCTACCACTGAGAAGTCGAGATCATCGAGGGTCTGAAGACTGCCGGAATCAAACATGTTTCATTCAAACCAGGCTCTATAGATGGCATTCGTCAAGTTGACAATATTGCAGCGGCGAACCCGGACTACCCTGTTATCTTGCAATGGACTAGTGGTCGTGCTGGCGGTCATCACTCATTCGAAGATTTCCACCAACCTGTGTTGGCCACTTATAGTTCAATTCGTCGGCATTCCAACATCATTCTGGTTGCTGGATCAGGGTTCGGTTCTGCCGATGATACTGGTGATTGGTCTATCACTCGTTTCGGTCTCCAGCCCATGCCTTTCGATGGTTTCCTTTTTGCCAGTCGTGTGATGGTAGCGAAGGAGGCCCATACAAGCTCCTCAGTCGAGGACCTCATTGTCGCTGCATCTGGGACGACAAAGATTGGGAGGGCACCTACTCCAAGCCGACGGGTGGAATTTTGACTGTACGCTCCGAGTTGGGAGAGCCTAAAAGGTTGCCACATGAGGTGTCGAACTGTCGGAGTTCGACGAGACCGTTTTCAAGTTATCTATGGAGAAGTGTCAAGCTTGGTTGAACGAGCGGAGAGCAGCGCCAAACCCTGGTTTAGAAAGGTGGAAGCGTTGCCTTGTATCTCAGCGATATGACCTACAAGGAAACAGTTCTCAGAATAGTCCGCCTAATGTTCGTGGCTCATCAGAAGCGCTGGATCGATATCTCTCTTTGCAACCTGACGGACAACTGGCTCCAGCGTGTAGAAGAGCGCTTCGCTGGTGTAAACAACATGGGGAAAAGCCTTCTCTTCTTCAAAATTTTTCCTCTCTTGATGATCCTCTTCCCTTCATCGACACCTTCCTCCTGCCGCTGAGCAGTCACTTGCTGCTGAGGACACCGCCTATTTCTTGGCTATTTCACAAAGGTCGGGGAAGAAGCCAGTCCCGTTCATTCCCGTTATGGATGCAAACTTCGAGGTGTGGTTCAAGAAAGTAAGTGCCAAACAATTTGTGTCGAAATTTATACATTGAACATGTTGTCAGGACTCCCTCTGGGCTGCCGAGGACATCGATGCGGTATTTGATCAGGATCCTCAACGGATGTGCATTCTCCAAGGGCCTGTTGCTGCGAAATGGTCCATTAAGAGGGACGAACCGGTGAAGGAGCTGTTGGGAACCATCAATGAAACCCTTATTCAACGTCTCCTGGAAAGAAAGTATGGCGGGAACGCATCCAAGGTCCCAACTGTTGCTTACCTTGCTCCTCTCCCCTCAATACCAGCGGAGATTCCTGGAGTCGTCCGAACAGATACCGATAGCGCCGTCATATTTGACATTTCCTCCCAACTCCCTGACACATCGGAATGGTTGGAGACTTCGGCCGGTCATGAGTTGACTTGGTTGCGTGCCCTCGTTGCTTCAAAAACAACAGTCCAGGGAACCTCATACGTTAATAATCCTCTTCGGTGCGCGCTGGCTCCCCGCCGTGGCCAGAAATTTGTCGTCAAGTTGAACGGCTCTCAACCTTCTGTCACCGTCTATGGCGCGGCGAGGTCTTACGCTGTACACCTCCCTGGCTTTAAGGCGCTTGAAATCATATTCAGTCCGACAACGAGTGTGATTGACGTGACCATTTTCAAGGAACGGCGCGGGAGCAACATCCCTCTTGCACTTCAATTCCAGTACAATCCGAAGCAAGGTTTCGCTCCCATTCATGAGATTTCTACCGATCGATATTGAACGCTTCTGTGCGGTCATTGGGAATAAAGACGAATCGTTCAAGACAGCAGGGAATGGCCAGGTGCAGGCCCCCATGGACTTTGCAATTGTAGCTGGCTGGCAGGTTAGTCTTATCTCAGTTTAGACCTTTGGTTATCATCCGCTGACTTTCTACCTGTTATTCAGGCCATTATGAAATCTATTTTCCCCAATGCAATCAATGGAGACCTTCAACTCGTCCATCTTTCGAACGGATTCCGTATGGTTGATGGTGCCCGTCCCCTTCATGCTGGAGATGTTTGTCGATCCGAAGCCCGAATCGTCTCGGTAGTGAACTCTAATGAGGGCAAAATCGTCAAAGTCAAGAGCCTGTCATCGAAGTTTTCTTGTCCTTCTTGTGTCGTGGTCGATTTACGGATTATGATTCAAAACACGTTCGAGATCACGGAGGAACCGGAGTATTTGCTGCATTTGGACACAGATGCTGCAGTCGGTGTATTGCAATCCAGAGTGGTTTGAATGGAAAAGCGAATCCCCGCTTCTTGCTGGCACGCCGTTGATCCTCTGTATTCAATCCCAGGCGTCGTTCAAGGATAAGGCTGTCTGTAGTAGTGTTTCAGTCACCGGCGACATCTTCGTTCATAACCTGCTCAAGGTCCTTGTAAAAGTTGGATCTGTAGACTTCCACCAAGACGATTCTCAGGGGAACCCTGTTCTTGCGTACCTTCAGCGACATGACACACCTCAAGGTCTGAATATTCCTCTCTCGAATGGGGGATACACCGTGACGATTCCGGATATGAACACGTCATTCAAAGCTCCTTTCACCAACGAGCCTTACTCAGAAATTTCCGGCGATTTCAACCCAATTCATGTGAATCCCTACTTTTCCGATTTTGCCTCCCTTCCTGCCACTATCACTCACGGAATGTGGACAAGCGCGGCTACCCGTTGTTTCGTTGAAAGTGTGGTTGGCAAGAGACACCCTGAACGTGTCATTGCGTAAGTCTCTTTCTGATTTATCAAGCTTTTACTCATTTCATGTCTCGTCATCAGATACAACGTCAACTTCGTGGGTATGGTCCTCCCGGGTGATGAGCTCACAGTCAAACTTTGTCATGTTGGCATGCGCGAAGGCAACATCATGGTCAGTATTGAGACCAGCAACAATCGCGGCGAGAAAGTAATGCAAGGATCTGCTGAAGTTGCACAGCCCACAACCGCATATGTCTTTACTGGACAAGGCTCACAAGAGCAAGGCATGGGTATGGACCTCTATAATAATTCTCCTAGCCGTCTATGGGTTCTCAATCATCGAAATCGTCAAGGACAACCCGAAAGACAAAACGGTACACTTTGGTGGGATCAAGGGACAGGCTATTCGGCAACGTTATATGGACATGACTTATGACGCCATGGACAGAGATGGGAATGTCAAAACCTTGCCTCTTTTTGCAGACATCGACGTTTGCACCCCGAAGCATACCTTCAGTCATCCGAATGGCCTTCTATTTGCTACCCAATTCGCCCAAATTGCTCTTGTTGTGACGGAAAAAGCAGCGTTTGAAGACATGTGCATGAAGGGCTTCGTCCAGAAAGATTGTGCCTGTGCTGGCCACTCGCTCGGTGAATATTCAGCGTTGGCATCAATTGCCGATGTTCTTCATCTCTCTGCTCTCGTCGACGTCGTTTTCTATCGTGGCCTTACAATGCAGCGTGCCGTTGAACGTGACTCGGAGAACAATTTCCTTTATTGATCAAATGTCAGGGTCAACAATATTTTTGTGCTGGCGAACTTCTCACTCTGCAAACCATGGCCAATGTCCTCAATTACCTCAAAGTGTAGAAAATTGACATTGCGAAGGTAATCCATCTGGAAATGGATTTGCATAAATGCTCATTTAGTGTCTCAGTTAACGCAAACATTCACTGTCGAGAGAGTAAAGGGAATGCTTGCAGACATCATGAACTCCTGCCTTGAAAAGGCACGCGAACAGCAATGGAGCGAAGGATACTTGAAGCTGGAACGAGTTTTCGCAACCATTCCTTTACCTGGAATTGATGTACCTTTCCATTCGCGTTATCTTTGGGCTGGGGTCATGCCTTTCCGAGCCTGTGAGTACGCTTTCATGTAAAGAATCATCAGCTTATTCTCTCCAGATTTGTCGAAGAAGATTAATCCTGCTGACCTCAATCCCGGACATGCTCATCGGGAAATACATCCCGAATCTCATCGCAAAACCCTTCGATATTTCCCGTGACTATGCGCAAATCATATATGATCAAACATCGTCTCCTAAACTCGACAGGGTTCTGCGCAACTGGGACGAAGAAAACTGGGATAGTTCCGACAAGCGCCAACAGCTTGCTTACATCATCCTTGTTGAGCTCTTGGCTTTCCAGTTCGCTTCTCCTGTTCGTCGGATTCAAACGCAGGATCTCCTTTTCACGCACTACAATTTCCACCCCCCTCATCGAAGTCGGTCCTTCGCCTATGTTAACCGGCGTGGCAATGCGGACCCTCAGGGCCAAATATGAAAGGATAGATGGATCTCTGAGCATGGCGCGTGCTATCTTGTGTCATTCGAAGAATGGGAAGGAAATATACTATATACAAGGATGCTCTTGAAGCTCCGATAGTCGAGGATATTGCCCCTGTCCACGTTCCTGTCGCTGCTGCCCCACTTGCCTCTTCTCTCACGCCGTCTGGACCAGCAGTCAGCATTGAAGACGTCATTCAGGCAATCGATATTCTTCTTGTCGTCATTGCTCAGAAACTCAAAAAGAAAGTTGACGAACTTCCTCCTCCAAAACCATCAAGGATCTCGTTGGTGGGAAGTCGACAATGCAAAATGAGATACTGGGGGATCTCCAACAAAATTTGCCTCTGCTCCAGAGAAAGCAGAAGAACATCCACTCGGAAGAACATCCACTCGAGGAATTTGGTGCTGCTTTGGCTACTGGTTTCAGTGGTAACCTGGGCAAACATTCAACAGGCTTGGTGTCTCGACTCATCGGCGGCAAGATGCCTGGTGGATTCAATGCTTTGGCCATCAAGTCATATCTTGTGAAGACGTGGGGCATGGGACCAATGCGTTCAGATGCAGTCCTCTTGCTTGCAACTACTCTCGAACCTCCGAAGCGTCTTTCATCAGAGGCTGAAGCTAGAACGTGGTTAGACAATGTCGTATCCCTTTACTCCCAACGTGCTGGCATTCAACTTTTGTCTGGTGTCGCAGCTGGAAGCAGTGGTGGGTCGAGCGCTGGGGTGATCAATAGTGAAGAGTTCCAAGCCGATCAAAGCAAGTTCGCTGCACAGCAGATCGAAGTATACATGCGCTATCTGGGTAACGATTTCCGTGCTGGCGACCTTGCATTCGACCAGGGAGGAGTAACCTCGCACCTGCAAGCCAGACTGGGCAACATTACCCACGAATATGGTGATGCCTGTGACAGCATTCAACCTCATTTCGATTCTCTGAAAGCAATCACTCCCGTCATCTCCATTACTCAAGGTAAAATTCCATCAAACGTAACGAAGGCACCTTCATATAATCTCGATTTTCAGCACATTGTTCATGTACTCATCACGACGTCCAGCCGCAAAACTGTTGACTACCAATCGATCTTCACAAAATCAGCAACCGAGGTTTATCTCTCACCGTTATTCCCTTATGTCGAAGCGCCGCTCGTTGAATCTTCGGCAGGGAGCTCATTTCTTCCCTTCACAAGTATCCCGAAAAGTGTCGTTAAATCGATGGTTTGGAGTTTCCATGTTTTTCATCACGTTGAAACCGTTTTTTTGATGTGACAATCCCTTCTTGTCACATCGAAAACCTTATCCAATATATTGAGAAGATTGTCCCTGGACTCCCTCAATAGCATAGTTTTTACAGGAAAATAAGCATTCAGAAGGAATAAAAGGTTCAGAAGCCATAATAGGGTCAAAGTGTCTATAGAATTGAAAGTGCATACAGTGATAGAGAGGAAAAAGCTTGCAAGAGGGAATAAGCAATGAAAAAGGGTCAAAAGGGGTTGAGGTTGAACAGGAGCAACAGCCAAAAGAACAGAAAAAGGAGCTTCAAGTACCAAAGTACAGAAAATATTCTCAAGTCATAAAAGGAATGATTGTCCCAAAGACAAGAAAGAGATACTTTAGGCACCAAAGAGAAGGAAGGACCAGATAAGCTACTCAAGTCAAAAAGGAATGAGAGTCAATAAGCAAAAAACAAGTATGTCCAAAGCAACAAAAGGATGTGACAGTTCTTAAGGCACAAAGGAACAACAGGGCCCAAGTAACTTGAAGTAAGAAAAGAACAACAAAAGTACCAACAGATAATAAGTGAAATAGAAGAAAAGTTGACAAAGAAAGAAAAAGTTATCTAAGTGGTACAGTTGGCAACAGTTCCTATTTCTCTTTTTCATCTTATCCACTCTTTTTGACTACTTATTCAACTTTTTCCACTCTATTGCCTTTTGCTGTTTGAGAAAAAGGAAGGAAAAAGTAGAAAAAGGACATAAGGTAGAAAAAGGAAATACATGTTTTCCTGATGCAAATCCGTATTCCTTCAAGTTAAGGGACAGCCTACTGCCTCTAAAGTCATTGACAAACTCGTTGCTATTTTCAAGCAAAAGGGGCAGGCTACCATTCAAGAAACACTCAACAAACTCACGAACCTTCGTTATGCCGACGGATCGAGCATGCACACTCACGTCGGGACCATGTTCGAAATTCGTGAACGTCTCGCCGAAATGGGATACGAAATCTCTGATGAACAGTTCGCTACGTATATTTGTAC
>WNGA01005705.1_pt1 | contig 17916 bp, 18 predicted proteins | sample 5400061 | NCBI WGS metagenome assembly WNGA01 (sample SAMN13153366, study PRJNA577476) | soil metagenome | isolation source: 100 cm soil or saprolite under grassland replicate 2 | place: USA:California | collected 2016-06-15 | reverse complement strand
TCTCGATGCTGGTGCCGTTCACCGCTGACCAGTGGACGCGGCTGCAGGCGGCCTTCCCGAACGGCGTGTGCGACTGGTCGAAGCCGGCGGTCGACCAGGTGCCCACGGTCCCATGGACGACGTTCCAGGCAGGCCCGGGTGGGCAGCCGCTCGGCCCCGCGCCGGCCTCGAAGGCCTTCTAAGTGCTCCCGGTCGTAAGTTCGCTCGTCGTCAGGCGGCGAGTTGGAGCTGGGGCTCGTGTGCCGCGAGACGGTTGAGCAGGGCGGCGAGGTCGTCGCGGGTGAAGTTCCAGTCGAACGGTTCGGCGATCTCGTTCCAGTGGTATTCGAACGCGTTGAGGGTGCGCGCGAGCTCGGCGAGGTTGTCGAAGTCGTTCGGTTCGAGCACTTTGCGCTGGACGATCGAGAAGTAGATCTCGATTTGGTTGAGCCAGCTGGCGTGTACGGGCAGGTGGACGAGGACGAGGTTCGGCCAGCGCCGCTCGAGCCGCTCGATTGCTTTCTGGCCGCGATGCGAGGAGCCGTTGTCGACGATCCAGAAGACGCGACGGGCGGAGGCGTACGGCTCCCGGGTCATCACCTGCCGGACGAGCCGGTCGAAAGAAGCGATCCCGCCTCTCGATTCGGAGCGGCCGAAGACGCGCGGGCGTCTGCCGCCGCGGCGGCCGATGTCGAGCGCGGCCAGGTAGCTGAGCGCTCCTTTGCGCTTGTAGGTGTGCTCGACGCGCTGCCCGCGCGACCCCGAGGCCGGCGGCAGCGTCTCGTGGATGCGAGCACGCGCCTGGATCGACGGCTTCTCGTCGGCGCAGATCACGAACTCGCCCGGATGCAGCAGCTTCCCCTGCCAGCGTCCCTGGTAGAGGTCGAGCACCGGCCCCGCCTTCTCGAGGAAAGCCGGGTCGGTGGGGAAGATCCAGGAGCGGTGCTGCCACGGCTTCAAGGCGTCCTCGGCGAGCCAGCGGGCGATCGTTGCCGCCGACGCTCCGGTCACGCCCCGCTCGACCACGAGCCGGTGCAGCTCAGCGCGGGAGAAGCGCGAGAGCGGGACGCCCTGCGCGCGCGGCAGCGAGCAGGCGACCGCCTTCACCTGTGCGACTTCTTCCGGGGGGAAAACGCCGCGGACGTCCGGGTCGCGGTCGATCACGAAGACCATCCAGCCGCTCCTCGAAGAAGCGTTTCCGCCACAACGACACCGTCCGCAGCGCGCAGTCAAGGCGACGGGCAATCTCCGCGTTCGTCTTGCCCTCGGCGGCAAGCAGCACGATCTTCGCCCGCAACACCTCGCCGTGCGTCACGGTGTACCTGGCAGCCCGCGAACGCAACTCCCGGCACTCCTCCTCGCTCAACACGATCTCGAACGGACTCTTCGTCATGGCGCCCTCTTCGACGCCCAGCAGCCGGTCCCTTCAACCGATCGTGCGCGTATTACTGACCGGGAGCACTAAGCCGGCGCCGGGGTTGTTTCGGACCTGGCAGGCCGGTGAGGAGATAGATGAATCCGAGGCAGAAGGAGGTGCGGAATGACCACGCCGACAACGGGCGTTTGGACGTACCGCGACACCGCGTGGACGCAAGGCGACCTATCGGGCTACAAGGTAGAGGCCCGCGACGGCGACATCGGGAAGATCGACAAGGCGTCGAACGACATAGGAAGCGCGTTCATCGTGGTGGACACGGGACCGTGGATCTTCGGCAAGAAGGTGATGATCCCGGCCGGCATCGTGCAGAACATCGATCCGGACACGCAGACGGTCTTCGTCGATCGGACGAAGGACGAGATCAAGAACTCGCCGGAATTCGACGAGGACATGTACAACGACCCGGCGTATCGCGAGAGGCTGGGCAGCTACTACGGCCCGCCTGGCAGCTAACTAGTCGCGTCGAAGCGTGACGGCGAGGGGCGGCACAGGCCGCCCCTCGCCTCGCAGTGGCTAGCGGTCGCGCCCGCGGCCGCCGCCGCGGCCACCCCTGCCGCGATCCCCGCCGCGCGGGCGCTCCTCACGCTCCTCGCGGGGAGGCGCGTTCTTCGCGCGCTCGATCAGTTCCTCGGGCGTCACGACTGCACCGTTCTCGTGCTTGGCGAGGAGCTTCAGCCCGATCCGGCCTCGCTCCTTGTCGACCTCCTGAACGACGACGTCGAGCACGTCGCCGCGACTCATCACGTCTTCGATGTGTCCGACGCGGCCCGGGCCGACATTTGACACGTGCAACAGACCGTCGGTGCCCTTCTTCAGCTCGACGAACGCGCCGAACTGCGTCGTCTTGACGACCTTCGCGTTGCGGTACTCGTCGCCGACCTCGGGGCTCTTCGTCAAGCCCTCGATCGCGGCGATCGCCGCCGCGGCCTTCGTGCCGTCGGTCGCGTAGATGAGGATCGTGCCGTCCTCCTCGATGTCGATCTGCACCTCGTACTCGGACTCGAGCCCGCGGATCGTCTCGCCGCCCTTGCCGATGACGAGGCCGATCTGCTCCGGGTCGATCTTGATCGAGGTGATCCGCGGAGCGTGCGCCGCGAGCTCGCCACGCACCTCCGGAATCGCCGCCAACATCTTGTCGAGGATGAACTCGCGCGCCCGCTTTGCCTGCTCGAGCGCGTTCTGCATGATCTCCCGCGTAACGCCGGTGATCTTGATGTCCATCTGCAGCGCCGTGATGCCGCCGCGCGTGCCGGCGACCTTGAAGTCCATGTCGCCGAGGTGGTCCTCCGCACCCTGGATGTCCGTGAGGATGACGTAGTCGTCGCCCTCCTTGACGAGGCCCATCGCGATACCCGACACCGGCGCCTTGATCGGCACACCCGCGTCCATCAACGCGAGCGTCGAGCCGCAGACCGAGCCCATCGACGACGAGCCGTTCGACTCGAGCGTCTCCGAGACGAGCCGGATCGTGTACGGGAACTCCGACGCAGGCGGGATCATCGCCTCGAGCGCGCGCTGCGCAAGCGCACCGTGACCGATGTCGCGGCGCTTCGGGCCGCGCATGAAGCCGGTCTCCCCGACCGAGTAAGGCGGGAAGTTGTAGTGGTGCATGTACCGGCGCTCGGACTCGAGCGACAGGTCGTCGATCCGCTGGCCCTCCTTCGCGGTGCCGAGGGTGAGCAGGGTCATGATCTGCGTTTGCCCGCGTGTGAACAGAGCCGAGCCGTGCGTGCGCGGGCTGACGGACACCTCGCAGTCGATCGCGCGGATGTCCTCCGTGCCGCGACCGTCCGGGCGGCGCTTCTCGACGGCGATCTTCTTGCGGACGAGGTCCTTGTAGATCGCCTCTGCCGCACGCTTCACGAACTGTTTCGTGAGCGTGTCCTTCACGAGCGGAGCCTCGCCCTCGGTCGTCGCCGGCCCGACCGGGAACGGCAGCTCGACGGTGTCGATGATCCGCTCGAACAGCAGGTGCCGTTTCGCGGACTTCAGCTCCTTCGAGTCCTGCTCGGCCTCGGTGAGAGCGCGCAGGTCGTTCTCGAACTGCTCCCGCACCGGGCCCTCGACCGCGGCAAGCCGGAGCCTCTCCAGGAGCACGTTCAGGCTCGAGCGCACCTGCAGCTGCTTCGTGATGTCCTCGTCGGTCGAGTCCATCGAGAGCGACGGCGCGAGCTGATCGAGCAGCTCGTCGACGACCGCGCCGGCCTCGCGCAGTCCGTGCGCCTGGATCCGCTCGCGGATCTCGTCGCCGTTCGACGATTCCAGCTCGTGCGTCAGCTCGGGATCGAGCCACTTCGCCTTGCCGGCCCGGTCGCGCAGCTCTTCTTGCGCCTCGCAGAGCTTGCGAATCTCGGTCTGCGCGAGATCGAGCGCCTCGAGCAGGATCTCCTCCGGCACCTCGTCGGCGCCGGCCTCGACCATCGTCAGGCCTTCCTTGGTGCCCACGACGATCAGGTCGAGATTCGACTCTTCCTCGGCCTCCTGCAGCGTCGGATTGAGGACGAGCTCGCCGTCGATCCGGCCGACGCGCACAGCGCCGATCGGGCCGAGGAACGGCAGCGGCGAGAGCATCAGCGCGGCCGACGCCCCGTTGATGCAGAGGATGTCGTGGCCCGTGACCATGTCGGCCGACAGCACGGTGCAAATCACCTGCACCTCGTTCTTGAAGCCCTTCGGCCAGAGCGGCCGGATCGGGCGGTCGATCATGCGCGCGGTGAGAATCGCACGCTCGGTCGGGCGCCCCTCGCGCTTGAAGAAGCCGCCGGGGATCTTGCCCGCGGCGTACATCCGCTCCTCGACGTCGACGGTAAGCGGGAAGAAGTCCGCGCCCTCGCGCGCCTCCATCCGGCCCTGCGCGGTCGCCAGCACCATCGTGTCGCCGGAACGGACGACGACGGCGCCGTCGGCCTGTTTCGCGAGCTTTCCGGTCTCGAACGTGATCTCGCGGCCGCCGATCTCGACCGAGACCCCGGCGCGACGTTCAGTGGCAATAGCCATGTATTCCCTCCACTTTCCTTCGTACGAGGGTGGAGGTTTGAGTCAGCGCTCGGCTGGAGCACTCGCTCAAACTTCCACCCCCTATGACGTGAGCTAGCGCCTCAGCCCCAGCTCCTTGATGAGGGCGCGGTAGCCCTCGAGGTTCGTGCGTTGCAGGTAGTTCAGGAAGCGCCGGCGACGGCCGACGAGCTTGAGCAGTCCGCGTCGCGAGTGGTGATCGTGCTTGTGCGTGCGCAGATGCTCCGTCAGCTGGTTGATCCGCCGCGACAGCATCGCGATCTGGACTTCCGGCGAGCCGGTGTCCGTCTCCGCGCGGCCGTGCTCCTTGATGATCTCCTGCTTCTCTTCCTTGGTGAGGCTCATGGACTCCTCTCGTCTCGGACTCCGCCATCCCAGCACGCCGCCAAGGAAGAAGGCGCACGGCCGAGGCTGCGGTCGGGCAGTAGGGTAGCCAATCGGCATGGAACCTGGGATTGCGGCCGGTCATCCGGCAACGGCGGCCGCGGGGGCCGAGATTCTGACCGCTGGAGGGAACGCCGCGGACGCAGCCGTCGCGGCGACCCTTGCGTCGTGCGTGGCCGAGACCGTGATGACGGGGCTGCTGGGCGGTGGCTTTGCGATCTACTGGGATGCAGCGTCGGCGCGGGCGTCGAATCTCGACTGCTTCTGCGCCGTGCCGTCTGGCGAGCTCGGCGAGCTCGTCGAGTTGCAGGTGCCGTTCGGCGAAGAGCTCGTGCATTACGCCATCGGCCCCGCTTCCTTCGCCGTGCCGGGCGTGCCCGCGGGAATCGGCGCGCTGCACGCCCGCTTCGGGCGCCTTCCCTGGCGAGAGCTTTTCGAGCCGGCGCTGAAGCTCGCTCGCGCGGGCGTCCCGATGACTCCCGCGCACTCGTCCTGCCTCGCGATGCTCGCGCCGGTGATGACGATGGACGCCGGGGCGCGGATCTACGCGCCGGGGAATACGCTCCTCCAGCCAGGCGACCTGCTGCGCCAACCCGGGCTCGAGAAGGCGCTCGTGCTGCTTGCCGACGAGGGCGCGGCGTCGCTGTACACGGGATCGCTCGCACAATCAGTCCTCTCGCTCATGCGGCAGCGCGGCGGCGTCGTAACCGCCGACGACCTGGCGAGGTACGAAGCTCGGTGGAGCGAGCCGCTCGAGGTCGACTATGCGCGCTCGCGGGTGGTGACACGCGGCGGTCTCGCCGGCCTTCCGAAGTTGCTGCCTCGCCTGCCTTCGGTGCGCGGACTCAACCAGGCGGAGCGCGTCCTGGCGCTGCTGCCCTTCCTCGAGACACCCGTGGCCGAGACGCACACGACGAACGTGTCGGTTCTCGACAGCGAGGGCAACGCCTGCGTGTTCACCACGAGCCTCGGCCTCGGCTCCGGCGACTTCCTTCCCGGACTGGACGTCCACCTGAACAGCATGCTCGGTGAGGTCGACCTCGTCGTGGGTGAGCTCGTACGCGGCGAGCGGATGAGCTCGATGATGACGCCCACGCTTGCTTTCGACGCTGACGGGCTCGCGCTTGCGATCGGCGCCGCCGGCGGCACGCGACTACGAACGGCGTTGACGCTCGTCCTCGCGGGCGTTCTCGACGAGGGCGGCGCGCCGCAGACGGCCGTCGACCGCCCGCGCTTCCACCCGACCGGCGCGACGATCAATGCCGAGGCCGGCGTCGACGAGGAGGCGCTCGCCTCGCTGGAGGCCGCGGGCCGCACGGTCAGGCGCTGGCCGGGCCTGCACCATTACTTCGGCGGGGTCAGCGCGATCGGCCGCGACGGGGCCGCGGCCGATCCTCGCCGCAGCGGCGCAGCCGTCACGGTCTGACGGCCCGGCGCGTCGCCTCGACGTCGGCGGCGATCGCCTCGATCAACTCCTGCTCGCTCGCGAACGCACGCTCGTCGCGAAGCCGCTGCCACAGCTCGAGCACGAGGCGCTGTCCGTAGAGATCGCCTTCGAAGTCGAGCAGGTATGCCTCGACGCGCAGCGCCGTGCCGCCGAAATGCGGGTTGACGCCGATCGAGATCGCCGCACGGTGCCGGAGCGCGGCGCCTGCGTAGATCCCCCTGGGAGGGAGAAGCTGTCCGCGCGCGACCTCGAGGTTCGCCGTCGGGAAGCCGAGCAGCTTCCCGCGCCGGTCGCCCTCGACGACGACACCTTCCACCTCGAACGGCCGGCCGAGCACACGTGCCGCCTCGGCGAGCTCGCCGGCCGTGACGAGCCGCTCGACGTCGACGTTCACGCGCGGCCCATCCGACGAAGCGCGTCTTTCGGAGCACGCGTCTGCGCTTCCGCGGAGAGCCTGTCGAAGGCTTCCCCCACGTCGAGGATCGCATCCGGATCGGCCTCGTCGACCGCAAACGGCCCCACCTCGAGCCGGCGGAGAGTGCGGCAGTGGCCGCCGAGCGCCAGGCCGATCGCACGCACGTAGGTCCCCGAGCTGACGCGCAGGTCGAGACGCACCACACCGTCGGTATACGAGATGACCTCGAGCTCGTCCACGGTCGAACGCCGCAGGGGCATGTCCACCTCCACGCCGCGCCGCGCCAGCCGGTAGGCGCGCTCCCCGCCGATCTTGACCGCCGACGCGGCCGGTATCGGCAGCTCGATCTCACCGCGGAGGACCGCGAGCCGCTCCTCCAGCACGGCCTCGGATGGCGGCTCGTGCCGCTCGACGGGCTCTCCCTCGGGGTCGCCGGTCGAAGTTGTCACCGTGAGGTCGACGTCCGTGAGGTAACGCTTGTCCAACCCGAGGAAGCATGGCTGAAGCTTGGTTGCCCACCCGGACAACACCACCAGGAGTCCCGTGGCGAACGGGTCGAGCGTGCCGGTATGCCCTGTTCGGGCGCCGGTCCGGCGCCGTACCGCGGCGATCACCTTGAAGGAGGAAGGTCCCGCCGGCTTGTCGACGAGAACGACGCCCGCGGGCTCAAGCGCGCGCGGGACCACGTGCGGATACGTACTCGCGGCGGATGAACTCGGTGATCTCCTCGATCGGGGCCTCGCTCGAGAAGCCCGCCGCCTGCCGGTGGCCGCCGCCGCCGGACTTGCGAGCGATCGCCGAGACGTCGATTTCGTCCGAGCTCGAGCGCAGTGAGACGCGCCGCGTGGGACCGTCGGAGCGCGGCGGCTCGCGGATCAACACGGAGACGATCGCGCCTTCGACGGCGCGCAGGTAGTCGATGATCCCTTCGCTGTAGGGCTCAGCGGCGCCGACGTCCGAGAAGTCTCCGCGTAGCAGGTACGAGACGACCAACGCGCCTCCCTCGTACACCTGCGCGCGGTCGAGCGCACGTGCGAGGAGCTTCAGCTTTGCGAACTGCACGTTCTCGTACACGCCCTGGAAGACGCGGTGCACGTCCGCGCCGGCCTCGACGAGCTCCGCGGCGAGACGCAGGGCCTTCGGGGTCGTATTCGCGTACTGGAAGCGGCCGGTGTCAGTCACGAGCGCGATGTACAGCGCCTCGGCGATGTCAGGGGTCAGTTCGACGTCGAGCTCGCTCAACACGTCGCGCAGCACCTCGGCGGTCGACGATGCGTCGGGGACGATCAGGTTGACGTCCCCGAACCGAGTGTTGTCGTGGTGATGGTCGATATCGATCGTGAACGGCGCCTGATGGAGGATCTCTGGATCCGGACCGAGACGGCTCTCGTTCGCACAGTCGACCACGACCAGGACTCGCTCTTCCGCCTCCTGCGGGACCTCGCGATGGAGCTCGGCGAGCGGCATGAAGCCGTACTCGCCGGGCAGCGGCGCGTGGCCCGCGAGATACATGTATGCGTCCTTGCCGAGCTGCCGCAACGCAAGCGTCGCCGCGAGCAACGAGCCGAGCGCGTCGCCGTCGGGATTCTCGTGAGTCGTGACGAGGAAGCGATCGTGCGAGCGCAGCGCCTCGACGACCGCGTCGAGGTCAGCCTTCTGTGTCGTCGTGGTCTGTGACGAGCTCATCGATCAACTTCGACATGCGAACGCCCTGTTCGACCGAAGGATCGTATTGGAACGTCAATTGCGGCGTGCGTTTCATTCTCACCTCGTCCGCGATGCGCCTCTGCAGCACCCCGTGCGCCGCGTCGAGCCCAGCGAGCGACTGCTCGCGCTTCCGGGCGGAGCCGAGGACGCTGACGAAGACCGTCGCATGACGCAGGTCCTGCGTCGTCTCCACGGCGGTAACGGTGATGAATCCGATCCGCGGATCCTTCAGCTCGCCGACCGCTTCCGCCAGGACCTCCCGAAGGGACTCGTTGATGCGGCGCATCCGGTTACTCATCGATCGTCACTACCTGCCGCTCGACCCGCGAGCATTCGAAGTCCTGACCGTGCAGGTACCGCTCCGCGTCGTTGAGCAACCCTTCGACGCCGCCATAGTCGCGGGCGACGCAGGCGACGGTGAGTCGCGCCCGCTGCCAGAGCTCGTGGTGGTCGACCTCCGCAACTGATGCACCGAACCGCTGCTGCAGCTGCGCCTTCACCGACTTCACGAACTTCCGCTTCCCCTTCAGAGAGCCGTTCTCCGGGAAGTGCAGCTCGGCGGAGAGGATCCCGACGTAGCCGGCGCCCATGCCGGTATTGAAGCGCTTGACCTAGGCGGCGGTCGTCGGGGCCGGCGCGCTCAGGTCGGTCCTCTCCACCTGCCGCGTCTCGTAGCACTCGAGCACGTCGCCCTCTTTGACGTCGTTGAAGTTCTCGAGCAGGATGCCGCACTCGAAGCCCTCCTGGACCTCGCGCACGTCGTCCTTGACGCGCCGCAACGAGGCGATCGTCGTCTCGTAGATAACGGTACCGTCGCGCACGACGCGCACCTGCGCGCCGCGGCGCACGACCCCGCTCGTGACCATGCAGCCGGCGATCGTCCCAATGCGCGAAGCGCGGAACAGCGCCCGCACCTCCGCCTCGCCGAGCGTCTCCTCCGTCTGGATCGGCCGCAACATGCCGACGAGTGCCTGCTCGATGTCCTCGGTCAGCTGGTAGATCACGCGGTAGGTGCGGATCTCGACACCTTCGCGCTCGGCGAGTGCCCGCGCCTCGGCGCTCGGCCGGACGTTGAAGCCGATGATCAACGCACTTCCGGGGACCGCGAGGTTGACGTCGTTCTCGGTGATCCCGCCGACACCCTGGTGGATGACGTGGACGCGCACCTCCGGGTGCTTGATCTTCTGCAGCTCGGACACGGCCGCCTCGACGGACCCGACGACGTCGCCTTTGAGGATGAGGTTCAGGTCCTGGACGCCGCCCTCCTGCATCTGTTCAAAGAGCGTCTCGAGCGAAGCTCCGGCCGCGCTGCGCTGCGCGAACTGCTCGCGGCGCAGCCGCTCGCCGCGTGTGTGCGCGAGCTCGCGCGCCTTGCGCTCGTTCTCGACGACGCGCGCGGTCTCACCCGCCGGCGGTGGCCTGTCGAAGCCGAGAATCTCGACCGGAGTGCCGGGAGTCGCCTCGCGCAGCTTCTCGCCCCGGAAGTCATTCAGCGCCCGTACGCGCGCCCACGCGTCGCCGGCGACGATCGCGTCGCCGACGTGAAGCGTGCCGCGCTGGACGAGCATCGTCGCCACCGGACCGCGCCCCTGGTCGAGCCGCGACTCGATGATCGGACCTGAAGCTTCCGTGTTCGGGTTCGCCTTTAGCTGCTCGAGCTCGACGTCCGCGACGAGCAGCACCTTCTCGAGCAGCTCGTCCAGTCCCTTGCGCGTCTTCGCCGACACTTCCGCAACCTGTGTCGTGCCGCCCCACTCCTCCGGCTGCAAGCCTTCGTTCGCGAGATCGCCGCGAACCTTGTCGGGATTCGCGTCCGGAAGGTCGACCTTGTTGATCGCGACGACGATCGGCACGTCGGCCGCGCGGGCGTGAGAAATCGACTCCTTCGTCTGCGGCATCACGCTGTCGTTCGCGGCGACGACGAGGACCGCGATGTCCGTTACCTTCGCACCGCGTGCACGCATGGCGGTGAACGCCTCGTGGCCGGGCGTGTCGATGAACGTGATGCGGCGGCCGTTTCGCTCGACCTGGTACGCGCCGATGTGCTGCGTGATCCCCCCCGCTTCGGTCTCGACGACCGCGGTCTCGCGGATCGCGTCGAGCAGACTCGTCTTGCCGTGGTCGACATGACCCATGATCGTGACGACCGGCGGTCGCAAGACGAGATCGGTCTCGGCGTCTTCGAAGACCTCGGGCTCCTCGTCCTCCTCGCCGACGTGCTTGATCGTCACCTCGCGCTTCAGCTCGGCCGCGATCAGCTCGACCTCCTCGTCCGAGAGCGACTGTGTCGCCGTGCGCATCTGACCGAGGTTCATCAGGATCTTGATCAGCTCGGGCATCGGCACGCCCAGCGCCTGCGAGAAGTCGCGGACGGTGACGCCGGACTGGACCGTGACGGGACCGGTCGGAGCGACGACCTCACGGGGCTGCTTGGGTGGGCCGACTTCCTGCCGGCCGCGGCCCTGGCGCCCCGGCGGGCCGCCCCCGCGCTGGCCGCCCTGGTCGATGACGACGCGACGCTTGCCGCGCGGGCTTGCGCCGCCGCGGGGTCTGATCGGTCTGTTGGGTCTATTCGCCATCTGACGGGGTCCTAGTGTAGATACGCGCGAGCGCCGGATCGATTGTGACGCTCTGCCTGAGCACGCGGTTGAAGCCGCGCCGTGCCAGCGCGCGCTCGAAGCAAAGAAGTCGTTTGCACGTGTAGACCCCGCGGCCGGGCAACGTCCGGCCGGGTGTCAGCTCGCCGTTGACCGCAGCGAAGCGCCGGAGCTCCGCCTGCGGTGCCTTGCGGCCGCAGCCTGCGCAGGTACGGATTGGTCCGCCGCTCACGCTGCAGGAGCCGTGCCCTCCGACTCGTAAGCGCCGGTCTCGACGGGCTGGACCGGAGCTTCCTCACGCTGTTCCGCTACGGGCTGGAGCTCGTTCGCGGGCTCCGACGTCTCGGTTACCGCGGCGGGCTGCGCCGCTTCGACTTCGGCAGCTTCGGACTCGGCGGCCTCCGCCTCTTCCGGCGCGGCGTCGGCCGTCGGCGTGACCGTGCCGGGTGCGTACTCGCCGGTCTGGGCCTCGATCTTCGCCAGCTCTTGGTGCGCCGCGACACCGCAGAAGCGCGTGCCGGGCAGCGCCGTGTTCGGGCAGCGCTTGCCGTTGGCGAGGATCGCCGCGCAGCGGCCGCTGAAGTCGACGTCACCCTCGCCGCCGAACGCGGCCTCCGCCTCCTGCTGAGCGAACTCGGTGTCGGAGACGATGTCGACCTTCCAGCCGGTGAGCCGTGCGGCGAGACGGGCGTTCAGGCCCTCCTTGCCGATTGCAAGCGCGAGCTGGTCGTCGGGCACGACGACCGTCGCGTCACGTGAGTCGTCGTCGATGTAGACCTCCCGCACGCGCGCGGGCGAGAGTGCCTTCGCGACGAAGCGCGCCGGCTCCGTGTTCCACGGGATGATGTCGATCTTCTCACCGCGAAGCTCGGACACGACCATGCGCACACGCGATCCGCGCGGGCCGACGCACGCGCCGACGGGATCGACGCCCTGAGCGTGCGACTCGACGGCAATCTTCGAGCGATACCCCGGCTCGCGCGCGACACCGCGAATCTCGACGAGCCCGTCCGCGATCTCCGGCACCTCGAGCTCGAACAGCGTCTTGATCAGCTCCGGGTCGCGACGCGAAAGGATCACCTGCGGCCCTTTCGTGCCGCTGCGCACCTCGGTGATCACGGCCTTGATGCGGGAGCCCTGTTCGTAGCGCTCGCCGTCGACCTGCTCGGACCGCGGCAGCAGAGCCTCGACCTTGCCGAGATCGACGAGCACGTTGTTGCGGTCGCCCGCCTGCTGGACGATTCCGGTGACGACCTCGCCGACACGGTCGACGTACTCGTCGTACATCATCTCGCGCTCGGCCTCGCGGATCCGCTGGAGGATCACCTGCTTCGCCGTCTGCGCAGCGATGCGACCGAAGTTCTCCGGCGTGACATCCTCGCGCTTGATCTGCTCCTCGGGAACCTGTGACCAATCGAGGTCGAGATCGTCGTCGGAAAGCAGCGTGTGGTTCTTCTCGCCTGTTTCGGTCTCGAGCCGCTCGAGCTCTTCGATCGTGCGCTCGCGCGCCTCCTCCAGCAGTCGCTGCTCGAGGTCGGCGGGGATCTCGATCGAGTAGACGCGGAAATCGCCTTCGTCGTCGAGCTCGACAGTCGCATGTCGTGTCGAGCCGGGCGTCTTCTTGTATGCGGCGAGGAGCGCGTCCTCGAGCGCCTGAATCAGCGTGTCGCCGTCGATGCCCTTCTCGCGCTCGATTGTGCGAACCGCTTCGATGATCTCTCGCGTCATCGTCTGCCTACCCTTCGTCGATCAGATTGCCCCGCACGATTGCGTCGTACGGGATGTCCACGGATTCGGTCGGCGTGCGGACCGTGACGGCCCGCTCGCCGGCGTCGACCACTTCGCCGCGCAGGCGCTTCTTGGCCTCGGTGCGGAGAGCGACGCGCCTGCCGACGACACTGCGGAAGTGCTGCGGTGTGCGCAGCGGCCGCTCGAAGCCGGGCGAAGAGACCTCGACGCCGTACTCGCGCAGGTAGTCGCGCAGCGAGTCGGTGACGCGCGCGCAGAGCGCGTGGTCCACGCCCTGGGCGTGGTCGACGAAGACCGTGAACCGGTCCGGTCCGGTGAGCTCGACCGCGAGCACTTCGGTGCCCGGGACTGCGCTCTCGACCTTGCGGCGGATCTCTCGCGTCAGCTCTCTCTCCTTCTCGTGCGTTGCGGCCAAAACCTCCTGCTCCTTCACAAAAAATGGGCGCGCCGCGCCCATTTCTAAACTGCTCGAAATGTGGTGAAAATGATGGTAGCAAGCCATGGCCGGGAGCGGCGGGCGGCCCGGGCCGGGGGCAATCAGCGTGAGTCGGAGCGACCTTCTGAGGCGATTTCGAAGAAGCGCGCGTCCGGCTCGCCGCCCGCCTCGCGAAGGACCCGGCGGGCGAACGGCTCCTCACCGGATGCCAGCATTGCATCGAGGTCGGCGCGGCTGTTCCACACGGTCGCGATCGCCATGCTGTCGTCCTCGCCCACGAGCAGGAAGGTCTCGCGGATCGCCGGCGGAAGCCCGCGTCCCACCATCTCGGTGTAGGGGCGGCTGACGGCTTCTCGCCGCTCGGGCGAAATTCTCGCGCTCACGAACGAAAGGATGGGCATCGGCGCGGCGAGCCTACTAAGTGTCGAGAACGATCGTCACCGGCCCGTCGTTCAGGAACTCGACTTGCAGCTTCGCCGCGAAAACCTTGTCTAGACCGGTCCGGCTAGCGCCGCCGGAACCACCGCCACTTGGAACCGCGGCGAGGCTCATCCGGCCGCTTGTGGCGGTCGCTCGGAGTCGTCTGCCCGGAATCTCCTATCCGCGCAAATAGTTCGTCCGGGCTGAGGTCGAGATCGTCCGGTGATTCGTACGGCTCGCCGTCGTCTCCTTGCACCTTGGCGTCCAGGCGAGACGCCAGGACCAGCATCTTCGCGAGGATGCGCTTGTCGGGGTTCTTCGTGAAGACGTTGCCTTCGAACCAATCGAACCATCCCATTGCGTCGTCCGGTTCGCCGATCGCGAAGAAGGCGTCGCCGTTTTCCGGCATCGCTGTCAATTCAGGGTCCGCCGCTGCGACGGCTAGCCATTCTGCGAGCGCAATCGGAGCGTCCTCCGACTCTGACCAGTCTCCAGCACGCGTGATGTGCAGGTCATATCCCATCGCCGGCTCTTGCTACGTCGTCTCGACCTCGAGAACGATCGTCACCGGGCCGTGGTTTACCGACTCAACGTCCATTCTTGCCCCGAAGACGCCGGTCTGAACCGCCACACCAAGGTCGCGGAGCGCTTGGCAGAAACGTTCGAAGAGCGGCTCCGCGACCTCCGGCCGCGCGGCCTTCGAAAAATCTGGTCGAGTTCCCTTCTGTCGTCTGCTGTCGGTGATCAACGTGAACTGACTCACGACGAGCGCGGCGCCGCCTGTGTCGAGGAGCGAGCGATCGAGCTTGCCCGAGTCCCCCTCGAAGATGCGTAACCGCGCGATCTTTCCGGCGAGGCGCTCGACCTCCGCTTCGGTGTCGCCGGCGCCGACGCCGAGCAGGATGAGCAGCCCCGGACCGATCTCACCACCGGGCGTGGACCGGGCACGCGACACGCGTTGAACGACCGCTCTCATCGAGCCCAGGTCTGAGCCACGTGACAAAGTGTCACTTGGCTGGTCAGGCGACGGGTCGAGGTCCTTGATGCGCGACTCGTAGTCGGCCTTGCCCGGGCGTAGCGAGTTGGCAAGCTTGTAGTGGCCGTTCGCCTCGTGCGCCTTGCCTTGCTTCTCGAGGCAGCGGCCGAGTGCGTAGTGTGCGTAGTCGTCGGTCGGCGCGAGTTCGAGCATCGCGCGGAACTCGGACTCCGCTTCCTCCCATCGGTGGATGCGGAAGTACGCGATGCCGAGGGCTTCGCGAATCGAAGCCTTGTGGGGCTCCCGTTGTTTCGCCTTCTCGAACGCGACCGTCGCCTGCGCCGCGCGGCCGTTCTTCAGATGGGCTTTCCCCTGCTGAAAAAGGTCGTATGTCTCGTGTTCGCTCATGAACGTAGATAGGGGAAATTCTCCCGGATCAGGTCTACCGGATACGTCAAGTCGCGGGTTCCCCGCACGACAATGCCGCGAACCTCGACGCCTGTGTCGAGAGCGCGTCCGAACGCATCGGCGAGCTCGAAGGGCGGCCCCGGAAGATCCTCGAGAAACGGGATCAGCTTCACGCCGACGCCCCAGAGCGGCACGCTGGTCAGCTCACGCCCGTTGGTGTGAGCGCGGACGAGCCGCGGGTCCAGTCCGGGCTTGCCGCCGCCCGGCGGTTGCCCGCGGCGCGCCGCCACCGCTCCCGCGGCCCCGTTCCACGCTTTGACGAACGCCTCGAACGTGCCGCGGGCGAACAGCGTGTCCGCGGCGGCGACGAGCACAGGAGCCTCCGCGCCGCCGGCGAGCGCGCGGCGGACGGCGTCGGCCGACCCGTCAGGCTGGGGCTGGCGGACATACGCGATCGAGATGCCGAAGGCCGCGCCGTCACCGAGGAGTACCTCGACCTGCTCCGCGAGGTACCCGGTGACGACCGTCACGTGCTCACAACCGGAACTCCGTAGTGCTCGCACGAGTGTCGCGACCACCGGCCGGCCGTCGATCGGCAGCACCGGCTTGGGCCAGTGGTCGGTGAGCGGCCGCAGGCGCGTGCCTTCCCCCGCGGCCATGACGACGGCGTTCACCTAACCGGCGAAGCCGAGCGAGCGCAGCGAGACCAGCCCGCGCGCACGCCGCGCCAGGCCGAGGCGCCGGCGGAGCTGCGCGCGCAGGCGCGCCAGCTCGGTGCGCGCACGCGCGGCGGCGCTGCGGGCGTCAGGCGGCGGCCCGAAACGTGCCGCGGCGAGCGCAGCAGCGAACGGTGCCGCGTCCACCTCGAGCTCGTTGCGCAGGAGTGCCGCAAGGCCTTCGGGACCGGTACTCGGTGCAACGCGAATGCCCTGGTCGGCGAGGAAGTCCCGAAGCTCGGCGCGGCACGCCGCCGCCTGAGCTCGCGGATCGGGAGTTGCGTAACGCACGTGCCGCCGAACCGCCTTCACGAGCGCGAGCAATGCAATGGCAACCGCGAGCACGAGTGCAAGCAGCTTCCCCAGGCTGCCCCCGCGGTGCTGCAAGCCGAACGCGCCGCCGAAGGCTGAGCTCCCGCGGCGAGGGTCTGTGGTGAGAAAGCTCACGCCCGGCGCCTTGTCGCCGAAGCTGCCTTCCTGGTGGAGCGCGGCGGTGTTCAAGAGCGATGCAGCGACTCCACGCACGATCGTCGCGGCGGACGACGCGCGGAACGCCGGCGAGGAGACGGAATACGCCGCTGAGAGGAAGCCACGTCCCGGAGTCGGATCGAACGGAAGCCAGCCGTAACCGGCGAACCACACCTCCACCCACGCGTGCGCATCATGGTCGCTGACCGTCCACGTCTTCGTCTTGGGGTCGTACACGCCGCTCACGAACCCTTCCGCGACGCGCGCCGGGACGCCGAGGTAGCGGAGCATCAGCGCCATCGCACCGGCGAAGTGCTGGCAGTAACCGCGTTTGGTGTTCACGACGAAATCGAGCAGCGGCGCGTCGAACGATTGCGGCGGGTGCGTCGTGTACGTGAAGCCTCCGGTGCTGCGAAACCACGATTCGAGGGCGAGTGCGGCACCGTACGGGCTGTGGGTGTTGCCCACGACCCGGCGCGCTTGCGTGTACAGGTTCTCGTAGTCGGGATGAAGAGCGAGCAACCGGAACATCGCTCCGCCGCGTGCGGGGTGACCGAAGGGCGGCGGCGGGTTCTCGCCGGGGTACAGCTCGAGGTACGGCAGCACCGCTTCCGTATAACCACCGGTCGCGGAGGCGAGCTGCGCCGGCGTCGGCTGCTCCGAATAGCTCCACGCCGGATACTGCTCGTGGCGCTCGAGCTCACGGGGGAGCGTCGCGGTTGCGCCCGGCCAGAATTGCGCGCCGGCGAACTCCGGTCCGTAGCCGACCGGGATGCTCGGCGCAACGAGGTGGTTGTCGGCCAGCGACTCGATCTCGATGTCGGCCTTACGCCAGTTCTCGGGGTCGCGCGCAGCGCGCGGCACGAGCGGGTCGTCCTGCGTCAGGTCGAGACGGCCGTCGAAGAGCTCCGGTAAGACCGGCGTCGCGTGGTACTCGACCCAGCGGTCGCCGTCGAACAGATCGAGTGTCGTCGAGCGCCAGTAGACGGACCGTGCCGACGCTTTCACCTTGAAGACGGTCGTCGTCTTGCGCGGCCAGCTGAAACCGTCATAGGTCGCGTCCCAGACATACCGAACGCCGACCGATTCCGGCGGCCGCTTGTATGGATTCCACGTCTGCCAGTGGAGGAATTCGCTCTTCGCCACGGCCGGCTGCGTCGTTGCAGCCAGCGCAGCAGCGACGATTGCGCCGCCGAGCAGAGCGGCACGAACAAGGATCCGCGATGCGCCGGCGCGAAGGCCTGCAAGCAGGAACAGGGACGTGACCAGGATGACCGCGCCGCGCAGCATGTCGTGACCGTCCGAGAGCAACGTCGCCGGCCAGCCGGCGCCGACGACAAGGCACCCGACGGCCACGAGCGGCCGCCGTGACGACGCCGCGAGGGCGAGCGCGGCGGTGAAACCGAACATGGCGAGCAGCAGGAGCGCGTGCATCTCCGGATGGAAGGAGCCGTTGAACGGGAGCCGCACTTCGTAGAAGTCCAGAAAGCCGTTCCAGAAGCGCGGGGCCGCACGCCACGGATGGAGCACCGGAACGCGCGCGGCGATGTCGAACGCCGCGAGCAGCGCGACCGCGAGCAACGCAAGCCGCTGCCACAGCCGCGGTGCCAGCGCAGGCGCGGCCGCCAGTGCAACGAGCAGCAGCGCGCGCGCTCCGTGCTGGGGATGCTCGAGCCGAAGCCAGTTCTGTGCGAGCACGACGCCCGGCACAAGCGCGAGCAATGCAGGACGCCACTCAAGCACGGACTGCCTCTGCGAATT
>WNGA01005703.1_pt1 | contig 17920 bp, 16 predicted proteins | sample 5400061 | NCBI WGS metagenome assembly WNGA01 (sample SAMN13153366, study PRJNA577476) | soil metagenome | isolation source: 100 cm soil or saprolite under grassland replicate 2 | place: USA:California | collected 2016-06-15 | reverse complement strand
GCGCGATCAACCACCCCGAAGGCGCTGGTGGTCAACGCACCCGAGCGCCTGCGCGAGCAGCTGCGCATGCTGGCGACCGACCAACTGCTGGCCCGCTGCGCTCGCCTGCGCAGCCACCCGTCCCAGCCGATCGAGTATCGCGCCACGATCACCGGGCTGCGCCGCACCGCCCAGCGCGCGCTCGCCCTCCAAGCCGAGGCCGACGATCTCCAAGCCGAGCTCGACACGCTCGTCCGTCGGTCCGCCGCGCGGCTGGTGGCCGAGCCGGGCGTCGGGGTGATCTGCGCCGCGCAGCTGCTCACCGCCTGGTCACACCCTGGTCGGCTGCGCTCGGAGGCCGCCTTCGCCATGCTCGGCGGGGCCGCGCCGATCGAGGCGTCGTCGGGCAAGGTCGTCTGTCACCGCCTCAACCGCAGTGGTGACCGGCAGCGCAACCGCGCCCTGCACACCATCGTCCTGTCGCGTATGACCCACCACGCCCAAACACGCGCCTACCTCGCCCGCCGCACCGCCGAGGGCAGGACGCCTCGGGAGATCAAACGCTGCCTGAAGCGTTACCTCGCCCGCCGGCTGTTCAAGCTCCTCGAGACCTCACCAGCGCCCGTCCCAAACGCGCAGATCGCGACCACTTGACAACCATAGAAGCTTCAGCGCCGTGCGGGTCGCCCGGTCACTCGCCGGCGCGTCCTGAGCGGCGGGTGTAGCCGGGCACGATCCGCCAGCCGCCCTCGAAGATGCGCTGGTGCAGCTCGGCCTCGACGATCGCCCGGACGATCGGCTCCTGCCGCTCGGCGTCGGCCTGGCTGGTCACCTGCAACGGCCAGTCGCCGGTCCGGGAGCCGACCAGGTGCGGGTGGGTGAAGCCGGCGGCGAACCAGGCGACCACCTGGACGGGCGGGACGCCGTCGCCGCCGCGGATGTTGGCCGCCGCCCGCTGCTCTGGCCACGACAGCTCCCAGCGGGCGGTCCAGCCGCCGTCCAGCTGCTTGGTCAGGCCGTGCTCGCGAACCTCACCGCTGCCGTCGAGCAGGGCGGCGTTCGCCTCCTCGAGGATCAGGCGCGCCACCGGGCCAAGGAGCTCGACCGCCCGCCTGAACAGCTCGACCCGCTCTGCCCGCGGCCCGGCCCCCTCGAAGGAGTTCGTCCGCAGGTCCTCAAGGTGTCGGAACAGGTCCTCCACCCTCGGCGGCACCTTGCCGCTGTTCGGATCCACCATCGCCGCTCCCCTCCATCGCTTGGCGTGGGCCGAGCACCAGGCTACGACCACGGCGCCGCTCCAGGGGAGGATGCCAGCGGGAATCGTGCGGGACTCAACGCGTTCCAGCGATCAGGGCATTGCCGATGACGCGGCCGACACGGCCGTCGGCCAGGTACTCCTCGATGCTGTGCACCGCTCCTTGGGGCTGTCGGTGACGACCTCGGTCAGCTGCTCCCCCCAATCGTCGCGCAGCGGACAGCCGATGGCGACCGCGTCCGCGGGACACCAGGCGTTCAGCCAGTCACCGACCCGCACAGCCCAGATCGGGTAAGAGGACTCGATGAAGCGACGCAGGCATACCTCGAGCAGATTGTCCGCAAGTTGCATGAGCTGGAGAGTTCGACCTTCCTGGCCGGCCTCCCAGAAACGCCCTGACTCTGACCACCGCCGAGCGTTCGAACGGTACCACGACCGCTGCGCGCGGCCCGCGATCGAGGACGGTCACGCCTCGGGGAGGTGCGATGCGCGACCGCGTCGTCTGCCAGGAAGGCTTCGTGCTCGCGAATAGCTACCGAGAACGTCAGGCGGAACTTGAACGCCTTCTGCAGACCATGAGCTCGGTCGACGGGCCTTCGGTCAGACGGGAGACGAGTACGATCTCAAACGGATAGAGAATGCTCCCCACAACTGCGCCGAGAGGATTCCAGGCGGCCATTGCTAAGACCAGTGCTTTCCAGCAGAGCCTGTGCAATAGGTTGGTCGAGTCAACCGGATAGTTCATCAACACGAACATCGGGCGCCTCAGGAGTGGCTCGAATCCCACGCTTTCCAGCAGAGACTCGATCTCAGTGATCGAGCGGTTTATTTGCTGGGCCACCCTGGAGCTTGCACCATGGACAAAATTCTCAGAGAAAACCAGAAGTCCGCCAGGCCTCACCAGTTTGGCCAGGTTCTCGAAGGCCCGATGGTACTTGAGGTCATCAGTAATGTGGAAGAGGACGTCGAAAACTGAAACAATATCGAATTGGCGCTGAGCGAGTTCGGCTGACGACTCTTCCCCAATGTCAAGCTGGACGATGTTCAAGGACGGGTAACGCCTCTGCAGTCGCTCAACCGCTATGTCCGACACGTCTGAGCCAGTGGTACGCTCTAGGCCAAGCTCCCGCCAACGGTCGAGGTAAAATCCCGTGCCCGATCCGACGTCGAGAATCTCCGCATCATGGCGCGCTCGGATGAAGGGCTGCATCGTCTTCTGGAAGACAAGTCGTCGCACACGGTACATCCAAGCATTGAAAGGTTTTCCAACGCCGAAATAGCCGACGCTCGACAACCCGTAGTCCTTCCGGTGAAGCGATTCCCAGTAGTCCTTGGCGTTCATCTCAGTCATAGCCATCCCTTCCAGGGGAACTCTGCGAGATTTGGCTGCAGATCAGTGGACTACTCTAACAAGGAAATGGACGGCAAGTAGTGGGTGGAACACGGTGTTTGAGGGCTGCGACCGGACCGCCGCGTGCGGTCCCGGCCGCCGCCCCCTGGCCGCAGGGTGGCGAGCCGGAACCACCGGCACCGAGGACATCCGGATCGACTGGATCACCATCGACAATCCGGCATGAAGCCAACCAGGTCACGCCGGCGGCCGTGACCGGCCCGCCTGTCCGCCGGAGAGGAACCACGGCCACCATCGTCTTCGGTAGCGCGGACAGACCGATGCGCCGCAGAGGGAGCAGTCGAAGCCCCGCCGGTAGTGCTGATGGGCCGCCCTGGCATGGCCGCAACGGCAGTACGCGGCGTTGCGGCTTCGGCGCTTGGAGCGACTGAGCAGGCCCATACAGCATCGATCGTACTTGGCGGCACTGGGCCTGACCGGGAAGGACGCCTCCACCTGCGCCGGCCTCCTCTCTGACCCGAACCGCTCGGCGGACGGCAGGGCCGGATGGAGCTGGAGCGGTCCTACGGCAGGAGGAGATCGGCGATGATCGGGCGATGATCACTGCCCCGGCCGACACCTTCCCTGACGGATCGCACGCTCACCTCTGGCGATACCAGGACGTGGTCGAGGCGCATCAGCGGGGGTAGCGGCCATCGCTTCTGCGGCCAGGTCGTCGCCCATCCCCGTCCGCGCCGTTCGTGAGCATCGGCCAACCGGTCCGAAAGGAGTCGGCGGAAGCTGCGGTGGTAGCGGGTGGCGTTAAAGTCGCCGACGACCACCAACGGTCGCCGCTCGCGGCGAATCTCTTCATCAACACGGCGGAGCTGAGCCTTCCACCGGGCACGGCCTTTCCCGACCGGGGCGATCACGTGGACGGTGTAGAGCCGTAGCCGGCGAGTGCCGAGGACAACCGTGGCGCTGATGGCCGGCCTGCCTCCAATGTCCTGCACCTGGGACTCGGCGAGGGGGAAGCGCGACCAGAGTGCGATCCCCGACGCTCCGTGCCGGATCTCGGTCACCCTGTACGGGAAGCGCGCAAGGACGCCGGACCTCTGCAGCCCCGTGGCGGCGTCGGGGTCGACCTCCTGGAGGGCGACGAGGTCGGGGGCGGCGCTCAGGATCTCCTTGGCGATGGGGCCGACATCGGGGTTGGCGTCATAAAGGTTGGCGGTGAACAGCCGCAATAGCGGCGACCACTCGCCAGGCGGCCGGACCCGGACGGGCACACCGATTCCGGGCAGGGCTGAGCAGAGGAACACGCCGGCCGTAGCGGCCGACACGACGGCCAGGGTCCGTCTGCGCTGCTGCAGCGCAATCCCGAACGCGACGAGGGCTGGCGGGCCAAGGAGCGGTGTCAACCCATCGGCGAGAAGCAGCAGCGACGACGACTCATCGAAGCGTGCCAGTCGGGCGCCGGCGCTCACGGCGAGCGGCGTGACAACCAGCCAGCCGATCGCCGCGGGCAGCCTCGCGCGGAACACCGCGCGCCGCTGGTCGAGATCGGCCCGGCGCATCACCCCGGCTTCTTGGCATACGCGCAGGCGACGAGAGGGAAGCGCGGGTCGGCGGAGTCCAGCTCCTCCGCGCTCAGATCCTCGACCGACAGCCCCCACAGGGCCGAAACGCAGGCCAGCACGTTGCCGTACCCGGAGACGAACGCCGGGATCTCGACCCGGCGGAGCAACTCGGCCAAGCCGTTGGGAGTCCAGCGCCAGAAGTCGGTGTCGTGGCCGTGCGGGTCGAGGCGACCCAGGGAAGGGACGGTCGCGAGCAGGACCCCACCAGGGGCCATCGACGCCCACAGGTTGGCGAGCGCGGTCTCGGGTGAGAGGAACTGCAGAACCTGCGTCAGGATTACACAGTCGAAGAACTCGCCCGGCAGGCCCCCCGGGATGCTGAGGTCGGCGTGCAGGTCCGCATCGGGATTGTCCCTGTCGATGTCGACGACATGCGAGCGCGCCCCGCTTCCGAAGCGACGAGTGTAGTGCGCGTCCTTGACTTCGAGGACGTTTCCGCGGATGCACTCGGCGTGCTCGCTCAGGAACCGCTCGATGTAGTAGCGGTCGACCGGTGTTCCCCGGTCGTAGCCGTACCGGTCGCTGACGGGTCGCAACCTTCGCATGTTGCCCCAGCGGAGGCTGCGGCCGGGCGCTCGGCGACCCACCGAGACGAGGACCCGCTGAAGTGGGGCCGGAGCCGCACGAAACAGCGAAACCAGGCGAGCTCCGGGAACCCGCTCGGGTTGCGAGAGGTGGTCCATGCTCAATCCTTACTCGTCACTCGCGGTCTCATGGCGTCTCCGAGAAGCGTCGGCGAAGATGCGTCGGGCGGGGCGGTCGCTCGCGCCACCGGAGCAGGGGACGGGCGAGGAACACGGCGACCACGGCGACCGCCGCCTGGCCGATCGTCCAGGCCAGAGCCGTTCCAGCAGCGCTCAGTGCTGAGGTCAGCTGCCATGCCAGCGGAAGCACGATCATTGTCTGGCTCGCCTGCAGCACGATGACGCGCGATGGTCGTCGCTCGGCTCTGGCGACGCAGATGGCCAGGGTGATGACAGCCCGGAACAGCGACCCCAGGAGCAGCAGGCGCAGAAGGTCCACCGATGCGTCCGCGTACCCGGGACCAAAGAGGGCGAGGACGAGCGGAGCCGCGAGCACGCCGAAGCCCACAAGCAGGCCCACCAGTACCAGGGTTCGGAGCAGGACGCGCCGGAACATGGCAGGGAGCTCGTCCTGGACATGGGCGCCTTCGACGGTCAGTGACAGGCCCACGTTGACGGCGACCAGGTCGAGCGATTGCGCGAGCATCCAGGCGATGTAGAAGTGCCCTCCCACCCCCGCACCGACGCGCTCCACCACGAGGAGCGGAAGCACGGTGATGTTGACCTGGGCGAGCAGCATGCCCAGGCCGTCGCTGGCGACGAAGCGCCCGAAGAGCCTGGTTGCCCGGCCAGGCTGGCCGCCGTAGGTCTTCAGGTGGGCGGGGATGAAGACCTTGAAGACGGCGAGCGTCACGGGAAGCAGTGCGAGCGTCGCGGGGACGATCCAGGAGACCAGGATCCCGTAGCCCGCGAGGCTGCGGGCAAGGGCGAGCACGAGGACGAGCTTGACTGCGCTGTACACGATGTTCTCGAGCGGGACCCAGACCGCTCGTCGAAGCCCGGTGAGGACGCTGTCCTGCAGTGCGAACAGCGACCAAGTGACGACCGCGCCCACGAACAGCGCTGCGACGCCAGGGCGATGCAGGTCCCGTAGCTGCGTAGACACTCGTGGCGCCGCCACCACGAACGTCGTCGCGAGCGCCACGGCAAGCACGGCGGCGAGCAGGTAGGCGCGCTTGACAAGAGCGCCAGTGGCGGCGCCCGCCCGTGGCAGAAAGCCACCGAGGCCCCCTTCGAGGCCAAGATGGCTGAGGCTGGCCAGCGCCACCATCGCGGAGATCAACGCCGCGTTCAGGCCGACGACCTCCGGCGTGGTGAGGCGGGCGGCCATGGTCCAGTAGGCAACGCCAATGAGGGAAGTGATGCCGCTATTGATTAGCAACGCGAGGGCATTGCGATAGAGCGGTGTGCGGAGGCCCTTCAGCAGCGTTGTCGCAGCCTTCCGGCTGGATGTGCCGTTCGAGGTGGGGACCGACTGACGGCGCTGGGGTCCAGAGATCACGCGGTGGGTCCTTGCTGTGCCGCCGAACTGAACGCCCGTCGCCTATTGCGCCGGTGACCGGCGACCAGCTCGTCCAGGATCCGGACCTGATGATCGACCTGCTCGTTCAGCGTGAAACGGGCAACGACCTGGGCGCGGGCCGCACGTGCCAAGCGGGCCCGAAAGCCGGCGTCGGCCAGGACCCGGCCGATGCAGGCGGAAAGGTCCGCGAGATCGTCCTGGCGAGCGAGCAGCCCGGTCTCACCGTCGCGGACGAGCTCGGAGGTCCCCGCGGCCGGGTACGTAACGACCGGGGTCCCGCAGGCTTGCGCTTCCAGGACCGCGAGCCCGAGGCCCTCACGGAGGCTCGCCTGAGCGAACACGTCGGCGCTCCGCAGCAGTGCGGCGATGTCCTGGCGAGGCCCGAGGAACCGGACTCGGGCCCCGAGGAGCTCGGCCCCGAGCGCCCGGAGCTGTGTCACGTGGCATCCATCCAGGTCGCCGGAGCCGACGATGGCGAGCTGTGTGCGGGCCAAGTCGCCATGCAGCGCCGCCACCGCACGGATGAGCTGGTCAACGCCTTTGTGGGGATCCAGACGGCAGATTGAGAGGACGATCGCGGCGGTCGGGTCCGCCCCCAGTTCACGCCGCATGTCCGGCTGTGCCGGTCCAGGCGACAGCAGGACGGGGTCGACGCCGTTGCGGATGATCGTGACCTGGGACCTGGTTCGCTCGGGCAGGCAGTCGGCGACCGCCTTGCTCACGGCCACCGAAGCGTCGGCGATCCGTACGGCTGCCGCGCGCAGGCGGCCGGCAACGCCCGGCTGGGTCATCTCGTGCAGGTGCAGGACCACCGGCACGCGGGCGAGCCGCCCTCCCAGCGCCGCCTCCAGGTGCGACCAGTGCCCGTTGGCGTGGATGCAGTCGGCCCCGAGCGCGGTCGCCAGCGCCGCAACCCGGCGAGCGTTGACGGCCGTCCGTGCCAGCTCGCGCACGACGAGCGGCGCTGAGAAGGGCCCATGGTCACCCCGTCGGCGCATCTTCCGCACCGGCGGGACCGGGAAGTGGACGTGCAACCGGCCCTCCGTCCGCCACGCCCGCGCAACCGCGCTGTCCTGAGGAGCGGCGAGAACCTGCTCGTAGCCTCTGGCCTCGAGTAGGGGCGCGAGGCGGAGAAGGTAGCGTTGCGCGCCCCAGAGCCCATCGCCCTGCTCGATGACCAGCAGGCGGTGCCGTCGCCCTTCCTCTTGTGGCTTGGATCCCGTGGTGGTCATCCGCCCCCCTCGCGGCGGGGCTGGTGCTGCGCAGGGTGCGCCATCACCAGCTGGTAGATCGTGGTGTCGTTGTTGCTGTACCAGACTCGGAAGCGTTTGGACCGCGCAAGGGCGAGCTGGAGCCGGTCCAGAGAGCCCCTCGGGAGCAGGTCGAACACGTCCGAATAGACCTTCCCGTTTCGACTCACCACGAGAAATGCCGGCCTGCCTCCGCCGTAGTCCCGGAGGACCTCGGCGATGATCGGAACCTCCCGAGTGCCGAGCATGCGGTGCCGCAGGGATGGCTGGATCACGAGCAGGTTGGGATCCGACTCGCCGATCGCCAGCTGGAACTGCTCGTAATTGCTGGCCAGTCGGACCGGGAACTGTGGTGACGCGAGCATCAGCAGGGAGTGTGGAGGCGCGTTGCCGTAGAAGTATTCGCTCGCCGCAACCTCGCCTGGGCGCACCTGGTTGGTGTCCGCCATCCCGAAATACGAGGGCAGGAACAATGCCAGAAGCGCGAGGAGCGGCAGGACGAGGCGGGGCAGGTTCCTGGCGAACGACCAGCCATGCCGGCCGGGTCGCAGGCCGAAGGCGCCAAGAAGCGCGAGCCATGGCAGGGAGAACAGGTAGATACGATAGATCGCCTCGCCGCCGTAGCTTTCGCCGAAGATGATCAGCACCGGTGTGGCGGCCAGGACCACGACCCCAATGTTCTTGTAGCCGGCGCGGAGCCGGCGGACGATGCCCACGAGTCCCAGTCCCCACACCGTGAGGCTCAGCAGGCGTGACGCCTGCGCGCTGAAGATCCGTCCCGGGTCCCCCTGCTCGAACCCGATGGTGGCGTTGCGGGAGTTGTGCAGCGGGTCACCGGCCCCGGTCAGCACCCCGTAGTTCACCCGTACGAATTCGAGCCGGGGCAGCAGATACCCGAGGGCCATGGCGGCGAAGAGGACCACGAGGAGGCGCGGCCGCACGACTCCAAGGACGGTCAGGACAGCGAGGCCGACGATGAGCAGGTATGGCGTGAGCTGATGGCTGGCGACGATGACCGCGAACAGCAGGATGGCGAGGTTTCTGGCGGCTCGCCTGCCAAATCGCTGGCTACCGGTCGGCTCGTCCTTCGGGTCGGAGGTGGAACGTCGCCGCCGTCCGAGCCGGACGATGAATGCGGCCGCGCGGTTGAGCCACCGCGCCATGCGCGCCTTGTCGGTGGCGACCATGAGCCAGCGGAGGATCACGCCGCAGAGCCCGAGGGAGAGCGTGAAGGCCAGGGCCTGCGGCGCGAAGTAGTCCTGCGCCACCCAGTTGGCCGCGAAGAAGACGAAGATGGCGAGCCAGATCGATCGGATGTCCCGGCTCAGGGACCCGAAGACATATCGCAGCTGCAGCATGTTGCAGGTGTTGAAGAAGACCTGGGCCCAGGCGGCGACTTGCAGTGGCCCTCGTATTCCGGCCGTGCGGCTGAACCAGGCGCTGAGCGTGAAGAACGCCGGCCAGTTCTGGTAGATGTCCGCCGAGCTGTCGAGCCGGCCATGCAGGTCGATGTACCGAACGACGCCAAAGTGCGTGTACACCCAGGGGTAGAAGGGCTCCGAGAACAGGAGCGGCACAGTGCCGTGCAGAAACGCGATGAGCGCGAGGACATGGCCCGCGAGCACGACCTGGTTCGGACGCTCCGAGCAGAGGGCGGCGACGAAGCTGACGACGAGCAAGGCGAGCCCGGCGAAGAAGCTGATCGGGAAGACCGGGATCAGGCCGTAGTCGTCCAGTGTTCCGACCCGCACCCAGGCGATGGAGACTGCCCACAACGCCACGCAGGCAGCCAGGCACGCGACCTGTGCGTTCACCGGCCAGCGAAGCGACCGTCGCGGTCGGTGGCCCGGCGTCGAGGGCGATCCGACTCCCGGATAGGAATGCGCCAGGCTGTCGAGCGGCTTCTGCACGTGGAGGGCTGTCACGAGGCGTCCGCCCTGTGGACGTGGTGGCTCCCCCGCCGCTGGCGTCCCAGCCAGTAGGCGATCGGCCCCCAGGCAAGGCCGAGCAACTCCGAGATCGGGACGGATCGCGGCAGCCCGGTGGGACGCTCCGCCCTTCTGGCGATGCTCCGCAGGTGCCGAAGCCCTTGCGGTAGGCGGACGAGGACGTCGACGGCCGTGCGCCTGTTGCTCAGGTATTTGGTCGCGAATGCGGCCAGCCCAACGCCGTAGTTGAACAGCTGTCGCCGCAGCTGGCCGAGCTCGACGCGATGGTCGTGCCAGACGATCGCCGCTGGTTCATAGGCGAGTTCGTGCCCGGCGAGGATGGTCCGGACGAACACGTCGAGATCTTCCCCACCGCCGGCGGGCGCGCCCGCACCGAGCGCCTCGTCGAAGCCGCCCAGCGCTCGGAGCGTCGCAGTCCGGAAAGCGAAGTTGGCTCCCGTTCCGAACTGCCCGGCGGCATAGGGGTAGAGCGGTGACTCGCTGGTGCCGGTATGCGAGTCGTACCGCCGCGGTGTACAGCTGACCGCCCACGAGACCCGTCGATCGAAGTAGCGTTGCTCCGCGTTCTCCAGGCGAGCGGAGGGCACGAGGCCCGTGACGCAAGCGACCGAGTGCGACCGACCGAACCCACGGACCACGCCGTCGAGCCACCGAGGATCCACCACCACGTCGTCGTCGGTGAAGGCGATGAGCTCGCCGCGCGCCTCGTGCAGTCCCCGGTTCCGGGCGCACGACAGCCCGGGGCGCAGCTCCTGCACGTAGCGAACCCGCGAGTCGGCGCCGGACCACTCCCGGACGACCGCGAAGGTCTCCGTTGTCGTCGGAGCGTTGTCGACGATGACGATCTCGCACGGATCGTAGTGCACCTCGGCCAGCGCCCCGAGGCAGCGCGCCAGACTCCGCGGACGGTCGCGGGTGCAGACCACGACCGTGACCAGCGGCGCGCCAGGCCCGTCGGTCGGTGCTTGCAGGCAGCGCGGACGTCGTTCGGCACCCAGACCAAGCACCGGGATGGACGCGACAGGACCGAGCCCGTCTTCGAGCAGATGGGTATCGAGCTCTTCCCGGAGCTCGTCCCACACACGCTCCGCCACCCGCGCGGCGTCCAGCCGCTCGTCCGCCAGGGGCACGGTCACGAAACCAAGCGGCTGATGATGCAGGCGGACGAGCAGCCGGACGGCCGAGTAGAAGATGCCGTTCCCGGCTGGAACGGCGATGTCCCGGAGCGGCTCCGACAGCTCGATCTGGTCGACGAGGACCGCGCCACCGTCGGGCGCAACCTCACGGGCGAGTCCGCCGCGGGCCGTCAGTTGGCGGGCCATCTCGGATCGTCGGTCGAGGTGGGGAACAGATGGGCAAAGAGATCGAGCACCAGGACGACGACCGCGGCGACGGCGAGCCCTGCCGTGAGCCACAGCGGGTGCCATGCCGCCAACCATGCCATGATCAGGGAGCCAGCGGCGATGATGGCCAGGCTGAGGACCACGGTCATCGCCAGGATCTCGTCGGGTTCCCGGAACGGCAAGCGGGTGACGAGCGCCCCTCCCGGGACCAGGCAGGCGAACGCCAGGGTCGCCAGCACGCGCGGCAGGCCGTCGACGCCCCACAGGAGGAGCAGGGCGAGGAGCGCCGTCAGAGCCAGCAGCGTCAGGTCGAAGACGGCCATCCAGAGGTGCCAGCGAGACCTCTGAAGGTCCCGCGGCATCGGTTGGCCGCTCATGCCGACCACCGGGCGACCGCGTACGCGACCGGTCCGCGCAGCATGCCGGCAAGCTCGAGGAGCGTGAGCCATGCGGGATAACCCGGGCCTTTACCGGCGTTCTTCGCGGACCGGGGATCAACGGCGTAGGCCAGGCCGGCGGGCAGGCGCCGGACGATCTGCCGACGTTCCTCGGCGCTGGCGACGAAGCGCTTGGTGAGCACGGCGCTGAGCCCGATCCCGTACCGGTGGATCTGCCTCGAGAGCCCCCGCAGGTCGCGGCGGTGCCGGTGCCAGAGAAGCGCGCGCGGTTCGTAGACAAGCCGGTGGCCGGCGTGGATGACGTTGAGGTAGGCGTCCAGGTCCTCGCCGCCTTGTGCGGCGGTGCCAGCGCCCAGCTCGACGGCGAAGCCTCCGAGCTCTCGAAGGACGCTGGTCCGGAAGGCCGTGTTGGCCCCGGACCCGAAGCATCCGGCGGCGTAGGGGAACAGTGCGTCCGGTGGCCGGTTCGACCCGAGGTCGAAGGACCGCCGCTCGAAGCCCTTGCCGAAGCCTCCGAACTGCTCGAACCAGAGCTGCGCTCTGGTTTCCAGCTCGAGGGGGAGGATCAGGCCCGTCACGCAGGCGGCGTCGTAGCGCAGGAACGCGTGCGCGAGCGACGACAGCCAGTGCGGGTCGACGGTCACGTCGTCGTCGGTGAACGCCACGATCTCTCCGCGGGCCTGCGCCAGCCCGGCGTTGCGGGCGGCCGACAGCCCGACCCGTGACTCGGGGATGTAGCGGATCCGCGGATCGGCGCCATACCGCCGCGCGACGGCGTCGCGGGTCAGCGGAGCGTTCGGGCGGTTGTCGACCACGATGAGCTCGAAGGTCGGGTAGCTTTGAGCGAGCAGGCTGTCCAGTGCCCGCAGCAGTTGGGAAGGCCGTTCGCAGGTCGTGACGACCACGCTCGCCAGCCCGAGATCCTCGAATCGGAAGGCGTTGTTCTCCCACCCACAGGGCGGGGGCTCCCGTGGCGGCAGGCCGGCAACCACGAGTTCCTCCGCCTGCGCCTCGCCATCGGCGACGAGATGCCGAGCGATCTGCGACCGGAACCTGGCCCAGACGACCTGGGCGAGCTCTCTGGCCGACAGCCCCCCATCCCGCAGATCGAGGGGCAGAAGCCCGAGTGGCTTGCGGTGGAGCCGGACCAGTACCAGCGCCCGTGGATAGGGCAGGCCGGTCCGCGACAGCGTGGCCGCCAGCTCCGGGATGGGTTCCGACAGCTCGAGCTCCAGCAGCCGGACTGGCGGGCGCTGTCCGGCAAGCCGCGTCAATCGTCGCCTGGGGCTCACGGCCGGAGCGGGCGAGAACGTGAGCGAGGCGTCCATTGCTCGTCCGTCGCTCACGCTCTCTCTGCCTTGCGTTGGAGCCGTCGGCGCATGCGCCGGTAAGCCCGATGTGCTTGCGTCCTTCGCCGCTCCCCCGACCAGGCCCGCGGAGCACCGCGTCCGTCCAGGAGCTTCCCGATGTGCTTGGTCGAGGTGCCTGCCATGATGGTGATTCGCGCGATCGCGAACGGGTCGTCGAGGTCATGGGAGAACGCGTTCTTGACGGCGGCGGCCGAACCGAAGCCCGCCTCGATGACCACTTGGCGGACACCCGGGTCGTGATTGCCGTGTGGATAGGCGAAACTGCGTGCGGGTCGCTGCAACACGTCCTCGAGGTCCGCCTTGGACCCGGAGACCTCCTCGCGAAGCCGGCCTGGAGGGAGCTCGTCCAACCGCGGATGCGTGCGACTGTGCGCGCCGACCTCAACCGTCCCGCCGAGGGAGCACAGTTGCCCCCTGGTCAGCATCCCGGTCGCGCCAATCTGCCCCGTCGTCACGTAGAGGGTTGAGGGGAAGCCGGCATCCGCGAGCCGCTCGGCGGCCTCGAGGAAGTCGGCGTACCCGTCGTCGAAGGTCACCAGCACCGGTCGCTCGGGAAGCTGCGAGCGGCCCTCGAGGCAGGCCGCGAGCTCGGACACGGTGAGGCCGACGCGTCCGGAGTCCCGCAGGCTGCCAACGTGCTCGGCGAAGCGGGACGGGTGCACGGTGAAGCGCTCCAGGGCGGTTGGAGGATGCTCGCTCACCGCGTGATAGAGCAGCACCGGGACGACCGTCACGCCGCGCCACCTTCAGGTGGGAACTTGAGCGCGAGGCGGCCGCGGACGTAGCCGGCGGCGGCGAGGCCCAGTCCGGCGAGGATGGCGCCAGCGCTCGCGATCCCCACCGGCCGGTCATGCTGTCGCGGGTCGAGGGCCCGGACGATCGCGCGAGGCAGCACCGACCGCACGTAGCGACGCTCCGTCTCGAGTGCATCCTTGGCTCCGACGAGCCGCGACACCATCGCCTTGGAGAAGCCCTCCGCGTAGCAGCGTGAGCAGAAGTAGCGCCAGGCCATGCGATCCGCGGTGACACGATGGCGAACGACCGCCGCCGGCTCGTACACGAGTGAAGCCCTCGGGCGCCACTGTCGCAAGCGGATCCCCAGCTCCGTCTCCTCGCAGCCGAGGGGACGGGACCCCACCCGTCCAAGGCCGTCGGTGAACCCACCTATGGTCCCGAACACCTCCCGACGGAAGGACATGTTGGCGCCGATGAGGTTGCGCACCGGCGTCGACGCATTCGGCATCCCGACGAAGCTGCAGCCCACGACCCAATCGAACTCGGGCGGCAGCCATCGGGGCCGCTGTCTTGGCCAGACGGGCGTGGCAGCCCCGCCGACACCGACAACCGAGGGATTCGAGTACCTGGCAGCGAGGCGTTCCAGCCAGTCCGGCTCGGCCCGGGCGTCGTCGTCGAGGAAGGCGACGACGTCGCCGATCGCCTGCGAGACACCGGTGTTGCGTGCCCCGGAGAGGCCACGCCGACCCGTATTGGGGACGACCTGGAGGTCGGGGAATGCGACCTGCGTGCGCTCGAGCAGTGGGAGATTGTGATCCACGACGAGGATCGTCCGTGACGGCGGCCGTGTCTGGCCGCGGATGGACGCCACCGCAGCGACGATGTCGTCCCACCGCCGATCCGTGTAGGCGCAGATCACCACCGAGATGCGGAGGCGGACGACGGAGATGGGCCCTAGAGCGTGCGAGTTCGTGGTCAATGGCCTACCGGGGTGAGGCAGAGATGCGGCCAGTCATGCTCGGAGCACCGCTCGATCGCTTCGTTCCTTTGCTGTCTCCGGTCAGCTGTCCCGAGGAGGTCCGCCCAGCGCTCGATGGCGATCGTACGGAGCACCCGGAGACCGTCCGAGACCGCGTTGAGGTTGCTCACCCCGTGCAGCCGATGCCGCTCGAAGCTCGCCACCTCGGTGACGCGCAGGCCCGCCTTGGCGACCCGCACGTTGATGAGGGTCTCGATCTCGAACCCGTCACCCCAGAGCGCTCGCGCCTCATCGCCGTCGAGTGGCGGGCCAGGGTTCAGGCCGAGCACTGGGAGGTAGCTCGACCAGAAGGCGTTGTACCCGTAGCAGAGGTCCGTGTAGTCGGTGCCGTACAGCGCGTTGACGGCTCCGCTGAGCAGGTGGTTGCCGGTGCGACGCAACCTGGTGATGTCGCTGCTGCCACCTCCTTCGACGAAGCGGGATCCCTTCGCGAAGTCGGCCCCAGCGACAAGGGCATCCACGAAGCGTGGAATCTCCGCTGGGCTCGTTGAGCCGTCCGCGTCGAGCATCACGATGATGTCGCCACGACAGGCGGCGAAGCCGCAAGCCAAGGCATTGCCCTTGCCGCGGCGGTTTTGGCGAACAATCCGGATGTCCGGCCACAGAGAGCTGGCTACGGCGACGGTGTCATCGCTCGAGTTGCCATCGACGAGGACGATCTCGAACAGGTCGGGAGGGAACTCGCCGAAAACGTGTGGAAGGTTCCGTGCCTCGTTCAGGGCCGGTATGACAAGGCTTATGCGGGGGGACAAGGTAGCCATAGAGATCACTTGGACGTCGTCATCCTGGTCAAAGTCGGGCGGCAGGCCTCGGCGGCGGTGGGGGGCCGACTCGGTGACGGACCTGATTCGTTTGATTCGGATGCAGGGCTTTGAGCTCACCGATGTGAGAACCGTATGAGACGACCCAAGCGTTACAGTGCGCGGGAATCAGACGGAATTTTGATGATTTAGGCATTCCGGCCTTACAGCGCTAGCGTCTGTTTGAGGAAGTTCGACGGAACTCGCTGCCGCTGAACCGGGCCATCACATTCGATAGTCTCCTGCCGTGATGGGACTACGTGGTCGCCTCTCGACTGAGGCGCTGGCCTTGCGGGCGGGGTTGAGGTCGGTCGCCCACCGCTATCGACGGCGTGCCGTTCTCGTGGTCGTGATCGGTCTGCTTGTGCAGGGCGCAAGTCAGACGACTGGCCAGCGTGACACCCGTCGGCGCCAGCCGGCCGGCGTGGAGACCACGATGCAAGAGGCCGGCCGCGGGAGCATCGGGCAGCCGTCCACCTGGGGCGGTCCGGGTCAGGGGCGGGCGCCCGCCAGTCCCGATCCTGCCGGACGGGGACCCGGTTCGTGGGTGACGCGCATCAGTGCCAGCCCTGTGGCCATTGTCGATGCCGCCGGGCGCCAGTGGTCGCCTGACGCGGAATACGCCGACGGTCGATCGGCGGTTACCGACGTGCACGTGGAGGGAACCAGCAGCCCGGCCATCTACCAGCACGAGCGCTGGGGAATGAGCGCGTATAGGATCCCGGTTCCTGCAACCGGTACCTATGCGGTTGATCTGTACCTTGCGGAAACCACCTTCTCCCAACCTCGCCAACGCGTCTTTGACGTGTCCGCGGAGGGCGGGGTGAAAGCGTCCGACGTCGATATCATCAAGGCGGCGGGAAGGAACCGCGCTTACCACGTGATCTTTACCGTCGCAGTGACCGACGGCCGACTCGACCTCGGCTTCATCAACAAGGTTTACTACGCCAAGGTCAACGGCATTGAAGTCGCCTTTGTGCGTTCGTCGACGGTGGCGAGGAAGTTGGTATGGGCGGATGAGTTCAACGGATCGCCGAATGCGCGGGTCGATCGCCGTCGCTGGAGCCATGAGATTGGCGGCGCTTGGGGCGAGGGAGAGCTGCAGGCCTACACGAACCGCGTCGCGAATTCCTACCAGGACGGACGTGGCCATCTCGTCATCGCGACCCAAGCGGAGCGTTACACGGGTGCGGACTCGATCACGCGAGACTATACGTCAGCGAGGATCAGCACCAAGAACAAGTACTCGTTCCAGTACGGGGTATTCGAGGCTCGCCTGCGGACGCCCGTCGGCAAGGGGCTGTGGCCCGCGTTCTGGGCGCTAGGGACGGACATTGACCGGTCGGGTTGGCCCAAGTGCGGTGAGATCGACGTCATGGAGAGCCTCGGGCACGAGCCGAGGAAGGCATCCGGCACGATCCATGGGCCCAGCAGCGGCGGGGAAGCCCATCCGGACTACGAACCAAGCTATTCCATTGTGAATACGTCCGCGCTTTCGCAGGGATTCCACACCTACGGTGTGCGGTGGCTGCCTGGCAGCATCGAATTCTACTTTGATGGCCGTCGTTATGGAGCGATAACCGCCTCGGATCTGCCGGGCGGGTCACGGTGGGTGTTCGACCATCAATTCTACTTGGTACTCAACGTTGCCGTTGGGGGGCAGTGGGCTGGAAGCCCTGATGCCACCACGAGGTTCCCACAAGCTCTGCATGTGGACTATGTCAGGGTCTATCAGTGACAGGAGCTTCCTGGTTCCCTCAGTCAATCGTCTGTTGTGACGCGTTCTGCGCTCGACTCCCAGCTCTTCGTACGTATGGACACGATCAACCACAACCGACCAGGGCCCCTTCCACGCCCCGATCAATTCACAGCCTATTTGGGTGGTACCACGACGCATACCACAGACGCCGCCCACGGCGCGTGGGGTTCAGAAACCTCGGCCGCGTGTGCTGAGCAGCGAGAATCCGGGTCGGGGACCATCGGCCGATGGCCCTGTCCTTCCTTTATCTCATGGCACGCTGGCTTGTCGGCATGCTGCTTGGACGCTTCCAAAGCGAGCACGCCAAAGACCTCGAGATCGCCGTGCTCCGCCACCAACTCGAGGTGCTGCGCCGCCAGGTCAAGCGGCCCGAGTTCCAGCCCGCCGATCGTGCGCTCGTCGCGATGCTGAGCCGAGCGCTTCCTCGCCGGCGCTGGCCGGTCTTCCTGGTGACGCCGGCCACGATCCTGCGGTGGCACCGTCGGCTGGTCACCCGCAAATGGACCCAGCCCGACCGTCGAGGCGGCCGTCCGCCGCTCGCCGAGCAGGTGGTGACGCTGATCCTGCGACTGGCTCGGGAGAACCCGCGCTGGGGCTACCGGCGCATCCAGGGCGAGCTCAAGAAGCTGGGGATTCACGTGTCAGCCAGCGCCATCCGCACAGTGCTCCTGAGAAATAGGCTTCGGCCTGCACCCCGACGCGCATCGGTCACCTGGCGAGGCTTCCTTCGAGCGCAGGCCTCAAGCATCGTAGCCACCGACTTCTTCACCGTCGAGACCGTGCGCCTCAAGACGCTCTACGTCTTGTTCGTCATCGAACTGCACACGCGGCAGGTTCGGCTCGCCGGTGTCACGCGCCGCCCGAACGGGCCATGGGTGGTCCAGCGGGCACGGGAACTGTCGATGGAGCGGCCGGAGGGCATGACCACGCCTCGGTTCCTCATTCGTGACCGGGACAGCAAGTTCAC
>WNGA01009169.1_pt1 | contig 17922 bp, 19 predicted proteins | sample 5400061 | NCBI WGS metagenome assembly WNGA01 (sample SAMN13153366, study PRJNA577476) | soil metagenome | isolation source: 100 cm soil or saprolite under grassland replicate 2 | place: USA:California | collected 2016-06-15 | reverse complement strand
GGCAGGCGAGCGCGCCCGGATGGAACTCGTCCAGTGCCATCCATTGGAGCGGCGGGTACACGAGATAGACGAGCGCGAAACCCAGAGCGGCGCGCTCCGAATGCAAGTGCTTACGCGCCAGCCAGAACACCGGGAGGGCGCCGAGCGCGACCGCCACCGCCTGGACGGTGAGCAGCATGTCGGGGCTGGGCCAGAGGTACCAGAGTGGTGCGAACGCCGCGAGTATCGGCTCGAAGTGGACGCCCAGCCGCGAGATCTGGCGGCCGTTCAGCGCCGTCTGCTGGAGGAAGTCGCCGTGTGCGGTCGTCCAGACGGCCTGGACGAGGTTGCCGAGGTCGAAGCGGCCCGTGTTGAACGCGCGGTGGCGAAGGATCGAAAGCGAGGCGAAGCCCGTCGCGAAGGAGACCATCGCCGCCCAGAGGAGCGCCCGAGGTGCGAGGAGCCGGCGGGTCACAGGAGCGCCTCGAGGAGGAGGCGCCAGCGCTCGCCGAGCACCTGCTCGCTCGCCCGTTCGCGATAGACACGGTGGCCGCCCTCTGCAATCCGCGACCGCAGTTCTTCGTCCTCGGTCAGGCGCTTCATCGCGGTTGCGAGCGCGGTGGGATCGCCGGGGGGGACCAGCAGCGCGCTCTCGCCGTCGGTCAGCAGCTCTCGGGCGGCGGGCGTGTCTGCGGTGAGGACGGGCGCCCCGCAGGCGAGAGCCTGGAAGACCTTGTTTGGGATCACGCGGCGAGCCTTGTCCGAGGTGCCGAAGATGCCGAGCGCGCAGAGGGACTCCCGATACACACCGGGCAGTCGCTCGTAGTCGATCCACGGGATCCACTCGACGTTCGGAGGGCGCTGCTCGAGCAGCGGGTCGAGCTGGCCGCTCCCGACGATGCGGACGGGGACATCCGGGGCGAGCCGTGCCGCTTCGAGGATCGTGTCGAGGCCGTGCAGCGGAATCAGCTTGCCGACGAAGAGGATGCGTTCTCCAGGCGACCAGGCGGGCGTGAACAGCCGCTCCTCAGCGCCGACGAAGCAGACGTCGAGCCGGCTGGGTGGAAGCCCGCCAAGCTGAGCGAGGTAGCCGGCATTCGCGCTCGTGTCGGCCACGACGAGCGCTGCTGCCCTCAGCGCGGCCCGGTCGACCCACCTCAGGGCGCGGGCGGCAGGCGACCCGGGCCTGAAGCGGCGCCGGTCGTCGACGAAGCTGTCATAGAGGGAGACGAGCGGGTTGAAGACAATCGGACGGCCTCGCGCCGCCCTTCTGGCCCCCGGCAGGTCGAGGTGCCCCGGATAGCCGACGATCAGGACGTCGAAGTCTTCGCGTGGGCGGCGCAGGAGCCTGGCCTCGCCGGCTGCGAGCCGCGCCGCTGCGGCGATCCCGGCCGACCACTTGTGCTCGTCTTCCCAGACCGGCTCGTGCCGCTCAACGACCTCGACGCCCGCGCGGCGCAGGCAGGAGATGACCTGCGCGTTGCGCGGATAGGTCCGCTCGTACGTCCCGAAGTACAGAGCCCGCACGAGCGGGGTTAGCGCAGGACTTCTTCCACGTGGCGGCGCGAGCGCTCCCTCTCCCCCGCACGCTCCTCGTGGTGGCTGGTCACGAGCTCGCTGATCAGGCCCAGCGAGAAGAACTGCAGCCCCACGACGACGAGCAGCACGCCGAGGATTAGCAGCGGGCGCCCGCCGATCGACGACCCGGTTGCCTTCAGCACGGTCAGGTAGACGAGGATCGCGAATCCGGCAAAGCCGAGCAGGAGCCCCAGGCCCCCGAATAGGTGGAGCGGGCGGTGCCGGTAGCGGCTCATGAAAGAGACCGAAAGCAGGTCGAGGAAGCCCCTCACGTAGCGCTCGACGCCGTACCGGGAGTGACCGTGGCTGCGCGGCCGGTGGTTGACGGGAAGCTCGGCCACGCGATAGCCCTGGTAGTGCGCGAGCAACGGCAGGAAGCGGTGCAGCTCCCCGTAGACGCGCATGCCTCCCGCGACCTCGGCCCTGTAGGCCTTGAGCCCGCAGTTCATGTCGTGGAGCCGGATTCCGGACATCCGGCTTGCAACGGCGTTGAAGATTCGCGAGAGGACGCGGCGGTGCCAGGGATCGCGCCGCTTCACCTTCCAGCCCGAGACGACGTCGAAGCCCTCGTCGAGCTTCGCCAGCAGGCGCGGAATCTCGGCGGGGTCGTCCTGGAGGTCGCCGTCGAGCGTTACCACCGTCTCCCCTTCTGCCTGCGCGAAGCCGGCCATCAGCGCCGCCGCCTTGCCGAAGTTGCGCCGCAGTCGAACGACTCGAACTTCGGGGTTCCGTGCATGCAGTCGCGTCAGCGCCGAGAACGTTCCGTCGGTCGAGCCGTCGTCGACGAAGATCGCCTCCCAGCCGCGTTCGAGGGGCTCCAGCGCGGATCGGATCTCGTCGAGGAGCAGCGCGACGCTCCTCTCCTCGTCGTGGACGGGGACGACGACCGAGATCTGCGCGGCTTCGCCTTCTGTACCGGACACCGGCGATACCTTATGCCCGGCCGTGAATGAACTGCTTTCGATCGACGATGCGCTGGCGCGGATCCTGGAGCGTGTCCAGCCGCTGCCTGCCGACGAGGTTCCGATCGAGGAAGCCGCGGGGCGGGTCGTCTCCGAGCCGATCGAGGCCCTCGTCGACCTTCCTCCGTTTGCGAGCTCGGCGATGGACGGGTTCGCAGTCCGGGCGGCGGACACGCCCGGCACGCTTCCCGTCGTCGCTCGGATCGCGGCCGGCCGCCCTGCGGAGCGCCGGCTCGAGCCCGGAGAGGCGATGGCGATCGCGACCGGCGGCGTCGTTCCGGACGGGGCCGATGCCGTCATCCCCATTGAGTATGTTGTCGAGCGTGACAACAGTGTGGAGATTCCGCAGGGTGCCGAGGCGGGCGAGAACGTTCGTCCGCGCGGAGGCGATGTCCAGGCCGGAGAGGAGATCGTCTCGGCGGGAGCTCGCCTTGGCCCCGCTCAGATCGGGGCTCTTGCCGCTGCGGGAGTCGGGACAGTCAAGTGCGCCCGCCGCCCGCGCGCCGCCGTGCTCTCGACCGGGACCGAGCTCCGGGCGCCGGGCGAGACCCTCGGGCCGGGTGAGGTCTACGAGGCGAACGGCGTCATGCTGGCCGCTCAGCTCGAGAGCGCGGGGGCGCTGGCCGAGCGCCTCCCTCCCGTCGAGGACGACGAGGAGACGCACCGGGCCGCCCTCGAGCGCGGGCTCGAGGCCGACCTGCTCGTGACGACGGGCGGGGTGTCGGTTGGGCCGCACGATCTCGTCCGCAAGATCGAGGCCGAGCTCGGAGTCGAGGAGCTCTTCTGGGGGGTCGCGGTGAAGCCGGGCAAGCCGCTCTCGTTCGGCGTGCGCGGCCGGACGCTCGTGTTCGGGCTGCCCGGAAACCCGGTCTCGTCACTCGTGGGCTTCGAGCTGTTCGTACGGCCTGCCGTGCGTGCGCTCCAGGGAGACCGCGAGCCGGGGCCCGTGTTCGGCGCCGGGCGGCTCGGGCGCGCAGTGAAGCGAAACGAGGCTCGCGACGAGCTGGTTCGCGCCAGGGCACTCGAGTCCGGCGACGGGGTCGCGCTCGAGCCTCTGACCGGCCAGGAGTCGCAAGGGCCGAGCGCGCCTGCGCGCCGACAGCTCGTCATCGACCGGCTCCGCCTCCTTCGGGCGGATGAGCAGGCGGTGGCCGAAGCCCCGGGATCGCCGCCGCTGTCTGCGGTCGGCTCGGCTCGGGTAGGGCGCATACCGGCCTGAAGCGAGCGCGACGAACTGGCCGGCGACTGCGAGCCAGGCCAGGAAGATGAGCACGGGCGGGATAGGGACGTAGCCGAGCGCAACGAGCTCGAACACGTACCACACCGAGTCGAGGCCGAGCCCAAAGCGCACGGCCATCGAGCCGAACAGCAGGACCGGCCCGGCGAAGCCGGCGAGCACAACGGCTGTGCGCAACCATGCGGATCTTCCTTGCAGCTGGGGGAGCCAGAGCCAGGCGTGCACCGAGGGCAGGATGAAGAGGAGCGCGAAGGGGTTCTGGGCGGCGACGAGAAGGGCGAGGACGCCCAGCACGAGCAGCGAGGCCGTATACCCGGCGACCCTCTCCTCAGGCTCGACCGGGCCGCGCGGGAGAAGCCGCTCCCGCGCGATCAGCCATCCAACCCCCGACAGGGCGATCAAGCCGGCTAGACCGAGCAGCGGCCAGTGGGTGGCGGCGTGGCTGTCGGGGGCCGGTGGCACTGCCGCTCCCCCGGGCCAGACTCCGGCCAGCGCGAAGAGGCCGAACAGCGCTCCCACCCACGCCCAGAACCCCAGCCGCCGCCCGTAGCTGCGAAGCGCCGGGAGGAGCCGTATCCCGCGCCTGCGCGCGAACGCAAAGAGATCGACGATTGCGATGAGGAAGGGGACGAGCATTGCGATCAGGATGAGCTCGGCCGCCCATCCCGGCATGTACCTCGGCTCGAGATAGACGTAGCTCGAGGTGCCGCGCGCCAGCTCGAGGCCCTGGTCGAGCGATCCGAGCAGCGTCTGAGCCGAGCGTCCGAGCTCCCCGAGCCGCCGCCGGTCGAGCTGTGCGGGCGTATCGGAGAGCGACGACGGAGGCCGGTCGCCCGCCGTCGTGAGCGTGACGGCGGGGATGCCCCGGCCGACGAAAGGCGCCTGCTCGTAGAGGCTGAACGGGAAGGCGAGGTCGAGTAGCTGCCCGCCAACGGACGCGTGTGCGGGCGCGCCGTTCGCCTGTGAGGTGACGCGCGCGACCGCCGTCTGAACGAGGGAGGCCGGGGGCGAGCGGGGCGTATCCGCGGCGATCTGCACCGACGGGCGGCCGCTCCCGGCGATCGAGTCGAGATTGACGACGGCGAGCACGCGGGTTCGGTATGGAGACTTGACGGCGAAGTGCTTGGCGCCGAGCCCGCCGAACGACCCGCCGTCCGTCGAGAGGAAGATGACGTTGTGCGCCGGGCTGACGTGACCGGTCGTTTCGGCCCCCGGAGCTGCGAGATTGGCATAGGCGCGAGCCAACTCGACCAGCGCCGCCGTGCCCGAGGCGTTGTTGTCGGCGCCCGGGCCGACGCCGGTGTTGTCCCTGTGGGCCATGAGGACGATCGCCTGTGGCGAGCGCCCCGGCGCGATGGCGAGGATGTTTCTGAGCCTGACGTGTCCCCGGCCGGGGATTTCGGCTGAGAAGAGGTCGGATTGGGTCGTGAAGCCCTCCTGGCGAAGCTCGTTCACGAACCATTCGGCGGCGCCGACAGAGCCGTTGGTACCGGGCCGCCGGTCCGGAAAGGCACGGGCGAGCGTGCCGGCGAGCTCCGCGGCGGAAAGCGTGTTAAAGGCCGGCGGCAGCGCCGGGGGCGGTAACGGCGTCGCCTTGCGCACGCTGAATGCCGCGATCAGGAGCGGCACCGCGATGAGCAGCCAGGTACCGCGGTACGCCCTCGCGTTCACCGGCCGCTCGAGCGTGCCGCGCCGAGGGCGGGAGCCTGGCGGGGGCGTGGGTGTAGGCGTAGGGTGTCTATCCATGCGGATTCCAGGCTAACCGCACCGGCGGTTAGCGGGCACGGCCGGAGCTACGCTTTGCCGCGAAGCAAACGATGGCCGATACCGCGACCATATTGCTCGTCGACGACGAGGAAGCTGTCCAGAAGCTCCTCACGTACCCGCTGGAGCGTGACGGATACCGGGTCGTCTCCGCTTTGGACGGCGCCGAGGCTCTGGACCGCTTCAAGCGCGAACGAGTCGACCTCGTCGTGCTGGACCTGATGCTCCCCAAGCTCGACGGCCTCGAGGTATGCAAGCGGCTGCGCGCAAGCAGCCAGGTGCCGATCATCATGCTGACGGCGCGCGACGACGAGCTGGACAAGGTGCTCGGCCTGGAGCTGGGGGCGGACGACTACATCACCAAGCCGTTCTCGATTCGTGAGTTCCGCAGTCGTGTCAAGGCCCTTTTGCGCCGCGCTGCGCTCTCGCCCGTGGGGGAGGAGACCGAGCGGATCTTCACCGACGGGCTCGTGATCGACCTTGGCCGCCGAGCGGTCGAGGTGGGCGGGAAGCCGGTGCAGCTCACGTACATGGAGTTCGAGATCCTCCGGACGATGGCCGCTCACCCAGGGCGGGTCTATTCCCGCCGCGCGCTATTGCAGGAGATCTGGGGCGACGCGGACTACCGCGACCCGCGGACGATCGACGTGCATGTCCGGCATCTACGGGAGAAGCTGGAGAGCGACCCGCGCAGCCCGAGGCTGATCCTGACCGTGCGCGGCGCCGGATACCGCTTTCGCGACCAATGAACCCGCTTCGGAGTGTCGGCGCCCGCCTCAGCCTGGCGCTGCTCGTGGTGGTCGCGGCGGCCCTCGGCATCCTCTACCTGCTCGTCGTCCCGTCGCTCCAGCACCGTTTGATCGAGAGCAAGCTCTCGCAGCTGGAGAAGGCCGTGCCCAGCGAGGCGAAGCGGTTGCTCGACCCTGCCACGATCGACTTCGTCCACGAAGCCGGCGCGGCCACGAATTCGCGGGTGGTCGTGTTCGACTACTTCGGCCCAACGAGCCTGAGCGTGGAGGACGACTCGCAAGGCGGCCGGAGCTCGAGCGACGTCGAGCGGGATCCGATAGCGCTCCGGGCGCAGCGCAGCGGAGGGTTGGAGAGCGGAACGGTGACCCGTGGCGGAAAGCGCTACGCCGAGGCGGCAGTCCCTGCGACGCTAACGGGGCCGATCGTGCTGCTCTCCGCTTCGCTCGCGCCTCAACTGGAGGCGGTCGACCTCCTGCAGCGGCGGATTCTGATCGCAGGGCTGGTCGCGCTGGCAGTGGCGCTCGCGATCGGGTACGGGGGCTCGTGGATGTTCGCCCGCCGGATTCGCCGGCTCGAACGCGCCGCCGACCGGATCGCGGCTGGAAAGTTCGACGAGCCGATCGTCGACCGGAACGTCGACGAGCTCGGCGAGCTCGCGCGCGGGTTCGACCGCATGCGCATGCAGCTCGCGCAGCTGGACGATGCGAGGCGCGAGTTCATCGCGAACGCGTCGCACGAGCTGCGAACGCCGCTCTTCTCGCTCGGAGGCTTCCTCGAGCTCCTCGACGACGAGGAGCTGGACGAGCCCACAAGGCGCGAATTCCTCGCAACCATGCGGCAACAGGTCGAGCGCCTGACGAAGCTCGCGACCGATTTGCTCGACCTTTCGCGCGCCGACGCGGGACGGCTCCGCATCGAGCGAGGGCCTCTAGAGCTCAATCCGATCGCCGAGGCGGTCGCCGCTGAGTTCGCCGCCGTTGCTCGGGCGACCGGCCACCCTGTCGAGATCGTCTCGGCGAACGGCGTCCAGGCGGTCGGCGACCCCGAGCGGGTGCTCCAGATCGGCAGGGCCCTGCTCGAGAACGCCATCCTCCACACACCGGAGGGCACGCATGTGCGCATCCGGCTCGGGAATGAGGACGGCCGGGCGCTGCTCGCCGTCGAGGACGAGGGGCCCGGGATTCCCGAGGAGCACATGGGCCGGGTCTTCGAGCGCTTCTACCGCGTCGACGGGACCCGTGCCTCCGGGAGCGGGCTCGGGCTCGCGATCGCCGGGGAGCTTGCCCGCCTGATGGACGGCTCGATCGAGCTCGAATCGCGCCCGGGCAGGACGGTCGTTTCTCTCCTCTTACCGGCAGAAAGCGTCTAAACAAGCCGTTTCTAGGCCTTCCCCGTGGAATGAGGGCTTGTCTCATGCGTCACGAGACCGCTCTGTCACCGGGCGCGTCGTTCTCAAAATAGACAACAAACCGGATGGAGCACAGCTCGGTTTGACTCCGGTGGCCGGGGGAACCTCAGTGGTATGGCGGCTCAGCCTGCATTCGAGTACGGTCCAGACGTGAGCACGATCCGGCTGACAATCCCGGCAAAGCCTGAGTACATCGCACTCGGCCGGCTGGCGCTGGCGGGGATCTCCCGCGTACGTCCGCTCTCCGACGAGACGCTCGCCGACCTGAAGCTGGCTCTCACGGAGGCGTGCACGAACTCGGTTCGCCACGCCTACCAGACCGACGGCACCGGGAACGTCGAGATCGCCTACGAGCTCGATTCCGAACGCATCGCGATCGAGGTTGCGGACGAGGGCGAGGGGTTCACGCTCGACGAGCAGACCGAGGCAGAGCCCATGAGCGAGAGCGGCCTCGGCATATCGATCATCCGCGCTCTGGCCGACGAGCTCGAGATCGCGCCCCGTCCTGATGGGAGCGGCTCAAAGCTGCGCTTCGTCAAGGTGCTCACCGCCGACGGCTGAGACGACCGGAAGAACGTGCTCCAGCTCGTCAACGTCGGACATAAGTCGCTCGGCGACTACGCGACGATCGCGACCCGCGGCCTCATGGAAGAGATCCGCCGGCTGGCCGAGCCGCTCTCCGGAAAGCGCGTCGCGCACGTGTCTGCCACCGCCTTCGGAGGCGGGGTCGCAGAGATCAACTACACGCTCGTTCCGCTCATGTCCGACTCGGGCCTGGATGCCGAGTGGCGGATCATCCACGGCGAAGAGGAGTTCTTCAACGTCACGAAGACGATCCACAACGCGCTTCAGGGCAGCCCGCAGGGCCTGACCTCGGAGGACGAGGAGATCTTCCGCCGCTACAACGCGCTGAACGCCGCCGACTTCGAGGACGACTACGACTTCGTGATCATCCACGATCCGCAACCCGCTGCGGTTCGAGACCACTTCGAGGGTTCCAAGGCGCACTGGATCTGGCGTTGCCACATCGACCTGTCGGAGCCGAACCCCGACGTCTTGTCCTTCCTTCTCCCCTCACTCGCCCGCTATGACGCGGCGGTGTTCCATCGCCCCGAATACGTGCCCCGCGGCGGCAGCCTTCCACCTGCGTCCATCTGGCCGCCCGCGATCGACCCGCTTGCTCCGAAGAACATGGCGCTCTCGACCGAGGACGCCGCGTACATTGTCGACCAGTTCGGAATCGACGTCCAGCGTCCCCTGCTGACCCAGGTCTCGCGCTTCGACCCCTGGAAGGACCCGCTCGGCGTCATCGACGCCTACCGCGTGCTGAAGGAGGAGCATCCCGACATCCAGCTCGCCCTCGTCGGCTCGATGGCGCACGACGATCCGGAAGGGTGGGACTTCTACAACCAGACCGTCAGCTACGCGGGCGGCGACCCCGACATCTACATCCTCTCGAACCTGAACAACGTCGGCGCCGTCGAGGTGAACGCCTTCCAGGTGCACTCGCAAGCGGTGCTGCAGAAGTCGATTCGGGAGGGCTTCGGCCTGACCGTCAGCGAGTCCCTGTGGAAGGGGCGCCCGACCGTCGCCGGCCGCGTGGGAGGGATCGTCGACCAGATAGAGGACGGTGTCACCGGCTGGCTCGTGGACTCGTCGGTCGAGTGCGCGCAGGCGTGCGCCCAGATCCTGCGCGACCCCGCGGAGGCGCACCGGCGAGCGCTGCAAGGGAAAGAGACAGTGCGCCGGAAGTTCCTCACTCCTCGTTTGCTGCGCGACTGGCTCGTGCTCTTCAACCGGCTGCTCGGCAACGACACCGCCGGCGCGGAAGTTCTCACCGTCGCGGCTACCTGATGGGGAACGGCCGCCGCAGGCTGATCGTCGCTGCGAACCGGGCGCCCGTGTCGTACGGCCGCGACGCCGAAGGCAACCGCGTCGCATCCCGCGGGGGCGGAGGCCTCGTCACGGCGCTTCGCAGCCTCGTCTCGCATCACGACGTTACCGTCGTCGCCAGCGCGATCAGCGACGAGGACCGGGCGGTCGCCGAGGAAAGCGGGGGCCGGCCCTTCGAGGAGACGACGCGCGACGGCTCCGCCTTCCGGTTGCGCTTCGTCACAAGCGATCCGGTCGCCTACGACTGGTACTACAACGTCGTCTCGAACCCGATGCTCTGGTTCCTGCAGCACCATCTCTGGAACCTCGCTTACGAGCCGCAGTTCGACCAGGGGCTCTACCGCGCCTGGGACGAGGGCTACGCCGTCGTCAACGAACAGTTCGCGAACGCGATCGTCAGCGAGCTCGACCACGATCCCGAAGCAGTCGTCTTCTTCCAGGACTACCACCTGTATCTGGCGCCCCAGCTCGTGCGGGAGCAGCGGCCGGAAGCGACGCTGACCCACTTCGTCCACATTCCCTGGCCCGAGCCCGACCTCTGGGGGATCCTGCCGGCGCCGATTCGGCGGGCGGTGCACGATGGACTGCTCGCAAACGACATCGTCAGCTTCCACACGCAGCGCTGGGCCCGGAACTTCGTCCGCTCGTGCATCGACATCGCCGGCGCAAAGAGGGAAGGCGAGGAGCGCGTTCTCGTCCACGAGGGCCGGAAGGTGCTGGTCACGAGCAACCCGCTCTCGGTCGATCCGGCGGAGTTCGACGCGCTGGCGGGGAGCGCTCACGTGCGTGAGCTCGAGCAGGAGCTTGTAGAGCGGCGCCCCGAGCGGCTGATCCTGCGAGTCGACCGCACCGACCTGTCCAAGAACATCATCCGGGGCTTCCGAGCCTTCGAGGCCTATCTCGACGCCCATCCGGAGATGCACGGACGGGTGGCCATGCTGGCGCTGCTCGATCCCACCAGGCAGGACGTGCCCGAGTACGCCGAATACCTCGGCGCGATCCAGCGCGCGGCGCGTGCCGTGAACGATCGCTTCCAGCGGGGGGGCTGGGTACCGATCGACCTGCACGTGCAGGACGACTTCCTCAGCTCGGTGGCCGCGTACAAGCAGTTCGACGTCCTGCTGGTGAACGCGATCTTCGACGGGCTGAACCTGGTTGCCAAGGAGGCGCCGCTCGTGAACGAGCGCGACGGAGTTCTGATCCTGTCGGAGAACGCGGGCGCGCACGAGCAGCTCGGCAGCTGGGCCCTGACGGTGAATCCCTTCGATGTCGCAGGGCAAGCCGAGGCGATCCACGAGGCGCTCGAGATGGACGCGGGGGAACGGAAGCGGCGGATCGACGCGATCCGCGCGCACGTGCGCGAGCACGACCTCGCCGCCTGGATAGCGGTCCAGCTCGCGGATATCGACCGCTGGACTGCCCGCGATCAGGCTGCAACGTAATCTCTCTCGGAGTGGCCGAGCTCTCGCATCTCGACGAGGCGGGGAACGTCCGGATGGTGGACGTCGGTGGCAAGCCGGTCTCCCGTCGCCGGGCGACCGCCCGCGCCACCGTCACCATGGCCCCCGAGACCGCGAAGCGGTTACGAGAGCTGCCGAAGGGCGACGCTCTCGCGACTGCGCAGGTGGCGGGGATCATGGCCGCCAAGCGAACGGCCGAGCTGATCCCGCTCTGCCATACCTTGCCCCTCACCGTCGTCGAGATCGGCCTCGAGCCGGGCAAGGATCGCGTCGAGATCACCGCCTCCGCCGAGACGACCGCCCAGACGGGCGTGGAGATGGAGGCGCTCGTGGCCGCCACGGTGGCCGCGCTCACGCTCTACGACATGGCCAAGGCGATCGACAAGGAAATGACCGTCACCGAGGTTCGTCTCGTGGAGAAAAGCAAGGAGCCGGCGTGAAGGCGGCTGTGCTCACGGTCTCGGACGGCGTTTCCGAAGGGACACGGGAGGACAAGAGCGGCGACCTGCTCGCCGAGCTGCTCGAGGCGGACGGGTACGAAGTTGTACGCCGCGTCGTCACGGACGAGCGGGATGCGATTGCCGAGGCAGTCGCCGAGCTGGCCGAGGACGCGCAGCTCGTCCTCACCACCGGGGGAACGGGCTTCGGCCCTCGCGACGTGACGCCCGAGGCAACCTCATCCGTGCTCCACCGCCCGGCGCCGGGGATCGCCGAGGCTATCCGCGCCGACTCGATCGCAAAGACTCCCCACGGGCTGCTTTCCCGCGGCGTCGCCGGGATCCGGGACCGGGCGCTCGTCGTCAACCTGCCGGGCTCGACAGGCAGCTGCCGGGACGGCTTCGCGGTTCTGCGCCCAGCCCTTGCGCACGCGCTCGAGCTGCTGTCCGGGGAGCCCACGCGGCACCGCCAGACGTGATCGCGGACGCGCTTTCCTATCCGAAGCGCTTCGCGTCGCTCGTCAAGATCGAGCACACCGTCTTCGCGCTTCCGTTCGCGTACGTGGGGGCGCTCCTTGCGGTGAACGCCGTCCCGAGCGCGTACGACCTGGTCTGGATCACCGTCGCGATGGTCGGCGCCCGGTCGCTGGCGATGGGCCTCAACCGGCTGGTCGACGCCGCGATCGACGCTCGCAACCCGCGCACGGCGACCCGGGAGCTTCCCGCCGGAAGGCTGGAGTCGTGGCACGTCGCGCTCTTCTGCCTCGCCGCGCTTGCCCTCTTCCTCGTCGCCGTCTTCCAGCTCGACCCGATCGTCCGCTGGCTCTGGCCGATTCCGGTCGCCGGGTTCGTCGTCTATCCCTACCTCAAGCGCTGGACCTGGCTCTCGCACCTTTGGCTCGGCGCCGTTGACGGACTCGCTCCGATCGGCGCCTGGGTCGCGATCACGGGCAAGCTCCCCTGGCAGGCGTGGGCTCTGGGCGGCGCCGTCGCGCTCTGGGTCGCCGGCTTCGACCTCTTCTACGCGCTGCTCGACGTGGAGGTCGATCGGCGCGAGCGGCTGCATTCGTGGGCCACGCGGTTCGGCGAGGGAGGCGCGTTCTGGGGAGCACGCGCCTTCCATCTCGCGACTGTCGGGCTGCTCGTCGCAACCGGGCTCGGCCTGCGGGTGGGTGCGCTCTACTGGCTCGGAGTGGGGGCGGTCGCCGCGCTGCTCCTGTACGAGCACCTGCTGATCCGCCCGGGAGACCTCAGGCGCCTCGATGCCGCTTTCTTCACGGTCAACGGGATCATCAGCCTCACCTTCTTCGCCTTCGTTCTCGCCGACGTCGCCTAGTAGTGAGAGGCGTGATGTGAAATTGGGCCGGGCCGGATGACGCCCCAGACACTGCTCCGGATCAGCGCGTTCGCCCGCGCTACGTAGCGCTGCTACGCCCCGCGTCCGCCCGCACTGCCCGGTTTGGTCTGGTGCGCCCCCGACTGCGGCCGAATTCCCCATCAAGCCTCTAGGCTTCACACGTGATCAGGGCCCGCGGCCTCTCCAAGCGCTTCGGCTCGAAGCGCGTGCTCGAGCGGCTCGACTTCGAGCTTCCGGACGGAGGCTTCCTCGTCGTCACGGGCCCGAACGGCTCTGGGAAGACGACGCTCCTTCGGCTCTGCGCGGGACTGCTCGCTCCCACCTCTGGTGAGCTCGAGATCGCCAATGATCGGGGGCGGCTCGGCTTCCTGGCGCACGAGCCCCTGCTCTACCGCGAGCTGACCGCGCTCGAGAACCTCGACCTGTACGGGCGCCTGTACCGCCTTCCGGAACGACGCGAGCGGATCGGGATGCTGCTCGAGCGCTTCGGTCTCTGGCGCGTCCGGAACGAGCGGGCCGGCTCGTTCTCGCGGGGGATGCTCCAGCGGCTCGCGCTCTGCCGAGCCCTCCTGCACGAGCCCGAGCTGCTGATCCTGGACGAGCCCTTCAACGCCCTGGACGTGGAGGGCGCAGAGTTGCTCGCGGACCAGCTCGAGGAGCTTCGTCCCCGCCGCACCTTCCTCGTCGCGACCCACGATCCCGCGCGGCTTAGCGGCCTCGCGAGCGCCCGGCTCGCCCTCGCATGAGGAGATACGCGCAGGACGTCGTCGCGCTGACCCGCAAGGACCTGCTGCTCGAGCTACGGGCCCGCGACACGCTGCCGGCAATGCTCCTCTTCGTCGCAGCCGCGCTCGTCGTCTTCCATTTCGCCCTGCCCGGCGACAGCTCCGAGCTCGCCGCCAAGGGTCTCCTCTGGGTTGCGCTCGTCTTCACCGCGCTGCTCGGCCTCGTCCGTGCCTTCGCGGCCGAACGGGAGCAGGGCCTGCTCGACGGCCTTGTCCTTGCTCCGTGCGACCGCTCCGCGATCTGGCTCGCGAAGGCCCTTGCGATGCTCGCCTTCCTCGTCCTCGCCGAGGTCGTCGCGCTCCCCCTCTACAGCCTCTTCTACTCGGGCGTCGGTTGGGAGACGATCGCCGGAGTTGCGCTCGCCGACGTGGGGATCTGCGCGGTGGGGACGCTCCTCGCCGCCATGGCCGCCGCGAGCCGAGCGCGCGAGCTGATGCTCCCGCTGCTCTTCCTGCCGCTCGCGGTCCCGATCGTGATCGGCGGTGTCGGCGCGAGCGTGGGGCCGAGCGGGGGCCGCTACCTCGGCCTTCTTGCCGTCTACGACGCCATTTTTGCGATCATCTCGTGGGCTTCCTTTGAATACGTGGTTACGGAATAACGCGCTCGCGGCGACCGCCGCGGCGGCGCTCGTGCTCGTATCCGCCGCGGTCGCGCTGATCTTCTTCTGGGTGCCCGAGGATGCCGACCAGGGCTTCTCGCAGAAGATCTTCTACTTTCACGTCCCGATCGCCCTGACCGCGTACGCCTGCTTCGGCTGGGGCGCGTGGAAAGGGCTCGTGCACCTGTGGAAGCGGACGCCGGAAGCCGATCTCGAGAGCTACGTCGCGATCCATCTCGGCGTCATCTTCGGCGTGCTCACGCTGATCACCGGCTCGATCTGGGCCAAGGCCTCCTGGGGCGTGTGGTGGACGTGGAGCTCGCGCCAGCTCGTGCTCTTCCTCGTGCTCTTCCTCTTCTACTCGGCCTACTTCATGCTCCGGTTCTCCGTCGAGCCCGGCCCGCCGCGGGCGAACATCTCGGCCGTGTACGCGCTCTTCGGGGTGGTGTTGATCCCGGTCAGCTTTCTCGCGATCAGGCTGGCGGACGACTTCATCCATCCGACCGTCTTCAGGCCCAGCGGGCCGAACATGGCCGGATCGATGTTCTTCGTCTTCTGCCTGTCGTGGGCAGCGCTGCTCGTTCTCGCGGCCACCCTGTACGGGATCGAGCTGACCTCGAAGCGCCTCGACGCAAGCGTCCGCGAGCTACGGGAGGCGCTCGAATGACCTCGGCGGAGAAGTACGTTGCGGCGGCTTACCTCGTCGTGTTCGCGGTCGTGCTGGCCTACGTCCTCATCATGGCGCTCAAGCTGGCGCGGCTGCAGCGGGAGACGGCGGAGCTCGTGGCGCTCGCGCGCAGAAGGCGTGATGAGGTCGCCTCACAGTCCCACCGGGAGGCGGCGGAGGTTGGCTGAGGCGCTCTTCTGGGCTGCGCTCGCTGCCTATGGGACGGCTGCGACCGCCTACGGCGCGGGCTTCCGGCGGCCGGGCCGGCTCGGGCAGCTCGGAACCTGGGGGGTCCGACTCGGCTGGCTGCTGCAGACTGCGCTGCTCGGCTATCAGGCTGCAGATGCGAGGGGCTTTCCCTGGACGGGCTGGGCCGGGTCGCTCGAGCTCTTCGTCTGGCTGGTCGTGGGCGCCTACCTCATCTGGGGCTGTCGTGCCCGTTACCGGTTGCTCGGCGTCGGTGTGATGCCGCTCGTCACGGCGCTGCTCGCTATCGCCTACGCGGGGGGCGGGACGAGCACGGGTCACGAGCATCGCTACTCCAGCCTCTTCCTCGTTCTCCACGTCGGTCTCGTGCTCGTCGCCTTCGCCGGATTCACGCTCGCGGCGGCGCTCTCTGCGCTCTATCTCTGGCAGGAGCGCAGGCTCAAGCGCCGGGAGGCGTCCATCCTGCGGGTCCGGGTGCCGTCCCTCGCCAACCTGGACGAGCTCGTCGGGAGGACGATCGTGGTCGCGCTTCCCGCGCTCACGCTCGGTATCGCCGCCGGCCTCGTTCGGCTCGCCTGGAACGGCGGCGGATTCGACGTCCTGATGGTGGTGACGCTGGTGACGTGGGCCGTTTACGGCGCCTTTCTCGTTCTGCGCTTCGAGGCGGGTTGGCGCGGACGGAGGGCCGCCTATCTCGCTCTCATCGGCTTCGCGCTCGTGATCGCCGTCCGGCTCGGCCTCCCGACGGCCCACTTCTCATGACGCTCGTTCTCGTCGGCACCTCGCACCGTCTTGCCCCGCTCGAGGTGCGCGAGCTGGTCGCGCTCGACCGCAGGCAGGCGGAGGAGGTTGCCGGCGAGCTCGCGGGCGACGACGCGGAGGCCGTCTGCCTCTCGACCTGCAACCGCACCGAGCTCTATCTGGCCCACGCTGATGCCGCCGAGGCCGAGCGCCGCGCCGCCGAGATGCTGTCGCGGCTCGCGGGCCTCCCGGAGGGCGAGCTCGTTCCCGTCCTCTATCGCCTGCGCGATCAGGCCGCCGCGCTGCACATCTTCCGCGTCGCTGCGGGCCTCGACTCGCTCGTTCCGGGCGAGGGAGAGATCCTCGGCCAGGTGCGGGTCGCCGCCGAGATCGGCCACACGGGGCCGCTGCTCGACCGGCTGTTCCGCCAGGCGCTCCACGCAGGCAAGAAAGTGCGCGCCGAGACCGCGATCGGCGAGAGCCCGGCTTCGATCTCCTCGGCGGCCGCCGCGCTCGCCCAGCAGGTGTTCGGCGACCTGGACGGCCACGCCGTGCTGGTCGTCGGCGCCGGCAAGGTCGGCGAGCAGGCGGCCCGGAACCTGCTCTCGCGCGGCGCGTCGATCTCGGCCGTCGCCAACCGCAGCGTCGAGCGGGCCGAAGAGCTCGCTTCCAAGCTGGGCGCGCGCGCGGTCTCGCTCGACGGGATCGAGGAGGAGCTCGAGCCGGTCGACGTCGTCGTCTCCTCGACCGGCGCCTCGGGGTTCCTGCTCGACAAGGACGCGGTCGCACGGAGTCTTCCGGCACGGAGGGGTCGTCCGCTCTTCCTGATCGACCTCGCAGTCCCGCGCGATCTCGATCCCGCGATCCACGACCTCGAAGGCTGCTACGTCTACGACATCGACGACCTTGAGGCGGTCGTCTCCGAGACGCTCGCCGGCCGGCAGGGCGAGGCCGCCCGCGCCGAGACGATCGCGGCACAGGAGGCGGACCGCTTCAAGGGCGCCCGGGCCGAGGAGATTCGTGCGGGCGAGCTGGCGCGGAGTGAGGCGCGGCTGGGGACGCTGTCGGAGCACGACCGCAAGGTGGTTGAGTCGCTGACGACGCAGATCGTGAACAAGCTCCTCCACCTTCCGACCGTTCGTCTCAAGGAGGCGGCCGCGGGCGCGGACGGCGGCGCGTATGCAAAGACCCTTCGCCATCTCTTCGACCTCGGCGACGATGCTTCTTCGGATCGGGTCGAGGGGCAGTAGGCTCGCGCTCATCCAGGCCGAGCTCGCCGCCGAGAAGCTGCGGGGGCCCGGCGTGGAGATCGCGCTCGTGCCGATCACGACTGCGGGCGACCGCGACCGGACGAAACCGTTCGGCGAGATCGGGGCGCGCGGCGTGTTCGTCAAGGAGATCGAGGAGGCGCTGCTCGACGGTCGCGTCGATGTCGCTGTCCACTCCGCCAAGGACATGACCTCGACCGACGCGGACGGGCTCGCCGTCGGCGCTTACCTTCCGCGGGAGGATGCGCGGGACGCGCTCTGCGGGGCAGACGAGCTCAGGCCGGGGATGCGGGTGGGGACGGCTTCGATCCGGCGGCGGGCGCAGCTCCTAGCGCTCGAGCCCGAGCTGTCGGTCGAGCCGCTACGAGGGAACATCGACACGCGCCTGCGGAAGCGGGGAGAGCGGGGACTCGACGCCGTCGTGCTCGCCTCTTGCGGTCTCGATCGACTCGGGCTGGCCGCCGAGATCGGACACCGATTCGAGCCGGACCAGATGCTGCCGGAGGCCGGTCAGGGAGCGCTCGCGCTGCAGGTGCGGACAGGTGAGGAGGAGCTCGTCTCCGCCGCCGACGACGCCGAGACGAGGCGCCGGGTCGAGGCGGAGCGTGCCTGCGTATTCGCGATCGGCGGGGGCTGCCTTGCTCCTGTGGCCGCGCACCACGACGGCCGGACGCTGACGGCGCTCGTCGCGGCCGAGGACGGAAGCTGGGTCGAGCGGCGAAGCGGCGAGGATCCGGCCGCGCTGGCGGCCGAGCTCGCCGCCATCGCTCCCGCGTGAAGTTCCTCGCGGGCCTGGGCGTCAGCCTTCGGCGAAGCCCGGCTTCGCCGGG
>WNGA01007953.1_pt1 | contig 17923 bp, 15 predicted proteins | sample 5400061 | NCBI WGS metagenome assembly WNGA01 (sample SAMN13153366, study PRJNA577476) | soil metagenome | isolation source: 100 cm soil or saprolite under grassland replicate 2 | place: USA:California | collected 2016-06-15 | reverse complement strand
CCACACCGAGAACCACACTTCGTCTCCGGCGCGGTTGTACTCCGGTTGAACGACGCGTTTCGCGCCTTCTCCTACGCCGGCCCATTCGGCGATCGGCAGCACCTCGAAACCCTTGTCGAGATTGGCGATGTCGTAGACCGCGACCGACTGGCTGATCTTCGGATCGGGATTCAACGCCGTGTCGACCCACAGGTTCTTCGACTTCGGATGCGTCTTGATGAAGAGCGAGCCACCGCCCTGCCCTTTGAGCGTGCGCACGACCTTCCACGCGTGATCCTTGTTCTTCGCTGGGTCGGTCCCGATCACCGAGATCGTTTCGTCGCCGAGGTGCCCCGTCGCCCACACGGGGCCGTACTTGGGATCGTGAAAGTTCGCGCCGCGGCCTGGGTGAGGGGTCTTCCCGACGTCGATCAGGGCGGCCAGCTTGTCGTCCTTGGTGTCGACGACCGCGATCTTGTTCGACGCATTCGCCGCGACCAGGAAGTAGCGGCCGGTCGCGTCGAAGCCGCCGTCGTGCAGGAAGCGCGCTGAGTCGATGCTGGTGACCTTCAGGTTCTTCAGATCCTGATAGTTGACCAGGTTGATCTTGCCGGTCTCCTTCGAATTAACGATGAACTCGGGATGGAAGTGCGAAGCGACGATCGATGCGACGCGCGGTTCGGGGTGATACTCTTGCGGGTCGACCGTCATCCCCCGAGTCGACACGATTTTCAACGGCTTCAACGAATCACCTTCCATGATCACAAATTGTGGCGGCCAGTACGAGCCGGCGATCGCGTACTTATCCTCGTAGCCCTTGTACTTCGACGTTTCCACCGACCGCGCTTCCAGGCCGATCTTGATTTCGGCGACGTTGTCGGGCATCGCCATCCAGAGGTCGATCAGGTTGACCTTCGCGTCGCGCCCGATCACGTAGAGGTACCGCCCCGACGCGGACAGCCGCGATATGTGCACGGCGTATCCGGTCTTGACGATGTTGATGAACTTCTTGGAATCGCCGTCGATCAGCGCAACCTCGCCGGAGTCGCGCAATGTGACCGAGAAAAGATTGTCGATGTTGTAGTTGTTGCTCTTCTTCTTCGGCCGCTGGGCCGCGGGGACAATCTCCTTCCACGTCGCCAGCATCTCCTTCATGCCGTACTCGGGCGGGGTCGGAGGAGTCTGCTGGATGTAGCGCGCCATCAGGTCGACTTCGGCTTCGGTAAGCTGCCCGGAGCTGCCCCAATTCGGCATGCCCGCCGGTGAGCCGTAGCCGATGAACACCTTCAGATATTCGGTTCCCTTGCCGAGCGTGATGTCGGTTGTGAGCGGCTTGCCGGTCGCGCCCTTGCGCAGCACGCCGTGGCAGCCCGCGCAGCGCTCGAAGTAGATCTGGCGGCCCTTGTCGAACTCCGGCTTGGTCATCGGCGGCGCCTTCGGATTGATGTCCTGGTGCATCTCTTCGGCGCCAAGCGGCGAGCTGGCCGCGCCCTCGTACCTGAGCAACGGCGTGTCGGCGTGCCCCTCCTCGGCCTTCGCGGCATCGCTGCCCGCCGGCGCCGCAGCTTTCGGCGCGGCTGCGGGTTGCATTTCCGTCTTTTTTTCCTGCGCCGACGCGGCGCCGATCGCCAGCGGCAAAACGGCCAGTGCGAACAGGCTGTGGGTCAACACGTATCGGGTGTGTCTCACTTTCGGCTCCTGATGAATGAACCCAAAAAGACCGCTATCCAAAACTGGAGGCAAGCATCGGCGATTGCCGCTGACCATTCCTTGATCAAGGTTAAGGTTTGCGCGCACCGCACAACCTAAAGTTCAGGCGGTGCGCGATCAGGAGACGGCGGGGCGTGCAGTGGACGAAGGCAAAAGGGGTCTGGATCGGCAGGCAACGCATCAGGACGACGCTTTCGGCGACGTGCGGCCCTTCGTTCCGCAACCCGGTGCTCCACGAAAAGGCAGCGAGGCCGGCAGCGTCGCGCTGGTGGGCGCGGGTCCGGGCGATCCGGAACTGCTGACGCTGAAGGCGCTCAAGCTGATCGAGCGCGCTGACGTCATCGTTCACGACCGGCTGGTTGCGCCGGAGATCCTCGCGCTGGCACGCCCGCGCACCCAGCGTATTTACGTCGGCAAGGAACGCAACCGCCACATCTTGCCCCAGGACGGCATCTGTGCCCTGTTGGTGCGGCTCGCTCGCGAAGGCAAGCGTGTGGTGCGCTTAAAGGGCGGGGATCCGTTCATCTTCGGCCGCGGTGGCGAGGAGATCGAGGCCCTTGCCGCGAATGGGGTCCGCTTCGAGGTCGTGCCCGGCATCTCGGCCGCCAATGGCGTTGCCGCCTATGCGGGCATTCCCCTCACGCATCGCGACTACGCACAAGCCTGTGTCTTTGTCACCGGGCATCTGAAGGACAGCACCGTGGATCTCGACTGGCCCGCGCTCGCGCGGCCGCGGCAAACGATCGTCGTCTACATGGGACTGCTCGGACTGCCGACATTGTGCCGTGAGCTCATCGCGCACGGCCTGCCGGCGACGACGCCTGCGGCGATCGTGCAGCATGGCACCACGTCGCGCCAATGCGTCGTCACCGCGACGCTCGCAACGCTGGCCGAGCAGGCCGAGGCGGCCGGACTCGAGCCGCCGACGCTGATCATCGTCGGCGAGGTCGTACGCCTGCATGCCACGCTGGCGTGGTTTACCCCGGCCGGCGAACTCTCCGGGACTGAGCTTCGTGCAAATGGATGACACCCATTCGTGTCGCCAGCCAAAGCCTGTCAAGTCGAAGCGTCTGCGCTCCGCGATGCACGAGCACCGTGCAGGCAGCATGCAAGCTGATTGAGGATCGGCAGCGGAATCGGTACTTCGCCAGCAAGCGCCGCCGCGATCCATTTGGCGGTGGCCACTGCATCGATCGTCGCCGGCAGCGCGGGGAGGGTGGCGAGCGTGCCGGTCTCGGATTCGAACAACACGCTGCTGACGCCGGCTTCGAACCATTCGAGCTGCGGCTGCCGGCGTGGATTGGCGAACGGCTCGCCCTCGGTGCCGCGCAGCAGTAGCGCATCGGCGCGGCTCGCCGCGAGGAACTCGCGCATCCGCGCGAGATATTCGGGATGTGAAACGCTGATCACACGAAAACCAGCGCCGCGGAACGGATCAATCAATTTGGCGAGCGAGTGCGCGCTGCTGCGTAGACCCATCCTGCGCTGCAGCGCCAGCAGTCGGGCGAGCGCGGGCGCGAGAACCGCGATCGGCGCATACGCGATACCTTCGTTGTCGAGCCGATGCTGCACGTCGCTGACTGACGTTGCGGGCTCCACACCGAGCTCCCCAAGGGCCGAAGTCGGGCCCTTCGCCTGCAGTGCCATGGAGCAGCACCGGAACCCCATAGCGCTTGAGCAGCAGCGCGAGCAGCGCGGTGAGATTGGGCAGCCGTCGCGCGCCATTGTATGTTGGCAGCAAGACCGGGCGCGGTCGGTCAGCTGGCGGCTCGAGGCGCGCCACGCGATCGTCGAGCGCGGCCACGAAGCCCCTCAACTCCGTTACCGTCTCGCCTTTGATGCGATACGCGAGCAAGACCGCACCAAGCTCCAGCGGCGGCACCTTGTCGTCGAGCATCGCGGCGAACAGCGCGCGCGCGGAATCGACGTCGAGGTCGCGCGTGCCATGCGGCCCGCGGCCGATCTCTTTGATCAACGCCGGGAGGTTCGCCGGCGGCGATGGCACGGTCGTCCGGATCATATGGCGTCGCGCTTGCAGATGATGATCGCAAACAGCGAATCAGCGCCGGGACGCTCTTCGTAGGCGTAACCGTTGCGCTCGAGGATGCGGTACAGGGGCAGCGGCCGGCAGTCGATCTTGAGCAGCAGTCGCTCCCCGGCGGGCAGGGTGTCGAGCGCTTCGACGACGCGGACCAGCGGCTCCGGCGGCTCGAGTCCGCGCACGTCGAGTTCAATCGTGTTGGCCATAACATTCACCCGCGGTTGCAGCGGCCGGGGGCCACAATTCAGTCGCAATCATGAATAGGGGCTATTCTTCAGACCGCCGGCGGGCAATGCATTGATGCGCATCAAGCGCATTACGAGCGATGGCCGAGCTCGATTTCGTCCGGGCGACCCGCGCATGCGCTCCAAGACGCGAAACGCCGGCATCGCGCCGGCGTTTCGGCGTTGCTCGCCGGTACATTACTTCTTTGTCGCGTCCGTCGCGTCCTTAGGTGCGGCCTTCATCGCAGTGGCCTCTTTCGTTGCTGCGGCCGCCTTGTCGGCGGCTTCCTTTGTCGCTTGCGCCGCCTTATCGGCAGCCTCTTTGGTCGCCTCGGCTGCCTTGCTGCCGGCTGCCATCGCGGCTTCGCTCGCCTTCGAGGCGGCGTCGCTCGCGGCAGCCTTGGCGGCTTCGGCCGCTTTGTCGGCGGCCGCCTTCGTCGCTTGCGCGGCGGTTTCCGCGGCGGCCTTCGCTTGCGCTGCCGCGTCGGCGGCAGCTTTGGCATCAGCAGCGGCCTTGTCGGAACTCTGCCCACACGCGCCGAGCGTGGCGGCAAATGCAAGGGCGGTCAGGGTGGTCATGGTAGGAAATCGCATGGGTTTCTCCTTGTAGGTTAAGCGGCTCTTGGCAGCGATTGCGACCACACCAGCCCCTCGCTGGCGGCCGCCGTGCGCCAGCCATGTTAGCGAATGCGGCTGCCGGCAGCAGAATCGCCCGAATGACCTCGGACAAAGCGTGGCGGCATCCGACCCCGTTGCTCGCGCGCCAATCGCGCTGCGCGGCGGACGCTCGAGGACTCGGTGCTACGGGCGACGACAAAGAGGTCACGGTACTCAACGCAAGGCATGCGCGACGTTCAGTGCGGCCGCGAACAGCAGCAAGGCGCCGGCTTGGTGTGCCGCGGCAAGCGACAGCGGGACGACCAGCAGCAAGGTCGAAATGCCAAGCATCAACTGCACGACGAGCAAGGCGAGCAGCAGGTTCGCGCCGGCGCGCGCTACGCTCGAAACGCCGGGCGTCGACCGCACGCGCCACCAGAACACCGGCCCTAGGACCGCGAGCGCCCATGCGACGAGTCGGTGATCGAACTGCACCGTCGCCATGTTGTAGAAGAAGTTCTCGTACCACGGGTCGATCATCATGATCTCCGGCGGCACGATATACCCGTTCATCAGCGGGAACGTGTTGTAGGCGAAGCCCGCACGAATACCGGCGACTAAGGCTCCGCTCAGCGCCATCAAAAGGATCAGCGCGCTCAGCGCGCTGCCGAAGCGCCGCAGCACTATCAGCCTCGCGTCATCCGCCTGACGCTTCGGACGGGCGAGCGACAAGCCCACCCAGAACATCGCGGCGAAGATCAGGAACGCCAGGCCCAGATGTGCGGTGAGGCGGAAATGCGAAACGCGCGGGTCGTCCACCAGTCCGCTCTGCACCATGTACCAGCCCATCGCGCCTTGCAGCGCGCCGAGCACGAAGATCCCGACGAGCATCGGCGCGAGTCCTGGCGGCATGCTACGGCGCACGATGAACCACAGCAGCGGCACGAGAAATACGATACCGATCGTGCGCCCGAGCAGCCGGTGGAAGTACTCCCACCAGAAGATGCCCTTGAACGCCGCGAGGCTCATCCCGCGGTTGACCTGCCGGTATTCGGGAGTCGCCTGGTACTTCTCGAAGACCTCGCTCCATTGTGCGTCGGTCACGGGCGGCAAGGTCCCGACGATTGGCTGCCATTCGGTGATCGAAAGACCCGAGTGCGTCAGCCGCGTCACACCGCCCACGACCACCATCGCCAACACCAGTGCGCAGCAGACTAGAAGCCACGCCGCGACCGCGCGCGTGCCGCCGTTCCTTGCTTGCTCACCGCCGCGCTGCGATACGGCCAACAGATCCTGGCCTTCGGTGATGTCCATGCTACCGATTCTGCCACACCGTTCGCGTGGAAATGGCGATGGAACGGCGCGAACTTTTCTTTTCTTAATGCGGATCAAGGTTATGCCGGCTCGGCCCCCCTAGATTGGGTGGGCGCGATCGCCACGTTGGGCGCACAAGCGCTGCGGCAGCTTGCTGCCGGTCCAGCGGCGAGGCGGTTTGCCTTGAATGAGGAAGATCCGATGAGCAGCGTGACACCTTCTCCCGAGTTTCCCGAGGACGATCTGGACGAGCCAATCCCGGCGATGCAGCAGCTTCTCGACAATCCGTTTCTGCTCCTTTTTCTCGGCATCGCCATGCCGACGGTGCTTTACATCATCTGGGGTGTGATGGAAATCGTCGGCATTCCGATCGCCAAGTAGCGGCGCATCCGCAACGTAAGGAAAGCTCCCATGAGCGCCATAGAATCGCCCGTCAGTCGCGTCTGGTGGAAGCAGCCGCTGGACCGCGTCGAAGGCGCCTGGATCGCCATCGCCTTCGCCTGGTGCCTGGTCTTGTTCTTCATGATGCCGTATTGGCACGTCTACGGTAAGCAGAATCTGTCGAACGAGGCGTACCGCACGACCCCTGAGCGTTATTCCCAGAAGACGCAGGAGATCGTCGACAAATACACCGTTCGCACCGAGACCGAGCTGAAGATCCCGGTCGTGCATCCTCCCGCGGGCAGCGATGTCTACCTGATCGCGCGGCTGTGGCAATGGTGGCCGATGCTCGAGCTCGAAGAAGGCAAGACGTACCGCGTGCATCTCGCGTCGATGGACTGGTTGCACGGCTTCTCGCTGCAACCCGAGAACATCAACGTCGAGGTCCATCCCGGGTACGAACACGTGGTGACTATGACGCCGACCAAGGCGGGCGTCTACTCGATCATCTGCAACGAGTATTGCGGCATCAACCATCACGCGATGGCGAGCAAGCTCTACGTGGTGAAGAAATAGGGGGCCCGCGATGGCGATCAATCGTAACTTCCGCACCTGCCCGACGACCGGCCTGGTATTCCATGAGCCGGCGGAAAAGCTGATCCGCTGGAATGCCGTCGCGGGTGTCGTCTCGTTGCTCGTCGGTGGCATCCTGGCGCTGCTGGTGATACTGACGCGCTGGCCGGCGGTGCATCTGCTGCCGGCCGACTGGTTCTACCTGACGCTGACCGCGCACGGGCTGGACATGCTCGTGTTCTGGATCATCTTCTTCGAGATCGCGGTGCTGTACTTCGCCGCATCGGTGCTGCTCAAGTGTCGGCTCGCAACGCCGCGCTGGGCCTGGGCGGCCTTCTGGCTGATGATCATCGGAGCGCTGACCAACAACGTTGCCGTTTTCCGCGGCGACTCATCGGTGATGTTCACCTCTTACGCGCCGATGGGCGCGCATCCGGCGTTCTACCTGGGCTTGATCCTGTTCGCCGTCGGCGCGCTGGTCGCCTTGTTCGTGTTCTTCGGCACGCTGGTCGTTGGGCGCAACGAGAAAACCTACAACGGCTCGATCCCGATCGTCACTTTCGGCGCGGTGACCGCCGCGATCATTGCCGTTTTCACGATTGCTTCCGGCGCGATCATCCTGATCCCGACGTTTCTGTGGTCGCTCGGGCTGGTCAACTACATCGACTCGCTGATGTATCGTACCGTGTGGTGGGCGTTCGGCCACAGCTCGCAGCAGATCAACGTCGCGGCGCACGTTTCGGTGTGGTACGCGGTCGCCGCGATCGTCTTCGGTGCCAAGCCGATGTCGGAGAAGGTTTCGCGCACCGCATTCCTGCTCTACATCCTGTTCCTGCAGCTCGCGTCCGCCCACCATCTGCTGGCCGACCCGGGGCTCACGTCGAACTGGAAGATCTTCAACACGAGCTACGCGATGTATCTCGCGGTGCTGGCGTCCATGGTGCACGGGCTCACGGTGCCGGGCTCGATCGAGGTCGCGCAGCGCGTGAAGGGCTTCAACAAGGGCCTGTACGAGTGGCTGCGCAAGGCGCCATGGGGCAATCCGACGTTCTCGGCGATGTTCATCTCGCTCATCGGTTTCGGATTCCTGGGCGGCATTTCCGGCGTCATGATGGGCACGGAACAGTTGAACCTCATCATCCACAACACGCTCTACGTGCCCGGCCATTTCCACGCGACGGTCGTCGTCGGTACCACGCTCGCGTTCATGGGCCTCACCTACTTCCTGATCCCGGTGCTGTTCCGTCGCGAGCTGATGTTTCCCGGGCTCGCCAAGTGGCAACCGTATCTGTTCGGTCTGGGTATGAGCGGATTCGCCGTGTTCATGATGGGCGCGGGAACGCTGGGCGTGCCGCGGCGGCATTGGGACATGACGTTCGCCGGCAATCCGCTTGGGCACGAGTTCCCCGGCACCGCGTACCTGATGATGGGCATCATGGCGCTCTCCGGACTGGTGGCGATCGTCGGTGGCGTGGCCTATCTGCTCATCACCGTCGGCAGCGTGTTCCTCGGCAAGAAGATCCAGACGCCCGACTTCAAGCCGGTCAGCGTACGCGAAGGGCGGGCGGCGCCTCCTCCCGCGCAACCGGTCGGGGCGGCGATCACCGGCCACGGCAGCATCGGCATCGCTGGATTCGTCGCTCCGGGAACGTTCGCGTTGGCGATGGTGTTCCTGGTGGCGTTCGTTCTCTACTACTTCGTCAACTGGAAATACCTCTCGACGGTGTGGCCGCTGTCCTGAGCGGCCGGGCGCCGGCGGCCAGGGCCTGGCCCGCCGACGCCTCCCACCGCCGAGACACACGCCCCGACACGATGCGCGCTACGGAGACGACGATGGGCAGACGGATCGCACTGTTCTTCGATCTGTTCAAGCTGCGGATCGGGCTGGTGATCGGCTTCACGGCGCTGGCCGGTCTCGCGGTCACGCCCGGTGCTGCGCCGGCCGGCTGGCGCGTCGCGCTGCTCGCGCTCGCCGTCGTCGTCTCGTCGGCTGCCGCCGGCGCATTCAATCAGTACGTCGAGCGCGAGATCGATGCCCGCATGGCGCGGACGCGGGCGCGGCCATTCGTCACCGGGCGGCTCAAGCACACCCGCGGCTGGCTCGGTCTGATTGCGCTGCTGTGCGCGGGGTCGGTTGTCGTCGCGATGCTTGCGACCAACGCTCTTGCCGCGCTGTACACCTTTCTCGGCGCGTTCGTCTACGCCATCGTCTACACGGTGTGGCTCAAGCGCCGCACCTGGCTCAACATCGTGATCGGCGGGCTCGCCGGCAGCTTCGCCGTGCTCGCGGGCGCAGCGGCCGTGACGCCCGACCGCCTCGATGCGGTGCCGCTGTGGCTGGCAATCGTTCTCTTCCTATGGACGCCACCGCACTTCTGGAGCCTCGCGATCGCTTATCGCAAGGATTACGAGTCGAGCGGAGTGCCGATGCTGCCGGTGGTGGTCGGCGATGCCAAAGCGGCGCAGGCAATTCTCGCCAGCGCCGTGCTGCTGGTGCTCGCGTCGCTCGTGCCCGCGTGGTACGGGCTTTCCTGGATCTACCTGACGGGCGCGATCTGCGGCGGCGCCTACTTTCTCGCTAAGAGCGCCGCGCTCGTCCTCGATCCGGGTCGGCGCAGCGCGATGGCGAACTTCCACGCGTCGCTCGCGCAACTCGCGTTGCTGCTCGCTGCCGCGATCGCCGATGCAATGTTATTGCGATAGACGGCGCGCCCGCGCGCTGGCGGCGATCGCAGCGCCGCTCGCGATGATGCTCTGCGCGCTCGCTGCGACCGGCGCCAGCCTCGATCTCGAACGCGCGCTCGTCCAAAGCCAGGCGGCCGTCGGCCGCCAGCTCGGCGACTACGCCTTCACCGACCGCGACGGCAGCCGGGTGCGGCTTGCGGACTACCGCGGCAAGCCGCTGCTGGTGAGTTTCGTCTACACCGGGTGCAGCCAGGTTTGCCCGACGACGACGCGCTTTCTCGGCCGTGCGGTGACCGAAGCGCGCCGCGCGCTCGGTCCGGACGCGTTCAACGTGGCGACGATCGGCTTCAACCTGCCGTTCGACAGCGCTGCGGCGATGAAGGCATTCGCGAAGCAGCAGGGCATCGATCAATCGCGCTGGAAGTTTCTTTCCCCCGACGCCGCCAGCGTCGATGCGCTGGCCGCCGACCTCGGCTTCGTCTACAACGCGACCGCGAGCGGCTTCGACCACATCACGCAGGTGACAATCGTCGATGCGAACGGCCGCGTGTTCCGTCAAGTCTACGGAGAGTCGTTCGAGCTGCCGATGCTGATCGGTCCGTTGCGGGAGCTCGTCACCGGTGCGCCATCGCCGGTGCAAAACGTGAGCGAGTTGGTCGATCGCGTGCGCATCCTGTGCACCGTCTACGATCCGGTCTCGGGCAGGTATCGGCTCAACTACGGACTTTTCATCGAAATCTTTGCGGGTCTGTCGGTTCTGGGCTCGATCTTCTGGTATCTGTCGACCGAATGGCGCCGGCAACGGCGCGCACTAAGGAACCTCAAGGCCCGGCACGCCGCTTGATGCACATCATGTCGCGCTAGCGGCCCTCCACGCTAACATCGCCGGCATGATCACGCTTCTCGCGCCTCAAGGCGGCCCATGGCCTCAGCCGCCGCCACCGAGCCGGCCGCGAAGGGCCGACGACGCGATCCGAGAAATGCGCTCGATGGCAGCGGCGGGCCCTCGCCGCCGGCTCACGCCGCTTTAGGCCGCGATGCTGAAGCTCATCCAGCGCGCGGGCCAGGCGGTATTCCTGACCGTCGAGGCCCTATTCAACAAGGCCTTCGGCGACGAACTGAACCCGTTCTATTGCCTGGGCGCGATCGCGTACTTCCTGCTGTGGATCGTCGTCGCGAGCGGGCTCTACCTCTACATTTTTTTCCAGACCGGTGTCAATGAGGCCTACGAATCGGTCGAGTACCTGACGCGCGAGCAGTGGTGGGCGGGCGGGATCCTGAGGAGCTTCCACCGTTACGCCTCCGACGCGATGGTGCTGGCGATGATCCTGCACCTAGTCCGGCATTACGTCTTCGACCACTATCGCAGCTTTCGCTGGTTCTCCTGGGTTTCGGGCGTGACGCTGCTGTGGCTGGTCTACGTCAGCGGCATCAATGGTTACATGCTGCCGTGGGACCGTACCGCCCAATTCGTCACGCAGGCCAGCGCCGAATGGCTCGACTGGCTGCCGATTTTCAACGGCACGTTGATCCGCAACTTCATCACTCCGGACGCGGTCAACGACCGCCTGTTCTCGCTGCTGTCGTTCCTGCACATCGGCTTGCCGCTCGCGGTGCTCGCGCTGCTGTGGGTGCATACGCAACGCGTGCCGCGCGCGAGAACGTCGCCGCCGCGGCCGGTCGCGCTCGGAGTGACCCTCGCGCTGCTCGTGCTGTCGTTGGTCAAACCGGCCGTGTCCGGCCCTCCGGCGGACCTCGCCACCGCGCCCACGGTGTTTCCGTTCGACTGGTTCTACCTGCCGGTCTATCCGCTGATCTATCTCTGGTCGCCAGGCCGTCTGTGGGCGTTCGTCGGCGCTTTGACCGCATTGTTCGTGCTCCTGCCGTGGTTGCCGCCGAAGCGCGCCGCCAAAGGCGAGCGCCATCTGTTGGTGCACCCGGACAACCGGATCATCCCGGCGCGCGCCGGTGAGACGATCCTGGAGGCGGCGCTGCGCGAAGGCATCGCGTTTCCGTACGAGTGCCGCAACGGCGGCTGCGGCAAGTGCAAGTGCACCGTGGTCTACGGCGATGTCGAGCAGGGCCCGCATCAGCGATCGGCGCTGCCGGCGGAAGAGCGCGCCGCCGGCAAGGTGCTCGCCTGCAGCGCGACGGCGCTCACCGATATCGAAATCGAGTATGTGCCGACCGAGCTTCCCGGCGGCATCCCCGCCCGCGAGCACACCGCCCGTGTCGTCGCGATGCAACGCGCCGCGGAAGACGTGATGATCGTCCGCCTCAAGCTCGAAGGCGAAGCGCCGCTTGCGTTCTACGCCGGCCAGTACATCAACATCCTGCTGCCGGACGGCAAGGGTGGCATCGACAAGCGCAGCTTCTCGTTCGCCACGGCGCCGCACGTCAACGACCAGATCGAGCTGCAGATCCGCTTGATCCCGGGCGGAAGGTTCACGACCCATGTGTTCACCGCGATGAAACCCGGAGACAGCGTCCGCTTCGAGGGCCCGCTGGGGTCGTTTTTCCTGCGCGAGGATTCCGACAAACCGATCATTTTCGTCGCCGGCGCCACCGGCTTCGCGCCCGTGAAAAGCATGATCGAGCATGCATTCCATATCGGTCTGAAGCGCAAGATGATCCTGTACTGGGGTTTGCGCTCGCTCAAGGACCTCTACCTTCCCGACCTGCCGAAGAAGTGGGCCGCCGAGCATGCCAACTTCACGTTCGTGCCGGTGCTTTCCGATCCCAGGCCCGAAGACCACTGGACCGGCCGCACCGGTCTGGTCCACGAAGCGATCCTCGCCGACTTCCCCGATCTCGCCGGACATCAGATCTACGCCTGCGGCTCGGTGAAGATGGTCGAGGCCGCGCACCCGGCTTTCAGGACGCATGGCCTGAAACAGGACGATTGCTTCTCCGACGCTTTCAACCTCGCGCCGCACCTCCCGCGGCAAGCGCCCGAGGCGGACATGGTGCGGCTGGGCGGCGGGAGCTGAAGGTGGAGCAGACGCAAGGATGATGCGATGACCACACGCACGTTCAACCAGGCCGTCAGCTACGTCTTGCAGGCGGTCTGCTACGCGGCATTCGTCGCCGTGGTCGGCTATCTGTCGACCTCGCCGACCTACGTTCATCTGCCCCCGGGCGACGCGCTGTTGAAGCTATCGCTGACGCATGCCGGACAGCGCAAGGAAGCCTGCCGCGAGCGCTCGGCCGAGGAGCTCGCCAAGCTTGCGCCGAACATGCGCGCGCAGACCGTATGCCCGCGCGAGCGCGTGCCGGTGATCGTCGAGGTCGCGCTCGACGGCGCGCCGCTGTTTCGCATCGTCGCGCCGCCGTCCGGGCTGGCGAGGGACGGCGCATCGACGGTCTATCGTCGCTTCGAGATCCCCGCCGGAACTCACCGCATCGCCGCGCGGCTCGCCGACGGCCCGGACGGTGCGTTCAATCACACTGCCGACAAGACGGTCGAGTTGGCCCCCGGACGCGTGCTGGTGATCGACTTCGACGCCTCGAAGGGCGGATTCATCTTCCACAGTTGATCGCCGCGAGCCTCGCTTAACGCAGATCAAGTCGCCGTCGCAGGCTGGCCCATACCATGTGGGCATCGGCCATGACGATTCCGCTTACCTATCCTGCCAGCAGCGCGATCGCGCCGCCTGCGCGCGGCGTGCGCGACGCATTGCAGCGCCTGCTGCTGCGCGTCGAGGCCGGCTTCGACCGCGCCTTCGGCGCGAGCGCCAACCCGTGGCGGCATCTCGGCGCCATCGCGTTCTACCTGTTCTGGCTTATTGTCGCGAGTGGCATCTACGTGTACGCGGCGTTCGATACCAGTGCCGATGGAGCGTACGCCTCGGTCGAGCGCATCACGCACGACGCCTGGCCCGCTTCGGGTTTCGCGCGAAGTTTGCATCGCTACGCGTCCGACGCCTTCGTCGTCGTCGTGCTGTTGCATCTCGGCCGCGAATGGGTCGGCGGCCACGCCCGGGGTTTCCGCTGGTTCTCGTGGCTCACCGGCGTGCCCCTCCTGTGGCTCCTGTATGCATCGGGCATCGGCGGTTATTGGCTCGTCTGGGACCGGCTCGCGCAATTCAGCCTGATCGCGACCGCCGAGTGGCTGGATTGGCTGCCGCTGTTCGGCGAGCTGCTGGTGCGCAACTTCATCGCCGGCGAGAGCGTAAGCGACCGTTTCTTCTCACTGCTGATCTTTCTGCACATCGGGATACCGCTTGCACTGCTGCTCGGTATGTGGGTGCACATCCAGCGCATCAGCCGGCCGCGAACGAACCCGCCGCCTGCGCTCGCGGTCGGACTACTCGCCGCGCTCGTCGTACTCGCGCTCGCCAAGCCGGCGGCAAGTGGCGCGCCGGCGGACCTTTCCCTTTCGCCGTCAGCCGTCGACCTCGACTGGCTTTATCTCGGATTCCACCCGCTGCTCTATGCGACCTCGGCCGGCATCCTCTGGGCGCTCGCCGGCGGCGTCACGCTCTTGCTCGCGCTGCTGCCGTGGCTGCCGCCGCGGCAACGCGCGCCCGCCGCCCGGGTTGATCTGGCCAACTGCAACGGCTGCGGGCGCTGCTTCTCCGACTGCCCGTATGCTGCGGTGACGCTGCAGCCGCGCACCGACGGCAAACCCTTGCCGCTGCAGGCGGTCGTCGATCCAGAGCTGTGCGCGGGATGCGGGATCTGCGCCGGCGCGTGTCCATCGTCGACGCCCTTTCGCAGCGCGGGCGAATTCATCAGTGGCATCGACATGCCGCAGCGGCCGGTGCGCGCGCTGCGCGCCGAGCTCGAGCGCGCGATCGGCGCGCTGCGCGGACGCGTGAAGGTCGTTGTCTTCGGCTGCGAATGCGCCGCGGACGCTGCGGCGCTGGCGGCGCCCGAGATCGCGGTTGTGTCGCTCCTGTGCACCGCGATGCTTCCGCCGTCGTTTGTCGAATACGCGCTGTGCGCCGGAGTCGACGGCGTGCTCGTCACCGGCTGCCGCGAGGGCGATTGCCAGTACCGCCTCGGCAATCGCTGGGCCGAAGAGCGGCTCGCGGCCCGGCGTGAGCCGCATCTGCGGGCAGCCATGCCCAACGAGCGCGTGCGCCTGGCGTGGGCCGGTCCCGACGACGCCGAATCGCTCACGGCGGAGCTCGAGCGTTTCCGGCAAGCGCTTGATGCGTTGCTCCCCTCGGCACGCACGGGACGCCGGCCGCCGAAGCGCGTAGAGACCCGGCATGTCTAGCGCGGAGCTCAACCGCGACAACGCCCTGCGCTTTGATCGCACCGAATCTGGCGTGGCGCACGGCGCACCCCGCTATGCGCTGACGATACCGACGGACGCTCGTCGCACGCTCGCGGTGTGGTGGCTTGCGCTCGGGGTGCTCGCGCTGGTCGCCGCAGGCATCCTGTCGGTTCTGCTGGTCGTCTCGCGCACGCCGCTGTTGCAGAACGTCTTCCACCTCGCCGATTTCTTTCGCGTCGCACTCGTTGCGCACGTCGACCTGTCGGTGCTGGTGTGGTTCCTCGCCTTCGCTGGCGTGTTGTGGACGCTCAACGGCACGCCGCGCGGCTTAAGCGCCGGCAGGCTCGCATTCGGGCTCGCCGCCGCCGGCACCGTTGCTATCGCGCTCGCGCCCTTCCTCGGCCAGGGACGGCCGGTGATGGCGAATTACATCCCGGTCCTCCGCGACCCGTGGTTCCTGACCGGACTCGTCACGTTCGGGGTGGGTGTCGCAATCCTGGTGCTGCGCGGCATGGCCACCGCTCCACGGGTCGGAATCCATATCGACGGGGCAGGCGCGCTGCGGTTCGGCCTCAATGCCTCGCTGGTGTCGACGGCGGTCGCTTTGATCGCGTTCGCCTGGTCGTATCGCGCGGTGCCAACCGCTCTCGATCCGGTGGCCTACTACGAGCTGCTGTTCTGGGGCGGTGGCCACGTGCTGCAGTTCACGTGGACGCTCTTGATGCTCGTCGCCTGGCTCGCGCTCGCCGACGCAACCGGGGCGCGCGTGCCGCTGTCGCCGCGCGTCGCGACCCTGCTCTTCGGCATTGCGCTCGCCGCGGCGTTCATCACACCGGCGATCTACCTCGCCTACGACGTCGGCTCGGTCGAGCACCACCGGCTGCTAACCTGGCTGATGCAGTTCGGCGGCGGCCTCGCGATCCCGCCCGTCGCGCTGGCCGTGCTCTGGGCATGCGGCCGTCGCGGTCGCGTCGAGCGCGATCAATGTCCGTTGCGTGCCGCGCTTCTCACTTCGATCACCTTATTCGGCGTCGGCGGGATCATCGGCTTTTTCATTCACGGCAGCAACGTGAAGATCCCGGCTCACTACCACGGCAGCATCGTCGGCGTGACGATCGCCCTCATGGGACTCGCGTATCTGTTGCTGCCCGCCCTCGGCTTCGCGCGTCCCTCGGTGCGCCTGGCGACGCCGCAACCATATCTCTACGGCGGCGGGCAATTGTTGCACGTGATCGGACTGGTGTGGTCAGGGGGATACGGGGTCCAGCGCAAGGTCGCCGGCAGCGAGCAGGTGCTGCACAGCACACAGGAAATCTTGGCGATGGGTCTCATGGGGTTGGGCGGTCTCATCGCCATCGTCGGCGGTGTGCTGTTCGTGTTCGTCGTTCTGGAAGCGATCTATCGTGGCCGAAGGCGACCGACACCTTGAGCTGGGGCCCGGCGAGCGCGCGTCGGTGCAGCGCCTGTTGCGCATCTTGGCGAGCGCTGGCGCGGCACTGATGCTGGTCGTGATCGTGTCGAGTGTGTACCTGCGGCTGACCCAGGCGGGCCTCTCGTGCTCCGACTGGCCGGCGTGTTACGGCCGTGTCGAACCTCAAGCTGCCGCGACGAGCGGGTTGGTCATCGCTCGGTTCGCGCACCGCATCGCGGCGAGCGCAGTGGGCGTCGTGTTGCTCGCCGCCGTGTTGATCGGCGCCACGCAGCGCCCCTGGCTCAGGCGTCAGGTCGGGATCGCCGCGGCTGCATTCGCGATCGCGCTCTACCTCGCGGCTCTCGGCGCCCAGTTTCCGGCATCCGCGTCCGAGATCCCGTCGCCGGCGGTGATCCTTGCCAATCTCGGTGGCGGATTTGCGCTGCTTGCGCTGCTGTGGCTGCTTCGACTTACGATGGCACCTCCGCCTGTCGTGCAGGCGACGCTATGGCTCAAGCTCGCCGTGACACTGGCGCTGCTGGCAGTGATCGCCCAGATCGCGCTCGGCGCGCTGGTCAGCGCGAAGTTCGCCGCGCTCGCGTGCCCCGCGTTCCCCGTCTGCGGCAGCGATTGGCCGACCGGCGCGTTGCTCCAGAGCCTCGACCCGTTCGCCGACCGCGTCCTCGGTCCCGACGGCACCATCGCGCGCCCCGCCACGCTCGCGGCGCTGCATTGGGCGCATCGCGTCGGCGCACTGATCGTGTTCGCTCTCGGTGCGACAGTCGCAGTGTCGCTGCTGCGCACCAGCGGCCACACTCGAGGCCTCGGCGTGATCGTTACCGCGTTGCTCGTGGTACAACCTACGCTCGGCGCGGCGGCCGTGCTCGCGAGCTTTCCCTTGGTGCTCGCCGTCGCGCACAATGCCGGCGCGGCATTGCTGCTCGTCGCACTCTTGACGGCGGCCCAGGCGCTCTATGCGAAGGATCTGCACCCATGACGATCGCCCCCGAGGTTCCACTCACGACGCGGCTCAAGCCGCTGATCATCAAAGGCCGCTCCATCCTGCCGATCGTCCAGGGTGGCATGGGCGTCGGTATCTCGGCGCACCGGCTGGCCGGCAACGTCGCGCGTTGGGGCGCGATGGGAACGATCGCCGGCGTCGATTTGCGCCGGCACCATCCCGACCTGATGGCCGAGACCGCGCATTGCCGCGATCGGGCCGCAATCGATCGCGCCAATCTGCTCGCGCTGGAACGCGAGATCGCGGCCGCGAAAACAATCGCCGCCGGCCGCGGCCTGTTGGCAGTGAACATCATGCGCGCGATCTCCGCCTACGCCGATTCCGTGCGCGTCGCGTGCGAGAGCGGGATCGATGCGATCGTCGTCGGCGCGGGCCTGCCGCTCGACCTTCCCGATCTGACCGCGGAGCATCCTGACGTCGCGCTGATTCCAATCCTGTCGGACTCTCGCGGGATCCAGCTCGTGGTCAGGAAGTGGGAGCGCAAAGGCCGGCGGCCGGACGCCGTCGTCATCGAGCACCCGCGCTACGCCGGCGGCCACCTGGGCGCGGCCAGGATCGACGATCTCGCCGACGAGCGCTTCGACTTCGAGCGGGTGATCCCCGAGACGCTGGAGTTTTTTCACCGCCAGGGGATCGCGGAGGGCTCGATTCCGCTCATCGCCGCAGGCGGCATTAATTCGCACGCGCGCATCGTCGAGCTGATGGCGCTCGGCGCCGGCGGCGTTCAGCTCGGGACCGCCTTCGCAGTGACCGAGGAAGGCGA
>WNGA01018218.1_pt1 | contig 17924 bp, 19 predicted proteins | sample 5400061 | NCBI WGS metagenome assembly WNGA01 (sample SAMN13153366, study PRJNA577476) | soil metagenome | isolation source: 100 cm soil or saprolite under grassland replicate 2 | place: USA:California | collected 2016-06-15 | reverse complement strand
GAGATTGCTTCAAATGTCGGATCACTTACCACCAGGCGACGGCTTGGTCCGGTAAAGGCTGTCGCGGCAAGCTTCAAGATCTCACCCGAACCGTTTCCAAGAAGGACGTTTTGGGAAGCCACGTCATGAAGCCTTGCGACATCGACGACCAACGCTTCAGCATGCTCGTCCGGATAGCGCCAGGCAAGTCCGAATGCATCAGTCATTGCTTTGAGGGCGGCCGGCGAAGGACCGTAAGGGTTTTCATTTGCGCTTAGTCGAATTACATCTGTGCTCTTCCAGGCCTCAAGCGGTGGCCCCGACAGGGGCGCAGAAAGCACAAAGGAAGGTTGCAGAGTTGCATAGGCAGCGCCGGCGCCGAGGATTTTCCCGAATCCGCGGCGGGAGAGTTTGGATGGTGCTCGGTTCATGACTGACTCCGTCTAAGGATCGACATGGCAGGTTTGCGGTTATCCGCTCTGCCTTTCATAGAAGCTCAATGATGAGTCTCCCTGCTTTATCACTCGACTGCGAATTATGCGCCCCAGTTGGTCTTTAAGTACATTCTTGTGATGATGTTCAACAATTACCAGTCCTCCATCAGCCAACAAACCATTCGCGTCAGATCCAAGAAGCTCAAGCACAGGAAGATATTCGGCAGCGTAAGGCGGATCAAAGTAGACCAGGTCCCAGCCTTTGCGCTGTCTTGGGTGGCCGCGTCTGAGAAATGCAGTCGCTTCCGACAAGATCACCTCAGTTTCGTCCTCTGGAATACCACACAGATCCAGATTCGACTCGATTAGTCCACACATCTTGCGGGATCGATCGACAAAAGTTGCGTGGGCAGCGCCGCGTGACAGTGCTTCAATGCCTACGGCGCCCGACCCGGCACAAAGATCCAGAAAGCGTGCTTCCTCTATGCGGGGCGCGATTACGTTGAAAAGAGTCTCGCGCAGTCGGTCCGATGTCGGCCTCGTCACCAGCGATGGCGGGCTTTTAAGATTTCTGCCCCGATATTTGCCGGCAATGATGCGCAAGGCTTCGTTCCGTCTTTTGGTTGGGAAGTTATAACACGAGTACGCTGGAAGAAAGACGAGCCGCATTTGCAGACGAGTGGGTCGGGCGTTCGGCATTCAAGCAACTCTATCCTGACTCGATGACTACGGCAGACTTTGTGAAGCGGCTCTTCGATACTGCGTCACTGCAACCGTACGCAGACGAGCGCCAGCAACAGATAGAAGCAATGCGAGGTGGCAAGACACGAGCGCAAGTGCTGCGTGATGTTATTGAGACTGCTGAACTCCGGACACGAGAGTACAACCCGTCCTTTGTATTGATGGAATACTTTGGTTACCTCAAACGCGATCCGGAAAGCGAAGGTTACCAGTTCTGGCTCGACGTGCTGAACAATCGCGAGCCGGACAACTATCGTTCGATGGTTTGCGCTTTCGTGACTTCTGAGGAGTATGAGCATCGCTTCAGTTCCATCGCAACCCATGCCAATCGCGACTGCCGATAGGTGGGTCTAATTTGGAGTGCGGCGGCCTGGCGCCGCTTTGGCCTGTTTCTCGTTGCCACTCACCTGCGAGTCAAGCTCTTTCGCCCCAAAACGATTTCACGCCCCGAGAGACCGAACGCGGGCCAAAGCGCTGCCAGGCCAGCGCACTCCAAATTGGTAACTCCTTCCGCAGGATGCGTCATTTCTTGAAAATGAGGTGAGCAATGAACAAAGCGTCAACACACTCCAACGTACGCACAATGGGGCTCGGGTTACTGACAGCGCTCTTGACGGCAAGCGCCGTGATGGCCCAGACGCCAGCTTTCACCTATCAAGGCAAGCTCAGCGATACCGGCAGCGTAGCTAGCGGCAACTACGACTTTCAGTTCAAGCTGTTCAACACTGCAACGCTCGGCACAGGTACACAGTTTGGCTCGATGGTGCCAGTCTCGAATGTCACGGTTGCCAACGGGATCTTCACGGTGCAGCTTGATTTCAGTCCCTGCGCAAACTGCTTGATGGCTCGGCGCGATTTCTTGAAATCGCCGTCAAGCCAGCGAGTGGTTCCACGTTCAATACGCTTGGTCCACGCCAGCCTGTTACTTCAAATCCTTATGCGATTCGAAGTCTAAGTGCAGCGAATGCCGCGATGGCGGATGGGTCGTCAGTGGCGCGCGTCAGTTGCGTCACAAGCAGTCAGATTCAAAGTGTGGAAGGAAGCCAGATCAATGGGGCGATACCAGTGGCGAGCGTTCCCGGTGGAAGTGCGAATTACATTCAGAACGCAATAGCGCAGCAAGCGTCAACAAACTTCAACATCAGCGGGAACGGCACGGCTGGAGGCACCCTCTCGGGCAACGCGGTGAACACCGCAACTCGGTATAACCTTGGCGGGCAGAAGTGTTGGGGGTAACCGGTTCAGTGGACGTTCCGGATAGCAACGTGTTCGTCGGAGTGGGTTCAGGTGCGTCAAACACGCCAAGTGGACCGCTTGGCGTCCGCAACTCCTTCTTCGGGTACGAGGCGGGCTACGCCAACTCGAGCGGCTATAACAACTCCTTCTTCGGAAGTAATGCAGGATACGCTAACAGAGATGGCGGCTCGAACTCCTTCTTCGGAACTAATGCAGGACGGGCTAACGGAGATGGCTTCGTTAACTCCTTCTTCGGGCGCTGGGGCTAATAATACGACGGCTGTTGGCCTCCTTCTTTGGAGCAAGCGCCGGCGTTTCTAACTCGACCGGCGGCTCCAATTCATTCTTCGGAACAGACACAGGCTCTTACAACAATGGCGACGGCAACTCATTCTTCGGACGAATGGCAGGCGACACGAACACAACAGGAAGCAATAACACAATAATTGGCAATCAGGCGGATGTTGACTCAAACAACCTGACGAACGCTACAGCCATCGGGGCGCGCGCGCTGGTGTCGGAGAGCAATTCGCTCGTGCTTGGCAGCATCAACGGCGTCAATCTCGCAACCGCGGATACCTCCGTCGGAATCGGCACCACTGCACCTAATTATCCACTCACGGTACTTGGCACTACAGGCTCAGGTCAGAATCAAGGTGTGGCGGAGTTCAGAAGCGCGAGCACTGTGCCCGACACTGGCATCAGAATTAACAATACCGCCGCAAGCGGACGCATCTGGACATTGTTTTCCTCGGGAGCAAGCAGCGGGTTGGGCGCCGGCAACTTCACCATCTTCGATGCGACCAGCAACAGCGCCAAACTCACCATAGATCCCACCGGCAATATTCGAATACCCGGCACTTCCAGTGAGTTTTTCGGCAGCACCACGCGGCAGATGCTGAATCTCTGGGGCAGTGTCTACGGCGTCGGAGTGCAGAACAACACGTTCTACACTCGTAGCGACGGCGGCTTTGCCTGGTTCAACAAGGGTATCCACAACGATAACCCGAACGATGCCGGGACGGGCGGCACGGTGCTGATGAAGTTGAATTATTGAATCCTCGTGGCGAAGCGATAGTCACTTTGCCAGATTGGTTCGAGGCGCTCAATTGCGATTTCCGCTATCAGCTTACGCCCATCAGGGCATCGGCTCCTAATCTCTTTGTAGCGGAAGAGATCAATCACAATCACTTCAGAATCGCGGGTGGACACGCCGGAATGAAAGTCTCGTGGCAAGTCACTGGCATTCGCCAGGATGCCTATGCCAACAAGTACCGAATACAGGTTGAGGAAGAAAAGCCGGCCCGAGAACGTGGGGCCTTATTGCACCCTGACGCTTTCATTCGGCGAAATCTATCCGCAAAGAAAAACTGAATGAGGCAGGACCGGCCGCAAGCCGGCACCATCTCTTGTAGCGAACGGACGACAAATTCAACAGAATAGCCCTGATCATTGAGAAGCTTCGCACATTCACAATCGTTCTTCAATTGGAAAGGAGCCAGTTATGCGGGTGTATATGGTTGAACGCAGTCTACCAGGAATTGAAATGGAGACCAACTCGCTGCCGCGCAAAAGGCCGCAATCGAAACGAGCGACCAGTTCAGTGCTGAAGGCAAAGATGTTCGCTACATTCGTACGACCTTTGTGCCTGGAGGCACACTGCATGTGCCTTTTTGAATCCAGCAATCCGGAATTCGTTAAAGAGGTCAACGAGGTCGCTCATATTCCCTTTACGAGAATCGTGGAAGCTCTCGACCTGACGCCACTTTGAGATTACGAGCATCTCTTTCACTGGGACCGCGGGCGTCTCGCCTGCCGAGCGTGCGTAAGCACGCTCCAATCCTGTTCATCCTTACGTTGTCTGCCTCTGCTGCCACGGTTGCTAGCGCTGGGCGCTCGCGGCGGGCGAGGCCGTCCCAGTAAAAGACGTTGACCTTGTTATTAGTGGAGCTGTCAAACTAACCTAATACCAGTTACTCAGCACTCAGCACTCAGGACTCAGCACTGAGCAGTCAGGACTCAGGACTAACCGACAGCCGCCAGGCCAAGACGTGGGTCCTGTTTGACGCGCGAGATCATGCGAGAGGTTTCGGCGGACGTGCTGCGCTTATTGAGATAGAACTCGGCCTCCTTGCGCGCCTTTTCTAGTATTTGCAGGTCCCGCACCAGATTCCCTACGCGGAACTCGGGCAGGCCGGATTGCCTCGTGCCAAGCAGTTCCCCTGGTCCACGAATCTCAAGATCCTTTTCGGCGATAACGAAGCCGTCACTGGTCCTGGCCATGATGCCCAGCCTTTCTTTCGCAACACTTGTCTTGCGATCAGAGGTGAGCAGTACGCAGTAACTGCTTTCCGCGCCGCGTCCAACGCGTCCGCGCAGTTGATGCAGTTGCGAGAGTCCAAACCGTTCCGCATGTTCGACGATCATCACTGACGCATTCGGCACGTCCACGCCCACTTCAATAACTGTCGTCGAAACCAGTATCTGGATTTCGCCGGAGACAAAGCGCTTCATCACCTCTTCTTTCTCAGCCGCTTTCATTCTTCCGTGAACGAGTCCGACGGAGAATTTCGGAAAGACTGTATCGCGCAAATACTCGTACCGTCGCGTGGCGTCTTTCAGGTCGATCTTTTCCGATTCTTCAACCAGCGGATAGACCACGTAGACTTGCCGGCCGGCGCGAACTTCACGTGTGATCAGTCGCTTTACTTCCTGTCTTTGATCTTCGCCAAACACCGAAGTCTCTATGGGCGTACGGCCCGGCGGCATTTCGTTGATAACGGAAACGTCAAGGTCACCGTAAACAGTCATCGCAAGGGAGCGCGGGATTGGCGTGGCGGTCATGACCAGCACATCGGGATTGAATCCGCGGGCACGCAGCTCAGCGCGTTGCATCACACCGAAGCGATGCTGTTCGTCGACGACTACCAGGCCAAGCTTATCGAAAGAAACGGCTTCCTGAATCAACGCATGTGTTCCGATGCATGCGTGAATCCCGCCCGCTGCCAACTCAGACTGCAATCGCTTCTTCTGGGCGCTCCGTTGTGAACCCGTCAGCAATTCAACTCGGTAAGGCGTTTTTGCCAGCAAGCGTTTGACGTTACGTGCGTGTTGTTCAGCGAGTATCTCCGTAGGCGCCATTAGGGCTGTCTGGTACCCATTGTCCATTGCCGCCATCATGGCAATCAGAGCGACGATGGTTTTGCCGCTGCCGACGTCTCCCTGGAGCAAGCGATTCATTGGTGCACCTGACTGCATGTCATTGAAGATCTCGGCAACAACATGGCGCTGGGCAGAAGTAAGCTTGAACGGCAACACACCAGCTATCGACTTTTTGAGCGCCGGCGAAATCCTTATTTGAGCGCCCTTTCGTTCCGCGATTCGCTTTCCGCGTTTCAGAATCAAACCAAATGAAAGCCAGAAAAAGTCTTCGAAGATCAGACGCAGATGCGCAGGGCTGCGCGCTCGTTCGTAATCGTCGAGGTCGACATCTTCGGCGGGAAAGTGAATCTGTCGCAGTGCCTTTGCTCGGCCAATTAAATGTTGTCGTTGGCGCAGGTCCGCCGGGAGTGTCTCGGGAATGGCATCGTCGAGGAGAACATCCAGGACAGCATGGATAATTTCTCGCAGACGCTTTGAGGTGAACTCACCAAGCTTGCGGTAGACGGGTACTCGGCGGCCGGCATGAATGGCGGCGAGTTTGGGGTCGCTTTCGACTTCCAATTCGTCATTGGGCTGGCTTACGGTCAATGTGCCGGTGAGCAACTCCAGCTCATCAGCAGGTTTTTGCAGTCGTAGAGCAAAGGTCTGACGTCGCTTATCCCATTCCCAACGGCCGAAGGTTATGAAGCGTGCGCCACGTTGCAGTTTCTTTTTGTAGTATTCGATGATGTCGTAAGCGTGCGGGCCCGAAACGAACCACCAAACGACAACCGGTCTGCCGCTTTGTTCTGGATCGGTGGCGCTTGCTTCAAAAATAAAAAGCCTCGACCCGCGATAACTACGCTTGTTGCTGACTTCGTAAGCGCCAGACAACTTCACGTAGAGTTCCAGTGACGCTTCTGTTCCATCTTGTAGATCACGAATCCGCGCCAGATTGGAACGATCCTCGTAGCGCATCGGAAGGTAGCCGAGCAGGTCCTCGACCGTGGCATCGTTTGCGGTCTTTTTTGCGGCAAATCCGGCCAGCGCGACTGCTAATTTACGCGCGGTAATTTGCCCCAGACGAGCAAGCTTGTATTGGTATAGTTCGACGACTGGAGTGTGAAGCGCCAGAGGGGAGTGCATCGGCCGGATCATAGCACAGCGTCCGGGAACAACTCGCGGCGGCTAGCCGTATCCAGTCAAATGTCATCGAAGGTTCCGAAAATCGAACCAGGCCAAAGCGCTGCCAAGCCAGCGCACTCCAAAAAGTATGAATAGACTCGAAAGACTTGTAGAGAAGAAGATTCGCGAGGCAATGGAAAACGGCGAATTTGATAACTTGCCGGGCAAGGGCGAGCCCATTGACCTTACAGAGAATCCTTTTGAAGACCCGGAAATGCGAACGGTCCATCGTCTCTTGCGCAACGCCGGATTTGCTCCTGCCTGGATTGAAGAGAGAAAAGATATCGATGCCGAGTTAGATAAAGCTCGCACGCTGCTCTTGCGTGCAAGAGAGCTTTTCAGAGACGAATCGAAGCGCCCGGAGTGGGATAGAGTTGTGAGAGAGTTTCGTGAGAAGGCAGTGGAGCTCAACGAACGGATCAAGATCTATAATCTAAAAACGCCCGCCCTTGTATTTCACAGAAGCCACATCGACGCAGATGCCGAGATAGATCGATTTTAATTGGCCGCCACGCAATGCTGATCAAACGCCTGCTTCAATTCAGCAGCAATCGTTGGCGCGTCCTTACCCTCAATCTGGCGGCGCTCCAGCATGTAGACGAGCTTGCCATTCTTGAGCAGTGCAATTGAGGGCGATGATGGCATGTAACCCGTGAAGTAACCGCGCGCTTTCTCAGTTGCCTCGATGTCTGCTCCCGCGAAAACGGTAACAACTTGATCGGGGCGCGTTTCGTGCTGCAGCGCCATTGCTACACCAGGGCGTGCTCTACCGGCTGCGCAACCGCAAATCGAATTCACGATCACCATGACCGTGCCTTCTGAATTTCGCAATGTTTCGTCAACCTCCTCTGGAGTCTTCAGTTCTCGAGCACCCAGACGGGTCAGTTCTTCGCGCATCGGTCGGATCATGATCTCCGGATAGGGCATTATTTTCTCCTTGAACGATTATTTTCTTCTGGCTTCAAAAGTACCCTGACTTATTACACCGGCAAAAGCGGAAAAACTCCAGTCGCCATGAAAGTGAGCCCCTTCAATCTTCCCTTTAAGGTTAACGTTGTTGTCTGCCATGTTAGGATTGAGATTGATATTTACAGTGTCTTTATTGAGCTCGCCTACAAGAGTGCCTGTTCCCACTTGCGGACCAATCTTATCCGCATTCCCAATCGGCTTGAGCTGCCACGTGCCCTTGAGACGATTCGATTCGATCGAGGTAATCTCAAGCAATCCTTCCACTACCTTCTTACCAGCCTTATCGTAGCCTGAGTATTGATAAACCCCAATGGGAGAAGATGGCGCCGGTGGTTTACTCTTCGAGTTGCATTCCAGGATGCTAAGACCTAAAAGCACCGGCAGTACGATCGCAAAAACTTTGGACATCCAAAACTTTACCAGCTTCAGGAAACGGCGACCCTTCGCTCCTCATCGCCCACCCCTGAGATCGTAATTCGCCATGTCTCCGCAGGCAGTCGGTAAGGGCCCAGGCGCTCCGCCCATTCGATGACGATCACTGCATCCTCGTCGGTTAACAACTCCTCAAGATCCACAGCGTGTGCTGCGGACGCGCCCACGTCAAGTCGATAGAGGTCGATATGGTATAGGCGAAGGCGCCCGTCGTAGGGATTGACCAAAGTAAACGAAGGGCTTGTGACTTCTTCTGGATCCACATCGAGCGCGCTGGAGAGGCCTTTAACGAATACAGTCTTTCCGGCGCCCAACGGCCCTTTCAACAATAGGACTTCACCGCCTGTAAGTTGCGCTCCCAGTCTCTGGCCCAGCCGAAAGGTCTCTTCCGCATTACTCGAAAGCCATTCACCCGTGGAGATCTTTTGTCTAGTGCCGATCATCAGTTCGCTTGTTGCTTGGGGCCAACGAATTCAAGCTTGTTGGACATTCGCCTTCAGGATCAAGCAAGCGAATAGCATCGCTTAAGTGCTCGCGAATGTCGGACGCGACCATGGCGCGCATGCCCAGTTCGCTTGCGGCGAGGTCACCAGCCACACTCGAAACATATACTGCTGCCAGGGTTGAGGACAAAGCGTCAGCCTGCTCTCTTAGAGTTGCAAACGCTTGAGCGAGAAAGCCCGCGATCACACCGGTCAGCGTGTCACCGGCTCCAGCCGTTCCCAGTCCAGCGTTGCCGGTCGGATTTACGAACACGCGCCCGTCCGGTGCCGCTATTAAAGAGCGAGAGCCTTTTAGAACAAGGATGACTTTATGCTCAAGGGCAAAATCCCGCGCTACCGCAACGCGGTCAGCGAGCGCCGCCTGATCATTCGCGCCCATGAGGCGAAGCATCTCTCCCGGATGAGGCGTGATGATCAACGGGTACTCAGACGACCCCTTTAACTCATCCGGCCAGGGCGACAAACAATTCAGGCCATCTGCATCAACAACGATGGGAGTTGTTCTATTCTCAACAACCAATCGTACAAACTTTCGAGTGCGTTCGTCGTCTGCCGTCAGGCCAGGACCAATAGCCAGCACCGTCGCTTTGGAGGTCAACCGCCTGACGTGATCCGCAGCTTCATCGCTCACAACTCCGCGGTCAGTTTCCCTCAATGCAGTAGTCATCACTTCCGGCATCGCCCTGGCGGCAACTGACACTTGGGCCGAAGCTGGAGTGGCAATTGTTACCAGTCCGGCTCCGGATTGCATCGCGGCATTGCCGCACAATGCCGCAGCCCCACTGTAGTCGCGCGAACCCGCAATAATTAGCGCGTGCCCATGCGTGGTTTTGTATGAACCGGTTGTATAGCGAGTGACCTCGAGCCACTTTCGCGCATCCTCGGAATCCGTTACGAAGAGCTTAGGTCCTACAGCGTCGATAAGGGTTGCTGGCGACCCGATGTTGGCGACTATTAATTCGCCGCCAAAGAACGACGCGGGTGGAAGAACATTTGCCGGTTTTGGTGCCGTAAACGTTACGGTGAGATCAGCCTGTACTGTTTCACCAATCGGATGCGCAAGGTCAGCATTAAGACCAGAGGGAATATCGACCGATACGATTAATGGCCTGGCTCCGCGCGCGCGCTGACGAGCGAGACGAAGCATTGCAAGATGCTGGACCACTTGAACGTAGATACCCTCAAGCGGCCTGACCAGCCCAGTGCCGAAGAGTGCATCAACAATAATATCGTAGGCCCGACGGGGTCTGGCGATCTCTTCCCAGACTTGGACGCTGTCACACTCGACAAAACTTACCGGCGAAGGTTCTGCTCTCGATCCGGCTTCGAAACTCGCTAATCTGCAGATTGACTCGAAGTTTGTTCGGGCATCACCCTTTGTGTCGTTTACTTTGCCAAAGAGAATCACGTCGCTATGGGCGGCAGCGCCGCATAAGGCTCGACCAAGCGCGGCGCCGTCACCGCCATTGTTTCCCGGCCCGCACAATACCAGCACTTTCTTTCCGGATAGACTTTCAGGGAGTCGGCTCGAAATCGTCAGTAGACAGGCGTGGGCGGCCGCTTCCATCAACAAGAGCGAGGGCACGGCATATCTCTCAACCGTCAGTCGGTCGATTTGCCGCATCTGCTCGGTTGAGATAACTGGCTGCACATTTCGGATGATAAGGAGAGGGAAGATTCGGGGTCAACAATCGGCGGGCTCAGGTGCCCAGACCACAGGCATAAAAATGACGGCCCGAGGCCGCCCCGCCTGCCTGCCGCTGCGTTCACCCGTCCGTTTTTCCAGGATAACTAAGAGAAATTGCTAATGCCCGGCCAAATCCAGAAAACGCGAAAAAAACTTTTCCGGAGCTGGGGTTTTCACGCCGCCTCCGGAATATTCGTTCCAAAATGGGGGAGGTTTGCATGCTGCTTGATAACCCTAAATTACAATTGCGGCTCGAACATTGCTTCGACGGGGCTTGAACTCCGGCTGAGGGGTAGGGGCCGCCAGGCGATCAACGATCATCTTCCGGAGAACCTCACAAACGGCCCTCGGACCGGTCCCAATCGTCTGTCCGCACTCATCCTGAAGGACATAAACCTCACCCTCCGCATCCAGCGGAAAAATCATTGGCTGAGTATACACTGTGTTTTTCCTCCGATATCTGGGTAAGGAGGTAGGCGCCTGTCTGAAAATAACTGTAGAACTCCCTCACTATGAAAAACGGATAATCGGGTCCGGATTCCAGTCGATTGAAAGTAATGGATCAGTCTGCCGAGTAGTCTCATTCACACCGCGGCTTTAGCCCGGTTCAAAGCGAACGCCGAAGCCTGAAACCGTTTCAACGGTTTTTCTTCCGAGCCTCGGCCGTTCGTCCCACTCCAAACCGCTGAAACGGTTAGAGAAATCACATGAAGAGCCGTTTCACGGGCTAAAGCCGCGCTGTGAATGAGAGCAGATGAGCGCATACCGTTCACTCCAGCGGACGAGTCACTGGTTCGAGATGAAGTAGAGAACCTTTCAAACTGATGCACTACCCCGAATGAGACCCTTCGGTTACTATTCTGTTCTGATCCGCGTTATCCGCCTTCATCTGTGGCTAATCTTGGGTTTGATGGGTGACTGAAAGACACTATCGATTTAGAACTCGAGTGAGCTTTCTAACTACAACCAGAGCTTCCGGAATTCCCATTAGCGAAGTTGCCGCAAAGTAGATGAGACCGTATGCCCCGAGGACGATCGCCGCTTGTGGAATTGGATGGACTGAGGGAAGAAGCAGCTTAAGCGCCCAACCAGCCGCAGCGCCCGCAGTTGCGCCCAACCAGAGTTTCCCCATGAAGCGGAAAGCCAAGCCCGTTTGACCAATCCGGCGATTCAGAGTTCGTCTGAGCAAAGCAAACTCGATCCAGCCGGCGATTCCGGCCGAGGCTGTTAACCCGGCCACGCCCCACTTCGGATTGAGACCGAGTGCAGGTGGCAGCGGAATCGCAAAGAGGTACCCAAGTATTATGGTGAGGGTGACGCGAATGAGGGCATAGCGGAGCGGCGTGCGCGTGTCGTGCAGAGCGTAATAAGTTGATGAGTAAAGCCGACCAAGCGTGGAAGCGAGTAGCCCGACAGTTGAACCAGCAAGGATTCCCCAAACGTAGAGTGCGGCATCGTGTTTGAATTGTCCCGTCTGATAAAGAACCGCAGCGATGACGTCACCGAGAGCCAGAAAAGCCATCGACGAGGGCACAATGAAGAAGGCGATTTGTCTCAAACCTGCATCGAGTCGCATCCGCAAGACTCCCGCGACTTCTTCGGCGCTTTAACGGGAAGAGTGTAGAGACTTTGCGCGTATCCAAGGGCTACCACTGCACCCTCCGGCAGGAAGCTGGCTAGTATTGCGTCGACAAAGGCGCTGATCTGTACTACGCCTCGACTCATGAACACGGGAAAGAAACTAGTAACGACAGAGCGCACCTGCACGTTAGCGAAATCAAAGACAGGTCGAAGCCGGTGGACCAGTTTGAAGACGATGGGAAGCTGAACTCCAAATTGAAGCGCGCTGCCAACCACGGAACCCCAGGCAGTGTATTCGGCAAGAGGAAACTGGGGAACCCGCCGGCCAAAGAAAATTAGCGTCGCGATCAACGCAAGGTTCCAGGCTACTGGCGCCGTGTATGAGATGAAAAATCGATGATGACTATTAAGGATTCCCAGGCACCACGCAGAAAGCACTAACAATCCAGCGCCTGGGAAAAATATTTTCACAAGCCGTACGGTTAAATCATACGTCTCCCCTCTGAATCCCGTCGCGGCTACCAGGTATGGGGCAGTTAAGACTCCGACGAGCACGATCACCGAGGTTACGAGAGCGAGTAGTGCCAGAACTGCACTCGCTACGTGCGATGCCTCTTCTTCATCATGCCGAGCGAGCAGGCGGGCGTAAACCGGTATGAACGACGCCGAGAGGGCGCCTTCCCCGAATACGTTCTGCAAAAAATTCGGAATACGGAATGCGGCGCTGAAAGCATCACCGGCAGCAGAGGTTCCGAAGTAATGCGCAAACACTCGCTGGCGAATCAAACCAACAATGCGGCTGATGAGAATGCCAGCGCCTATCAGGAAAGCAGAACGTCCAGTACTGCGCTGGGTCACAGGCGTTTCAGTCGGAGCGTCTCCGAGAGCTTCACCGACTGGCTGAATGGTTTCACCGGCGATTGCGCTGGCGCTTTCAGCGCCAGCAAACGGTGGGGCTTCGTCGGCCGGTCCTCGGTTCTGTCCTTTGGCATCAGTTCGAGTGTTGAAGGGCGGATCGACGGGATTGGAAGAATCGCTCATCTGCAGCTAAAGATCATAGTCCTTCATTTTTGTTGATAGAAACTCTCGCGCTTCCTCTGCAGACTTAAGATCCTTGTTGGTGGCTGCGACTACACGGACATCCACAACGGGAGCGCGCCCGCCAATCCGATCGAGTACGTTTTCCTCAATGGCCCTGTCGGTCCTTGGAAGAGTCCAACAGAAACTCAGAATTCGCTGAGACCATTCAGTCGCGACTGACAATTTCATCATTTATTGTTTTCGATCAAAGTGTCAAGGAGGTGTCATGTGTACGTGCCGTTGGCGGTGAGGCTTAATTCGAAAGAATTTGGTGCTGGCGTCGCATATGAAGGGCTTAGCCCTTCAAGTTTCAAACTGATCAAGGAGTAGACCAATTTCTGCCATGCATACCAGAGCTGCGGAAAAATTAGATGATCACCAACGCTTTGGTTGTCGCCTTCAGGTAAAGTCTCACTTTCCTACCCGATCTTAATTACATAAACTGTCATCAGGTGATCACGCTACTCTACATTACTACCGTCCTCGTCTTGGTTCTGGCTAATGGCTTCTTTGTAGCTTCGGAATTCGCACTGGTGGGCGTGCGACGTTCGCGGATCGAGATGTTAGCGGCGCAAGGAAGCGTCACAGCTCGCAGACTACTTAGACTGCTTGATAACCTGAATGCGTATATTTCTGCCACTCAACTTGGCATAACGATGGCGTCCCTATCGCTCGGCTGGATCGGTGAGCCCGTTTTTGCGCACCTGCTGGAAAAGCCGCTCAGCGGTCTTGTGTCTGAGGTTACTCTGCATACGATATCTTTTGCCCTGGCATTCATCATCATTACTTTTCTCCACATTGTCCTGGGTGAGCTTGCGCCTAAGACATTCGCGCTCGAGCGCACTGAACGAGTTGCTCTGGCGATCTCCTGGCCCATGGAGGCCTTTTACAGAATTTTCTATTGGCCTATACGGACGCTGGATTGGGCCGGTACGCGCACGGTCCATTTGTTTGGCCTAAGCCTCTCAGGTGAACACGCTTCTGTTTATACGGAGGACGAACTGCGCCATCTGGTAGACATTTCGCAGAAGAGTGGTCATTTGGAACCGGACGAGCGCCAACTGCTTCAGCGCGTTTTTGAGTTTTCAAATTGCACGTCGGAGATGCGGTGGAACACAGCGTCGGAACTTTTCTGGTGAGGGGCCCAAGGCGTCCATTCTCAAGCGAAATCGCCCCGAGGGCATGTTAAGCCATCGGGGCGTTTTTGCGTCGTACAGGCGTTCCCACTCAGCGACAGCCATGCCACGCGTGTTTGCGAAGAAACGGCCCAGTTTAAGTCCCGCCTCGGATTACGTTCCCCGGATAGCGTTACCTAAAGTGACAGACCACGAAGCAGGCTTCCCAATCACGGGCTCAACCGATTGGCGGGGCTTAAAGGCTAAATAGTGGCACTTCTCAGGAATCGAGCGGGCTTTTGCACTTTAGATCCTATGTACGTCACTGGCACACGCTATGTGCATCCTGGCGCACGGTAATCATAGGATCGTCCGCTCGTGCGGTGCCGCACGCCGCGCGTGGTTGGACGGTGAAGCGCCCCGGAGATCATTTGGTCGCCGGGGCGCATCTTATTTCAAAGTGTGAACTCTAACTTAGGGAGAGCTGGTGTTCAGGGTCGTCTTGGGCTCGTATTCTTCGGTCGAACCAAAGCTGCTTTTCGTGTCGGCCAGTTTCATGGCCAGTGTAATCGGGACGTAATCGAAAGCTCTTGGTCCGCCACGTGAATTTTGAATTTGCATCACAAGCGCGTCTTGATTCTCTCTGAACCGCGAGACACTTCCGTTCTGATTCATGATTACGAAAAGCAAAATCTCGCCACTGGTCGTTCTCATTTGGCCGACGAGCGCGCTTGCTCCGCCATCGGTACGGAGCAACGTCCCAGTCTTTGCAATAACACTCCCTCGCCAGGGAAGACCGGCGAAGCGATCCTCTAATGTGCCAGGATCCACTCCGGCGACCGGCATAATGTCAGAGAATGAGAGTTGGCTTTTCTGAAGTTCCTGACGCAGCGCTCTTAGGATCTTCATCATAGCCTGGGGGGTTACCCGGTTTACTCCCAGTCCGCTGAGCGAAGCTAAACGAATTTGGTCGGAGGGAATATTGAGAGAGGCTGCGAGTTGACGCTGTACCGATTCGGCGCCACCGAGACTTTCACCCAACCGCTCGGCCATGAAGTTGTTTGAATAGCAGAGCAACACTTTAAGAAGGTCGGCGAGCTTGCTTGAGTTGTGGGTTAACAGTAACTTTGCTCGCGGGGCCACCGGATTCACCACCACCGCACCCATTACGGCCACGCTGGGAGGAGTTAGGACAATTGTCTTGTCTCCAATCGCACTTCGGGCGGCAAGCCACACCCCGGTGGCCTCGCTGGACCGCAGTTGTGAATCGAGCGTGTTATAGAATTGTTCGCCTGACTTGCGCGAGGACCAGTTAAAGTTGAGAGTAAAGCCCGGTGCAACTACCAGATCCCCAGTTACTGTCCGAATGCCCAGTGAGTTCAGCTCACGTGCGATTCCCACGGCATGTTCGTAATGCAGCGACGGATCCCGGCCGGAAATGTACACGTTGCCGTTGATGGTACCGGTAGTTTTATCTAAATTGCCGTCTGTCCAAACAGCTGTCGTGAACCTATGCTGTGGTCCAAAAGTGCGTAAGGCTATCAATGCGGTCGCGAGCTTTACGGCAGAAGCGGGATTAAAAGGTTCATCGGGACTTTGAGATGCCACATTTCGGCCATCAAGAGTTTCGACAAGCACGCCCTGAACACCATACAACGGTCTTGTCTGGGCATCATTCGCGGCGGGCTGAGTGGTTGCGGATGTTTGCGTTGGGGCTGCGGACGCCTGCGGAGTTCCCGGGATGGCTGACTGCGGCGGCTGTTGTGCCAATGCCGGCGCTGGCTGGAATAGCCAGCATAGCGTGAGGGCTGCCAGCAGAGAGAAAGAGGTTTCTTTGTTAACCATCCATTTCACGTCTCATCTAGTTTCATGCCTCATCCAGAGGCGAGCCACCAATCATAGCACGTCTGAGGTGCAAGGGAGTTCTCTTTGGATGCAGGGTGGAAGCGACAGGATGGATCGGTCGTCGACAGAACAGAGCATCGTCATGGCGTGAGTACATTTGCGTTGACAATGTTAGAAAGGCGAAACTAGAATCAGGTCATTGACAAATCACTGTGCAACGCAATCATCAGCTCGTTACTGTTGAAGCCATTCGCGCCATCCATAAGGCGCGACGAAAAGAGATTCGAGCGAGGCTTGCAGAGTTCCACGAGGTCTGGCGCAGCGGGTCTGATGCGCGCCTTTGGGAAGAACTCGCCTTCTGCATTTTTACGGCTGGTGCCTCAGCGCGAATGGGTTTGAAATCGGTTGAGGCAGTGAGACCTTTCTTGCTGGAAGGTCGTCGCGACCAAATGACGCGAGCGCTGAAGAAAGCTGGAGCGCATCGCTTTCCCGTGGCCCGTCCGGGTTACATCGTCGCAACGAGAAACTATCTACGGGTCCATTGCCGCATGGAACTGCGCCAGACATTGTGCAGTTTCGCTGATCCGATCGAGCGTCGTGATTGGCTCGCAAAAGAGAGACGAATAAAGGGCCTTGGTTACAAGGAAGCAAGTCATTTTCTACGCAACATCGGACTTGATGGACATGCCATTCTTGATAAACACGTTCTCCGCTGTCTAACGGATGTGGGAGTGGTGAAAACGCCAAAGCCTCCGACCACGAGAGAACGTTACCTTGAAGCTGAGGAATGCCTAAAACGCTTTGCGCATGAGATTGGTGTCGACTTTGACGAACTGGACCTGGTTCTTTGGTCAATGAAAACAGGAGAGATTCTTAAATAATCTTTGCTACGACAGCAATGCCGGATGCTGGCTCGCTAACGTTACTGTGGAAGTAGGCTTTATGTTGTGCCGTAGTACCAAAACGTCCTTCGCAAAATTGGCGGTCGGGAGCATGGTCGCCATTGCTGTCTGTTTCGGGCTCGCGGCCACGGCTGCGTTCGCCTTTGATGGAAAGACGCTGAACCGAGCGAACAAGGCCCTGCGTAGCGGCGACTATCAGCTTGCGGAAAAAATCTATCGTGACCTCGTGGTCAAGGACGCACATGACAAGGAGGCGCGGCTGGGCCTGAGTCGGGCGCAACTGAAACAGAGAAACCTCCAGGCGGCCTACGATAACGCCGCGCGAGTTATCTTGCTTGATCCGCTTTCAGCCAGAGCGCACGCGCTGTTAGGTTCTGCGATCTTGACTGGTGGTGACTTTCGTAGCTCATTCGAGGAATTTCGGACTGCTCTGTCCTTGAGCGAAGACGAACCGATGGCTGTCGCTGGTCTGGCGATGATCGATTTTTATGAGAATCGATTGGAGTTGGCCATTCGCGGGCTTCGTCGTGCAGCAGATCTCGATTCTAACGAGCCTGACTACATCTTCAATCTGGCTCAAGCTGCCGCTCGCACGGAACGTTACAAAGAAGCTGCTGACTCGTATGAACGCTTCCTCCTGGTCGCTCCTAAGACAGATTCTGATCGACGCGCCCGAATCCGTGGCCTGATCGATTTCCTGCGCTATTTGGGAAAACAAAGTTCTCTGTACGTGCCAACGGGTGCGAACCGAACCGTCGTATCGTTTGAGTCTTATGACAATCGGCCGATACTAAAAGTTCGTGTGAATGGGCAAAAGAACCACTTGCGGTTCGTGCTCGATACCGGATCGGGAATGTCGGTGATTTCAGAAGAGACGGCTAAAGTACTTGGCTTGCACCCTATCGCCAGAGGCGGTCTCGCGAGAGCGGTTGGCGGTGGCGGAAAGTTTGAAATTGTGTATGGTTACCTTTCGTCCCTGGAGTTAGGGGAAGTCAAAGTAGAAAATGTGCCCGTCTATATTCGCCGCTTCTACGACGATAAGAATCCCGTCGATGGCTACATCGGTCTTTCTTTGATTTCAAAATTTGTCGCCA
>WNGA01005692.1_pt1 | contig 17933 bp, 26 predicted proteins | sample 5400061 | NCBI WGS metagenome assembly WNGA01 (sample SAMN13153366, study PRJNA577476) | soil metagenome | isolation source: 100 cm soil or saprolite under grassland replicate 2 | place: USA:California | collected 2016-06-15 | reverse complement strand
CGCTCGATGAGCTGGTGGTAAAACCGCATTCGCCGCACTGAAGCCGGCCGGCGATGCGTTCACGCACAGTCTGCTCCGACACCTCGAGCCAGATCACTAAATCCAATGCAGAGCGCAGCCTTGCCAAAATCGACATCAAGCTCTCCGCCTGCGGCAGTGTCCGAGGGAAACCATCGAAGACGAACCCGTGGCCACCATGTAAGCGCAACCAGTCTTCGATCAGTTCAATGATGATTTTGTCCGAGACGAGGCCGCCGCTTCGGAGCACTTCAGCAGTCTCCTGCCCCAAAGGAGTTCCGAGATCTCGTTCACGGCGCAAGATGGCGCCTGTCGAAGTGACAGGAATGCCGAACTGGCGCGTAATCATTTCCGCCTGGGTCCCTTTGCCGGAACCGGGCGCGCCAAGAAGAACGAGCCGCCTTTTCACTTATCGCCCGTAAAGAAAAAAGGCGACACCGGCGATCACGAGAACGGCGATCCCCACATAGAGCCACATCAGGGTGCCGCTGGCTGCTGCCTCGCCGCGAACGTAAGTGGCACGATCGAACGCTCGCCCCCGGATTCGTCCCTTACGCAAAAAGCCGTCGTAATGCCGTTGAATCAGGTGCGTCTCCACCTGGCGCATGGTATCAAGCATGACGCCGACAATGATCAACAAGCTGGTGCCGCCGAAAAATTGCGCTGTGATCATGGGCACATTCAACCATTGGCTGAGAAGGCTCGGCAAAACCGCTATCAAGGTGAGGAAAATCGCGCCGGCAAACGTGAGTCGCGTCATCGTGAAATCAAGAAAGTCGGCAGTCGGTTTTCCTGGCCGCACGCCTGGAATGTAACCGCCGTATTTTTTAAGATCGTCCGCGATTTGAGTCGGCTGAAACTGCGTGGCAACCCAGAAGTAACTGAAAAAGAAAATCATCGCCGCAAGGACCACATAATGGAGCCAGCCGGTCGAGAGTGCCGCGGCGATCCGCGCGGCTGTAGGGCTATTTCTGAATCCGTACTGAACAATGGTCGCTGGAAAAAGAAGCAGCGCCCAGGCAAAAATGATCGGCATCACGCCGGCGTAATTCACCTTTAAAGGCATGTACTGCGTCTGGCCGCCGTACATTTTGCGGCCAACGACCCGCTTCGCGTACTGCACAGTGATCTTGCGCACGCCTTGGGTGATCGCAATCACCGCAGCGATGACAATAATCAAGAGGAACACAAGCAATACAAGGACCATCGGATTCACCTGGCTCGAACCTGTCTGCGCCGAAGGCACAAACGTCTTCCACGCCTGTGCGAGCGCAGCGGGCAGGCGCGCAACAATGCCAATCGTAATAATGAGCGATATTCCGTTGCCAATCCCGCGTTCGGTAATTTGATCGCCCAGCCACATCAACACCATCGCGCCAGTTGTAAGGGAAATCACCGTTATGATTCGAAATCTCCAGCCAAGGTCGTCTACTAGCGGAATGCCGAGGTTCCTGATGGTGTCAGTGATTCCTGGCAGCATCGTGTGATACGATTCGGGGTGCTGAAACGACAGTGCCAGCAGATAGCCCTGGAAAATGCACAGCCCAACTGTCGTGTAGCGGGTCAACTGCATGATCTTTTGTCGGCCACCATCTTCGCGCGCCAGCCTGCCAAGCTGCGGAATCACCGCGGTGAGCAATTGCATCATGATCGATGCGCTGATGTAAGGCATGATGCCCAGGGAGAAGACCGCGCAATTTTCGAGCGCACCGCCACTGAACAAGTTAAAAAGCGCCGCCAGACCGCCTCCGGTCCGCTGGGACAGTGAAGTGCGAAACCATTCCTGCAAAACGCCCTGATTGACTCCCGGGGTAGTGATCGCAGCTCCCAAACGCACAATCACCACCACGGCCAGCGTAAACAAAATGCGCCGGCGCAACTCCGGTATCTTAACTGTGTTTAGAAAGGCCGAAACCATCCGCTAAATCTGGATTATAGCCTGCCGAGACGCTAGCTCTCCTGAGATGTTTTCTTCTTTGCTCGCGACTTCACTTTGGCCGGCAGCCGCCTCGACTTTTTCTTTCCTGCCGCCTGCAAGGCGGGCTCAGCGGATCCTTCGCCTGCCGAGGGCCCAGCCTCTCCGGCGGCATCGATTAGACCTGCTTTTGGTGTTTGCCCCTCACGCAGCGTAATCGTTCCCCCAGCCTTTTCGATTTTTTCCCGGGCTGCTGCACTAACTTTATCGGCTTCCACCTTCAGGCCATGCTTCAATTCGCCGTCACCAAGGATTTTTATTCCTACGAAGTGACCGCGAACAAGGTTCGATTCACGCAGTACTTGTTCATTTACGACACTTCCGGCTTTAAACGCATTGAGGTCGTCGAGGTTCACAATCGCATAATGCTTGTGAAAGGCCGCATTGTTGAATCCGCGCTTTGGCAATCGTCGAATCAGCGGCATCTGCCCGCCTTCGAACCCCAGTCTAATGCTCCCACCCGAGCGCGCCTTTTGCCCTTTATGACCCTTGCCGCTGGTCTTTCCGTGCCCTGAACTTTCACCGCAACCTAGGCGTTTGACGCGATGCCGCGAGCCAGGACGCGGCCGCAAACTATGAAGACGTATCATGTTGGCCACCTTTTCCATCGGTGAAGTGAATTCCGCGCGCTTTAAAAATTTCGTCCCGCCGGCGAAGTGACCGCAACGCGGCGATCGTCGCTTTCACCACGTTCGCATGATTACTTGATCCCAGTGACTTGGCCAGTACGTCGCGAATGCCAGCCGCCTCGGCTACGGCCCGCACACCTCCTCCGGCGATAACCCCAGTTCCCGGCGACGCGGGACGCAACAGCACTCGCGCTCCGTCGTATTCGCCAATCACTTCGTGTGGGATCGTGTTTTCATTCAATGAAACTTTTTCCATCGATTTGCGCGCTGCTTCGGAGGCCTTTCGAATCGCTTCTGAAACTTCGTTAGCCTTGCCAAATCCGCATCCCACTTTTCCATCGTGATCTCCAGCCACGATCAACGCGCTGAAACTAAAACGCCGCCCACCCTTCACGACCTTCGCGCAGCGATTGATAAAAACGACCTTCTCGGTCGTATCGCCCTTAGCCGCGGGAGTCCTATCTGGTCTGCGCGAGTCTGGTCGTCTGCCTGAAGATGTTTGCGCCATGAATTAAAATTTTAAGCCGCCTGCGCGCGCCGCATCTGCTAATGCCTTCACTTTTCCGTGATAAAGGAACCCGCCACGATCAAAAACCACTCGGTCGAGTTTCCTCGCCAGCGAACGCTCCGCTATTGCCTTGCCGATTTGCTCTGCCGCGGTCCTGTTTGCAGCGGCTTTATCTTTGCCCAGTAAGGAACGCTCCGTGGTCGATGCAGCGGCCAGCGTCCGGCCAGTATCGTCATCGATCAGTTGAGCGTAAACGTGTTTGCCAGAGAAATGAACTGCCAGCCGCGGTCGGTGCGCCGTACCGGCGACTTTCTTCCTGATTCTTTGATGAACGCGCTGCCGCGCTGCTTTACGAATCGTCGCCATATCTATTGAACGGTCTTGCCCACTTTGCGACGAATTTGTTCGCCGGCGTAGCGAACGCCTTTGCCCTTGTACGGTTCCGGAGGATAAAAGCGACGGATATCCGCCGCCACCTGGCCAACTAATTTTTTGTCCACGCCCTGGACTGTAATTTTCGTGTTGTCCGCGACTGTAATCTTGATGTCCTTTGGGATCGCAAATGGAATCGGATGCGAGAAACCGAGGCTCAAGTTAAGGACTGATCCCTGCACGGCGGCTCTGAAGCCGACTCCCTCAATCTCGAGTTGCTTGCTGAAACCTTCGCTTACGCCCTGCACCATGTTGTGCACGAGGCTGCGTGAAAGTCCATGTAACGCTTTCGCGCTGCGTGTTTCCGCTTCGCGCATCACCAATACCCGGTTGTCTTTCACGCTTGCCCGGATGGCGCGCGGCAACTTCCAGTGAAGTTTGCCCTTGGGCCCTTCCACCGAAACCGCTCCGTCATCGTCGATGTTGACTTTGACTTTTTCGGGAATCTCGACCGCTTTATTTCCGATTCGTGACATAAAGTTTACCAAACGTAGGCGAGTAATTCACCGCCCACCTTTTGCTTTCTCGCTTCGCGCCCCGACAAAATACCGCGCGAAGTGGAGAGAATCGCCAGGCCCATTCCACCAAGAACTCGTGGGATTTCATCCGCGCCAACGTAACGGCGCAATCCCGGGCGGCTCACCCGGCGCAGTCCCGCAATGGCGCTCGATCGGTTCATAAGTTTGTTGAGGATCTTGATTTGCGGATGCGCAGCACTCGTGTCGATCGAGTAATCGGTAATGTAACCTTCATCTTTCAAGATGCGCGCGATCTCAGCCTTGATTTTCGAGTACGGAACGAGCACCTCCGGTTTTTGCGCGCGCGTGCCGTTGCGGATACGCGCCAAAAAATCGGCAATTGGATCAGTAACAGTGCTCATGAAAATCAGGCGGGTTGCGCGGCGGGCTTCCTTGCCCGGTCGCTAAACGGCATTCCCATTTCGCTCAACAGCGATTTGGCTTCCGCATCCGTTCGTGCCGTGGTGACGATTGTAACATCAAATCCGATGTTGCGCTTGATTTTATCAAGCTCGATTTCAGGAAAAATCGATTGATCCGAAATTCCGAAGGTATAGTTGCCGTGGTTGTCAAAACAACGCGGGGAGACGCCCCGAAAGTCGCGAATGCGCGGAAGAGCGGCCTTGATGAAGCGCTCGAGAAATTCGTACATGCGTTCTCCGCGCAGGGTCACCTTCGCGCCGATGGCCTGACCTTTTCGTAATTTGAAATTGGAAATGCTTTTCTTGGCCAGGGTCTCCACCGGGCGCTGGCCAGTAATCAACGCGATCTCGACTTTTGCTTCTTCCAACGCCTGCTTCACGTCCGATTGCGACCCAATTGAGGTGTTGATTACCACTTTCTCGACCTTCGGAATTTGATGAACGTTTTTGTACCCGTGCAGTTTTTGCAGCGCGGGCATCACATGCTCTTTGTAATAGCGATGAAATTCGTTTTCCATTTTTAGCAAATTGTCATTCTGAGCTAAGCAAAGAATCTCACAATCGACGCCTAGGCTTACTTGCGGGCCCCCCCGCTACGCTCGGGATGACAGGCTTGTTTACTGTTCTCCATCATGCCGCTTTTTTCTCCGTCTCGCGTTTTGGCTTCTTTTCTTTCGCCGCTTTTTTCTCCACCTTCTTCTCGCGCTCGATCAACTTCAGATTGGAAATATGAATTGGCCCCTCGCGTTCGGCGATTTTGCCGCTCGGATTGTCCTGGGATTTCCGAAGGTGCTTCTTGATAATGCGTACGCCTTCAACCAAGACACGCTGTTTTCCCGGAAACACCGCCAGGATCCGCCCTGAAGAGCCGCGGAAATTCCCGGAGATAACCTCGACCTGATCGCCTTTTTTAACGTGACATTTGATGCGGTTCATAAGATGCGCGCCGGAACATAGGCTTGCAGCCTGTGCGCCCAGCGGATTTGCAATCCGCTGAACCCAAAACAGGCGAGATACCTGTTTGGCGCACAGACAAAATGTCTATGTTCCGTCTTCATAAGACTTCCGGGGCGAGCGAGACAATTTTCATGAAGTTGCGCTCGCGCAACTCGCGGGCTACCGGCCCGAAAATGCGCGTGCCACGGGGATTCAAATCTTTGTCGATAATCACGATCGCGTTATTATCGAAGCGCAGCAGAGAGCCATCCTCGCGCCGGATCGGCTGTTTCGTGCGAACAAGAACTGCACGCACCACTTCGCCCTTCTTCACTGTTCCGGTCGCGCTGGCTTCCTTCACGTTCGCAGTGATCACATCGCCGATCCCGGCGTAACGAGTGGATTTACCGATCACGCCAATCATCGTCGCCATGCGCGCGCCGCTGTTGTCTGCCACATCTAATCTGGATCGAAGTTGTACCATCGAAATCTTCCGCTGCCTCTGCTTCTTCTCTCTACTTTTGGATGACCTCCACGAGACGCCACCGCTTTAGCTTGCTCAGTGGCCGCGTCTCCATGATGCGAACAGTGTCGCCGGTTTTCGCTTGGTTCTGCTCATCGTGGGCATAAAACTTTTTCATCTGCTTGACGATCTTCCCAAACTTGGGGTGCGGCACACGCGAGACTGTCCGCACCACAATCGTCTTGTTCATGCTGCTGGAAATCACTTCCCCGGTTCGTGTCTTGCGCGAACCACGAGTCAGGGACGCGGGCTGCGGTGAAGCAGCTAATGAAGGTTCTTGCTCGGCCATAATTTATTTTTTCTCCGCCTGTTTACCCCGCTGAGTTAGGACCGTTTCGAGCCTGGCAATGTCGCGCTGCAGCAAGCGCAATCTGCTTGGCTGCTCGAGCTGGCCACTCTGCTGTTGCAAACGCAGGTGCAGGCCTTCCTGGCGCAAGTCCCGTCTCTTGGTCAGCAACTCGTCCGTGCTCAGCTCAGTGATCTCTTTCATTTTCATGGTTCTTAAGCGGCCCTGACGTGATGACGTGTAAGAAACTTCGTGCGCACCGGTAACTTGTCTGCTGCAAGACGCAGAGACTCCCGCGCGACCGATTCCGGCACGCCATCCAGCTCAAACAAAATGTTGCCAGGCCGAACCGTCGCGACCCAGTACTCGGGTGGGCCTTTCCCCTTGCCCATGCGCGTTTCCGGTGGGCGGGCGGTTACCGACTTATCAGGGAAAATGCGGATCCACAGTTTGCCCTTTCGCTTCATGTTGCGAGTGAGCGCGACACGCGCGGCTTCCAATTGCGTGTTAGTGATCCAAGCACGCTCGAGCGTCTGCAACCCGAACTCGCCAAAATCAATTTTGAGATTACGCGAAGCAGTCCCTTTGCGGCTTCCCCGCTGGGACTTTCGATACTTCACACGTTTTGGCATCAAGGCCATAGCTTTTCTCCTTTATACGACCGGTCCTGCTGTAGCCGCTTCGCTGTGCGAAGCGCACGCGTCCCACAGGAACGCGGCTACAGAGCTCGATGGTATGATCGGCATAAATTTTCTTTTTAGACTTCAACCGGCTCGGGGGGCGGCGGTGGTGGTGGTGGCGTTGCCGGCTGAGGCGCTGGTTCTTCCTTTTTACACATCCAACATTTCACCCCGATCTTGCCATAGACCGTGTTCGCTTCTGCAAAGCCGTAATCGACCGCCGTGCGCAAGGTGTGCAGCGGAATTTTTCCCTCCCGATACCATTCCGAGCGCGAAATTTCTGCGCCATTGAGCCGGCCCGAACACCGCAGGCGAATTCCCTCCGCGCCAAAATCCATCGCGGTCTGTACGGCTTTTTTCATCGCGCGGCGATAGGCAATGCGCCGCTCGATCTGGAGCGCCACATTTTCGGCGACGAGCTGTGCGTCAAGTTCCGGTGTTTTGATTTCCTGAATATCGATCTTGACCTGTTTGCCCTCGGCCATCTTGGAAATTTCTTCCGTCATCTTTTCGATCTCTGCGCCCTTTCGTCCGATCACAATCCCGGGACGCGCGGTGTGAATGGTCACCCGAATGGAATTCCACGCCCGCTCGATCACAATTTTCGACACGGCGGCGAACTGCAGCTTCTTCTTCACGTAATTCCGAATCTTCAGGTCGCTGTGCAAAAACGACGGGAACTCCTGCGGTGAAGTGTACCAGCGCGACCGCCAGTCACGATTCACGCTAAGACGAAACCCAGTTGGATTAACTTTTTGTCCCATAAAACAAATCTCTTTTTGTCATCCCGAGCGCAGCGAGGGATCGCACAGTCGCCCGCGCGCCTTCCGAGAGCGATGCACTCGATGACATCGAGAGATCCTTCGACTCCGCTTCGCTCCGCTCAGAATGACAGTTCATAGTTAAAATTATTTCTTTGCTTTTGTGCTCGGCTTCGACTTCGCAGGTTTTTTCTCAGCCACAGGTTCCGCGTTTTCGCTTGCCTGGTTCTGCATCTCCTTCTTTGCCGCCTTCTTTTCCTGTTCCCGTTTCGCTTTTCGCGTTTCTCGCGTTTCAATTGGAATCTCGTCGGATAAGACGATGCGAATGTGACTGGTGCGTTTCTGAATCCGGCTCGCACTGCCACGGGCGCGCGCCATGATGCGCTTTAGCGTTGGTCCCTCACCGACAACCGCTTCCTTCACCACCAGCCCGTCTGGTTTCAAATTGGCGTTGTTTTCCGCATTGGCGATTGCGCTCTTCAACGTTTTGCCAATGAGAAACGCCGCCTTCTTTGGCGTGAATGTCAAAAGATCGAGTGCTGCCGAAACCGGCAGCCCCTGGATCTCACGCGTAACTTCGCGCGCCTTAAACGGCGAAATCCGCGCATACTTATATATCGATCTGACTTCCATTATCTCAAACTAACATCGGGATGCGCATCCACCTGGAGACGGTCCCCTACTTTTATTTTTTCCTTCTCAGAATCCATTTCCTGAATAACCGCACCGCAAATCTTCTGTCGCACATCGACTACTCTCAAGGTTGCGATTCTTCGATCGCCTCGCATCACCCGCATCGGCATCCCAATTTTTACTCCTTGTTTTTCGCCAAGGTTGCCGACTATAAACGACCACTCATTCTTCACGCTGATCACGCTTCCATCCATCAAACTCGGCTCGGGTAGCTCCGACTCGTTGATAGATTTTGTGATTAACGTGTTTGTGCTACGCAACTGCGCCTCTACATCCATTCGCGCCTTCGCATCGCCGGCCTGCGATGTTTTCAAGAAACACAACACCGCCTCGTTCAAGCGCAACATCTGGTCGCGATACTCGTCGCGCTCTCTTTGCGCCAATTGAAGATCGCTAACCGCCGCCAGCAGACGCTGCTCCAGCTTCGCCCGATCCTTGTTTGCCGAAGCCAATCCCAGCGCTTCCATTCGCAATTCCAAATCGGAATACTTGCGCCGGAGTTCTTCCGCTGCTGCATTCGATTCTGCGAGGCTGCTCGTCAACGCCTTGAGCGATTCCTGCGCAATGGACAATTGCTTTCGCAGTTGTTCGTTTTGCTCCAGCAACGGCTCAGCCGTCGCCGTGTGCGCCGCGGTATCAATTTTAGATTCTGACAAAGAACTGTTCCCTGCATCGCTGCCGTAGCAGACCAACGCCGCCCCAAATGCCAATTGCCAAATGCCAATTGCCAATTTCGGCAATCGCCAATCGCCAATCGCCAATCGCAAACTCACTTATTTCGTCACCTTCGCCGTATGCGAACCGTGTTTCTTGAACACACGCGTAGGCGAAAATTCGCCGAGCTTGTGGCCAACCATGTTCTCGGTGACGAAAACGGAATGAAACGTCTTTCCGTTATGCACCAAAAACGTGTGGCCGACAAAATCCGGCGTCACCATCGAGCGCCGCGACCAGGTTTTGATCGGTTTCTTGGCGCCCGAGCTGTTCATCTTGTCGATCTTCTCAAGAAGATGCGATTCGACGAAGGGTCCTTTCTTTAATGATCTAGCCATAAATTTCAAGTCAATAGTTGTAGTCTCGCCTCTGTGAGGCGCGTGCGCGGCCTGCAGGGCCGCGGCTACGGTAAATCACACTTTCTTCTTCGGCCTTCTCCTTTCCAAAATGAAGCGATCGCTCGGTTTATGTTTGCTGCGCGTTTTGAATCCTTTGGCCAGCTGTCCCCATGGACTGACTGGATGATGACGGCCGCCGCCTCCTTTTGATTTGCCCTGACCGCCGCCCATGGGATGATCAATCGGGTTCATCACCATACCGCGCACATGCGGCCGGCGCCCTTGCCAGCGAGTGCGTCCCGCTTTTCCGCTCGACACGTTCATGTGATCGACGTTTCCCACCTGGCCAATCGTAGCGAAGCAGTTTTCGTGAATCCGTCGAATTTCACCGGAAGGCATTTTCACCAGGGCATAGCCGGCCTCGATGTTCGTCAACGTCGCCTGTTGTCCGGCGCTTCGCGCAACCTGGCCACCGCGACCCGGCGTCAATTCAATATTATGAATGTTCGTGCCGAGGGGAATTGCACGAAGCGGCAGGGCATTTCCCAACTCAGGGGCAACATCGTCCCCAGCGGCAACCGTCGATCCGACTCGAAGTCCGTTCGGCGCGAGAATGTAGCTCAGCTCGCCATCCGCGTACTTGACGAGAGCGATGCGGGCGGAGCGGTTCGGGTCGTACTCGATTCCGATAACCTCCGCTGCGACACCGCGCTTGCGCCGCTTAAAATCGACCTTGCGATATTTCTGTTTGTGACCGCCGCCGATGTGGCGTGATGTCAGCCGGCCGTAGTTGTTCCGGCCGCCGGTTCTTTTCTTTGGCTGAAGAAGGCTCCTTTCAGGGCGCCACTTGGTGATTTCATCGAAGGCTGGCAGCGACTTGAAACGCAGCGTCGGCGTTAACGGGCGAAATTCTTTTAATGCCATAACGTTTACAAATTCGAAATCCGAAATCCGAAATCCGAAACAATTTCGAAAATCCGATTGGCCGAAATGAGCGTGGCATTTCGATCGAGCCGTTCTAATTTTCGGATTTTGTTCATTCGGATTTGTTTCGGATTTCGATATTCGACATTCGGATTTCTCATCTTCAGACCAAATCGATCTTCTCGCCTTCTTTCAAGGTCACGATGGCTTTCTTCCACCGTGGCCGTCGTCCCAAGGGTCCCCGCACCCGCCTCTCCTTGCCAGCGTAATTACAGGTGTTTACGTCCACGACACTCTTCTGAAAGAGCCGTTCAACCGCGTTCTTGATCTGAATCTTGTTTGCCTTAGGACTGACGCGGAAGACATACTTGTTCTGCTTCTCGCTCATTAAAGTTGACTTCTCAGTCAACGAGGCGGTTTGAATGATTTCGTGCGGCTCGTTCATTTCGTTCTTTCCGCCAGTTGTTCCAGCGCCTTGGGCGTGACGAGAATCTTCTCGGAGGCGAGCAACTGCTGTGTGTTTACATCGGAAGCGGTCGCAAGCGTTACCGGTTTGACGTTGCGTCCCGATGTTAAGGTGTTCTGATCAAACACATCCGAAATCAATAAAACTTTGCGTGCGTCCGTCTGCTTCTTCAGCAGCGCCACAAACGACTTCGTCTTCAGCTCAGGCACAACAAATTTGTCGATCGCTAAAACATCGCCTGCCTTGATCCGCTCGCTCAAAGCTTTTTGGAAGGCGAGACGCCGCACCGATTTTGAAATCTTTTTTGAATAATCGCGCGGTTTTGGCCCGAAAACGACGCCGCCACCGCGCCAGATCGGCGACGATTTGTAACCGGCGCGTGCACGCCCGGTTCCCTTCTGGCGCCAGGGCTTTGCGCCGGAAAGATCCACTTCTGCTTTGGTCTTGGTGTTAGCCGACCCGGAACGTCGCGCCGCGCGCATGGCAACGACCACATCGTGCACAGCCTGCGTACCGCGGCCATCTTCGATAATGTCGATCTTCGCTTCCTTCGCTGCGGCCTTGGTTAAAACTTTCGCGCTCATTTTCTCTGCCCCAACTCAGCTATGGTTTTGGGCTTCTTCGCCTTCTCTTCTTCCTCGTGCTTTCGGTGCTCGGCATGTAGCGCCAGTAAGCGTTCGGGATGTTTAATGGCCGGCCTGACGATCACATAACTCCCATTCGCTCCCGGCACTGCACCGCTGAGCAAAATCAGTTTCTCGGCTTCGCGTACCTGCATCACTAAAAGATTTTGCACGGTCACACGCTCATGGCCCAGGTGACCTGGCATTCCCTGATTTTTCCAAATGCGCCCTGGCGTAGACCGATTGCCCACTGCGCCGATGCGCCGGTGCGTTTTAGAACCGTGCGCCGCGCCTTGTCCATGAAAGTTGTGCTTCTTCATCACACCCTGGAACCCTTTTCCTTTCGATCGGCCAATCACATCTACATAGTCCCCTGCCTGAAATTGGGTAACACTCAAATTGATCTCGCCTTCGGGAAGATCCTTCGCCAGGCGAAACTCGCGCACAAGTCTTTGCGGCTCGGCGCCTGCCTTTTTGAATTCGCCGAGCAATGGTTTCGTTACACGCGTTTCCTTCTGCGCGCCAAACCCAACCTGCACCGCCGAATAACCTTCGTTTTCTTCCGTCAACCGGCGCAACAAAACGTTATCGCCCGCCGCGATCACGGTCACTGAACGCAATCGACCTCTGGCGTCGTAAACGCTGGTCATACCGATTTTTTGTCCAAGAAGTCCAATGCTCATGACTGTGTGATTTCAAATGTCTCAGAAGCGCCTCCGCTTAAATCTTAATCGTAATATCAACGCCCGCAGGCAAATTTAATTTCTTTAATTCATCGACCGTCTTCGCCGTCGGCTCGATGATGTCCAGCAGCCGTTTGTGCGTGCGAATTTCAAATTGCTCCATCGACTTTTTATCGACGTGAGGGGAACGATTCACTGTGAATTTCTCGACTAAGGTTGGCAGCGGAATCGGCCCCGCCACACGGGCGCCCGTGCGTTTGGCAGTCTCCACAATTTCCACTGCAGATTGATCCAGCATGCGGTGATCGAACGCCTTCAATCGAATTCGAATGCGCTGGCCATTGCTCATTTGGCCTCTTTCTGGTCGAGAATGGCCGGAACCAGATTCGCCGGTACCGGTGCGAAATGTGATGGCTCCATCGAGTAACTGGAGCGACCCTTCGAAAGTGAACGAATCGCAGTTGCGTAGCCGAACAGTTCCGCCAGCGGAACTTCGGCATGAATGATCGCCAGACCGCTGCGCGATTCGATGTTGTGGATGCTCCCCCGACGCCGACTCAAGTCGCCGCAAATGTCGCCTTGATATTCTTCCGGCGTGATGTTTTCGACCTTCATGATCGGCTCCAGCAGAATGGGTTTGCCCTGTTTAAATCCATCTTTCATGGCGAAGATCGCCGCCATCTTGAACGCCAACTCGCTGGAATCGACTTCGTGGAACGAACCGTAAACGATATCGACCTCTACATCGACAACAGGATAACCACCCATCACGCCATTGAGCACCGCTTCTTGGATGCCTTTTTTGACGGCAGGAATGTATTCGCGAGGAATGATGCCGCCGACGATCTTGTTCTCGACGACCAGACCCTTGCCGCGCTCCGCTGGACGCACGTCCACTTCTACGTGCCCATACTGGCCGCGACCGCCTGACTGCTTGATAAGTTTGCCGACGCCGTGCGCGCTCGTGGTGATCGTTTCGCGGTACGCGATTTGCGGCTTGCCCGCGTTGGCGTCCACTTTGAACTCGCGAAACATCCGGTCGCGGATGATTTCCAGGTGCAATTCACCCATCCCGGCGATGATGGTTTGGCCGGTGTCTTCGTGCGTATAAACCCAGAAAGTCGGGTCTTCTTCTGAAAGGCGCTGCAACGCAGTCGCCATCTTCTCCTGATCCAATTTGGTCTTTGGCTCAATCGCCATCGAAATCACGGGATCGGGAAAAGACGGCGGCTCGAGGAGGATCGGATGGTCCTCATCGCACAACGTGTCGCCAGTAGTGATATTCTTGATACCAACGATGGCGGCAATATCGCCGGAGTAACACGTCTCGATGTCTTCGCGCTTGTCCGCCTGGATCTGGATCAAACGCGAAATACGCTCGCGCTTGTTTGTGCGCGGATTGTAAACCGTGTCACCCTTACTCAGCGTGCCCGAATAAACACGGAAGAAAACCAGCTTCCCGACGAATGGGTCGCTCCAAAGTTTGAAGGCCAGCGAACAAAAGTTGCCGTTGTCATCCGTCGGCACTTCCACCGGCTCGCCGGTATCTGGGTCTTGACCTTTGGCCGGTGGAATGTCGAGCGGGCTCGGTAGATAATCGACCACCGCGTCGATCAAATACTGAATGCCGATGTTCTTCAACGCTGATCCGCCGATGACCGGCACAAATTTATTGGCAATCGTTTGCCGGCGAATCCCAGCCTTCAACAGTTCCGGCGTGACCGGCTTTTCATGGATGACGGCCTCGGCGACGTCGTCATCGATGTTGGAAACATGTTCGACCAGATCATTGTAGGCCTTATCAACAAGATCGACATCCTCCTTCGGCACATCGGTGACTTCATATGTCGATCCGAGTTGATCATCCTCTGAATAAATGATCGCCTTCTTGTTAATAACGTCGAGCTGGCCGCGCAGCTGATGTTCCTTGCCCAGGGGCAACAAAATCGGCCACGCGTTCGCGCCGAGCTTTTTGTGGATGCTCTCCACCGACATTTCGAAGTCCGCACCAACACGATCCATTTTGTTGATGAACGCCAGGCGCGGCACATTGTATTTGGTCGCCTGACGCCAGACTGTTTCCGATTGCGGCTGCACACCAGCCACGCCATCGAAAACTGCGATCGCGCCATCGAGTACGCGCAATGAACGCTCCACCTCGGCGGTGAAATCGACGTGGCCGGGGGTGTCAATAATGTTAATGCGCTGCTTGATGCCCTCGAAAATTTTGTAAACGTCCTCTTCTTTGCGTTGCGCCCAACTGCACGTCGTTGCGGCCGACGTAATTGTAATCCCGCGCTCGCGCTCCTGCTCCATCCAATCGGTGACGGTGGTGCCTTCGTGCACCTCACCCATCTTGTGAATCATGCCGGTGTAAAACAGGACACGCTCGGTGATCGTCGTCTTGCCGGCGTCGATGTGCGCCGCGATCCCGATGTTCCGCGTCCGTTCCAGCGGAAACTTGCGATTCGGCGAATTTGGATTTTTCACCGGGGCCTTCTTCTGTTCCATCGTCGCCGTCGCCATAATCTTTACCAACGGAAATGCGCAAACGCGCGATTCGCTTGCGCCATTTTATGTGTGTCTTCGCGTTTCTTGATCGCGTTGCCCTGCCCGGCGGCAGCGTCCTTTATTTCCTGAGCGAGCGCGTCCGCCATCGCCACTCCCTTACGGTTGTCCGCGTATTGAACGATCCAGCGCGTAGCGAGAGAAATTTGTCGCGCGGGCGCTACTTCCATCGGCACCTGATACGTTGCCCCGCCGACTCGGCGCGATTTTACTTCCAACCGCGGACGAACGTTTTCGATCGCTTTGTTTACGACTTCGAGCGGATCGACCGAATCAGAACCTTCGCGCGATTTCTCGATCGCGGTGTAAACGATTCGTTCCGCGAGCGATTTTTTGCCGCGCTTCATCACGGTGGTGATAAGCCGTGCCACCGCCGGACTCCCATAGCGGGAATCGACGTGCTCTTCCTTTTTGTAAACTCTCCTCCGTCGCGACATTGTCGATCTTCCTATTCAAAATTATTTCTTTTCGGCCGCAGCTTCCTTCGGTGCTGCTTTCGGTGCAGCTTCCCTCGCTGCGCCAGCCTTCGGGCGCTTCGCTCCATATTTGGAGCGACCGCGCCGGCGTCCATCAACACCGAGCGCGTCGAGGGTGCCACGCACAATGTGATAGCGCACGCCCGGTAAATCTTTCACGCGTCCGCCGCGCACAAGCACGATGGAGTGCTCCTGCAAATTATGCCCCTCGCCTGGGATATAGGCAATCACTTCCTGGCCATTCGTCAACCGCACTTTTGCCACCTTGCGCAAGGCGGAGTTCGGCTTCTTCGGCGTACGCGTCATCACCTGCACGCATACACCGCGCCGCTGCGGACAGCCGACCAGCGCCGGCGACTTCGATTTCACCGACACCTTCCGGCGTCCTTTCCGAATTAGTTGATTAATCGTGGGCATTTTTGTAAACAAAGCGCCGCCAAAAGGTCGTGCTCCGGCCGACAAAAAAATCCGCCCAGGCCGCGCAACAAACCCTCTCACGCGCCTGATGCGGTAAGCGCCGAATATAGAGGGGAAATCGTGATCCGCAAAGAATATTTTACGCCGCGTTTGTCATTCCGAGCGAAGTCGAGGAATTTCTAGTTCGGATGCAGAAAAACTTCGAACTTTTGACCACCGATCGACATTCGAAAGCCCGATGCGGTCGGCTGACAACAGCGCATGGCGTGATCGATACGCCGGCGTTTATGCCAATCGGGACGCAAGGCACCGTGAAAGCTGTGACTCCACGCGAACTGCGCGAGATGAATGCTCAAATCATTCTCGGCAACACATATCACTTGTTCGTTAGGCCGGGGCTGGATGTGATTAAACACTTCGGCGGCCTGCACAATTTCATGAATTGGAACGGACCGATCCTGACCGATAGCGGCGGTTACCAGATTTTTTCGCTGGCGAACCTGTGCAAAATCACCGACGACGGCGTTGAATTTCAAAATCACATCGACGGAGCGCGGGCGTTCATTTCTCCGGAGAACGCCATGGAAATTCAAGCAGCGCTCGGCGGCGACATTGCCATGGCGCTCGATGAATGCGTTCCGTATCCATGCGAATACGATTACGCGGCACAGAGCGCCGAGTTGACCACGCGCTGGGCCAAGAGATGCAAGGAAGCACACGCCGTCATCCTGAGCGAAGTCGAAGGATCCCGTGGAACTACCTCAGCGGTTTCACAACGGGATTCCTCGACTTCGCGGCGCTCCGCTCGGAATGACAGCGGCGCGCGTCAGCTCCTCTTCGGCATCGTCCAAGGCGCGGCGTTTGAGGATCTACGCAAGCAAAGCACGCAGGCGATTGTCGATTTTGATTTTGACGGCTACGCGATTGGCGGCGTCAGTGTAGGCGAGCCAGAAGAAGAAATGATGCGAGGGGTCGAGTCGGCCGAACCGTTTTTGCCGAGAGACAAACCGCGTTATGCAATGGGACTGGGCACACCGCCGCAACTGCTGGAGATGATCGCGCGCGGGATGGATATGTTCGATTGCGTGCTGCCGACGCGTCTGGCGCGAAATGGAACGGCGTTTGCTGCGGCGGGCACGCTCAATCTAAAAAACGCAGAGTTCGCGCTGGACAAGAACCCGATAGAAGAAAACTGCACGTGCCAAGTCTGCCGGGAATTTTCGCGCGGTTACATCCGTCACCTGATCAAGGCGGAAGAAATTCTCGGGCTCCGCCTGATCACGCTGCACAACTTGCATTTTTATTTGAATTTAATGAGCCGAGCGCGCACTGAAATCGAAAGCGGCACATTCGATCAGTTTCGTAAAGCGTTCGTTGCAGAATACAAAACGCGAGATGCAATAACGGTCGTATAGGCGAACTTCGACCTTGAGATCAAAGTAGCCCAGCGCTTTAGCGCTGGGATCAAAGCTGGCGAAATGAAACCAGACGAAAGACAGGCTCGGTCGTCCTGCCGGACTTGTTCGTTTTGGTTTCAAATGCCCAGCGTTGAAACGCTGGGCTATTCTCTATTCTTCGCTGACCGCCCTTAGCGCACCGCGAAGATCGGTAACGAAAAGTTTGTATTCGCGCTGGCGGGATGCCTCGTCGGGCTGTCGAAGGAGAGACGATGGATGAACGGTCGCAAGGACCCTCGGCGCAAGTTTGGACGATAATACTTTGCCGCGCTCGCGCGTGACCCGAAACGTCGGGCCGAAAATCGTTTGCGCTGCCGTCGCGCCCATGGCAACCACCAGCTTTGGCTTAACGATTCGTACCTCTGCTTCCAGCCACGGGCGGCAGGCGGCAATCTCGCGCGAATTTGGTTTCTGATGGATACGTCGTTTCCCGCGAGGCTCCCACTTAAAATGTTTCACGGCGTTCGTCACATAAACTTGGGACCGATCAATTCCAGCTTCTTCGAGCGCTCGATCCATTATTTTCCCAGCGGGTCCAACGAACGGTTTACCGGCGACATCCTCATAATCTCCCGGCTGTTCGCCCACCAGCATCATCGTTGCGCCTTTCGGACCTTCACCAAAAACCGTCTGCGTCGCGCGCTTGTAAAGGTGACACGCCTCGCAATCTTTCGCCGCCTCGCGCACGGCCGACCAGCTCGTTGCGTCGGGCGGCTGTGCCGGACGGGCGAACTCCTCCTCCTTATTCGTTCGCATGTTCCAGTAAAGAATCGGAAATCAGCTACGTTGTAGCTGCCGCGCTTCTGGCCGGAGAAAAGATGGAACTCGAAACAGAACGACTCATTCTGCGCTCTTTCCGCGAAGAAGATGTCGATATCATGGCGCA
>WNGA01011736.1_pt1 | contig 17938 bp, 10 predicted proteins | sample 5400061 | NCBI WGS metagenome assembly WNGA01 (sample SAMN13153366, study PRJNA577476) | soil metagenome | isolation source: 100 cm soil or saprolite under grassland replicate 2 | place: USA:California | collected 2016-06-15 | reverse complement strand
ACCAGGACACGCGGGCGCCGCTGCCGTGCCGCGCCACCCTGGCCGACCAGAACGGAGTCCTGGTTCCGCTATCTGCGAGCACGAACCAATGGCTCGCAGCCCGGCCAGGGGTGGTTTACTTGGGCAACCGCACGGCACAGATCGGTCTGCCGGCCGGCCGTTACACCGTTTATGCGTCGCGCGGTTTCGAATACAGCGTGAGCACGCGCCAGATCGACCTCAAGCCCGGCCAGACGCAGACGGTGACGCTGCTGCTCAAGCGTGAAGTGCCCACGTCCGGCCTCGTCAGTTGCGACACCCACGTCCACACCTTCACGTACAGCAGGCATGGAGATGCGACGGTCGATGAGCGCATGCTCACACTCGCCGGCGAAGGCATTGAACTGCCCATAGCCACCGATCACGACGTGCTCACCGACTATACCGAACCGGCCCGGCGCACGATGGTGCAGGACTTTTTCACGCCGGTCGTCGGCTGCGAGGTCACCACGCGCAAAGGCCATTTCAACGTCTTCCCCATCGAGATGGGCAGCCGGGTCCCGGACTTCCGCATCGAGGATTGGGCGGCACTGATGAAATCAATCCGGGCCACGCCGGGCGTGCGCGTCGTGGTGTTGAATCACCCGCGCAACATTCACACCGGCTTTCAGCCCTTCGCGGCCACGAATTTCAACGGCGTCACGGGCGAGAACCTGCGCGGCCCGGAATTCAGTTTCGACTGCATTGAGCTGATCAATTCCTCCGCGCTGCAATCCGATCTCATGCTGGCGTTCCGGGACTGGTTTGCCCTGTTGAACTACGGCTACCGAATCTTCGGCGTCGGCTCGAGCGATTGCCACGATGTCAGCCGATACATCGTCGGCCAGGGCCGAACTTACGTCCGATGCAAAGACGACCACCCCGAAAACGTTAAACTCGAAGAGGCGTACGAAAGTTTTCGCCAGGGCCGGCTCCTGGTCAGCATGGGGCTGCTCACGCAAATGACCGTGGACGACAAATTCGATGTCGGCGATCTGGCCACCGGCCTCGGCGAGCAGATGCGCGTGACGGTTGTGGTGCTCGGCCCTTCGTGGTCCAGAGCCGACCGAGTGGAGTTGTACGCCAACGGCGTGAAAATTCGCGACCAACAAATTGAGGCGCCGGCCGGGCCGGTCGAGAAAGCCAGGATCACGTGGACGATTCCGCGCCCCGCCTACGACGCGCACCTGGTCGCCATCGCATCCGGCCCGCCGGTCACGGCGCCGTTCTGGACTATTCCCAAACCGTATCAGCCGACCTCGCGGGTCTGGGAACCGCGTGTCATGGGCGCCACAAACCCGATTTGGATCGATGGGGACGCGGACGGGAAATTCACCGCGCCAAGGACGTACGCGAAAGCGGTTGTTGAGAAGGCGGGCACCGAGGCTGCCAACCTGATCGCGGAATTGGTGAAGTACGATGAAGCGGTCGCGGCGCAGGCGGCGAGTGTGTGCCAGGCAACCGGGCGGGACGTGCGAAGCCAGGCGTTTTGCGAGGCGCTGAACAAAGCGCCCCCGCATGTGCAGCGCGGATTCGCCTCCTACTCGGCGACCCTGCTGACGAAGTGAAGGGCCAAAGGCCCGGCCCATATCAAGCATGGTCTACAGGATAACACTTTCCACGGAAACCAAATGATTTCAATCGGTTACAGCAATTGACAGAAAAAAAAGAGCAAATAGGGCTAATCCGCAATCGTTCGTGACGAACCGAAGTGGACTCCAAAGGAAACGGAAGACCAAAACCGTGGAGGAGGAGGAGTCGAATCTGCAAATTTGTTGCATCCGACACGAGATGACACCAAACTGATGTCGAGTCAACTTGGCTCAGACTAAACAAAACGAGCATGAAAGGGTCGTTGCGACACGGCATTTCAAGAATTTCAAACCGTGACGAAGCTTTCAGTCTCAAGTTAAACTAAAAACCCCGATACACATGGCAGAAACCGCAGAATCGCCCAAACCGCAACCAACTTCTGTTCCTGAAGAGGTGAAGCAATTGCGATCTATTTATGTCAATGGATTCGGTATCGCAATAGGAAACGCAGATGTAGCAGTCATATTACAAAACAATGGCAAGAATGTTTTGCTGTTAAACCTTTCTTACACCGTGGCGAAATCCCTCGGCGAAAAATTGTCCGGTGTAGTCGGGATGCTGGAGGAAGCCAGTGGCCGCAAAGTAATGACATCGGATGAAATTCTTAACTTTCTATCTAAATTCAAGGGACCAGATGATAAGAAGTGACATGCTTGATTATTTTTCTCGGCTCGCAGGAATTAGCTTTTCTCAGCCTATCGAAACAAAGATTTGGAATTTCAGACACCTTGCGGATGGTTGGCATTCTGGTGAGGGTGTGCAATTCAAAGAGCGAGAAATCTTTGACGCAATCAATCTGCATTCCGAAATACTCAATTGCGGATTTTTGGAGACAGATGCTTTCCCTGGATTTAATGGGGAAATTCGAATTACCTTATATTCGGGGGAGAATTATTTTGAATTCACTTTGGAACCAGACGGAAAGTGGACATTCGTTCATGAGCGTGAAGACAAAGAGATTCAATACAAAGAACTGCTAACTTTCCAGGAAGCAATAAAGATTGTTCGGTCCCTCGAAGAACAACAACTATGGAATACGTCCGGATTCTTTCACGTCACCACTGGGACGGAAAAAGGGCTCGATTTCAAAGCTTGGCTTTCAAACCTTCGTCCGGTGATGGAGGAATTTCCATCTTTGATAAGCAGTGTGCCATCCGCCGAAGTGGAAACATTTGTGGACATATCAGAACCCTTTACAATCATATATCAGATGAACCACCAATTTTTTGTGAGTTCTCAAGCGACATACTTCCGCAAGGGGCTGCCATCTCTGAAGAGGTCAGCGACCGAGGAGATGACTGTCACAGGAACATCACGGGATTAGATATTAAGCAAGCCAGAGATTTTTTTAAGGGAATACCCTTCGATCAATTTCGGATTTGCGAGGACGCATTGTCTCGACAGTTACAACCGGAGGACTTTCAACCTTAGTTAGGGTCAACTTCGCCTCGCATTGACACCGCAATTTTTTCGCGCATCTTACCGCAAACCAACAATTAGAAAGGAACGTTATGCCCACCGAAATTCAAGGAACTAATGTAAAAGGGTACTTGCGAATTGAACCTCCGGCTGAATATTTGAAAAATATTTTAGCTGCCTATGCTGAATCTGACCCTCGCTCATACGCTGGGAAAGGTTGGTTGCCAGTGACAACATCAATCAAGGAAGGCGAGATCCTCAAGGTCTATGCCGAACGAGAAACAATTAGAATCGACGCAAGGTTCAACATTCAACAGAACAGTCAAGACGCTGACGATGCACGATACGAAATCAGAGGTGGACAATTTAGCGGGAACGGAATATTTCTGGATGTCAGTGAAGAACAACACAGCGACTTCCAACATTTTTTTGTCTGCAACTCGACTACATCAAGGGGAGTACTTCTAAGATGGGAAGTTGGCGTTAATGCAATATTGGATGCCGATAGTATCCCCTCCGATTAAGAACCAGTCAGTTGCGGTTACTTGTCTTTTTTGTCCTTGTCTTTGCTCTGACTTTCCGCGTTCTGGACAACCTTCAGAATTTCCTTGGCCAATGACGTGTGCGATATGTCCTGAAAATTCTCCTTCATGATGTATGGGATTTTTGTATCCCTCTTGACGATTAACACCCTGGAATTTGGACATTTTCTCCCCATCTCGCGGAGCGAGACAACAATGGTAGCCGTGGGCTTGAGCCCACGGACCGCGGCCAGAAATACCATCCGGCGTTGCGGAGCGACGGCTGAACGGTCAAACAGGACGGTGGCGTTCAACCGTCGCTCCGCGACGCGTGACCACGCTACTCCCACCGTGGACTGAAGTCCACGTATCTGTTTAGCCGTAGCGGTTGTCGCGCTGCGACAACCCCGCCGCGTGCAGCGGCGGAACGACTCGCACGTGCCGCTCGGTTTGCTGGAAGCCTTTGCGCCGCTGGACGCGGCGCTACTCGTCGCAGCGCGACGAGTTCTACCACGCTAACCAGATACGAAGTCCACGGCTTACCATCATGGCCTCGCTACGAGGCTGGCGCGGGCGAGTCGCCCGCACCCCCCGCTAAGCGCATACGGCGCGGCAGCGCCGCGACGACTCCCGCGCCACTGCCGTCAGCTCTTCAAAAACTCATCCAGTGCCAGGCGGGTGATCCGCCATTGGCTGCCGATCTTTTTGCCCTTCAATTCGCCTTTCTCCAGGGTCGCGATGACATCCGCCTCGGTCACGCCCAAGACGCGAGCTGCATCGGTGGGGCTGAGCATTTCCGGTATGCCGGTAACCGGCGGCGGCGCGCCCGTGCCTGACAACGGCGGCGGGACCGCCCCCGGAGGCGCAGCGGACGGAGTCGATTGCGCGGCGCCGAGGGCAGCCATCATTTGCTGGCCCATGGCCAATCCGGCGCCGAGCTGCGCGGCCGTGCCAGCCAGGTTGCCGCCCTCGCCGCCTTTGCCCATCGACTCGGCCATCTGAAACTTCACGTAATCGTTCAGGTTGCCGATGGCGGCCATGCTCGACCGTTTGTCGATGGCGCCTTCCACCTCCGGCGGCACGGAGACGTTCTCAACAATGAAGCTGCCGATCTCGATGCCGTATTTCGCCGTGGTTTGCGGATTGATGAGCGGCAACAGCGCTTCGCCCAGCTCGGTGTAGCGCGTGGCGACCTCGAGCACCGGCACCTTCGCTGACGCCAGCGCGTCGCTGAACACGCTCACCAGCCGCGAGCGCGTCGCGTCCAGGAATTCGTCGAGCCGGAAGTGGTGATCCGTGCCGGCGACTTCCTTGAGAAACGTTTTCACGTCCACGACCTTGAAGTCGTAGGTGCCGAAGGCGCGCACGCGCACGATGCCGAAGTCCTGGTCGCGGAGCATCACCGGGTTGCTGGTGCCCCATTTGTTTCCGTTGAAGAGCCGGGTGTTGACGAAATACACGTCCGCCTTGAACGGAGATTCAAACCCGTATTTCCAGCCCTTCAGCGTGCTAAGGATGGGGATGTTGTCCGTGGCGAGCGTGTGTTTTCCCGGCCCAAAAGTGTCGCCGAACTGGCCGAGGTAAATAAACTGCGCCACCTGCGATTCGCGCACGATGAGCTGCGCGCCACGTTTGATCTCCTTGTCATCGTCCGGGAAACGCCACGAGAGCGTGTCGCGCGAGTCGTCCTCCCACTGGATGATGTCCAGCAGTTGCGTCTTCAGGTAATCCATCAGGCCCATAATCGTCTCCGGTTAAGGTTTGCCGCATCATGCCGTCCGGCCGTCTGCGCGGAAATTAAAAAATCAGGGCGGATTTGTAATGCCGGCGCACCACAGAATTCTTCAGGGACGCCAAAGCACGTTTTTCAATTCTTCGTTCCCTTCGTTGCCTTCTGTCGGGTTTTCGGGACGGCAGGCGGGCCGAACGATTCCAACAGAAGCAAACAAAGGAAACGAAGTGTTCGCCCAGGGCCAAGAGGGCGGATGAGGATCAAGAGGACGTGGGATCAGTGAGTATATGGGTGTTCTAGATACTTTGAGCTTTGAGCTTTGAACTACTTCTGATTGTGCGCCTCGACGAACCAAAGCAGTTTGTCCGCATCGCGGGAGATCTCCGTGAACAGGTCCGCCGTATCGGCGTCGCCCAGTTTCAGCGATTCCTCGAGGGCCACCCGCACGGCCCGGCCGAAAGCCGCCTGCGCATTGGACAAGGCGCCAACGTGCTCCGGTCCGCTGGTAATGCTCGACGGATATTCGTTCAGCGACGACCGCTTCGCCGCCATGCGCACGGTGCCGAAGGCGGTGCCGCCGAGTTGAACGGCTCGTTCCGCGATCAGGTCCACGGCCTCTTCAGCGGTCTCGGCCACCTTGTCGAACAGTTCATGCAACGCGATAAACTGCGGGCCCTTGACGTTCCAATGCGCCTGCTTGGCTTGTGACTGAAGGTCCACCGCGTCGGCGAGGCGCGCGTTCAGAAGCGCCACAATCTTTTCGCGGGTTTTGGCGGGCAGGTCATTCTTCGTTGGATTCAGTGTTCCTTTCGTCATGCGGAGATGCTAGTTCGATTCCTCGATTTGTCGAATGCGATTCAAGTGGCGCCCGCCGGCGAAGCCGGTCGCGAGCCAGACGCGCACGATCTCCAAGGCCAGCTCGACGGGAATCGTCCGCTGCCCGATGGACAGCACATTGGCATCGTTGTGTTCGCGCGACCAGCGGGCGGTGTCGAGGCTCCAGCAGAGCGCGCAGCGGACGCCTTTGACCTTGTTGGCCACGATCGCCTCGCCGTTGCCGGAGCCGCCTAGCACGATGCCGCGCTCAAATTCACCACGCGCCACCGCTTGGGCGACGGGTCGAATGAACACCGGATAATCCACCGGGTCGTGGCTCGACGTGCCGAAATCACGGACCTCGTGTCCGAGTTCATTGAGCAGGGCTTTGATCCTCTCCTTGTAATCAAATCCGGCATGGTCCGAGCCGACGGCCAGCTTCATGGTAACGCCAACTCTCAGCGGTCTGTGGCGCAGACAGCAAGCCTAATCACATGACGGGACTTCGGCCCTGCGGACGTCGCGAGCGGAAGGCCCGTCAAATTCAGACTTTAACTCAAACTCTCAACCTTCATCATTCAGCCCATGAACTTTCTCGTGACCGGCGGCGCCGGTTTCATCGGCTTTCATGTCTGTGAACGTTTGCTGAGGGACGGAGCAGCCGTCTGGGTGTTCGACGACCTCAACGACTTCTACCAGCCCCAGCTCAAGCGCGCCAACATCCAAGATCTCCAAGCGTTGGCCCGGCCGTTCACGTTCGTCCACGGCGACCTGACGGACCGCGCGGCCGTTGACGATCTGTTCGGGAGTGTGAAATTCGACCAGATCGTTCATCTGGCCGCGCGCGCCGGAGTGCGTCCGAGTCTGCTGGAGCCGGCGCTGTACCAGCGGGTCAATGTGGAAGGCACGGTTAATCTTCTGGAAGCGGCCCGGCGCGGCGGCGTTAAAAAGCTCGTCCTCGCCTCCTCCTCGTCGGTTTACGGTGTGAATTCCAAAGTGCCCTTTTCCGAGAGCGACCCGATCTTCTCGGCGATCTCGCCTTACGCGGCGAGCAAGTTGGCGTGTGAAGCACTCGGCCATGTGTACCATCACGTTTACGGGATGGACGTGGTCGTGCTCCGTTTTTTCACGGTGTATGGCCCGCGCCAGCGGCCCGATCTTGCCATTCACAAATTCGCCCGGCTGATTGCAGCCGGAAAGCCGATCCCGGTGTTCGGCGATGGTTCGACGGCGCGCGATTACACGTATGTGACGGACACTGTGGAGGGCGTCATTGCCGGCACGCGCAAGGAATTTGGGTACGACGTATTCAACCTGGGCGAATCGCAGACGGTCACGCTCAATCGGCTGATCGAGCTGCTCGAAAAGCATCTCGGGCGGAAGGCGGTTATAGATCGGCAAGCGCCCCAACCCGGGGACGTGCCGATCACCTACGCGGACATATCCAAAGCGCGAACCGGGCTCGGCTACAACCCGCAGGTCAAGATCGAACAAGGGATTCCGCTGTTCGTGGAGTGGTTCACAAAGAATCTGGGGCATGAAGTTGATTAGAATGTGAATACCTGTGAATAAGTATTTCTTTACAGAGAAGGTACGGGTCATAGACTAATCCTCCAGGAGAAGATTAAAAGTATGGCAGCGATTGCCACAGTGGGGAACCTGGGCACGAGTATCGCCGCGCCGCAAAATCATTTGGCGCAGCCGGGCCAAAGCAACGCCTTGGATTGCCCGGTCGAGCACTGGATTCGGTCAGACTGGGTGAAACGCTCCAACCAACCGCTCAACCTTGCGCGAATCACCTGCCAGACGAAGCAAAGAATGCCTGATGGCGGCTGGGCGCAAAGGCGGCGTTTGGCGCCGATGCGCTTCTCGAAACGCAACGCGGATGTCCTGGCTTGTATCGGACAGAGCCTGGGCCGAACAGATGAGCAAACGTTTGCTCATCTTCCCAGCGGCAGGACCCTGTATTACCGTCGGCCCATCCTCGGTGCGGTAACGCCGGAGGGGCTGGGCAACGCAGGTGCGACCCATCGCGATCTGACGCTGCGAGAAATCAGCTTTCCAAACGTGCGGACTGAATGGCGGCCGTTGGAACTCCGCCACGACAAACCAAGGACGCAACCGTGAACAATCGGATCGAAAGCGGTCTATGAAGCCGCTCGGACTTTTGACGGTGGGATTGACCCTGTCCTTACCGTCCCTGGCTCAACCGGCCCAGGCAACAGTCGTGGAACGGGGGCCACACCATCGCGCGGTTCAAACCCCGAGAACGGAGCGGGACGAACGAGGAGAACTGATCGTGTTGACAAACTCGCACGTCGAACTGGCGACCGGCCTGCATTACAGGGATTCAGCGACAGGCCAATGGCAGGAAAGCAGCGGAGCTTTTGAGGTCACAGCGGAGGGCCATGCGTTGGCGCGGCGGGGCCAACACAAGGTCATTCTGGCTCCAAATATTAATTCAGCCAGAAGCGTTGACCTGTTGATGCCGGACGGCAATCGGCTGGTTAGCAATCCAATGGGTTTGAGTTTCTTTGATAGGGCCAGTGGCAAGAACGTCTTGATTGCAGAAGTAAAGGATTGCATCGGTGAGTTGGTTGCATCGAACATAGTGGTCTATCCAGACGCCTTCGATACCATTAAGGGCGCAATTCGGTACACCTATACCATATCCAGTTTCGAACAGGATGTTATTCTCTTCGAGGACCCGGGTTCACCGTCCAAATACGGGTTGGATCCGAACTCGACAACGCTGGAATTCTACACTGAATTCCATCACGCCCCGGCGCCTCGAGAGTTCCGCAGAACGGTTTCGAACAAACTGGATGACATTAGCATGGACTTCGGTTCTATGGGCATTGGACTGGGGAAGGCGTTTTCGCTTCAACGGAGGGAGGTTGCGGCGCCCGTGATTAAAGCGTGGGAAAGTCTGCAAGGGAGACAGTTCCTTATCGAGGCCGTCGAGTTCAGGACGATTCAATCCGTGCTCCAGGAGCTTTCGCCGCCGGACGATCAGGCCGGCACCGCGAGACCGAGACGCAAGTCCTTGGTGGCGCGGATGGACCGGGTGTTGCCGGCCGCACGGTCCGAAAAGCATTCAAGCCACGACGATCACGCGCAGCCCGACAATACAAAGCCAAGGATCAAGGTGGCCGACAGCAACTCGGTTACTCGCGATTACGCGAGCGTACAGGATTCCCGTCGCGCGCTTGTGCTCGATTACACGGCCGTCAACACCAGCCAAATCGACTGGGTCTTTAAAGGTGATGAAACTTACACGGTCACGGCCCCTGTTAACTTGGGCGGAACGACGACGATAGAGGGCGGCTCCGTGATCAAACTAGCTCCGGGTACAAGACTTACACTTCAAGGCGCGTTGATCTGCAGAACAGATATGTATCGTCCGGCGGCGATTACATCTAGAAACGATAATAATATTGGCCAGACGGTGCCCAACAGCACGGGTACGCCAACGAAAGGGGACTACTCCGTCGGCTTGGAATTGTTATATGGTCCGTCATTCAATATCGAAAACCTGCGGATTGCGTACGCGGACACCGCCATACGTTTCCTGGGGTACGATTCCAATTCCGGGCAAATCACGGTTCGCAACAGCCAGTTCGTCAAATGCAACGTCGCGTTTCGGGGCGGCTCGAGCGCCAACTTCAGCCTTCGCAACATCCTGGCGAGCGACTTCACGAGCCTGTTGGACCGGGAGGCGGGGTACGTCACGATCGATGGGCAACATATTACCGCCCACATGGGAGCGACGCTGGGCACGTCCCTTTATTCTGCGACCTTCAAGAACTGCCTCTTCACCGACATCAGTGCAAACACGCTGAATTACACCAGTGTTGCTAGCGTCTTGATTTCCTCGGCGGGAGTATATCAGGCCGTCGGTGCCGGTTTCCACTATCTCGCGCCCTCCAGCTCTTATCGCAACTGCGGGACGGCCACGGGTCTCGAGGCGACGCTGTTGGATGATTTAAAGCTTCGAACGACGTATCCCCCCGTGGTGCTCGCAGACGACTTCTCGGTCAACACACACCTTTGGCCGCGCGTGGCGAGGGACACAGATACACCGGATCTAGGCTACCATTATGATCCGCTTGATTATTGTTGGTCGGCGCTCCGACTGATCGACGCGACGTTGACGATGTCGCCAGGTGTTGCGGTGGGGTTCTACGGAGCCAAAGGGATCACCCTTAAACTTGGGGCGCGACTGATCGGGGAAGGCGTCCCGTTTCAGATGAATCGTATGGTGCGATACAACACGGTCCAAGAACAGCCAACCGGTCATGCCTGGAATCCACCGACGACGGGCGTGGTAAGTCTCCTTGATCTTAGCGCTTCGGAATCACTGCTTCCCGAAGTGAGTTTGCGCTTCACGTCGCTCTCGACGATGGCTGACTCGTACTCGCGTCGCTATCTTCTTTACAATGGCGCCGATTACCTCGTCAGCCGCCTGGTGGTCCGAGACTGCAAGGTCCAGAACTTGAACCTCTATTCGATGCCCTACTCCGCGGACTCGCGGCCGCAGACGTTTGCCTTTACCAACAACATTTTTGACCGTTGTCGGATTGAGTTGACCTCGGGGTATTATGGAAACACGACGCCTTTTCAAGTCGATTTCTGGAACAACCTCTTTACCCGCGGCGAAGTGTATCTGAAGAATGATGCGCATGACTCCACGAACGAAGAGCCGGTCCGGACCTGGTATGTGAAGGACAACCTGTTCGATCGCGAGACGCTCACCGCGAGTGGCTATCTTGGCATCAGCCACAACGGCTTCTACGCCACGACAACAGTTGGATCCAATTCGAGAACACTTTCCGCGGTCCCGGACTATCTGGTTCGGCCTCTGGGCGCCTTCTACTATCCCGTCACGGGAGGCAACCTCAGCCAATTGATCAATGCCGGCAGCCGGCTGGCCTCGGAGGCCGGGCTCTATCATTTCACTCTGCGGGCCGATGGTCTGAAGGAGGGGCATGACCAGGACCCGTGGGCGACTCCCCCAATTCAACCGACCGTCGATATCGGTTTCCATTATGCCGCCGTCAACGACCAATTCCGCGGCTCGGAGTCCTTCCATGGGTACACGGATCGGCCGATTACCTGGAAGTATCAGTATTCGACCACGATCGAGGGAACACAGTTTGTGGATCTGCCCGCCTTCAATGGCAACGCCTGGTATGGGATCGCGGGCGACTACCTGTGTCAGGTCGGCCGGACGGGCACTGGATATGTACGGGGGCGCTTCGGATCAAGGAGTAAGGCTTCGCATCCTCAAGAATGAGGCGCCCTTGACAGCGTGGATCACCATTCCGGACCTGGATCAGCCGGGAGGAAGCATCCCGGCGAGTGTGGCTGTTTCTGGAACGGTCAGCCTGCAAAAAGCAGATCGGCTTGAATTTCAAGTCAGCCGCATCTCCGACAACTACGAGGATGAGCTCTGGTGGGATCCGATCATCACGTATCAGAACCCGGAATTATCCAAGCAGGTGGATGACACCGATTTCGACGGGGCACCGGACTACACAGAGGACTGGACGGGCGACGGAGTTGTTTCCGGCGAGCTCGACCCCGGTGTGTTCGATTTCTTTGGCTGCGTTCCTTCGGTGGATGTGATGTTGGTGTTGGGGCATCCCAATAGCATGAGCCCTGCCTATTCGGCCACGCCACCCAACGCACGAGAAGCCGCGATTGCATTCCTGTCTTTCCTCGAGCGGGATAACGACCGAGCGGGCTTGGTGGATTACGGTGCGGCTCAGGTGCGGGTGGGATTCACTCGCGATTTTGCGGACATCGCCAACGCCATCCGCGCGTTGCCGACGGCAGGTACGGCCGATTTGGGAGCCGCCATCCACTCGGCGACGACCGAATTCGTCAATGAAGGGTTCGCGTCAGCGCGGCGGCGGGCGATCATTGTCTTCACCGATGGATACTGCCTCTCGCCGCAGGAGCGCCAGAAGGCGATCGACGAGGCCACCGCCGCGAAGAACTACGGTATCGAATTGTTCATCGTCGGCTTCGAGTCCCCGTCAAAGAACCTGAACCTGCTCCGAACGTTGGCATCCGGGCCGCTCTATTACAATCACACCGCCGACCTTTCCAAGCTGGTTTTCATTTATGGCAGCATCGCCGGAAGTTTGTGTCGGTCGGGCAGCCTCGAACCGATTGCTTATGCTGGTGCGGACAAGACGATTGAATTTGTGTCTCCGACCACGAGCTTCAACGTCGAAGCTTCCGTGGTCGATTATGATGCGTATCTTGTGCCGAGGTCTTATGCAGCCACGTGGTTCAAGATCTCCGGCCCTGGCGACGTGACGTTTGTCAGCCGAAACATAGCAGGCCGTCCCGAACTGGTGGAGGCCCGATTTACCACGGCCGGCACCTACCAGTTGCACCTCGCGGTCAATGACGGACTTCACACGGTACACGACGAATTGATGCTCAAACTGTGTACTGGAACGCAGCGTCCCTTGGATATGATGCTGGTGATCGACAGCTCGGGCTCAATGCTGACGAAAGACCGCATCCAGGCCGCCAAACAAGGCGCGAAAAGCCTGGTGAAGCGACTCGCGCTCGAACAGGGCCTTCCTAAAGTTGGCGTGCTTGCTTTCGGCGGCGAAGCATGCGGGCTCTATCCATTAACGAGCGATTATGGGAAAGTCACCGCCTTCATCGATAGCCTCAATGCCGTCGCGGATGGAACCGTCCTTTCAGCCGCGCTCCAGGCGTCCCGCGACGAACTCCTCGGCCCGCGTCGCAACGCCGACGCCCTGCCACTGATCGTCCTGCTGAGCGACGGATTCATTCCGTTCACGATCAACCCAAACGACTGCAGCAAGTTCTACCCTGACGGAGGTGTGGTCGATCTCGCGACGCAATTCAAGAACCAGGACAAGATCAGCATCGCGACCATTTGCGCCGTTGCAAAGACTGATCCGGGCGAACCGCTCGACGGCACGGACAACGCTTGTGTTCTCGGCGGGCCCTGCAGCGGCGTTTGTCACACCTACGGCGACAGCATGCATTTTCTGACTCAGATCGCCTCCCCGGGATACGCCTTGGAAATTGATTCCGAGATTCAGATCATCGACAAGCTCGGCTCCGTTCTCAACAACGTCTGTCGGGGTGCCGCGCCGGGCGAGATTCCCGGCCCGGGCCTGACGCCCTCCGTTGCCGCAGCCAATTGCGACCGGTTCATGGTCAAAGAGGACAGCCGCCAGAATCTGCTCGACGTTTTGCTCAACGATACACTTCGAGCCGGTCACACTTATCTGATCCGCCTTGACGCCAATAACCAATACTCCCACGGACGCGTTAGTCTGGTGACCGTTAGCGGCAAACAATACGTCCAGTATGATGCCTTCCCCGATTACTCGTGGACCGTACGGCCACCCGGCGCGAATGGTCTTGCGGAAGACCGATTCAACTATGTTCTAACGGAAGATGGACTCAGCATTCCCAACGGCACCGGCTCAGTCGCAGTGTGGGTGACTCCTGGGAACGACCCGCCCGTCGCAAATGGCGACAATTTCAAGATTGCGACCAGCGCCGTCAGTCCGGCCAGTCTGTTTGTCCTCCAAAATGACACCGATCCGGACCTGAACCCTGGTGCGCACAACCAGTACGATTCTCTGCGGATCATTGCAGTCTCGGCTCTGTCAGCCTCGGCGGGTTCGGTCGAAATCGATCCGAGCGCCAAGTTCCTGCTGCTGCGCTTGGCCAGCTCACCCGTGGCCGGTAGCTACGTCTTCAGCTACACCGTGGCGGACCTGGCGGGAGCGGAGTCGTCCGCGAAAGTGACCCTGGATCTGGCGTCCGTTCCGCCTGCTCTATATCCTGCTCCTCTGCCCGACACCTGTACCGTTCTGCGGAACAGTCAAGGCAATATGCTTAACCCATTGGCCAATGACCTCGACCCGGCAGGAGATGGATCGAGCCTGATGCTGACCGGTGTCGTGCGCGATCCAATCAATGCCCGGCGCTGCCGGCGTGGCCGCTTCCGGTACGCTGACTATTCTGGTGGTGGATGACCTCAATCAACCTCCTGTCGCCCACGATGACGTCGGAGTAACGATCGAAAGCTGGCCCGGCTATCCTTACGTGACAATCTATGTGCTGAACAACGATTACGACCCGGAAGGGGAGGCGCTAACGATCGTCTCGTGGACACAGGGCCAGCACAGCCTCGATGTTAGTAGGCTGACGAATCCGGACCGGCTCCGGTATGATCCGGGCACGTATCGAGGCAGCGACACGTTTACTTACACGGTCGCCGACCCGCAAGGCAATCGCGCGACCGCCCGGGTCACTGTCCACATCAAAACCGCCAACAACGCCGCGCCCATTGCTGCAATCACCAACATGGAGCGCGATCCAAGCCAATATCCCGAGACGAATCCCACCACCGCCCTTGACCCGTACCGCGACCGGATCCTGGTCGTGCGCGACGCGTCTTTGCCGGTGCTCGGTGAAGCCCGCGATCCGGACCCGAACGACTTGTTCCATTATGTCCTGAGGCTCGCTCGACTTGCCTCCAGCGACACCGATCCGCTGATACGCGAACCCCGCGAAGTTCAAAAGATCGTCGGATACAACCCGGTCCTGCTCGCCGCGCCGAATATCGGCCGACCCCTTGGCACATTCGACCTGACCACGGTTCCCAACGGCGTCTATCAAGTGCAGCTCGAGGTGATCGGCGGCGCCGACACCAACGTGGTTCAAACGAGGTTCATCCTCGATTCCGGCGTGAAGCTCGGCGACTTCACATTCACGGTCGAGGACCTCAGTATTCCGGTGGACGGACTGCCTTTGACGGTTCTGCGCACCTACAGTTCGATCAGCGCCGGCGCGGGAAAAGCCGGAGACTTCGGCCCCGGTTGGACGTATTCGCTGGTCGATATGGATGTCGAACTGGATGAAGCGCGAGAGGCGACCTACGACGACGATTGGGATATCTGGTTCTCGCGCCGGATTAACCCGGACGACAGCGGCCTGCTGGCCGGCCGCAATGTAACCCTCACGCTGCCCGATGGTCGGCGGGCGACATTCTATTTCTCACCAAACTATGTCGCAGGCAAAGTCAAGCCGGCTTGGAAGACGTTGCCCGGCATCGGCGCTACGCTGCGGGCACTCCCGGCTCCGGGCTGCACTGAGGAATTCATCAATCCGCTTGGCAAGTGGGAGTGCAACGGCAACGTCGGTTTGGACGGCTACGATTTCTACGGATTCAAGCTGCTGCTGGCCGACGGCACCGAATACACAATCCAGCGCGAAGACCTCGGCGAACACGACTTTTTCGACAACCTCATTGCCGGTGATTTCCATGTGCACCCCTACGGCAAGCCGTACGTCAGCGAAATCAAACAAAAGACCGGGGACCGTATTCTCATCGATTCGCAAGGCGTCCACTCCTACACCCTCACTGGCACCACGCCTCGCAAGTCGCTCCGGATCGACCGGGAGAACGGCCGAATCACCGCCATCTACGATCCCCGCAGTCCCACGGGCGTTGCCGCGCTTATCTACGAGTACGACGAGCGCGGGGACCTCCGGCTCGTCCGACAGCGCGTCAAGACCAATGGCGCCAACGTCGAATATTTGAACACCGAATACTTCTACGACGATCCGCGGCGTCCGCACTTCCTCACTGCCATCGTGGACCCGCGCGGCAAGCGGATCACCCGAAACTTCTACGACGGCCAGGGGCGGATCGTCACGCGCCTGGACGCTGGCCAGGTTGCTACGACGTTCGATTATAACAGTCCGGTAACGGAAGACGAGAAGACGAAAACGCAGAACCGAATCACGGGCAAGGTCGTGACGACCGTCGCGGGGCGCACGGATGCCGCCCAGGTGACCGGCTACGACGCCCAGGGAAACGTGGTTTACGCCAAAGACATGTATGGAGCCGAAACCGTGTTCGCCTATGACACGCGCGGGACAATGACCCAGGAATCGAAATTGACATCGGCCGGCACCTTCATCACCACACACGTTCCGATTTATGCCCGGACTGCGGACGGCATTGAATACCTGCAACGGATCGAAACCACCGTTCCCTTCGAACCCGGCGGGAACACCGCCGATTTCACGACGACTTACGAATTTGAACCATCCGGTGCCCCGAAGAAGACCGTGCGGCCGAGCGGTGGCGTCGAAATCAACACCTACGATTCAAGCACTGGACGGCCGCTGGCTCTATACAACAAGCAGGATGCCTTCGGCAATGCCACGGGCGACCCGCTGCTGCGGTGGACTTATCCGTCCTCCGGCCAGGAGATCGAGGAGACCCTGGTCGGAAAGAATGGCGGCACGCCGGTTTACCAGGCCATGAACCTGAACACCGCCAACCTTTACACCGGCGGAACGACAACGCTCAGCGATGGCCTCGGCACGACGATGACGGGCACTTACGACGCCGACCTGCGCCTGAACACGCTGACCGTCCACGGCAAGACCTCTTCATTCGGATATGATGATCTCGGCCGCGAGACGGACACGACATATGATGTGGGACAACCGGGTTCCCTCAGCATCAGTTATCAATATGAAGGGGACTCCGACTGGACCGAGGTCTCCGCCCCGACCCTCGGTACGATGGGCCGTAATTTCGATGACAACGGCCGGTTGCAGAGTTGGGAATTGCAGGATGGCTCACAACCTTCCTTTGCCTACGACGAATTCGGGCGACTGCAATCCGAAACGGACTCGGCCGGCGCGGTCACCACCTACACCCGTGAAGGTCCGCTGCAGAAGACCAAACGGCCCGGTGCGAGCGAAGTCCAGACCCGAATGGACGAACGCGGGTTGGTGGTGTCCGAGAGCCGGCGGGAGGGGAATACGGACTTCGACTATTACCCGGATGGGACCTTAAAATCGAGGAGCCAACTGTTGGTCAGCATCGACAACGCCTCCCACGCGCCGTCCAGCACCCGCAACTTGCAGCAGGGCCCGGCCGAATGGCATTATCAATACCGAATCTTGCGGCCGACGGAACCCTCAGGCCCGGCTGAAGGCAGCGCCATTGACACCACCGATCCCCTCGGCCGCACCGCGACCTCCGAATTCACCAAAGAAGGACTGGTGCATCGCGTTTCAGGTAACGCTTGTTGCGGCACGACGCAGTTCACCTATCTGCTCGACGATCCTACCCTGGAAGCGGCCGATTATCCGTTGACCGTTATGGACGCGGGCAATCGCGTGCGCAGCTTTACGTATTATCTCGCCAGCGATCCCAATGGGAGCATCGGACAGCTCAGAACCGCTTCCGACCTGGCCGGAAAGGTGTACACGCTGCAATACTTCAAGCCGGATGTGGGACCACTGTACACCCCGCAGTTGAAGCAGGTGATCGGTCCGGTCGTCCCGATCCGTAACCAGGGCGACGTGGCGGAATCACTGCTCCAATTTACCTACGACGACCAGGAGAGAGAGGCAACGATCCGATACGCGGGATTGGCTGCGGTCAAGCGATACAACTACAATACGACCACCCCAGGCGCTGTCCATTTGCCCTCGAGGATCGATCTTCCCAATGGGAGCGGCCTAGAAATGCGTTACGAAACGGACACCGGCCGGCTCAGGGACCGATACCTGAAGCGAGCCGGGCAGACTGACTCGACCGCGGACGAAAGGGTCACTTTCACTTACGAACCCGGCGACAAGCTCGACAAGCTGGAATATTGGAACCCGGCGTATGCTACGATCAAACAGGTGGTGGACTTCGGCTACGGAAGGATTTTTACCGTGGACACAGGCATGGAACGTATCGTTGCCCCAAACCACACCCTCTTGGCCGGGGATCCTGTGAGTTTCACTTCCAGCGGCA
>WNGA01005859.1_pt1 | contig 17941 bp, 19 predicted proteins | sample 5400061 | NCBI WGS metagenome assembly WNGA01 (sample SAMN13153366, study PRJNA577476) | soil metagenome | isolation source: 100 cm soil or saprolite under grassland replicate 2 | place: USA:California | collected 2016-06-15 | reverse complement strand
TCGCGGACCACCCTGGCGGGCCCCTCCAGGCCGGACAGCCTCGCCGACGCCGGGTCGCCCTTGGCGGTCGCGGCGACGGCGGGCACGAGCAGCAGGACAAGGGCGACGATGGCCAGGCGCCGCATGAGGCCTCCCCTTGGGATCGGCTCCCGGCGCGGCCCCGGTTGCCGCAGCATCGTCCGTACCCGGGCGGAGCCTACCAAACCCGGCGGCCATGCTTGAACCGGGGCAGACGGGAATCCACCGGGGAACCCCAAGGGGGTTCCCCGGACCCCCTCCGGCCGGGCTTCCCGCAGGTAGACTTGCCTGGCATGCGCCGTCCACGTCTGCCCGCCGCCCTGCCACGCCGGCCGCTGCCGCTCGCCGGGATCGTCGTGGCCGTCCTGGCGGTGGCGCTGGCCGCCGCCGGCTTCGCCGCGCTGCGGGACGGGGACGGCGGGCGGGCGGGGACGCCCGGGCGGGCCGCGGCCGGCAAGCCGACCTCGCAGGTCCGGCTGAGCGTCAGCCCGCGCCACCGGGCCACCAGCGTGCGCCTGGACGCCCGCGCCAAGGTGGTCGCCAGCGACGGGACGCTGCGGTCGGTCACGGTCAGGGCGGCCGACGGGCGGCGGCTGGCCGGGCGGCTTGCCGGCGACCGGCGGACCTGGACGAGCAGCGGCGCGCTCGCCCCCGCCACCCGCTACCGGGTGACGGTCGAGGCCGTCGACGAGGCCGGGACGCCCGCCAGGCGGTCGACCAGCTTCACCACCCTGCGCCCACAGGCGGAGCTGCGGGCGGCGGTCATGCCGCTGGAGGGCGAGACGGTCGGGGTCGGGCTCCCCATCGGGGTCTGGTTCAACCAGCCGGTCGCCGACCGGGCCGCGGTCGAGCGCCGGCTCCAGGTCGTGTCCTCCGAGCCGGTCGACGGCGCCTGGCACTGGTTCACCGACAGCGAGGTCCACTACCGGCCCCGGTCCTACTGGCCGAGCGGCGCCAAGGTGACGCTGCGGGCGCGGCTGGCCGGGACCGCCGCCGGCGACGGCGTGTGGGGGGTCGCCGACCGCACGATCAACTTCCGGATCGGCGACCGCCACGTCAGCATCGTCAACGCCAAGACCCACCGGATGAAGGTGGTCGCCAACGGGAAGACCCTCAAGGTCGTGCCGGTCAGCACCGGCCGCGACAAGTACCCGACCACCAACGGCGTGCACTTCGTGATCGAGAAGACCCGCGACAAGCTGATGGACTCCTCCACGATCGGCATCCCCCGCGACTCGCCGGGCGGCTACTACCAGCACGTCGCCTGGTCGGTGCGGATCTCCAACTCCGGCGAGTTCGTGCACGCCGCGCCCTGGTCGACCGGCTCCCAGGGCCGCGCCAACGTCTCCCACGGCTGCGTCAACCTGTCGACCGCCGACGCCGCGTGGTTCTTCCGGCTGACCCGCCGCGGCGACGTGGTCGAGGTGGTCGGCTCGCCGCGGCGCCCCGGCGACAGCTTCGGCGTGGCCGACTGGAACATGTCCTGGTCGGCGTGGCTGCGGGGCAGCGCGCTGCAGGGAGGCTAGGGGCCGGGGGGTGCCGGGCCGCCGGCGGCGAAGTCCCACACGCCGCCGCCCTCGAACGCCTTGAGGACCCGGCGGCTCACCACCATCCGGTGCACCTCGTCGGGGCCGTCGTAGAGGCGGGCCGCGCGGGCGTTGGCGTACATGCGGGCCAGCGGCGTCTGGTCGGTGAGGCCGAGGGCGCCGTGGACCTGGACCGCGCGGTCGATCACGTCGTTCAGCACCCGGGCGGCGAAGAACTTGACCGCCGACACCTCGACCCTGGCCTCGTCGCCGGCGTCGATGCGGCCGGCGGCGTCGAGGGTGAGCAGGCGGCAGGCCTGGATCTCGGCGGCGGAGTCGGCGACCCAGTTCTGCACCGTCTGCTTGCCGGCCAGCGGCCCGCCGAACGCCTCGCGGCGCAGCGCGTAGGCGCACATCAGCTCGAAGGCGCGCTGCATCTGCCCGAGCCAGCGCATCACGTGGTGGATGCGGCCGGGCCCGAGGCGCTTCTGGGCGATGCGGAAGCCGCCGCCCGGCTCGCCGAGGGTGTTGGCGACCGGCACCCGCACGCCGGTGTAGCGGACCTCGCAGTGGGTGCTCCAGCCCCGCCCGCGGTGACCCATCACCGGGATCGCCCTGACGATCTCCACCCCCGGGGTGGCGGCGGGCACGATGATCTGGCTCATGCGCCGGTGCGGCGGGGCGGCCGGGTCGGTCACCGCCATGACGATCCCGAACGCGGCCCCCTCGGCGCCGGAGCTGAACCACTTGTGGCCGTCGATCACCCAGTCGTCGCCGTCGCGGACGGCGGTGGTGCGCAGGCCGGTCGGGTCGGAGCCGGACACCTCCGGCTCGGTCATCGAGAAGAACGAGCGGACGTCGCCGGCGACCAGTGGCCGCAGCCACCGCTGGTGCTGCTCCGGGGTGCCGAACAGGCTCAGGATCTCGGCGTTGCCGGCGTCCGGCGCCTGGCAGCCGAACACGAGCTGCGCCCAGAGGCTGCGGCCGATCAGCTCGTTCAGGAACGCGTACGCGACGAAGCCCCGGCCGGTGCCGCCCGCCTCCGGGCCGATGTGCGGCGCCCACAGGCCGGCCGCCTTGGCCTCCGCCCGGAGGTCCTTGAGCAGCGCCTCCGCCTCGTCGTCCTCCCGGTCCAGCGCCGGCTCGTTGGGGTAGACATGCTCGTCCATGAACGCGCGGAGCCGCCCGCGCAGCTCCCCGACCTCCGGCGTCATCTCCAGCACCACGATCGCCTCCCTGCACTGCGCTGCGGCTGCGGCGCGGTCTGACGATACCGTAGAGCCTTCGGAACCCGACCGGCGAGGAGGACGCCGCTGCGCCGGCGCCGGATCTACCTGCTGCGCCACGCCGAGGTCGCCTACTTCGACGACGACGGCCAGCCGCTGCCGCCCGACGACGTGCCGCTCACGGCCAGGGGCCGCCGCCAGGCCGAGACGGCCGGCGCGGCGCTGGAGCGGGCGCGCATCGACCGCGTCGTCACCAGCGGCCTGCCGCGCACGGTGGAGACGGCGCGGCTGGTCGCCGGCCCGGGGGCGACCGTGGAGGAATGGCCGGAGCTGCGCGAGATCGCCCCCGGGCGGCTCGCCGACATCCCCGAGGACGAGCTGGAGGCCGCCTTCCTCGGGATGTTCCGCGGCGTGGTCGCCGGCGAGCAGCGGTTCCTCGGCGGGGAGACCGTCGACGCCCTGCTCGACCGGGTCGCGGGGGCGCTCGACCGGCTGCTCGCCGACCCGGGCTGGGACACGGTCCTGGCGGTCCTGCACGGCGGCGTCAACCGCGCCATCCTGTCGCTGGCGCTCACCGGCCGGCGGCGGTTGCTCGGCGCCTTCGAGCAGGCCCCGGCCTGCATCAACGTCCTGGACGTGGACGAGGCCGGCGCGTTCGTGGTCCGCGCGGTCAACGCGACCCCGTGGGACCCCGCCTACCTCGCCGGGCGGACGACCACTATGGAGGAGCTGTGGTCGCAGTACCGGCCCGGCTGGCGGCGTCCCGAGCCTTGACACCGCCGGCCCGGCTCCACGAGGGTGGCCCGCAGCCGGCGGCCACCCCGGGCCGCCCAGCCACGGAAGGGTGGTCGGTCATGGCCGACAGCGTCTACGCGGTGACCGAGCTGGTCGGGACCAGCTCGGAGTCCTGGGAGAAGGCTGCCGCCAACGCCGTCGAGACGGCCTCACGGACGCTCAGGGACCTGCGCGTCGCCGAGGTCCTCCAGCTCGACATGCACCTCGAGAACGGCCAGGTGAGCGCCTACCGCGCCAGGGTCAAGGTGTCGTTCAAGTACGAGCGCGGCGAGTAGCCGCCGGGCCCGCATCCTCGCACCGAGGGGCTCGCGCAGTACCAAGCCCACAGTGATGCACGGCTTCCTCTTAGTGACGCTTGACAAGGCAATCAACCCGAGTGCGTAATGATCTAACGGTGTTCGGCATGATCGAACGCCAGCGCCATGCGGGGGGCCTCGCGTCGAGGACAGGGGGTGCGGGCCCGTGAGCGTGGGCTTGGTGGTCGTCTCCCATTCGGCCAAGGTCGCCGAGGGTGTGGTGGAGCTCGCCGGGCAGATGGCCCCCGACGTGCGCATCCGGGCCGCCGGCGGGACCGACGACGGCGGCATCGGCACCGACGCCACCCTGATCGCCGAGGCCATCGAGGCCGTCGACGACGGCGACGGCGTGCTGGTGCTGGTGGACCTCGGCTCGGCCGTGCTCTCGGCGCAGCTCGCCATCGACGAGCTGGTCGGCGAGGCGCGCCGCGGCCGGGTGCGCATCTCCGACGCGCCGCTGGTCGAAGGCGCGGTGGTCGGCGCCGTGCAGGCCAGCACCGGCTCCGACCTCGACGAGGTCGACCAGGCGGCCACGGAGGCGGCCACCATGGCCAAGACCAAGGACGGCCGGGGCTGACGATGGCCGTCGCCGTGGCAGTACCATGGGCGCGCCCATCGACCGGACCGGGACGGGAGGCGGCCCGCATCGTGGACGGGGCGTGTGTGCGCGGCTGGCTGACCGAGGTGGCCGGCAGCCTGGAGGCGGAGCGGGACTACCTCACGCAGCTCGACGCCGCCATCGGCGACGCCGACCACGGCATCAACATGCACCGCGGCTTCACCGCGGTCATGCGCCGGGTCGGCGACCTCGACGCCGCCACCCCCGGGATGCTGCTGAAGACGGCCGGGCGCACCTTCGTCTCCACCGTCGGCGGGGCCGCCGGGCCGCTGTACGGCACCGCGTTCCTGGCGGCGGGGGAGATCCTCGACGACGGCGACACCTTCGGGCCGCGGCGCCTGCTGGAGGCGCTGCGCGCATCCCTGGAGGGCGTGCAGCGGATCGGGGCGGCCAGCGAGGGCGACAAGACCATGGTCGACGCGCTCGCCCCGGCGCTCGCCGCCTACGACCTGGAGCTGCGGACCGGCGGCTCGCTGGAGACCGCCGTGCGCGCCGCCAGGGAGGCCGCCAGCGACGGCGCCAGAGCCACCGTCCCCATGCAGGCCCGTAAGGGACGCGCCTCCTACCTCGGCCCCCGCAGCGTCGGCCATCAGGATCCCGGCGCCACCTCGACCTCCCTGATGTTCGCCGCGCTGGAGCGGGCCGTGCTGGCCGACCGCACCCAGCGGTTCGCCGCCGGCGCCAGGTCGCGGGGGAGCCGGCCGTGATCCAGTCGGTCGGTCGGGCCGCCCGCATCCTCAAGGCGCTCGGCTCGGAGTCGGCTCGGCTGGGCGTGACCGAACTGGCCGAGCGGCTGGGGCTCGCCAAGGCCACCGTCCACGGCCTGCTGCGCACCCTGGAGGCGCACCAGTTCGTCCAGCAGGACCTGGAGACCGGCAAGTACCGGCTCGGGCCGGCGCTGCTGCAGCTCGGCAACGCCTTCCTCGACAACCACGAGCTGCGGGCCCGCTCGCTGCTGTGGGCCGAGACGCTCGCCGGCCGGGCCGGCGAGGCGGTGCACGTCGGCGTCCTGTACGGGCCCAACGTGCTGCTCGTCCACCACGTCTTCCGGCCCGACAACTCCGTGCAGATCCTCCAGGTCGGCGCGTCGATCCCGTGGCATGCCTGCGCGCTCGGCAAGGCGATCGTCGCCTACCTGGAGCCGGAGGGACGCCACGAGCTGCTGGCCGGACCGCTGCCGAGGCTGACCGGCCGGACCCTTACCACCCGCGGCGCGCTCGGCGCCGAGCTGGACCGCGTGCTGGACGGCGGCGTGGCGGTCGAGGACCAGGAGGCGATCGTCGGCGAGGCGGGCGTGGCCGCGGCCCTGTTCGACAACCGCGGGGCGGTGGTTGGCGCCATCGGCCTCGCCGGCCCGGTCGAGCGCCTGCTGCCCGACGGCCCGGCGGCCGACGCGGTGGCGGCGGTCAAGGAGGCCGCCCGCGGCCTGTCCCGCGAGCTGGGCGCCGGCCGGCTGGCCACCCCCGGCGCGGGCGCGTAGCTCGCGGCCCGCGTGCGCCGCCCCTACGATGGCGCCATGACGCGAGGTGACGCCCTGCCGCGCCTGCGGAGCCGCACCGTCCGCCTGGACCCGCCCGTCGACCCGTTCGACCTCGCCGGCGAGACCGGCTTCGTCTGGAGCGGCCCGGGCGGCGAGCTGGTCGGCGTCGTGACCGCCGCCCGCATCCTCGTCGGCCCACGGGTCGAGCGGGCCGCCGAAGCGGCCGCCGCCCTGCTCGCCGGGGCCGAGGTCGACGACCCGGCCGGCGCCGGCCTCGGGCCGGTCGCGGTCGGGGCGCTGCCGTTCTCCCCGGGCGCGCCGGGGGAGCTCCACGTCCCGGCGCTGCTGCTGCGCCGCGACCCCGCGGGCGCCACCTGGGTGACCGCCACCGCCCCCGCCCCGGCGGCGCCGCCGCCGGCCGCGGAGCTGCTGGCCCGCATCCGCGAGCTGGCCGACCGCGAGGCCCGGTCCGCGGAGCGCGACGGCGCGCGCCGCTGGCCGCCCGCCCGCCGGCTCGACCGGCCGGATGGCCACCTGGACGCCTGGCGCGGGTCGGTGGCGCTGGCCCTGGAGGCGATCGCGGGCGGCCGGCTCGACAAGGTGGTGCTGGCCCGTGAGGCGCTGGTCGAGGCGGAGTGGCCGTTCCCGCGGGCGGCGCTGCTCCGACGGTTGCGGGCACGCGCCGGCCTGGAGGCGTTCGTGTACGCCAGCGGCGGCCTGGTCGGCGCCAGCCCCGAGCTGCTGGTCAGCAGGCGCGGCCGGGTCGCCATCTCGCGGCCGATGGCCGGCACGGTCCCGCGCGGCGCGACCGCCGCCGCCGAAGCCCGCGGGCTGGCGCGTCTCACCGGCTCCGCCAAGGAGGCGGTCGAGCACCGGCTGGTCGTCGACGCGGTCGCCGAGGGCCTCGCCAAGGTCGCCGACCGCGTCGAGGTCGCCCATCCGGAGGTGGTGCGGCTGCCCACCGTCGCCCACCTGGCGACCGAGGTGACCGCCGACCTCACCGAGCCGCTGCCGTCCGCGCTGGAGCTGGCCGGCCTGCTCCACCCGACGCCGGCGGTGGGTGGCTCCCCGCGGGACGCCGCCGTGGCCGCGATCGCCGCCCTGGAGCCGTTCGACCGCGGCCGCTACGCCGGCCCGGTCGGCTGGGTGGACGCGGCCGGCGACGGCGAGTGGGCGGTTGCCCTGCGCTGCGCCGCCCTGGACGGCCGCCGCGCCCGCCTGCTCGCCGGCGCCGGCATCGTGCCAGGCTCCGACCCCGACGCCGAGTGGGCCGAGACCGAGCACAAGCTCGCCGCCATGCTGGAGGTCCTGCTCGGCCCCTGACGCGGCGCACGGGCCGCCGAGGCGGGGTGCCGGTCAGGGGTGCACGCGGACCCGGTCCCGGGTGGGGCTACCCGATCTCCTGGAGGCGCCTGGCGAGGCGGTCCAGGTGGGCCTGCCATGCCGCCAGGGCGGCGGACCGCTGGCCGGGCAGCTCGCTCGGTCCGGTCTGGGTGAGGACGATGCGGGCGCCGGCGGGAGCTTCGGCCAGCTCCCAGCGGACCCGGCCGGCGGGGCGGTCCTCGGCCCGCCAGTCGTACTCGATCAGGCTCGGCGCCTGGACCGCGGTGACCGTCCCCGACGGGACCTCGGCGGTGGTGGACGCCGGCGGCGCCGGGCCGCCGACCTCCGCGCCGGCGGCGTCGAGCGTGGCCCACACCTTGTCGACGGGCTGCTGCATGAGCTGCCGCTCGAACCGCACCCGCCAGCCGTCCGGGGTGGGCTCGGCGGATCCCCGGTTCAGGCCGAAGGCCTCGACGTAGGCCTCGTGCCGTCCGACGAAGCTGGCCGGCATCTCCACGGGCCTGCCGTCCACCACCGCCTCCAGGGCGTCGAAGCAGGCGTGCCAGCCGGCGGCGTTGGCGGCCGCGTGGGGCCGGTCGTGGAAGGTGTGGGTGAAGACCAGCAGGCAACCGTCGCCGTCGGGCCGCAGCTCGAAGCGGAGGTGGTTGTCGCCCTCACGCGGCAGGACCGCCGACGGGTCCTGGGTGAAGGCGAACACCCGCGGCGGGTCCAGCTCGGTCACGACCCCTTCCACGGTCGTGCCAGTGCCGCCGTCGAAGCCGATCCTGCCGCCGACGCGCAGCTCCAGCGCGGTTGCCTGGAACGGGTACCACTGGTTGAGGTGGGCGGGGTCGGTGAGGGCCCGCCAGACCTTCTCCGGCGGGTGGGCGAGCCGCCGCTCCATCCGCAGGACGGCACGGTCGTCCACGCTGCGTAGGGTGGCGTTCACGGCTCCTCCTTGTGCTCGGGAGCGTCGGGCATCACGTCCAGGTGCCGTTCGAGGGCGTCCAGGCTGTCGGCCCACAGCCGCCGGTACGGCTCCAGCCAGGCGTCGACCTCGACCAGCGGCTCCGGCCGTAGCTCGTACCAGCGCCGCTGCGCGTCCTGGCGGACCCGTACCAGTCCGGCGTCGCGCAGGACGCGCAGGTGCTTGGAGACCAGCGGCTGGCTGAGGCCGAACAGCTCGACCAGCTCGCCGACCGGGCGGGAACGCTCCCTGAGGAGGTCCAGGATCCGCCTGCGGGTCGGCTCGGCCACCACCTCGAAGGTCGTCGTCATGAACTCAGTATAACCGCCCGTTCATATGAACGCAACGGCATATGCAGCTAGAGGAAGGCGTCCAGGGCGGCCAGGGTCTCGGTCGGGGCCTCCTCGGGCAGGAAGTGACCGGCGCGGATGCCCTGGCCGCGGAGGTCGTCGGCCCACGGCCGCCACGCCGCCAGCGGGTCCTCGGCCTGGGAGGCGATGCCCCTGTCACCCCAGAGGACCAGCAGCGGGCAGGCGATCCTGCGGCGGCCGAGGTCGGCGGCGTCCAGCTCGTCGTCCACGGTCGCCCCCGCCCGGTAGTCCTCGCAGGAGGCGTGGATGGCGGCCGGGTCCGCGAAGCAGCCCTGATCCGCCGGGTGGCGAACCCCTCGAACATGGCAGCGAGCCTACCCGCCGACCGCGGCGGCGACCGCCTCGGTGACCGCGCGGTGGCGGGCCAGGTTGGTCGCCCGGTCGCCGGCGACCAGCAGCAGCTCGGTGCCGCCGCCGGCCAGCGCGGCGTGCAGGGCGGGCAGCAGGTCGGCGGCCTTCTCCACCTGGCGGCAGGGGAGCCGCGCCGCGGCGGCCAGGGCAGCCAGGTCGAGGCCGTGGGGGGTGCCGAACAGCGGCTCGAACAGCTCCGCCGGCAGCCGCGCCTGGGGGAGGAAGCTGAAGATCCCGCCGCCGTCGTTGTCGCAGACGACCAGGACCGCACCGCGGGGGCGGCCGGCCGCCCCGAGCAGGGTGGAGGCGTCGTGGAGCAGCGAGAGGTCGCCGCAGAGGGCCGCCACCGGCTCCTCGCCGGCCGCCGCCACCCCGAGGGCGGTGGCCACGAACCCGTCGATGCCCGACAGGCCACGGTTGGCCACGAAGCGCAGCCCGTCGCGTGGCCGGGCGAAGGCGTCGACGTCCCGCACAGGCATGCTGGAGCCGACCACCAGCGTCGCGCCGTCGGGCAGGCCGGCCACCAGGTCGCGGGCGACCTGGCCCTCGAACGGCTCCGGCCAGCCGTCGATGAGCCCGTCGATCGCGCCTCTGGCCAGCCGCTCGGCCTCCAGCCAGCCGGCCAGCCAGTCCCCGCCACGCGGGCCGGTGAGGGCGGCGGCGGTGGCGGCCAGCAGCGAGGACGGGTCGGCGACCAGGCGCAGGCTGGCCGTGCGGCCCGGGTCCAGCCAGCCGCCCGCGGGGTCGACCAGCACCTGCGGGACGGACTCGTCCAGCCAGCCGGCCAGCGCCTTGCTGGTCGGCCCGCCGCCGACGCGGACGGCCAGCTCCGGCCGGTGGGCGGCGGCGAACCGTGGCGCCCGCAGCAGCCCGTCGTAGGCCGAGACGGCGTGCGGGCCGCGGCGGGCGCCGGACAGCGGGTCGGCCAGCACCGGCCAGCCGCTGGCCGCGGCGAACAGGTCGACCGCCCGTGGGGCCAGCTCCGCCCCCCAGCCGGCCACCAGGACGCCCCTCGGGGCCGCCCGCACCGCCGCCGCCAGCGCCGCGATCTCGGCCGCGCCCGGCGGCGGGGTGGCCGCGGGGGCGGCCGTCCACGGCGCCTCGCCGGGCCGCCCGGGGGCCGGCTCGCCGCCCAGCCGCGGCCACCGGGAGGACGGCCCGCGGAGCGCCCGCCCGGACGCACCCGCCGCCGCGCCGCCGGCCCGCGGCGGGACCAGCGGCGCCGTCCCACCCGCCGCTCCGCCGGCCGGCGGCGGGACCAGCGGCTCGGCGAAGGCGAGGTTGAGGTGGACCGGCCCGGCCGGTGGCCCGGACGCCGCCGCCCAGGCGCGGCTCGCCAGCGACCGCCAGTAGCGGCCGGCGTCCGGGCCGTCGGTCGGCGGCCCCACCTCGCAGAACCAGCGCACCGCGGTGCCGTACAGCTTGAGCTGGTCGGTGGCCTGGTTGGCGCCGGTGCCGCGCAGCTCGGGCGGCCGGTCGGCGGTGAGCAGCAGCAGCGGCGCGCGGGCGTGGTCGGCCTCCAGCACCGCCGGGTGCAGGTTGGCCGCTGCCGTGCCCGAGGTGCACAGCACGGCCGCCGGGCGGCCGGCGCGCTTGGCGGCCCCGAGGGCGAAGAACGCCGCCGAGCGCTCGTCGACGTGGACGTGGACGCGGACGGCCGGATGCTCGGCCAGGGCAAGGGCCAGCGGCGCCGAACGCGACCCCGGGGCCAGGCAGGCGTCGGTCAGCCCGGCCCTGGCGAGCTCGTCGACCAGGGTGAGCGCGAACCGCCGTCCGGGGTCGGTCACGCTAGGCTCCCGGGATGACCGATCGCGGGGTCGCCGGCGGGCGCTCGCTCCACCACGTCGCCGAGGGCGCGGCGGGGGAGCCGGCGGGGTCCGGCCGGGTGGTGCTGGTCCACGGGTTCACCCAGACCCAGGCCGCCTGGGAGCCGGTCGCCGCCCGGCTGCGGGCCCGCTGGCGGCTGGTCCGCGTGGACCTGCCGGGGCATGGCGGCTCCGCCGGCGTGCGGGCCGGGTTCGCCGAGGCGGCCGGGCTGCTGGGGGAGTGCGGCGGGCGGGCCGCCTACGTCGGCTACTCGCTCGGCGGCCGCCTCTGCCTGCGCCTGGCGCTGGACCGGCCGGAGCTGGTGCGGGCGCTGGTGCTGCTCGGCGCGTCCCCGGGGATCGCCGACCCGGCCGCGCGGGCCGAGCGGCGCGCCGCCGACGAGGCCCTCGCCGCCGGCATCGAGGACGACGGCGTGGCCGCGTTCCTCGACCGGTGGCTGGCCGGGCCGCTGTTCGCCACCCTCCCGCCGGCGCGGGCCGGCCTGCCCGACCGGCTCGCCAACACCCCGGAGGGGCTGGCCTCGGCGCTGCGGCTGCTCGGCGCCGGCGCGCAGGCGCCGCTGTGGGACCGGCTCGCCGGCCTGCGCTGCCCGACCCTGCTGGTCGCCGGCGCGCTGGACGCCAGGTTCGCCGCCCTCGCCGCCGAGATGGCCACCGCGATCGGCCCCGCCGCCCACCGCGCGCTGGTCCCCGGGGCCGGCCACGCCGTCCACCTGGAGCGCCCCGCCGAGGTGGCCGCCCTGCTGAACGGGTTCCTGACCGGCCACCTCCCAGGGCCGGACGCCCCCTGAGGCGCCGGCGCCGGCCGCCGGGGCGCGGGCGGCCGCGGCGGCGAGGGCCGCGACCCCCGCGCGGCGGGCCGGGGGTTGCCCTGGGGCGCGGGCCCTCCCGGTGGCGGCGGGGCTCAAGAGACCCACAACCCGGCGGCGAGCAGGACGCTGACGGCCAGCTGCAGGCGGGCGGCGCCGGCCAGGGCGGCGACCAGGCCGGGGCCGTCGGTGCGGCCGCGGACCAGCCGGACCGGGCGCACGGCCAGCGGCAGGGCGGCCAGGGCGAGCAGGGCGGGCGGCCGCGCCAGGCCGAGCAGGGCCGCTGCCAGGAACATGCCGGCGACGACCGCGGCGAACAGGTCGCGGGCGCGGGCGCCGCCCAGCCGCACCGCCAGGGTCCGCTTGCCCGCCGCCCGGTCGCCGTCGACGTCGCGGACGTTGTTGGCGAGCAGGATCGCGACCGCGCCGAGCCCGACCGGCACCGAGGCGGCCAGCGCGGCCACCGGCACGCGTTGGAGCTGCACGTAGGCCGAGCCGCAGGTCGCGACCACGCCGAAGAAGACCAGCACGGCAAGCTCGCCGAAGCCGGCGTAGCCGTAGGGGCGGGGACCGCCCGTGTAGAGCACCGCCGCGGCGATGGCGGCGGCGCCCACCAGCAGCAGCCGCAGGTCCACGGCGACGGCCAGGGCGAGGCCGGCCACGGCGGCGACCGCGAACGCCGCCGCCGCCGCCCGCCTGACCGCGGCCGGGGTGGCCAGCCCGGCCGCGACCAGCCGGGTCGGACCGACCCTGGCGGGCGTGTCGGTGCCCCGCACCCCGTCGGAGTAGTCGTTGGCGTAGTTCACCCCGACCTGCAGGGCGAGCGCGACGACCAGGGCGGCCAGCGCCCGCCAGGCGCGCAGCGGCCCTTCGGCGGCGGCCGCGGCCGTGCCGACCAGGACGGGGCAGACCGCCGCGACCAGCGTGCGGGGTCGCGCCCCCCTGACCCAGATGCCCCGGTCGCTCACGGTCAGGGCCTGCGGGGGAACTTGCCGAAGTCGGGCTTGCGCTTCTCGCGGAAGGCGTTGCGGCCCTCCTGGGCCTCCTCGGTCATGTAGTACAGGAGGGTGGCGTCGCCGGCGAGCTGCTGGACGCCGGCGAGGCCGTCGGTGTCGGCGTTCAGGCCCGCCTTGAGCAGCCGCAGCGCGAGCGGGCTGTGCTCGAGGATCCGCCGGCACCACTCGACCGTCACCCGCTCCAGGTCGGCCAGCGGCACCACGGCGTTGACCAGGCCCATCGCCAGGGCCTCCTCGGCGTCGTACTGCCGGCACAGGAACCAGATCTCGGCAGCCTTCTTGCGCCCGACGGTGCGGGCCAGCATGCCCATGCCGTAGCCGCCGTCGAAGGAGCCGACCCTCGGCCCGGTCTGGCCGAAGCGGGCGTTGTCGGCGGCGATCGTCAGGTCGCAGACCAGGTGCAGCACGTGCCCGCCGCCGATCGCGTACCCGGCCACCATGGCGATCACCGGCTTGGGCAGCCGCCGGATCTGGACCTGGAGATCGAGGACGTTGAGCCGGCCGATGCCCTGCTCGTCGACGTAGCCGTCCTCGCCGCGGATGCGCTGGTCGCCGCCGGAGCAGAACGCCTCGCCGCCCTCGCCGGTGAGCACGATCACCCCGATCGACGGGTCGTCGCGTGCCTGCTCGAACGCGGCCGACAGCTCGAACAGCGTCCTGGGCCGAAACGCGTTGCGGACCTCCGGGCGGCAGATGGTGACCTTGGCGATCCCCTCGGCGGTCTGGTAGCGGATGTCGGTCCAGGTGCCCTGCTGCTGCCACTCCACGGGCGTTCGCGCTCCTGTTCGCTGCCGGCGGCGACGTCGGCTGTTAGCCTACCGGCCAATGTCCGAGTCCGTTGATCTGCTGGCGGTCGTCCTGCCGAGGCCGGCCGCCGCCGAGGCGATCGTGCGCGCCTGGGAGGCCGGGGAGGCGGTCCTCCCCCTTGACCCCGACGCGCCCGGCCCGGAGCTCGCCAGGCTGCTGGCCGCGGCCCGGCCCACCCACCTGCTGGACGCCGCCGGCCGCTCCCGGCTGCCCGGTGGGCGGCCGGCGCCGCCGGGCACCGCCGCGGTGGTCGCCACCTCCGGCACCGGCGGCCTTCCCAAGGCGGTCGAGCTGGACGCCGCCGCGATCGGGGCCGCCGCCCGCGCCGTCTCCTCGGCGCTGGACGCCGGCCAGGGCGACCGCTGGCTCTGCTGCCTGCCGCTGCACGGCGTGGCCGGCCTGGCGATCCTGGCCCGCGCCTGGCACGGCGGCCTCCCGGTGGAGGTGCACGAGCGCTTCGACCCGGGCCGGGTCGCGGAGGCCGCCGGCCGGGCGACGCTGGTGTCCCTGGTCCCGGCCATGCTGCCCCGGCTGCGCGCGGCCGGCGCCGACCTCGGCCGCTTCCGGCGGGTGCTGCTCGGCGGCGGCCCGATCCCGGCCGAGCCCGCCGGCGCGACGCTGGTCCGCACCTACGGCCTCACCGAGACCTTCGGGGGAGTGGTCCACGACGGCCACCCGCTGGAGGGGGTGGAGCTTCGGCTGGACGCGGGGGAGATCCTGGTGCGCGGCCCGATGCTGTTCCGCGGCTACCGCGACGACCCGGCCCGCACCGCGGCCGCGCTGCGCGGCGGGTGGCTCCGCACCGGCGACCTCGGCCGCCTCGACCCGGCTCCGCAGCGGCTGGTGGTGCTCGGCCGCCTCGACGACCTGATCGTGACCGGCGGGGTCAACGTCCACCCGGTCGAGGTCGAGGCCGTGCTCGCGGCCCATCCGGGGGTCGCCGCGGTCGGCGTGCGCGGCCGACCCGACCCGCGCTGGGGCCAGCGGATCGCCGCCTACGTGGTGCCGCGCGACCCGGCCGCGCCGCCGACCCTCGCCGAGCTGCGCGCCTTCGCCCTGGAGCGGCTGGCCGCCGCCAAGGCCCCCCGCGAGCTGGTGCTGGTGCCGGCCCTGCCGCGCGGGCCGTCGGGCAAGCTGCTGCGGCGGCTGCTGCCCGGCGCGCCGGCGCCGCTGCCGGAGCCCGCCGCCTCGCCGGCGACCTAGGCGGGCCCGCCGGCCGGCGAGGCCGGGAAGCCGACGTAGGCCCGCGAACCCGGCGCCACCCGCCGCAGGCGGCCGAACACCCGCCGCCACAGCAGCCGCTCCAGCTCGTCCAGCCGCTGGTAGATCTCGTCGTCGGTGACCACCCCCCGCTCCCGTCCCTGCCAGACGGCGGCCAGCTCGAGGTCGACGAAGGCCGTTCTGCGCTCGTCGTCGTGCGTCACGACATGCCCCCCCTGATGCGTCGTCCCATCGGATCGGGATTCTTCCACATGAGGGTTGAAAGAGGACCGCGAGGATCGCGAGAATGCCGATTTGGTGCGCGTCGATACCATGAGGATGGCGAGCTGCTCGCAGCAGCATGCCTGCGCTCCTGGAGGGAGGTGCCCGTGAGCCACGACGCCGACCATGCCGCGCGGGACACCGCCCTGGCAGCCGACCAGCCGCGGACCGACGAGGCCGAGGAGCAGCAGGCCGCCGAGCCCACCCAGCAGCGACCGCTCGGCCGGCGGGTCCGCGCCCTCGCCGCCCGCTCCAGGCACCCGTTCGCGCACGGCCCGGCCCCCGACCGGCCGCTGGAGGCGCTGATCGGCCTGCACCGCGCCGCGCACCCCAAGGCGGACACCCGCGTGCTGCAGCTCGCCTACGAGGTGGCCGACCGCGAGCACCGCGGCCAGCAGCGAACCAGCGGCGAGCCGTTCATCACCCACCCGCTGGCGGTCGCGACCATCCTCGCCGACCTCGGCATGGACACCACCACCCTGGTCGCCGCCCTGCTCCACGACACCGTCGAGGACACCGGCTACACCCTGGAGCAGACCAGGGAGGACTTCGGCGACCAGGTCGCCCACCTGGTCGACGGCTTGACCAAGCTCGACAAGGTGGAGTTCGGGCACGCCGCCGAGGCGGAGACGATCCGCAAGATGATCGTCGCCACCGCCGTCGACCTGCGGGTGCTGATCGTCAAGCTCGCCGACCGGCTGCACAACATGCGGACCCTCCGGTTCCAGCCGGCCCACAAGCAGGAGCGGACCGCCAGGGTCACCCTGGAGGTGCTCGCCCCGCTGGCCAACCGGCTCGGGCTGCAGGTCCTCAAGCGGGAGCTGGAAGACGTCGCCTTCGCCACCCTCCAGCCGGCCGAGCACGACGAGATCGTCCAGGTGGTCGAGTCGCGCGCCCCGAGCCGCAGCGAGCACCTGGACGGCCTCATCCGCCAGGTCCAGTCGGACCTCCGCTCGGCGCGGATCAAGGCGACCGTCAGCAGCCACCCCAGGCACTACTACTCGATCTACCAGACGATGCTGGAGCTGGGCAGCCGCGACATCCACGACCCGGACCGCCTGCTGGTGGTGGTCGCCGGCGGAGCGAGCGACTGCTACATCGCGCTCGGGGCCGTCCACGGGCGCTGGCACCCCGTGCCAGGCCGGTTCAAGGACTTCATCGCCGCGCCCAAGCTCAACGGCTACCAGTCGCTGCACACCACCGTGATCGGCCCCGGCGACGAGCCGGTCGAGGTGCACATCCGCACCGAGACCATGCACCGCACCGCCGAGTACGGGGTCGTCGCCCAGGCCAGGGAGGCCAGGAACCGGCGGGCCGCGAGCCACGAGGACGACCCCACCGGCAACGCCGACGACCTGGTCTGGCTGCACCGGTTGCTCGACTGGCAGCGGGCCGTCTCCGACCCGGGGGAGTTCCTGGAGTCGCTGCGCTCCGACCTCACCGACCACGAGGTGCTGGTCTTCACCCCCACCGGTGACGCGCTGACCCTGCCGATGGGTGCCACCCCGGTCGACATGGCCTACGCGCTGCGCACCGAGCTCGGCCACCGATGTATCGGCGCCCGCGTCAACGGCCAGCTCGTGCCGCTCGCCAGCGCGCTGGCCGACGGCGACGTGGTCGAGGTCCTCACCTCCGCGTCGGAGTACCCCGGGCCGTCCAAGGAGTGGCTCGGCTTCGTCAAGAGCCCCCAGGCCCACGTCAAGATCCGCCAGTGGCTCGCCGAGCGGCACCGCGACGACGCCATCGAGGCCGGCCAGCAGGCCATCGACCAGGCCCTTGCCGAGGTCGGCTGGTCGCTGGAGCGAGCCACCGAGGACGGCTCGCTGGCGATGCTCGACTATGCCGACCTGGAGGCGCTGTACCGGGCGGTGGGCCAGGAGCAGCTCTCCGCCCAGTCGGTCGCCCAGTGGCTGGTCACCGTCCTCGGCGACCAACCCGACGGCGACAGCTGACCCGGGCCAAGGCACAGGCGCTCTTGGGGGGCCGTGGGGGGAGCGAGCTCCCCCCACATGGATCGAGGACCGTGGCTAGGTGAAGATGTCCAGCGGCAGGAACGCCGACACCACGAAGTTCGGCACGTCGACCAGCTCGCTGACCTTCAGGTCCACCGCGACGCTGCAGATCGCGTAGGCCTGCTGGCGCGTCCAGCCGCCGTGCTGGCCGAGGTGGTCGATCATGTTGAGCAGGGCGTTGCGGGCGGCGAGGGTCAGGTCCTCCGGCCGGTTCTCGCCCTCCCGGGTCACCGACAGGCCGGTGGTCGCGAAGAACCGCCGCGGGGCCGCGAACTCCGGCGCCACGAAATAGTCCTCCCTGGTGAACTGCAGGTCGCGGATGCCGCGGTCGGCCGCCATGCCCTTGTGGACGGCGAAGCGGACGTGCAGGGTCGCCCGCATCTCGATGGCGGTCCCGCACGTCTCGCAGTCGCCCTGGGCGAAGTGGGCGTCGCCGGCCGAGAACAGCCCACCCTCGGCGTAGACCGGGATGAGCCGAAGCCGCCCCGGTCCAGCGCGGCCTGCTCCCGTGCGGTGGTCTGCTCCAGCAGCGCCCGGTCGGGGGACAGGCCGATCGTCCCCATGAACGGGTGACCCGGGATGCGGACGCCCGGCAGGTCGTCGGAGGTCGCCCACGCGACTTTCCCCAATCCACCCTCTGTGTCCTCTTTGTCACCAATTGTCCACTTAGCGATGTACGGGTCAGGGAACACGTCCCGGAGGAAACCGAAGCCAGGGACTTGCGCCGTGAAGCCGTAGCGGTCCGGTTCGACTTCGAGGATCTCGACTTCCAGGATGTCGCCGGGCTCGGCGCCGTTGACGTACACCGGGCCGGTCAGCGGATGGACCACATTGAGGTTCGGCGCGGCGACGTCCTCGACGGTGGCTTGCGGGCCCATCTGGCCGTCGAGGGCGTCGCGGGTCTGCAGCACGACCTCGTCGCCGGGGTCGCAACGCACCACCGGCGGGATGTCCGGATGCCAGCGGTTGTGGCCGGTCTCCGGCTCCTCGGCCAGTGCCTTCGCGTAGTCGACCCGC
>WNGA01026681.1_pt1 | contig 17954 bp, 19 predicted proteins | sample 5400061 | NCBI WGS metagenome assembly WNGA01 (sample SAMN13153366, study PRJNA577476) | soil metagenome | isolation source: 100 cm soil or saprolite under grassland replicate 2 | place: USA:California | collected 2016-06-15 | reverse complement strand
CGCGTCGCCCGGGTGCGCGTAGGCCGGCGTCGGAAGCTGCGGATCGATGTGGCGCACCGCCACCGGTACCGTCTCGGACACGTGCTCCCCTTCGTTCATCCCGTCCATGGTGCCGCGTGCGCCGCGCTGCCGTGCAGCATGGTGGCATACCCTCGTCAGCGTGGCACAGCAGCCAACGAACGGGTACGCGGAACGGCTCCTGGTGCCGTGGTGGCTGTGGCTGCTCGGGCTGGGCGGGGCGGCGGTCGCGTCCGCCGAGATCTACCTGGGCGCACCCGGCTTCGCCACGTGGGTGCCCTACCTCGTGCTGCTTCCGCTGACCGCGTTCGGGCTGTGGTGGGCCGGGCGGGTCACGGTGGCGGTGCGCGACGGCGAGCTGTGGGTCGACGACGCCCACCTGCCGGTGCGCTATGTGGCCGAGGTCGGCGTACTCGACGCGGCCGGTAAGCGGGCGGCCCTGGGGCCGCGCGGGGACCCGCTGGCGTTCGTGGTGCAGCGGCCATGGATATCGGGCGCGGTGCTCGTGGTCCTCGACGATCCGGCCGATCCGACGCCTTACTGGCTGATCAGCTCCCGCCGGCCGGAGCGGGTGGCGCGGGCGGTCCGGGCGGCCAAAGCGGCCGACACCGGCACCGATGCGGCCGGGACTAGTCCGGCCGGGTCGGCCACTGGCTGATCTCGCCGCGGCGCCGCCGCCCGGACAGGTCTTTGCGGATCTGCTGGCCCAGGCTCTGGGTGGCCCGGCGGTTGAGGTAGCTCGCCACCGCGGCACCGGTCAGCATCGGCCCGTAGGTGGTGAGGTTGCGCCCGAAGCGGCGCAGCAGCCGGTCGCGCAGTTCCTTGCGGGCGGCGGTACCCAGCACCGCCGCGACGCCCATGCCCTCGAGCATGGGATTGGCCCCGCGCCGCTGGGCCCAGGACTGGACCAGCCCGACGGCCCGCTGGCTCGCGGAGCCGGTGATCGGCTGGCCGTACAGCTCATGCAGCTCGCCGATGAGCTTGATCTCGACGGCGACCACCGCCACGGTCTCGGCGGCGAGCAGTACCGGGGCGGACAACAGGGTCGGCGTGGCGACCCACTCGATCGCGGCCACCCCGCCGCTGGCCGCGCCGACGGCCGCGGTGGCCCGCGCGGCGTTGCGGATCAGTCGTTCGGCGAGCGCGTCGTCGCTCATGCCGGGGAAATGCGCGCGCAGCGTATCGGCGCTGCGGATGGGCAGCCGGGGGGCGATGTCACCGACTAGGTCGGCGATCCAGCGCATGGCGGCGCGCGGGCGGAACAGGTCGCCGATCCCGCGGGCCCGGATCTGCGCGGCCAGCCGGCCGAGCAGCCGGCGCCGCTCGGACTGGTCCAGCTCGTCCGCGGTCAACGCCGCGATGGTGCCGGACAGCTCCTCGGCCGCCGGCTGCTCCGGCCCGGCCTCGGACACCGGCGCCTCGTCGACCCCGGCCGCCGCCGGAGGGGTCGCCCGCTCGGGCTCTTCGGGGCTGCTCATCGCGTCATCGCGGCTCAGGCGCACTCGCGGCAGATCAGCTCGCCGTTGCGCTCGATCGCGAGCTGGCTGCGGTGATGCACCAGGAAACAGCGTGAGCAGCGGAACTCGTCGGCCTGCATGGGCAGGACCCGCACCGTCAGCTCCTCGTCCGCAAGGTCGGCTCCGGGCAACTCGAAGCTCTCCGCGACCTCCGCCTCGTCCACGTCGACCACGCTGGACTGGGCGTCTACCCGCCGTGCCTTGAGCTCCTCCAAGCTGTCCTCGCCGAGGTCGACCTCGTCGCGACGCGGGGCGTCGTAGTCGGTGGCCATCGGATGTCACACTCCTGTTTGTCGAATCGCGCCCGGTGTAACGCCAGACATCGGTGTTTCTTCCCGTCGGTCGGTGCCAATCCCCCGCGGCCGGAAACTGCCCCGTCGGGCGCGGTACCTTACCGCTCCGCCGGGACAGTTGTACGCCCGGCTGCCCGAACTTGTTCCCAATGTGACTGAGCCGACACGAGCCGGGCGCCACAAAGGTAGAGGTCACCACCTGAGGATCGCCGTCGGCACACCGTTCGGTGGGTGGGCGTCCGGCGCGGGTCCGAGGCAGGCGCTAACCTCGGCGGCGATACCGCTAGTCTCGGTGTTGACCACCACCGACGGGGAGCCGGAGAGATGAGCCTTGCCCGAGCGCGCGCGCTCGTCATCGTCGGCGTGCTCGTGGTCGCCGCGCTGGTGCTGGTCGTGGCTGCCGTAGTCAAGGACAAGCAGTCGTCGGCGAGCTACGCCAGCGGCGGCTGCGGACCGGGCAAGATCAAGATCAGCACCCGGCTCCCGGTACCTTCAAAGATCAAAGTCAACGTCTACGACGGTACCGGCCCCGCCAACAAGAGGCCCGGCCAGGCCGGCCAGGTCGCCGAGAACCTGCGCAACCGCGGCTTCCTCGTCGGCAAGGTCGAGGAGCGCCCGCAGAACTTCGACAAGGTCGCCAAGCTGAGCTACGGCCCTAAAGCGGTCGCGGCGGCCTCCGTGGTCCGGGGCTATTTCATGAACCTGGCCGAGGCCGGCGGCTTCGACCTCAAGCGCACCGACGACGTGGTCGACGTGATCCTCGGCAGCGCGTTCAAGGAGCTGGGCCGCAAGACCGAGGTCAACCAGAAGATCGCCCAGCTCGGCCGCCCCTCACCCCCGCCGGGCACCTGCGACGGCGGCGACTGACCGCGTCACGGGCCGCCGGCCGCGTCGAGCGCGACCAGCGTGGCATGCAGGGCGGCGTGGATCCCCGGCGGCGCGGCGAGTACCAGGTCGGGCCCGGGTGCCGCCCCGCCCAGCCCGGTGACCAGCAGCCCCGCCTCGGCGGCCGCCTGGCCCAGCTCGGTCGCTGCCGAGCCGCGCAGCCGCCGGCCGGCGCGGTAGGCGCCACCGCCCCGGGTGGCGGTCCACTCCTCACCGTTGGCCGCGTTGCGGACGACCCCGGCGACCACCTCGCCGTCGACCTCGGCGGCCAGCGAGACGGCGTACTGCGGCAGGCCGTACAGGTAGTTCACGGTGCCGTCGATCGGGTCGACGATCCACCGGACCTGGCCCGTACCGGTGGACTCACCGGCCTCCTCGCCCAGCACGGTGTCCCCCGGCCGGCGGGCGCGCAGCGCGTCCCGGACGAACCGCTCCGTCGCCTTGTCCGCCTCGGTCACCACATCGGTGACGGTGCTCTTCGTGGCAACCCCGGACACGCCGTGTTCGCGCAGGTCGTGGACGAGCTGCGCGGCGGCGCGGACCACCTCGACCGCCACCGCCAGCAGGCCCCGCTCCACCCCCGTCATGGGCACCTCCGTCCGCTCGCGCCGCCCGTACCATCCTCGCAGGACGTACGGGCTCGGCCACGGGGGGCACGGGGCACGGGATGAGGGACGCCAACGGCGCTACAATTCACGCTGCCCGCGCGCCACGGCACGAGGGCCCGAACACCCAAGGTTCCCGGCCACCGCTGGGGAATCAACAACGGATGTCCCGCCGCCGGGCTGGTGGTCCGGACATCCACCGGTCGGCGGTAGAACGGTTTCCGCGCTACCGTTGCCGGACGGCCGTGCTCGCTTTCGCCCCGGAAGGTCGTTCGTGACTGAAGCCCGCCAAGCCGGCACCCCGGACGTACGCGCCCTGACCGACGCCCTGCTCGCGCGCGCCGCCGGTTCCGGCGGCCAGCTCAGGTCGACCGAGTTCGCCCGGGCCGTGGAGGACGCCGAGGTCACGCCGAGCCAGGCCAAGAAGTTGTTGCGCACGCTCGCCGAGGCGGGCGTAAGCGTGGTCGTCGACGACTCCGCGAACCCTCGCCGCCGGGTGGCCGCCGCCCGCTCCGCGACCCCGGCGTCGCGGGCCACGACCGCGAAGGCGACCCGCAAGCCGGCCGAACCGGCTGAGCCCACGCACCCGGAGCCGGTGATCAAGGTGGTCAAGACCGAAGCCCCCGCCAAGCCCGACGCCCCCGCCAAGCCCGAAGCCCCCGCCAAGCCCGAAGCCGCCAAGAAGTCCGGCGACACCGCGGCCAAGCGCACCGCGCCCAAGCCGGCGGCCAGCCCGGAGGACGGCGCCGAACCGGCCGGCGCCCCGGTGAAGGCCACCAAGGCCACCCGCGCCGCCAAGACGGCCCCTGCGGGCGCCCGCAAGGCGGCCAGTCCGGCCGCCGAGCCCGCCCCGGCGGTCGCCGGACCGGTCGCCCCGGCGACCGCCAAGACCGACGACGAGCCCGACGAGGCCGACCTCGATCCCGAGGCGCTGGTCGCCGAGCTGGAAGACGTGGTGGTCGTGGAGCCGGCCGAGGTGGTCGCCGAGGCCGAGGCCGACGCGGCGGCCGACGCCGACGACTTCGAGTGGGACGACGAGGAGTCCGAGGCCCTCAAGCAGGCCCGGCGCGACGCCGAGCTGACCGCCTCGGCCGACTCGGTGCGGGCCTACCTGAAGCAGATCGGCAAGGTACCGCTGCTCAACGCCGAGCAGGAGGTCGAGCTCGCCAAGCGGATCGAGGCCGGGCTCTATGCCGGGGAGCGGCTGCGCGCCGCCGAGGAGGGCGAGGAGAAGCTGCCCACCCCGATGACCCGCGACCTCATGTGGAGCCTCATCCGCGCCGTGGAGAAGTTCGACTACACCAAGGGCTACAAGTTCTCCACCTACGCCACCTGGTGGATCCGCCAGGCCATCACCCGCGCCATGGCCGACCAGGCCCGCACCATCCGCATCCCGGTCCACATGGTCGAAGTGATCAACAAGCTCGGTCGGATCCAGCGGGAGCTGCTGCAGGACCTGGGCCGCGAACCCACGCCCGAAGAGCTGGCCAAGGAGATGGACATCACGCCGGAGAAGGTGCTGGAGATCCAGCAGTACGCCCGGGAGCCCATCTCGCTCGACCAGACCATCGGTGACGAGGGCGACAGCCAGCTCGGCGACTTCATCGAGGACTCCGAGGCGGTCGTCGCGGTCGACGCGGTCTCCTTCTCGCTGCTGCAGGACCAGCTCCAGCAGGTACTCCAGACGCTGTCCGAGCGCGAGGCCGGCGTGGTCCGGCTACGCTTCGGGCTCACCGACGGGCAGCCGCGCACGCTGGACGAGATCGGTCAGGTCTACGGGGTCACCCGGGAACGGATCCGGCAGATCGAGTCCAAGACCATGTCGAAGCTGCGCCATCCCTCGCGCTCCCAGGTCCTGCGCGACTACCTCGACTGATTCACGATTCGACGGACGGACTGTGCGGCGGGTCGCGATGCCCACCGCACTATCGTCCGATTGCCGTCAGAAATCTTGGACCCGGAAAGGTCGCCAGCACGACAGGATGGGTATCAGTCAGATGCCTAGCGGTGTGATCCACGTCCCCTGGAGCACCCGGGAACGTTGTCCCACCCGCAGGCGTTGGACGCGACGTGGTAGAGAGATTGGGTAAGCGTTCGTCGGTGACCATCAGGAGGAGGAGGCGATGACCCCAACCCTCACGCCGCCGTCGGAGACGGTGGCCTTTCCGGGCGCCGATGAGCGCTGCGACCGGTGCAGCGCGGCGGCGAAGCTCCGCGTCATGATCGCTGGCGGGGGCGAACTCGTGTTCTGCGGGCACCACGCCAACAAGTACGCCGAGAAACTGGTCAAGATCGCGGTGCAGGTGGCGGTGTCGCCGGAGTTCTCCTGGCGCGGTACCGAGATGATGACCAACTAGTCGATAGATCATCCGCGGTGGGCGTCCCGGACCGGGACGCCCACCGCGCGTTAGAGCGTCTGGATGGTCGCGATCCGCTCTTCGAGCTGCTCGATCGTGGCCTGGGCGCTCGGTGGCCCGCCGCAGCGCCGGCGCAGCTCCGCATGGATCTTGCCGTGGGGCAGGCCGGTGCGGTGGTGGTGGGCGGCGACCAGCGCGTTGAGCTGCCGGCGCAGCAGGATGCGCCGCTCGCCCGCGGTGCGCGGGGCAGCGGGTTGCTCCGGTGCCGAATGGCTCCGGCCGGCCGGCTTGGCCGCGGCCCGCTGCTCCGCCTGGCGCTTGGCCAGCAGCACCGCCACCTGGTCCGCGGTCAGCAGGCCGGGCAGGCCGAGGTACTCCTCCTCCTCGGGGGTACCGGTGCCGACCGGCGTGCCGAACGAGGCCCCGTCGAATATCACCTGATCGAGCTCGGCGGTCGCGGAGAGCACCTCGATCCGCTTCTCCAGCTCCCCCGACGCCTGCTCGGCGCGCTGGGCCCGCTCCAGCAGCTCGTCGTCGAGCCCGTCGCCCTGCCGCTCGAGCCCGAGTACATGGTCCCGCTCGACCTCCATGTCGCTGGCCAGCTCCAGTAGGTGCGCAACGCTCGGGACGAACACGCTGGCGGTCTCCCCCGGGCGCCGGGCCCGCACGAACCGGCCGATCGCCTGGGCGAAGAACAGCGGCGTGGACGCGCTCGTGGCGTACACGCCGACGGCCAGGCGGGGGATGTCCACCCCCTCGGACACCATCCGTACCGCGACCAGCCAGCGCTGCTGCGAGCCCGCGAACGCGGCGATCCGCCCCGACGCGCCCGCGTCGTCGGAGAGCACCACGACCGCCTTCTCCCCGGTGATCTGCGCGATCAGCTTTCCGTAGGCCCGCGCCGCCGGCTGGTCAGAGGCGATCACTAGCCCACCGGCGTCGGTCATCCCATGCTCGCGCAGCACGGTCAGCCGGGCGTCGGCCGCCCGCAGCACCTGGGGCATCCAGTCGCCGGACGGGTCCAGGGCGGTGCGCCACGCCTGGGCGATCAGGTCCTGCGTCATCGGCTCGCCCAGCCGGGCGGCCAGCTCGTCCCCGGCGCTGGTGCGCCACCGGGTCTCCCCGGAATAGGCGAGGAAGATCACCGGCCGGACGACCCCGTCGCGCAGCGCGTCGGCGTACCCGTAGCTGGAGTCCGCCGTGGAGCGCAGCAGGCCGTCCCCGCCCCGCTCGTACCGCACGAACGGGATCGGGTTCTCGTCGGAGCGGAACGGCGTGCCGGTGAGCATCAGCCGCCGTACCGCCGGCTCGAACGCGACCTTGACCCCGTCGCCCCAGGACCGGGAGTCCCCCGCGTGGTGGATCTCGTCGAGGATGACCAGCGTGCGCCGGGTGAGGGTACGGCGCCGGTGCACCTGCGGCGCCATGCCCACCTGCGCGTAGGTCAGCACCGCGCCGTGGAAGTCGACCGAGGAGTGCACATCGGCGTTGCGGAACGCCGCGTCGAGCTGTACCCCGACCGCGCCGGCCGCCGCCGCCCACTGGTTCTTCAGGTGCTCGGTCGGGGTCACCACGGTCACCGCCTCGACCGTGCCGTGCGCGAGCAGCTCCGCCGCGATCCGCAGGGCGAAGGTAGTCTTGCCCGCCCCGGGCGTGGCGACCGCGAGGAAGTCCTCGTCCCGCCGGCGCAGGTACTCCACCAGGGCCTTGCGCTGCCACGCCCGCAGCGGCGGGAACGCGTCCAGAACCGGCCGCGGCGGCGCCATCGCTGCTCCCCTCCCGAACGCGGAAACGCCCCCGGGCCGGAAGGCTCGAAGGCGGTCCTCAGCTTAACCGAGCGCGGGGCGGGCGCCGGGCGCCGCCCCGCACCGCGGAGGGAGGGGAGGGGTCTCGGTCCGCTGAGCCGGAGTCGGGTTGTGACGCAGGCGCAGCGGAGGGAGGGGAGGGGTCTCGGTCCGCTGAGCCGGAGTCGGGTTGTGACGCAGGCGCAGCGGAGGGGGGAGAACTCGGCTACTCGCCGAACGACTCGTAGATCTCCTTGCAGGCCGGGCAGACCGGCGACCCGGGCTTTGGCACCTTGGTCACCGGGAACTTCTCCCCGCACAGCGCCTCGACGAAGGTACCCAGGACCGCGCTCTCGGTCATCTTGTCCTTGTCGACGTAGTGGAACAGCTCCGGCCCGGTGTCGGCTTCCTTCTCCCGGACGCTCGGGCTCTCGACTACCTGACTACTCATGACAGTCCAGTCTGCCAGCATGAACCGGGCCGGCCCAGTTCGGATGGGTACGGTGATCGGGTGAGCATCGTGTACGGCGCGCACGTGGCCGCCGCCCGGGAGGCGGGCGCCCCGACCGTGGCCCTGGAGACCACGATCGTCTCGCACGGGCTGCCCCGCCCGGACAACCTCCAGGTCGCCCGGCAGGTCGAGGCGACGGTACGCGAGCACGGGGCGGTACCGGCGACGATCGGCATGCTCGACGGACAGCTCGTGGTCGGCGTGGACGACGCGCAGCTCACCCGGCTCGCCACGTCGGACAAGGTGGCCAAGCTGTCCGCCCGGGACCTCGCGCTCGCGGCGGCCACCGGCGCGGACGGCGCCACGACGGTCGCCGGTACCAGCGCGGTGGCGCACGCGGCGGGGATCCGGGTGTTCGCGACCGGCGGGCTCGGCGGGGTGCACCGGGACGCGCCGTACGACGAGTCCGCCGACCTGGTGACCCTCGCCCGTACCCCGATCGCCGTGGTCTGCGCCGGGGTCAAGTCGATCCTTGACGTGGGCGCGACGCTGGAACGGCTGGAGACGCTCGGGGTGGCCGTCGTGGGATACCGGACCCGCCGCTTTCCCGGGTTCTTCGTCCGCGACAGCGGCTTCCCGCTGGACTGGTCGGTGGACTCGGTCGAGGAGCTGGCCGCGGTGATGCGCGCGCAGCGGGCGCAGGGCGTACACCCGGGGGCGGTGGTGGTGGCCAACCCGCTGGCCGCGGACGAGCAGCTGGACCCGGCACTGCATGACCGGGTCCTGGCCGAAGGCCTCGCGGCGCTGCGCCGGGACGGGGTGACCGGCAAGGCCGTCACGCCGGCGCTGCTGGCCTACTTCCACTCGGCGACCGAGGGCCGCAGTCTGGCGGCCAACGTCCGGATCATCCTGCGCAACGCGGCCCTGGCCGCCCGGCTCGCGGTGGCGCTGGAGCGGCGATGACCGGACGCATCGTCGTGGTCGGGGACGTGGTGACCGACGTGGTGGCGGCCTACGCCGATCCGCTGGCGGTGGGCGGCGACACCAGCGCGCGCATCGAGCTGACCGGCGGCGGCTCGGCGGCCAACATCGCGGCCTGGCTGGCCTCGACTGGGGTACCGGTGACGCTCGTCGCGATGGTCGGCGCGGACGCGACCGGGGAGGACCGGATCGCCGAGCTGGCCCTCGGGGGCGTGGACTGCGCCATCCGGCGCGCGCCCGAGGCGGGTACCGGCACTGTGATCGTGCTGTCCCGGGCCGGTGAGCGCAACATGCTCTCGGACCGGGGCGCCAACCTGCTGCTGTCCCCCGCCGACGTCGACGCCGCGCTCGCCGGGGCGCCGGATGCGGTGCACTTGCACCTGTCCGGGTACGTGCTGCTGGACGAGGCGTCGCGGGCGGCCGGGCGGTACGCGCTGCGGGTCGCGCACGAGCGTGGGCTGACCATGAGCGTCGACGCGGCCTCGGCGCGGGCCCTGCGGCGGATCGGCGGGGCGGCGTTCCTGGCCTGGGTACGGGGGGTGCACGTGCTGCTGGCCAACGCCGCGGAGGCGGCCGCGCTGCCCGCCGCGCTCACCGGGCACGTGCGCCACGCGGTGATCACCCGGGGCGCGCAGGGCGCGGTCTGGACCGACCCCCACATCGAGGTACCCACCGAGCCGGCCGTGGTCGTGGACGTGACCGGGGCCGGTGACGCGTTCACGGCCGGCTTCCTCGCCGCGTGGTGCGCCGGTGCGGATCCGGCGGAGGCGCTGCGCGCCGGCAACCGGCTGGGCGCGCGGGCGGTGTCCGGCACCGGCGCCCGTCCCGTACCGGCCAGCGTGTCACGGCCGGCCAGCGTGTCACGGCCGGCCAGCGTGTCATGGCCGGCCAGCGTGTCACGGCCGGCCGCCGGCTCAGTCGTCGGCGTCGATGACCCGGGGCGGCTCGGCGGATGACAGCGCCCGGGTCGGTTCCGACTGCGCGCGGCGGCGCAGCCGCCACCGCTCCTTGGGCAGCCGCTCGTTGGCCAGGATCACGGCGAGCCAGGGCACCACGAGCATGCCCACGCCGCACAGCGGCAGCCACAGCCACAGCAACGGGGCCCGCGCGCTGACCAGCACCGCCGCGACCACCAGGCACACCGCGCGGACGGACATCATCAACACGTACCGGATCTCCCGGTACCGCAGCTCCTCCTGGGGACTGCGGCGCGCGTCGGTGATCAGGACAGGGCGGCGATCGCGCTTCACGTCCGGCACCTTCCTCAGGGGTCACCGTCCATCCTCCCACCGGGCGGCCCGCGGCCGCGCCCAGCGGGTGGCACGATGACGCGGTGATGGTGATCGCCGGGTCGGACCGGACCGCATGCTGATCCTCGTCGTCCTGGCCCTCGCCGGTCTCGCCCTGCTCACGTTCGCCGCCGACCAGCTCGTGCTCGGCGCCGGCCGGCTCGCCACCCGGCTGGGCATCGCCCCGGTCGTGGTGGGGGTCGTGGTGATCGGGCTGGGGACGAGTACCCCGGAGTTCGTGGTGTCGGGGCTGGCCGCCGCGCGCGGCGATGCCGCCCTGGCCCTGGGCAACCTGACCGGGTCCAACATCATCAACGTGACGCTGATCCTCGGCGTCGTCGGGCTGGTGGCGCCGATCGCGGTGCGGTCGTCGGTACCGCGCCGGGAGGCGCCGCTGTCGGTCGTCGCGGTCGCGCTGTTCGCCGGGTTCGCGCTGGTCGGGCTGGGCCGGATCGCGGGCGCGGTGCTCGCCGTGGCCACCGTGGCCGCCCTGGTGTTCCTGGTACGCCTGGCCCGCGTCGGCACGCGGGATCCGATGCCGACCCAGGTCGACGAGTTCCTCGACGGCGCGCCGGAGGCGCGGGTGGCCCCGGAGACCGTCCGGGTGGTCGTCGGGCTCGCCGGTACCATCCTCGGCGCGCAGCTCCTGGTCAGCAGCGCGGCGACGGCGGCGCACCGGGTCGGGGTCCCACCCGCGGTGATCGGGTTCACCCTGGTCGCTTTCGGTACCTCGCTGCCCGAGCTGGTCACCGCGGTGCAGGCGCAGCGCCGCCGCAGCACCGACCTGGTGACCCTGCTGACGTGGCTGGTGCTCTACCGCCGGTACCGGGTGACCCGCGTCGAGGCGGTCCTGCTGCTGCTCGCGTACGTCCTGACGCTGCCGTTGATCGGCACGTGACGCTCAGCCGCCGGCCTTCGTGGCGGCCTTCATCTGCTGCTTGTAGCCGCGCACCTTGACCAGTGAGTCCGCGTCGGTGATGTCGGCGACCGACCGGTAGGAGCCGTCCTCGCCGAAGATGCCGGCGGCCTCCCGCCACCCCTCGGGGCGTACCCTGAACTGCTTCGCCAGCAGGGCCACGAAGATCTGCGCCTTCTGCTTGCCGAACCCGGGCAGCTCGCCGACCCGCCTGGCCAGCTCGGCACCAGTCTTCGCCTCGGTCCACACCCGGGAGGCGTCACCGTCGTAGCGCTCCGCGATCAGGCGGCACAGCTCCTGGACCCGGACGGCCATCGCCTTGGGGAACCGGTGCAGGGCCGGGCGCTGGGCGAAGATCGCGATCAACGCGTCGGTGTCGTAGTCGGCCAGCTCCCGCGCGTCCAGGTCGTGGCCGAGCCGCTGCCGCAGGTCGTACGGACCCATGAACGCCTTCTCCAGCGGGACCTGCTGGTCGAGGAGCATGCCGATGAGCAGTGCCAGCGGTTCCTTCGCGAGTAGCTTGTCGGCGGCGGGTTCGGTGGCCAGATACAGCTTGGGCATGGCCCCAGCCTGCCAGAGCCTCCTCCGCCCGGGAAGCCGGACCGGCCGGGCAGGATGGAGCGCGTGACTGAGCCTCTGCTGGACCCGGCCGGGATCGGGATGCTGCGGCCGGCACTGCGCGCCGCGGGATACACGAGCGGCGGGGTCACCGACCCGGTGTCCTACGTGCGGCTGTGGCTCTCCGACGCGTCCGAGCGGGCCGACGCCGGCCGGGCCGCCGAATGGCTGGACTGGTTCGACGCGCACAAGGTGGAGGCGGTGGGGTTCGGACTGGTCACGCTGCGCCGCTCGGGGCACGAGGATCCAGTGGTCCGGGTGGAGGAGCTGCGCCAGGCGGTGGATCCGCCGCTCGGTACGCAGGTGGCGGCGTGGTTCGACCGGCAGGACCGGCTACGCGGGCGGCGCCTGCTCGACCACCGGTACCGGATGGCGCACGGCCTGCGGCTGCACCAGGAGGCCACGATCGGGGACGAGGGCTGGGCGGTGGACCGCCAGCTGCTCGCCCTGCCGCACGGCCTGCGCTGGACCGAGGAGGTGGACCCGCTGGTGCTCGCGCTGGTCAGCGGCTGCGACGGCCGGGTTGCCCTGAAAGACCAGTTGACGGTACTGGCCGCCGCGCACGACGTGGCCGAGGACGCCCTGGCCGAGGTCGCCGAGCCGATCGTCGCCCACCTGGTCGAGCGCGGCTTCCTTGAGGTCGTCGCATGAGGGCATTGGTCCAGACGGTCAGCCGGGCCAGCGTGACCGTCGACGGTACGGTCGTCGGTGCCATCGGCGACGGCCTGCTCATCCTCGTCGGGGTGACCCACTCGGACACCGCGGCAACCGCCCGGCAGCTCGCCCGCAAGGCGTACGAGCTGCGCATCCTCGACGACGAACGGTCCGCGGCCGAGGTGGGTGCACCGGTCCTGGTGGTCAGCCAGTTCACGTTGTACGGCGACGCGCGCAAGGGGCGGCGCCCGACGTGGGCGGCCGCCGCCCCCGCGGAGGTCGCCGAGCCGCTCGTCGACGCGTTCGCCGAGGCGCTGCGCGAACGGGGGGCTACCGTGGCGACCGGGCAGTTCCGGGCCCGCATGCTGGTGGAGAGCATCAATGTCGGACCCCGGACAGTACTGCTGGAGCTGTGATCCACGCTGCGGATAATCCCGGACATAAACGGAGAAGCCAGCTCCCTAGTTCGTGCCACGCATCGAACGCCTCACCCCGACTTCACGTGTCTAGGTAGACGCTCTATTTCCGTACAGCGTCAACTTCGAGCACGGGGAGGCGAGTGACCGTGGCCCAGCCCCTCACCGCGACCAGTAGCGACGACGAGCAGATCGAGACGGTGGACCTCAGCGACGAGCCGACCGATCTCGACGGCGACGACCGCGGCGCGTCCGCCGATCTGGTTCGCGCGTACCTCAACGGGATCGGCCGGACCAAGCTGCTCACCGCCGCGCAGGAAGTCGAGCTGGCCAAGCGCATCGAGGTCGGGCTCTACGCCGAGGAAGTGCTGCCCGAGGTCCGCGAGGCCGAGCTCGCGGGCGACCTGATGACCGTGGCCCGCGAGGGGCGCGCCGCCAAGGACCACCTCCTGGAGGCCAACCTTCGCCTGGTGGTCGCCTCATCCGCGCCGTGGAGAAGTTCGACTACACCAAGGGCTACAAGTTCTCCACCTACGCCACCTGGTGGATCCGCCAGGCCATCACCCGCGCCATGGCCGACCAGGCCCGCACCATCCGCATCCCGGTCCACATGGTGGAGCAGGTCAACCGGATGGTGCGCACCCGCCGCGACCTGTCCACCCGGCTGGGTCGCGAGCCCAGCGTCGGCGAGATCGCGCGCGAGCTCGGGGTACCGGAGTTCCAGGTCATCGAACTGATCTCCTACGACCGCGAGCCGGTGAGCCTGGACCAGGCCGTCGGGGAAGACGGGGAGAGCGCGCTGGGCGACTTCGTGGCCCGGGTCGACCCCCGCGAGGAGCCGGCCGACAGCGTGTCCAGCGGGATGCTGCGCCAGGAGGTGGAGATCGTCCTGGCCACCCTGTCCCAGCGGGAACGCGCGGTGATCCGGCTGCGCTTCGGCCTCGACGACGGCCGCCAGCGCACCCTCGACGAGGTGGGCCGCGAGTTCGGGCTCTCCCGCGAGCGGATCCGCCAGATCGAGAAGATCACCCTGCTGAAGCTGCGCCACCCGTCGCGCGCCCAGCGCCTGGAGGCCTACGCCTGCTGAAGCCGTCACCGCAGAGCGCGACCCCGCCGTCAGGACAGACGGCGGGGTCCGCTGTCCAGGCGGGCCGCCGGCTGTCCATAGTGGACATTCGCGTGCAGCACAGACAGCCCGTCGGGCCGGGCCAGTACCGGCTTGAGCTCCAAGCGCCGCACCTGCGGATGCCCGTCGATCAGCAGCCCCACCCGCAGCACCAGGTCGCACAGGGCGTCGACGTCCACCGGGGGCGCGCCGCGGTACCCGAAGAGCAGCGGGGACAGCTTCGGTTCGCGGAGCAGCGCATGTGCGTCGCGGTCGGTGAGCGGCGCCGCCCGCCACGCCCGGTCGCCGAGCAGATCCCCGGCCACCCCACCGGGACCGAAGCCGACCATCGGCCCGAACGACGGGTGCTCCACCGCCTCGACGCGGCACGACACCCCGGGCGCCACCATCGGTTGCACGATGACCTCGGCGCCCCGGGCGAGCAGGTCGGTGGCGGCGCGGTGCACCGCGGCGGCGTCGTCGAGGTCCAGCCGGACCTCGCCGAGATCCGGCCGTCCGCCGGCCAGCTTGACCGCAATGGGGTACCCGAGCTGTCCGGCCGCGACGACCGCCGCGTCCGGATCGCCGACCGGGACCGACGGCACGACCTGGATGCCGTACCGCGTCAGGAGATCGGGAGAGTCCACTGTGGATAGTTGGGGCACGTGGCCGAGCGGCTCCCGGCGCCACGCCGCGTAGGCCACCACCCGGCCCAGTGCACGGATCCCCTCCTCCACCGTCGGGTAGGCCGGCACGCCCGGCGGCGCCTCGTCGACCAGGACCGTCGCCACCATCGGCTTGCCCAGCGGTGCCCGCAGCGTCTCGGCGAAGGCGGCCGCCGGTGAGGACAGCGGCGCGCACCCCACGATGAGCGCGTCCACCTCCGGGTCCTCCGCCGTTGCGTGCAACGCCTCGGCGAACTCGGCGGGCTCGGCCTCCGGACCGACGTCCGCCCGTACCGTCACGGTCAGCCCCGCCGGCCGGCAGTCCCGCGCGGCGAGCACGGCCAGGGCGGAGGAGTTGGTGACGATGCCGACCCGGGTACCGCCGGGCAGCGGCTGGTGCGCCAGCAACACCGCGACGTCGAACATCTCGGTCACCGTGTCGACCCGGATCACCCCACCGAACGGTGGTTGGGGCGCCGACGGCGCCACCGCGACGATCGGCTTGTCCCGGCCCAGCCGCCGGGCCAGCCGGGCGAACTTGCGCGGGTTGCCGAACGTCTCCAGGTACAGCAGGACGACGTCGGTGGCCGGGTCGTCCTGCCAGTACTGCAACAGGTCGTTGCCGGAAACGTCGGCCCGGTTGCCGGCCGAGACGAACGTGGACAGGCCCAGCCCCCGCCGGCGCGCCGTGTCGAGCAACGCCACCCCGAGCGCGCCGGACTGGCTGAAGAACCCGACCCGCCCGCGCGACGGCAGCACCGGCGCGAGCGTGGCGTTGAGGCGCACCGCCGGGTCGGTGTTGGCGATGCCGAGACAGTTCGGGCCGACCAGGCGGATGCCGGCTGCCCGGACGGCTTGAAGCAGCTCCCGCTGCGCCGCCTCCCCGGCCGGTCCGGTCTCGGCGAAGCCCGAGGACACGACGACCACCCCGGCCACCCCGGCGCCGGCCGCATCGGTCACCGCGTCGAGGACCGACGGCGCCGGTACCGCGATGACCGCCAGGTCGGCTTGTTCGGTCAACCGCGCACCGGGACGCACGACGTGCACCGGGCCGGTGAAGGTCGCCAGGTTGCGCAGCAGGGCCGCGCCGATGCCCCGCCCGTCCCGGCGCGCACCGTACACGGCGACCGCCCGCGGGGCGAGCAGGCGCCCGATCGAGCGCGCCTCGGTGGACTGCTCGCGCCGGTACTGCACGGCCAGCGAGTCCTCGGTCGGCGCGATCGGGAACACCAGGTGGATCACACCCTCGGCGTACTCCCGCTCGATCCGGTACCCGGCCTCGGCGAAGACCCGCAGCATGCTCCCGTTCTCGGCGAGCACCTCGGCCACGAACCGGCGGATGCCGGCCGCCCGCGCCGCCTCGGCCAGATGCTCCAGCAGGACCGAACCGATGCCGCGACGCTGGTGGGCGTCCTCCACGACGAATGCCACCTCGGCGTCGTCGGCCTGTGGGCCCAGCCGCTCGTAGCGGCCGACCGCGATCAGCTCGCCCCCGGAAATCACCACCAGCGCCTCCCGGTCGTGGTGGTCGACGTGGACGAAGCGGTACAGGTCGCGTTCGGGAATCCGGGGGTACGGCGAGAAGTAGCGCAGGTACCGGGTCCGCGTCGACAGCCGGGAGTGCAAGCCGACGATGTCGTCCGCGTCCTCCGGCCGGATCGGCCGCACGTGAACGGTCGACCCGTCCGCGAGCAGGACGTCGGCTGGCCCGGTCATGCGCCGCCGCCCGCGGCCGGCCGGGAGCGAGGGAGCGCAGCGACCGAGTCGGACGGCCGGGCACAGGGCGGCCGAGGCGACAACGGCGCGGGCGCAGCCCGCTCCTCCCGCGAGGATCGGGCGTGACCCGCGTGAGCGCAGCGAGCGCCAGCTAGCTCAGTCACGGGGGTCGTACGGGTCGAGCCCGTGCAGCGGGAAGACCGCCTTGCGGGTGGCCAGGATGGCGCGGTCCACCGCGTCGGCCTTGTCGTTGGGCTGCCACGGAGTCCACTGCGGCGGGGCACCGTCGGTCAGCGAGCCGGGGACGTCGCGGCTCGGGCGCCGCCGGTGGGCCAGGTTCTGCCAGCTGTCCGGGGTCGGGGTCAGCGGGTCCAGCGGCTCCCCGGTGACGATGGCGAGCAGGTGTGTCCACGCCCGCGGTACCGCCTCGACCAGGGCGTACCCCCCACCGCCGGTGACCACCCAGCGGCCGTCGCACAGCTCGTCGGCCAGCTCACGCATCGCGAGGTAGCTGGCCCGCTGCCCGTCCACGGTCAGCCGCAGGTCGGCCAGCGGGTCCAGCCGGTGCCCGTCGGCACCGCACTGGCTGAACAGCACCTGCGGCGCGAACGAGCGCATCATCGACGGCACGATCGCGTGGAACGCGCGCAGCCAGCCCGAGTCGCCGGTGCCCGGCGGCAGTGCGACGTTGACCGCCGTGCCCTCCGCGCCGGACCCGCCGGTCTCGGTCGGGAAGCCGGTACCCGGGAAGAGCGCGAGCGGCGTCTCGTGCAGGCTGATGGTCAGCACCCGCGGGTCGTGGTAGAAGATCTCCTGCACGCCGTCGCCGTGGTGCACGTCGACGTCGACGTACGCGATCCGCTCCGCGCCCCGGTCCAGCAGCCGGGTGATCGCGATGGCCGGGTCGTTGTAGACGCAGAACCCGCTGGCCCGGTCGGGCATCGCGTGGTGCAGCCCGCCGGCCACGTTGACCGCGCGCCGGGCGCGGCCCGACCAGACCTCCTCGGCGGCGGCAAGGGTGGCGCCGGCCACCAGCGCGGACGCCTCGTGCATCCCCGGAAACACCGGGTTGTCCGGGGTGTCCAGGCCATGACCCGGGCCGCCGGCCCGGACCGCCTGGACATACCCCGCATCGTGTACCCGGGTCAGCGCCGCCTCGTCGGCCGGCTCCGGCCTGAGCAGGATGACCCCCGGGCGGTTGAGCACGCCGAGGTCCCGCGCCAGGGCCATGGTGAGCTCCACGCGCACCGGATCGAGCGGATGGTCACCGAGGTCGTAGTGGAGCAGCTCCTCGGTCCAGATCACCGCGACGGTCATGGGGATCCGCCCGCGGCCGCCCTCATGACCGGGCCACCGGGCGGGCCGGGTCGGTGATCCAGTGGCTCCACGAGCCGACGTAGAGGGCGGGGTCGGGGATGCCGGCGACGGTGAGCGCGAGGATCGTGTTGGCGGCCGTGACGCCCGAGCCGCAGTAGGCGCCGACCGGCCGATCGGGTACCAGCCCGGCGGCGGCGAACCGTTCCCGGAGGGCGGCGGGTGGGAGCAGGTGCCCGTCGGGGCCGACCAGCTCGCCGGCCGGCAGGTTGACCGCGCCCGGGATGTGCCCGGCGACCGGGTCCACCGGCTCGGCCGCACCCCGGTACCGGGCCGGTACCCGCACGTCGAACAGCACGCCGGTGGACGC
>WNGA01005686.1_pt1 | contig 17954 bp, 18 predicted proteins | sample 5400061 | NCBI WGS metagenome assembly WNGA01 (sample SAMN13153366, study PRJNA577476) | soil metagenome | isolation source: 100 cm soil or saprolite under grassland replicate 2 | place: USA:California | collected 2016-06-15 | reverse complement strand
TGTGCGGGTCGACCTGCGGTCGAGTCTGGACCCCGACCCCTCGCTGGCGTTTGCCTGCACCGAACCGGGAACCAGGACAGACCGGTCACAAACTCCGGGCGAAGGGGGTTGACCGGCCTCGCCCCTTCAGGGATGACCCTTGACACTATCTGCCGAGTTCAGCGGTCAGGCATCGCTTTGTGGCGCGGTGAGACCGTCGACGAGCCGCTGCTGAGCCTGCGTCAGGCTTCGATGGGGCCGATTGGGATTGCACGGCCACCGCTCGTGGTCGGGGGCGCCGGGCAGCGCACCATGGCCGTGGCCGCCCGATGGGCCGACGGCTGGAATGTCACCGGCCCAGCGACACCCGCCGAGTACGAGCCGATCCGCGAGCGCATGAGGCGCATCTGCGAGCAGGTCGGGTGGAGCCGCCCGCTGAGCTGTTCGATCCAGCTGTTCGCCCGCGACCTCGCCCTGTCGGATCTCCGCGGCCTGATCCGCGACTTCGAAACCGCCGGCGCAACCGAGATCCTCTTCGCGCTCGACCGGGGAACCACCCCCGAGGACATCTACCGGCTCGCCGACGCCGCCGGCACCGCCTAGCTGGGAATGCTCTGAATGCCTCAGCCCATCCCACATCCAACATGAGACACAGTCTTCGCACTTGTTCAGTCCACGCGTGCGGATCAGCGGCTCCGTGCCGTCACCTCCCGAGACGGGGATTCATTCGAGGTCGCCGATTCCCGCGATGACGTCGCCGAGCGGGGTGCGCCGGTAGAGGACGGATCGGCCGGATCGGGCACTGGTGAGCAGTCCGGCTCGCTCCAGCAGGCGCAGGTGGTCGCCGACCGAGCCGGCTGCGAGGTCGGTGGTGCGGGACAGCTGCGTGGTGCTTGCCGGTTCCGCGAGAGCGAGCAGGAGCCGGGCACGGGAACGCCCGATGAGCTCGGAAAGCGCGCCTGGCACGGTCTTGGTGTGCTCCCATAGCGCTGCGATTCCTCTCGCCGGATAGACGATCGCCTTTGGCCACGGGTCTTCGGCGTGCGCGGCAACCCTGGGAAAGATGTAGACCGAGGGAATGAAAAGCATTCCAGAGCCGCCGAGCCGGACCGGTTCGGGAGAGCTCAACTGCCCGATCTGGATGCCTCCGTCATGCCAGCGAACCTGTGGGTGAAGCCCGGCCAGCGCGGCGGCCCAGCCACGGCGGCTCAGCTCGGTGGAACGGTAGATGACGTCGCGTTCGCAAATGGCCCGCAGTTGCGGCCAGTCCGGAGCGATCAGCTCATGCCAGACCTGTTCTAGGACATCGGCGATGCGCGCGAGCACGTCGGGACCACGCAGGGTTCGCAGGATCCGTGGATCGGAAACTGGCCTGCGCCGCAACGCTTCGGCGATCTCGGCGCGAACGATCTTCATCGGAGTTGTCCGGACCATCGCGAGATCGTCCTCAATGGACTGAGCGAGGCTCTGCGGTGGCGGTACCATAAAACTAGGCCCATAGCGATGCGAGAGCAGCGCGCGGACCCCGTCCAGGTCGGTGTTGCGGCGCAGCCGCGCGAACCCGGGCTGGAGCCGGGCCGCCCACGGCAATCGGTGCTGGCTCAATCCGCTGAGTAGTCGCAGAAGACACGTTACCTCGAAGAGCGGAGACAGTGCGAACCTGCTACGAAGCAGATCAGCCGCGGTCACCTCGAACCTCAGCATGACCCCACCATACGGCCATAGCCGTAACATTCGCGATCCGAATCTGACCGCCGCAAGCTGCGAAGTATGACCGACATGCCGGCTACCTACAGCGAGGTATTCGCCGCTGTGGCCTTCCGAGCGCCGACGCGGCGCAGCGATGGCACGGTGCTTCGCCAATGGCGATGACCCGTCCGACGCTGACGAGGTACGCGTCGAGGCATATACCGCGCGAAGCGCGGCCCGGTGGACCGCTGCGGAAGCCCCGACCGCTCTATCGAATCGAGGACGATTGCTATGACGGTCAAGATTGCAATGATCTACTACTCCGCGACCGGCAACGTGCACAAGCTTGCCGAGGCTGTCGCCGAGGGAGCTGAGAAGGCCGGCGCCGACATGCGCCTTCGCCGGTGGTTGAGCTGGCGCCGGACGCCGCCATTGATGCCAATCCCGCCTGGCGGGTTCACCTCGAGTCCGTCAAGGACCGGGTGGAGATCGCCGGGCACGACGACCTGATCTGGGCCGACGCTTACGCGTTCGGAACGCCCACCCGGTACGGAAACGTCGCCTCACAACTGAAGCAGGTCATCGACAGCACGGGACCGCTGTGGGCTGACGGCCATCTGATGACAGGCCGGTCACGGCGTTTCACCAGCGCGGGCAACGTACACGGCGGCAACGGGTCGACCATCCTCGCCCTCTGCAACACCATGTACCACTGGGGCTCGATCATCGTGCCGCCGGGCTACACGGACCCGAGCGTGTCCGCCGCACTGGGCAATCCGTACGGCACCGCACACCCGTCCCGGGCCGGTGCTCCGGGCGAAGAAATCCTGGCCGCCGCCCGACACCAGGGCAGGCGCCTGGCCACCGCCACCGCTGCGCTGCTGGACGGCCGGCGGGACTGACATCGGCTGCGAGCGGCGCCGAGGAACGAGGTGCCGCGGCATGCGGCTGGAATTCGGGAGGAACCATGGAACAAGCCGCCGTCCTCGACCTGCCGGCCACGCCGGGCCTGCCGAGCGGCGCGCCGCAACGGGTGCGCCGCCGGCTGGTCGCCGTACTGGTGGCCACACAGGTGCTTAGCGGGCTCGGGCAGTCGGGCGCCGTCGCGGGTGCGTTGCTGGCCTACGACCTCACCGGCTCCGACGCCGCGGCCAGCCTGCCGCTCGCGCTGATCGTGCTCGGCGCAACCGCGCTGGCGCTGCCGGTCGGTGTGCTGTCCGGCCATTACGGCCGGCGGCTCGGCCTGACCGTCGCGCTCACCGCGGGTGGTGTCGGCGCCGCCGGGACCGTGACCGCCGGCCTGTTACATCAGTTCGGCCTGTTGCTGGTGGCAAGCGTACTGTTCGGCGCCGGCAACACGGCGGTCATGCTCGCCCGGTACGCCGCCGCCGACCTCGTACCACCGGCGCGGCGCGGCCGGGCGATCAGCCTGGTGGTGGGTGCGACCACGGTCGGCGCCGTGGCCGCCCCGAACCTGCTGCCGTCCGCCGGCCATCTCGCCGGCCGGCTCGGCCTACCACCGCTTACCGGCCTGTACCTCGTCTCCACCGTGGCGTACCTGCTCGCCGCGGTCCTGCTGCTCGCGCTGCTGCGTCCCGAGCCGCGTAGCCTCGCCGTGGCGACCGGCGGCCCGCGGGAAACCACGCTGCGGCCGTCGATCAGGCACCTGCTCGACTCGAGCGCCGCGCGCGCCGGGCTGACCGCCATGGTGACGGCGAACTTCGTCATGGTGGCGGTCATGTCCATGGCACCGGTCCACCTGCGACAGCACGACCATAGCCTGAGCCTGGTCGGATTGGTGGTCAGCCTGCACGTGGCCGGGATGTTCGCACCCGCGCCGCTGACCGGCTGGCTCACCGACCGGATCGGACCGCTGCCGGTCGCCATCGCCGGCGCGCTCACCCTGCTGGGGTCCAGCGCGCTCGTTGCGACCGATGGACTGTGCGGGTTCGTGATGCCGGTCGGACTGGTACTGCTCGGCGTCGGCTGGAACGCCAACCTCATCGCCGGCAGCGCCCTACTCGCCGCGGCCGTGCCGGTCGCCCACCGGCCCTGGGCCGAAGGCGCCGGAGAGGTCGGCATGGGCGCTGTCGCGATCGGCGGCACCGCGATCGCGGGCCCGGTCGTCGGCCTGCTGAACTACCCGAGCCTCGCGGTGACCGGAGCCGTCGTCGCCGCCGTGATGGTGCTCGCCCTCTGGCACGCGATCGCCCAGCCACACCCGAGCTCGGCCGTCCGCCGCTGAGCGACAGCAACGGCATCGCCTGCCAGTCATGCAGCGAGCTGCCAATCGATCCGAGGAGGATGTCATGCATCCGATGTTCGTAGTTGTTCATAGAGACCGGCGCGGATGATCTGCTTGCCGAAGAGGAGGAGCGGCGCCTTGCACGTCGGGCCAGGCGCAAGCGCTCGCGGATGGTCATGGCGATTAGCGGGCATGGCGGGCGTCGCCGGCCGCGATCCCGGACCAGTGACCCTGCATGAACCGGCGCCGGTCGCTGGTTATCGGTGGCCAGCAGCCGTACCGGATGGATCCAGACACCGCCCTTGGGCGCCGCATCACGGAGAGCCTTGCGGCGTCGCGGGCGAGCGGCACCATGGAGCCCTTCGTGAATGCGTTGGAGAAATGGGCGGGTGCACCGCTACCGGAAGACAAGCGAGCGCTCTGGCTGGAAAACGACCCAACCGCGATCGAGGCCGCGTCGGCGGCGATGCTGGACGAGGGCGATGTTGCGGTGGGCCTTCGCTCGTGGGCGTTCCGGTGCCTCCTCTTCGTCGGCGCAGCAGACGTCGACTTCTTCGAGGGAGCGGAGCGGGCGGCGCGTGAGATCCCGAATGCGGAGTTCGTCTCACTTGCCGGTCTGGACCACATCGGCGCCCACCTGGAGCAGGATCCGGTGTTGACCGCCGTACTTCGCACACTCCGCGCAGATGCCCAAGGGAAGGTCGACGTCTAGGCGCTCGGGCTTCAATAGTGATCAAGACAATCAGCGGAAGGAGCAGTGTGACGATGCATCCAAGCAGTCGGCGATGTCGCCCTCGATGAACCAGATCGTTCCCTGCCACGTGTCCGCGATCTTGCGGAGCGCGGTCTGGCAGCCCCGGCCCGGACGGAACCCGTGGGAGTGGTCGGAGAACGTCGGCTCGTAGTACGCCTCCAACAGCAGGCGCACCACCTCGGCCACCAGCTTGTCCGACCACGGCGGCAGCCCGACTGACTACAACGGGGCTTTGTCAGCCGGGCGCGGGGGACAGTCTCGTCTGGTGTACCCCGGGTTCGGCGCAGGCGGATCGATAGATCGTTATGCCACTCGATCATGGAGGAGAGCAGCATGAGACGGCGTGGCTACCGCCGGAGTTCAAGCGCGAGGTGCTGGATCTGATTCACGCGGGCCGGTCGGTGGCGTGGCGAAGCGCTTCAATGGCCAGTTGGGGATGGAGTTTCAGGCCAGGCTGGCCGCATCAATCGCTGCGGCGGCTGCCGGCCGAGGATGTTGCGTTGACCGGCAGCTGACAACAGCGATGGTCGAGACGTTAACGCACTCTACTCGGCATGTGAGCATGATTTGTCGGCTGGCTCCGCTGCAGTTCGGCATGAGGGCAGAGGTGCGTTACCGATCACCGAGCAGCCCGGAAACCCGGCCCGGCCGGCAGCCGCGCACCCACTCGGTCACGGGCCCGCAACCACCTGACCCAGAATGCGACCAGATGCGTCGGCCCACTCGCCACGCCACGGCCACCGGGGGCTCTGACCTGGGAGGACGACCGGCCTGCACACGCAGGGGGAGCGCTAACCTGATGCATCTTGACAACCACCCCTTGCTGACGTTGTGCCCATCGAACGCCCGGCAGACAGATGGTGAAGAGCGCCGGCTGCCGACCTCGACCCGTCAGCGGCGTCACCGGGATTGGGGCAGTTTGACCGAGCTCCGTCGGGCGGGCGCGGACGGCGGCGGTACGACCGGCCCGATATCACCATCCGGTGCTTCGTCCAGGTCGATGATGACCGGGGCGTGGTCACTGGGTCCGGTGCCCTTGCGGGCGTGCCGGTCGACCCAAGCCGCCCGTACCCTACCGGCGACTGGGCCGGTGGCGAGCACCAGGTCGATCCGCATGCCGAGATCCTGGTGGAACATGCCGGCCCGGTAGTCCCAGTAGGTGAACGCCCGCTCGGCCGGCCAGCGGTCACGCACAACGTCGTGCAGGCCGAGCGCCTGTGGCTCGGCCAGGGCCGCCCGCTCTTGCGGGGTGACGTGGGTCTGTCCGAGGTAGGCGTCCGGGTCGAACACGTCAGCATCGGTCGGCGCGATGTTCATGTCCCCGCAGACGAACGCCGCCTGCGGGCCAGAGCGGAACACCTCGCGCAGCGCGGCCAGCCAGGCCAGCTTGTAGCGGTAGTGGTCGGAGTGCGGCACCCGCCCGTTCGGCACATACACCGAGTGCACCCGAATCCCGCCGCAGGTCGCGGCCACCGCCCGCGCCTCGGGATGCGGGAACCCGGGCGCCTCGGCTACTCCGTTCACCACCTCGTCCAGCCCGACGCGGGAGAGGATCGCCACCCCGTTCCACCGCGCCTCACCGTGGTGGGCGACCGCATAGCCGCGGCGCGCGAATTGCTCACCGAGCAGCTCCGTGAACGCATCGTCGGTGAGCTTGGTCTCCTGTAGGCAGAGAACATCGGGCTGACGCTGGTCCAGCCACGGCAGCAGCCGTGGCACCCGCTGCCTGATCGAGTTCACGTTCCAGGTCGCTACCCGCACCTGGTCTACGCTAGCCGGCGGCCACCGACAGGTTCACGCTCCCGGCAACGTGCAAGGGTCAACCGGGTGGATTGGCATCCGGGTCGCCCGGGTCGAGGGCCACCAGCTACGTCCGGTCGCGGGCGACAGCGCGCAAGCGGAGGCGGTCAAGGTCCTCACCCGAGCACACAAGACGCTGATCTGGGAACGCACCCGCCACCTGCTGCGGCTGCGCCACGCGCTGCGCGAGTTCTTCCCGGCCGCGCTGGTCGCCTTCGACGATCTCGCTGCCGTCGATGCCCTGCAGCTGCTCGCCGCCGCCCCGGACCCGACCTCGGCCGCCGCGCTGAGCATCGAGCAAATCGAGGCCGCCCTCAAGCGGGCCCGCCGCCGCGGCAGGGCGGCGAAAGCGCAGGCGATCGCCGCCGCGCTGCGCGCCGAGCACTTGGGCCAGCCGGCCGTCGTGACGTCGGCCCACGTAGCCACCGTCCGCGCGCAGGTGGCGATCCTGACCGTCCTCAACACCCAGGTCGCCGCGATGGAGGAGCAGGTTGAGGCACATTTTGGCAAGCACCCGGACGCTAAGGTCTACCTCAGCCAGCCCGGCCTGGGCGTCGTGCTCGGCGCCCGGGTGCTTGCGGAGTTCGGCGACGACAAGGATCGCTACGCCGACGCCAAATCCCGCAAGAACTACGCCGGCACCAGCCCGATCACCCGCCAGTCCGGCAAGAAGAGGGTCGTGCTGGCCCGCTACGTCCACAACGACCGGCTCATCGACGCTCTCGGACTACAAGCCTTCGCCGCGCTACGCGCCTCACCAGGCGCCCTCGCCTACTACGACCAGCTCCGCGCCCGCGGCACCGGCCACCGCGCCGCGCTTCGCCAGCTCGGCAACCGCCTGGTCGGCATCCTGCACGGCTGCCTCAAAACCGGCACCACCTACGACGAAACCAAGGCCTGGCCAGCAACCTACCCAGATCAACAACTTGCCGCTTGACAAGCGCGGCACATGGGATGTCTAGATCATGTAAGCGCCTGAACGCGCACTCGTGGCCGAGACGGCTTCGTTGCACTGGCGGCTGGCAGGATCGAGGAGCTGCTGGTCGAACGCGGCGTCGAGGTCGACCATTGCTGCCGTCAAGGGTGGCGCTGGCTTACCGACCCATCCCGCGACACAGCTGGGCGTCCAGGCCAGGAGCGCACGGTGAGGCCTGAATGCTCGCAAGCTCACTCGGCCGCCCGGCGGCTCGCGAAGGCGTACAGGTTGCCGTCCGGTGCGCGGGCGTGGATCCACGACCAGCCGCTGTCAGAGTCCGTCGGCCCGACCAGCTCGATCCCGGCGGCCTCCAGCTCGGCCCTCGCGTCCTCCACGTCATCCACCTCGAACAGCACGACCGGCCCAACGGCATGCTCCGCGTAGAACTCGTAGTACCGGTCGCCGGGGCCAAAGACCTGCACCCGATCATCGTTGGGCAGCATCAGCTCCACCGTGGTCGGGCCATGGAATGCCGGTTGCAGCCCGAGCACCTCACGCAGAAACCACACCGTCGCCTCGTAGGCGTCGGTTCGTACGCCAAGCCAAGCGATTCGCCGCATCTGCACGGCGATTCCTCCCAAGCTCACGGTCGCGCGCGGCGCACCGGGGCACTAACCAACAGGCCAAGCCTCTCAAGCCCTGCTCCCGTGGCGGCTCCGGCATTACCGAAATGTCCTGCGGGTCGGCCTGCCTGGCCGCCAGTGACGTTCAACCCAACGTAGCTGTCAATGCGGCCGGCGTCTTAGCCTCCTCAGCTTCCCTCCACCAGCCTTGGGAATCAAGCGTTCCCGCACCGGCAGCGGAGTGAACGTGCGCGACTTCAGTTGTTGCCGCGCGTCGACCAGGAAGGCCACCACGATCGCCGGATCGGCGCCGGGGCGGCCCCATCGACTCCGGCAGTGCATGCCCCCCTTACCTCGCACCCGTTCCCACGTCATGAACGAGGAAGTCCGGGTGGTGGACGAGGTTGAAAAGATCATCGAACCGGCGACCGGATCTTCGGTCGCTCATTGGTGCAGCTTGGTCTGCATCCGTCGTACCCGTGGCCACGCCTCATCCGGGCGCGGCCCCGACTCACCGTATTCACCAGCGCCTCCGACCCATTGCATTTCCTCACATGCATGGACTCGCTGGGCCGCTTCGCCATGTGGATGGCTTTCCCGCCCTCGGACTACTACCGGCCCTCCGCCCCACCCAGGCCATCGACGGACGACGCGCCTACCCGCTGCACCCACCCCGCGGGCAGGCCCAGACAGGAACCTACGGGTGGTTCCCACGTCCACCGCGAACCGCTCGTCGGGTGCGGTAGCCCAGCTTTGCCGCTGCGGCATCGCCACGGCTACGCCGCAGTAGTTCACTGTGGTCTCCCGACCGGCGAGACCAACCGATCCGAGAGTTCCCTACCCGTCATCACGAGCGGGTGCGCACCGCGATCCAGTCCAGCTCCTACCGCTTCGCTGCGACGAAACGGGTGGCGAGGGTCTCGCACCCTCGCCCGGTCACGCGCCTCGTGGCGCACGGCCCCGCTCCTTCACCGGGTCAGTGCGTTTGCGTGTCGCACGTGGAGCCGCATGAGTACCGGTGCAGAATCGGCCTGGACGCTGGGCTAGCCGACGAATATGAAGTCGGGAAAGCGCGGCGACGGACCGTCAAGGAGATGGTTGTCGCGCCCGCGCAGCCAGCGGTCGAAGAAGGCTGAAAGGTAGGCTTCCTCCCCGCGTATGGCGTGGGCCGGATCGATGGTTCCGATGTTGCCCGTGACGAAGGCTTCCGGCAGCCCGAGCTGCCGGGCAACCTGCGGAGCTAGCGGAACAAGGTCCTTGTAGGAGTTGGACCCGCTCGCGCCCAACAGGGTCAGGTCGCGATGCCAGCCGGTGCTGCGATCCCAGAACGTTCTCCACGACGGGATGGTATTGATGTCGGTGCCTGGGTTCGCCATGAACATGAACGGCCGGTCCAGGCCGCGCGAAAGGGCAGGTACGAGGTCGTCCGTGTTCTCCTTGATGAATGGCGCCTCGATGGCGCCGTCGAGGTCGACACCGGCGTCGATCCGTGGGTCTTCGTACATAGCCTGCGCGGCGATGCTCCCGCCGAAGGACACAAACATGCCCACGCGGTCGATGTCCAGCGCCCCAGCCAGGCCTCGTGGCAGTTGCCGGTGCTCCGCGTCGGGCTCGTACCCCGCGTTGATGGCCGTGAGTCCGTCTAGCACGAAGCGAGTGTCGGCGACCTGCTGTGGAATGATCGTTGTCCGTGCCAGCGTCAGGAAGTCCTGCAGCGGGAGACTTGCCCACTGCGGAACAAGACTGTCGACGATCCGGCCGTCGGGAAACTCGACCTCCGAGGCGTTGTAGGTCGGGTCGATGGTGACCACGACGTACCCTCGGCTGGCCAGATCCTGCACCAGCGTTGTCTCCCACGTCCGCGGATCTTGGACATCGGGCTGGAACAACACCACAGGGAACGGCCGCCCGTGCTGGGCGAGTGGTGCTCCCTGGTGCCCGCTGGTACGGACGGTGCCCCAGTCCACCCTGTCCGGCGGCACACGATACAACAGTGAGCCGGCACCGTTTGCGCTCCCGAAGTGCGCGGCGGCGCCCGGAAGCATGTAGGGAGCCAGCGGATACTGGTCGGCATCGTGGGCCGGATACCAGATGCTGACCATCAGTTCGCGAAAGGGCGGAGACGCGGCAAACGGATTGCTGCGTGAGTGGTCGATCAAGTGCAACGAGACCGTGCCGACCTGGTAATCCCCGGTCGGGTCCGGCAGGCTGAGCCGGGCCGGATGGGCTGCTGTTGAATTCGAGCTGTCCAACAGCTTCATCTGGCTCGCCGAAGCGGCCGCCGGATACGAAGCCGCTAGGCCAATACCCGCCATACACGCGACCGCCGCTGCTGTGAGCAGCTTGGCCGCACGTGATTTTCTCATCGTGACACCTCCCGGATGGCGGAGCGTCGCTGAACCGCCGATGGATGCAGGTGAAGGCGTTCTCTCGCTCTGTCACGCTATGCGCCCGGCACACACGCCGGAACCTGGTAATCACCCGTCTTCACTTGGGGGTTTTCCCTCAAAAGGCCCGCGGCAGAGGCTGGGTAAGGTGTTGGGCGATTTCAGATCGCTGAGTACGGCGACGACCGCCGGTTGTCGCCTTCGGGCTGTGGGTGCCGAAAACGCCATCCATGGCCTGTGACCTGCGGTTCTCGCATACAGCTGAAGGCCGCACTTCACCTGCCCGACTCGAGGATTCGTACCTCGCGATGGTGATAGTCCAAAGTGGACGTGAGCGGGAGGAGGCGGCGATCTATGTTTCTGGACTTTCACGTCGGCCGGTCGGTGCCCGGTTGTGGTACCGGTAGCCAGCGGCTGAGGTAGCGGACCAGCCCGGTGAGGTCGGTGCGGCCGGCCCGGTATCCGACGTGTCCGTCCGGACGCACCAGGTATTGGGCGGTGCTTGGGGTGGTGAGGCCAAGGCGGTGCGACGCCAGCCCGCGTGGGTCGTGAAGCGCGCCAATGGTGTGCTGTGGGGTGAGGCGGTGCACGGCGAGCTGGTCGCGGTACCGGTGGCTGAGTTGGGTCGTCCTGGTGGCCGGCCAGCTCTCGATGGGTCCGCAGAGCAGCAGATTCCATCGGGAGGTGGCCAGTACCCGGTGGAGGGTGGTCGGCTGTCCATCGTGGACGATTGGGGCGTCGGGTAGCCGGTCGCCGGCCTTGGGGCCGTTGCGCGGTGGGTTCGCGCCGTTCTCCGACAGTGGGCTGCGCCGGTAGCGGATGTCGAGCTGGGACGTGGTCCGGAAGAGGTAGGCCCGCCCCCATTTGGCTTTGACGACCAGCGGGAGCACCGCGGGGGCGAGCCGGGCGCGGGCGAGGCGCACGATCGGGTTGGTGGAGGTGGCGATGGTGAACGGGCGGTTGGTAAAGCGCAGCACCGTCCTGCCCACGGGTGCGCGCTCGGCTTCGTAGCTGTCGAGCACTGCGGCATCGGCGATGCCGCGCAGGGTGTCGGTGAGTTTCCAGCCGAGGTTGACCGCGTCCTGGATCCCGGTGTTCATGCCCTGGGCGCCGGCCGGGCTGTGGATGTGCGCGGCGTCGCCGGCGAGGAACACGCGGCCCGAGCGGTATCGGGCGGCGGCGCGCAGGTGGATCCGGAAGTTCGTCATCCACACCGGGTCGCGCAGCCGCACCGTGCCGTCGGTGTAGGCGTCGGCGAGGGTCTGGACCTCGTCAAGGGCCACCGGGGCATCAGGGGGCATGGGGTCGGTGGGTGGCCGCATCGCCAACAGCCGCCAGGTGGCCGGCGCGCCAAGCGGGAAGAAGAACAGCATCCCCGGCTCGGAGAGAAACGTGTGCGCCGCGCCGGGTTCAATGCCGTCGGCCTCGACATCGGCGAGCACGAAGGTCTGCGGGTAGGAGCTGCCCTCGAACGGGATCTGGGCCAGCCGGCGAACGGCGCTGCGCGCGCCGTCGCACCCGACCACGTAGCGAGCGGACACCCGCTCCTCGCCGCCATCGTGATGGCGCAGCACGGCCACGGCGTCCGGGGTACTGCTCAGGTCCACCAGTTCGACGCCACGCTCCACGGTGACACCGGCGGCGGCCAGGTGCTTCTGGAGGATGCGTTCGGTCTCGGCCTGGGACAGGAACAGTAGGTACGGGTAGGCGGTGTCGTCGAGGCCGAGGTCGAACATCGGCACCGTCAGCACCCGGCCACGCAGGTGGATCCGCAGTTGCACCGCCCGGTTGCCGCGCGAGACCAGCTCGTCGGTGACGCCGAATCCGGCGAGGACCTCCAGCGTGCGCGGCTGGATCGCCAACGCGCGGGACTCGTGAACCCGGTCTGATCCGCGGTCGACGATGCGTGCCCGAACCCCGAATGCGGCCAGCTGCAGGGCGAGCGTCAACCCGGTCGGTCCGGCGCCGACGATCAGCACGTCGATGACGCTTTCAGCCATGAGCCCACCGCACGGTCCGCTCCGGTGGCGCAGTGGGACGCTCGCGTTGCCGGGTCACGGCGCGGATGATCGCCGAGTGCATGCCGTCGGCGACCTGGTGGGTCGATGTGATCTCGATGCCGGTGAAGCCGGCGGCGGCGAGGCCGTCACGGTACTCGCTGATGGCCAGGGTGCCGGCGATGCAACCGACATGGTTGCCACCTTCGGCGCGTCCGGCGGCGCTGAGGTGATCCTCGGCGACCATGTCAGTGACGCCCAGGCGCCCGCCCGGCTTGAGGACCCGGTACGCCTCGGCGAATACTGCCGACTTGTCGGTGGACAGGTTGATGACGCAGTTGGAGGTGACCACGTCGACGGTGCCGGGCGGCAGCGGGATGGCCTCGATGTCGCCCTTGAGGAACTCGACGTTGGCGGCGCCGGCCTGCTGGGCGTTGCGGCGGGCCAGGGTGGGCATCTCGTCGGTCATGTCCAGGCCGTAGGCATTGCCGGTGGGTCCGACCCGGCGGGCGGACAGCAGGATGTCGATGCCGCCGCCGGAGCCGAGGTCGAGCACGGTCTCGCTCGGGTTGAGGTCGGCGACGGCCAGCGGGTTGCCGCAGCCGAGGCTGGCCGCGACCGCCTCGGCGGGTAGCTGCTGGCGTTCGGTGTCGGTGTAGAACGTGGGGGCAGTGCTGGGTTCGCCGATGTCGAGCGGACCACAGCCGCAGCCCTCGCAACAGGACGCCGTGCCGGTGGTCGCGGTGGCCGCGGCCGGGTAGTGCGCCCGCACCCGCTCGCGTAGATCAGCGGCGGAGTACTGATCAGCCATGGCATACCCCTGTGTCGGTGGGTGTCGGGGCCGGCTGCTGTTCGGTGAGGAAGTCGATCACCATTCGGGCGAGGTCGTCGGGCCGTTCCTCCATGAGCAGGTGCCCGGTGTCGGGCAGCAGTTCCAGCCGCATGGCGCCGGGGATGTCGCGGTGGAGCCGTTGCGCCCATTCGGGCCCGAAGTGTGGGTCGTCGCGGCCCCACACGATCAGGGTGGGGTGGTCGAAGCTGCGCAGGCCGGGCAGCGCGTCGGCGGTTGCGCGGTTGTTGGCCGGGTCGAGCTGGCCGGCGAGGAACCGTCTGGTCTTGGCCCGGCGGCGCCGGTCGGCGAGGTTGGCCGTGATGTAGCCGCGCAGCAGCTCGGGGGTGAGTACAGCAGGGTCGTGCACCGCCCGCCCCGAGCGCAGCGCGTACCGGAGCAGGCCGGGCCGGGCCCAGGCCCACATGACGAGGCGCCCGATCAGCGGCAGCTGGGTGGCCCGGATGAACGGCAGCTCGTCGCGGGAGGGCCAGTTGTCGTACGCCTCGGCGTTGGTGATGACCAGGCGGCGGATCCGCGACGGGTGGCCGGCGGCGATGAGCTGCGCGGTGGCGGCCCCGTGGTCGTGGGCCAGGACGTGGGCGGCGTCGATGCCAAGCGCGTCGAGCAGGCCAAGGACCGTGGCGGCCTGGGCGGGCAGCGACCAGTCGGCTCCGGGCGGGGTTTCGGTGTCGCCGAGGCCGAGCAGATCGGGTGCGATGCAGCGGAAGTGTGGGCGCAGCAGGGCGATGACGTGTCGCCAGATGTAGGAGGAGAACGGGCAGCCGTGCAACAGCAGCAGCGGCGGCCCTGCTCCGTCGTCGAGGTAGGCCACACGCGCGCCGCCGATCTGGTGGTGGTGTTTCATCGGCTGGTCTCCTCGATCAGGCACAGCCCGAGGTCGAGCAGGCTGTTCACACATGGGTCGGCGATGCGGTAGAAGACGTTGTTGCCGTCGCGCCGGGCGGCCACGATGCCCCGGTCGGCCAGCCGCTGGAGTTGGTTGGACACCGCCTGCGGGCGCATGCCGACGGTGTCGGCCAGGTCGGTGACGCAGAGCTGTCCGGCGCGTTCCAGGGCGTGCAGCAGCCGCAGCCGGCTGTCGTTGGCGAGCACCTTGAACAGTCCGACCATCTGGCCGGCCTGCGCCGGGGTGATCAGTGGCCGGTCCGCAAGCGCCGGCTTGCCCGCGCCCGCGGTCACCGCCCGGGCGGCCCGGCAGACGTCGGGCTGGTCGCCGGCCGCCTGATTCGGCGTCGTGTCGGGTTTCACTGTGGTCATTGGACCTCCACTACTCCGGCGCCACCGTCCACGGTGACGATCTGGCCGTCGCGCAGCCGCGCGGTGGCGTCCCCGGTCGCCACCACCGCCGGGATGCCGTACTCGCGCGCCACCAGTGAGGCGTGCGCGGCCAGGGTGCCGCCGTCGGTCACCACCGCCGCGGCCTTGCCGAACAGGGGCGTCCACGCCGGGGCGGTGGCGCGGGCCACCAGCACCTCACCGGCGGCGAAGCGGTCGAACTCAGCCGGGTCGGTGATCAGCCGTACCGGTCCGGTGGCCCGGCCCGGGCTGGCCGGCTGCCCGACGATGGCGCCCTCCGCCGCCGCGGGCCCGGTCCGGGCGGCACTGACGGCCCTCGCCAGAGCCACCCGAGCCAGCCAGGGCGCGGTGCCGACTTCCAGCGGCGCGACCAGCCGCCGCTGCCGCTCCCACTCGGTGCGGCGCCGCTCCACAACGGCGTGCAGCGGCTCGGCCCGCAGACCGGCCAGGGCGACGTCCAGCTCCTCACGGATGAGGAAGAAGACGTCCTCGGAGCCGTCGATCAGGCCCTTGTCCGTCAGGTGCGCGCCGAGGCGCAGCGCGCAGCGGCGCAGCACCGGCCAGCCCAGGGTGAACAGGCGGGTCTGCTGTTCCCGGACCACCGCGTAGTGCTGGGCCAGCTCCAGCAGCCGCTCAAAGCGGCGACGGGCTCGCCGGCTGCCGGCCAGCGCGGCTCGGCAGCGGGTCTGCATCGCCTCCCGCCGGGTGGCCAGCTCCCGGTGCCGGTCGGCGGGCGCGGCATGCCCTAGCTCGCCGGCGGTGGGCCAATACCAGTCCACGCTGTGCACCGCATGGCCCGGCAGGTCGCCCTGCACGCCGGGCAGCCCGATCATCAGAACCTGGGCGCTCTCCACCACGCCCGGGATGTGGGCGCGAACGAACCGCGCCAGCACCGCCTCCAGCTTCCACTGCGATCCGGCCAGCGTCGCCACCGACCAGAAGTACTCACCCGCCACCTCCGCCACCCGGTCGACCACGCCCACCAGCGCGGCGGGCGGCGCATCTCGGGCCACGGCCTCCGCCCGCTCCACCGCGCGCCGATAGCGCGGCAGTAGTACCTGGTTCCAGTGAGTGCTCATCCGGACCAGCGCACCGGTAACCCAGTCCGGGCGCAGCAGAAGCAGGATCGTCGGCAGCTCGACCAAGGCACCGGGGTGGCGTAGCAGTTGCCGGGCCAGCGGCCGCCCCACCGCGCGCGGTTGCGGCGTGTTGTAGTACCAGCCGTTGATGACTGCATCGTCGAGAGCCACGCTGAGCCCGCTCTCGCCGGCGAGAGCCCCGGTGACGCCCCGGCCCAGAGCCGGCATCAGCCAGCTCTCAAACAGCGGCGTCACCGGCTCTGGAAGCCACTCGCCCAGCCGAAAGTTCCGCAGCCACCAACCCTTGTGCGGCGGCACCCACGCGGCCACCTCGGGCAGCGCGGTCATCGGCCGCGCCTGCAGCATGAACAGCTCGCCCCCGGCGATGGCCCACTCCACGTCCTGCGGTGTGCCGAAGATCGCCTCGGCGCGCCGCGCCAGAGCCGCGACCGCACGCGCCTCGCCGGCGCGGATCACGTCCTCCGTACGGCGCCGGCGCTCGGCGCGCTCGCCGCGCACCACCCACTCGTCCCCCACCGCCTCACCGCCGACCAGCCCCGGCGGAGGCGAAGACACGGCGGACGACCTCCGGCAGATCCTCCCGAGATACACCGAGCACGCTCTCGTACTGCCCGGCAAACGACACGCCCGCCAGATCCTCGGCGGTAGCTGAGGAACGAACCGCGAACGGACCGTCCAGCCGGGCCACCGCCCGCGGCACCGCAGCGGCGGCCTCCGGCGCCAACACCACCACCCCCGGTGGCACCCGCAGGCCCGCCGCTGCCAGACACGCCAAGTTGTACGCCTTGCCACCCACCCGGGACCGGCCCAAGACAGTGGCCTCGGCCAACGGCGCCAGGAACGTGGAGCCTTCCGTGGACGTCGACGCCACCCCGACCACCTCCCGTTTAGGCATCAACGACAGTATTACACGATGCAGTGTAATAGTGGAGGCCTCCCCTACGCCGGTCCGCTCCGCGTCATCAGATCGCCGTGTTGGAACGCCAGCCGGGCAACGCGAGGGTGCGGTTCGACGCGGGTGATCGGGCGTTGCTGGTGGCGCTGCTGTGCGGGCTCCGCGCGACGTGCTGCGCAGAGTGCGGCTGCTGGTCGGGCCCGACACGGACGCGTGCCGGCACCACGACCTGATCGCCCGTCGTCACGTGGCCGCTTCCCAGCCCAAACGGGCACCCGACCGCTTCGTGGTCGGGCGGGCAGAGGCAGCAACTCAGCTGTCCAGCGCGGTCAGGAGTTTGCGCAACATCCGGTGCAGACCGGTCCGTTCGGCGGCGGTCAGGCAGTCAAGTAGCCGCTGCTCGACCTGCTCGCCGGCCCGGCGCAGTTCCTCGATCGCGGCCTGGCCCGTGGGGGTCAGCGCGACGGCATGGCGGCGCCGATCAGCCGGATCGGGTCGGCGTTCGACAAGGCTGCGCTGCTGCAGCAGGTCGATCACCGGGACGGCGTTGCGCGGGTCGACGCCCACGGCGCGGCTGAGCTGCTGTTGCGACGCCGCGCCGACTTGGTCGAGGACCAGGAGCACGCCGAAGTGGTGCGGAGTCAATCCGTGCTCGGCCAACATGCGGGCCCACAGCCGGCGGGACTCGGCACCCACCCGGGCAAGGAGATACCCAGTACTGGCGGCCAGCTCCGCCGGCTCTTGCATCACGGCTCAATCATACAGCACTATAGACATATAGTATGACTATCGTAGTCTACGAGGAGAGTGTGTCATGGATCTCGGACTTGCCGGTCGGGTGGCGCTGGTGACCGGAGCATCGGGCGGCATCGGCGCGGCCATTGCCCGTGCGTTCGTGTCCGAAGGAGCCAACGTCGCGCTCGGCTACCACACGGCCGCCGACGAGGCGCAGCGCCTGGCCGGCCAGTTCACCCAAGCGGGTGGCCACGCGCTTGTCGTCCACCACGAACTCGCCGACCCGCACAGCATCGATGCCGGTGTCGAGCTCGTCGTCCGCACCTGGGGCCGCCTCGACGCCCTGGTAGCCAGCGCCTGGGCCGCCCCGGGCTGGCTGCCGCCGGACACCCCGGTCGAGTCCGTACCCGCCCAGGCTTGGCACGAGCAGCTACATGTCAACGTCGAAGGCACCGCATCGGCCATCAAAGCGGCTCTGCCGCAGATGCGCGCCCAGCGATGGGGCCGCATCGTGCTGATCTCCTCCGCAGCCGCCGACGGAGCACCAGGGCCCGCGAAGAAATAAGATCGGTCGTCTACGGCGTGTCGCGGGGTCGCATCGTGTAGTTCCACTCCGGGTGGAAGCCATGGCGGGTGATCGGGAGGGCGTCGACGTCTTTGCTGGTGTGTTTGATGCCGGTGGAGT
>WNGA01005684.1_pt1 | contig 17958 bp, 9 predicted proteins | sample 5400061 | NCBI WGS metagenome assembly WNGA01 (sample SAMN13153366, study PRJNA577476) | soil metagenome | isolation source: 100 cm soil or saprolite under grassland replicate 2 | place: USA:California | collected 2016-06-15 | reverse complement strand
TCGCCGGACCATATCGCGCCCAAGGGCACGGCGGTCAACAACAGCACGCACAAGAAGTTCATTCTCTACATGGACGCGAAGCTGCGCCGCGAGTTCGGCAATGGCACGTTGCGCATGATGGACCTCGGCTGCGCGGGCGGGCAGACGGTGGCGGATTTCCTGGCCTTGCGCTGGCACGGCGTCGGAATCGAAGGCTCGGACTTCTCGCTCAAACATCGCCGCGCCAACTGGGCGCAGCTCGCGAACACGAACCTGTTCACGGGCGACATCACCCGGCCCTTCCAGGTCACCCTCGACGGCCGGCCGACGACGTTTCATCTGATCACCGCCTGGGAAGTGATGGAACACATCGCCACGCCGGACTTGAAGCAGGTTTTCGAGAACGTCAGCCGCCACCTCGAACCGGGCGGCTACTTCATCGCCTCGACCACGGTAACCTCCGACATTCACGAGGGCATCGAGCTGCACCAGACCCAGTGGACCAACCCGCAATGGCGCGATTACGTGACGAAGAATTTCCCCGAGCTGGAATACGTGGACGTGGGGCTGAAGATTTACCAGTTCGTGCGCTACAACTTCATTCACCCGTCGTTCCTGCTCTATCGGAAGCGGCGGGAGGCCTGGCAGCCTGTTCAAAAACTGTAGCGGCGCTCTGTGAGCGCCGTAGGCGGACAAATTTCCTTCAGTTTCCTCGGCGGTCACAGACCGCCGCTACAATGTGGCCACATTCTTGAACGGGCTGCCAAGGGGCGCCTGTCACTTGATGACCCAGGGTTCGAGGCGCAGCCGCAGCTTGCGCCAGAACTGCTGGCGTTCGGTAAGTGGACGGCCGTCGTCGGGGAGTGGAGGCAGTTCCGCCCGTGAACGCGTTTTGCCCATCAGCTTCTTCGCTTCGTCAATGGTCGTCGCGTTGTGGAAAATGTACACGCCGTCTAAATGCGTCACCGTCGGCCAGCCGCGCTGTTTCCGGTTCAGGTAGGCGCGGTAGTTGAACTGGCAGGGCAGGATGCGGAGCCGGTCGAAGTATTTCGTCTGGATGACCTCGTTAATGCAGTACTGGTCATCCGCAATGGTGCGGAAGTGCCTGCGGCCGCGCTCGACGATCTCGCGCCGAATGTCGCGGCTGCCGGGGACGTTCCAGAAGACGACGCCTCCGTTGAGGAAATTCGCTGTGTAGCCCTGGCCTATCACGTAACGCGCGCCCATGTGCTCGACGCACGCGGCCACGTCCGCGCCCGCGAGGAGCTTCTCGAACGGCGGCAGCGGCTGCAGGCAGAGCACGTCGTAGGAATCCACGACCAGCGCGAAGTCCACGTCGAGCCGGTCAATCAATTCGATGCGCCGCAAATAAACCTCGCGCAGCGGATGCGAGAAGTCGGGCACCGATTCGACGAGGTGATAGGTGATGCCGTCGAGCCGGTGATTCGGCAGCTCGCGCCCGAGGATGATGGCGTGCAGCGGCACGCCCGGGTTCATCGCAAAGCTGTTAAACGTGTGGTCCAGGTGCTCGGTCGAGTGACCGAACGCGACGGTGACGATGGCGGAGCGGGAGAGGCTCATTAGCCCTTTTAACGATTTAACGATTCAACGGTTCAACGCTTGTTTGAAACACCGTCTTCACACCCGGCGTGAACGCCGCGCCGATGCCGTCGCCCGGCCACCAGTGGTCCTTGGGCTGATCCTGAAAGTAGAGATAATTCTTCCCGAGGCGCGCGGCGAACTCGCGCATCTTCGGCGACTGCTGGGAATTGTCGCTCATCACGATGCTGCCAGAATGCAGGCGCGGCTCGATGGCCTTGAATTCCGCCCACTCGTACTCCGGCCGGTGATCGCTGTCGTGCAGGAAAATGTCCACCGGCTCGGGAAACTTTTTCAGCGTCTCCACAGAGTCGCCAAGCAGTATCCGGCAATGGCGTTTGTAAGGGTCCGTCAGCAGATGCCCGCAGTCGGGCACGATGTCCGTCGCGTACACCACGCCGGGGCAGCCCTCTTTCGTGTTGCGCGCCACCGCCGCCGCGAGCACCACCGTGCCCAGGCCGCGGTCCACGCCCGTCTCGACGATCACGCGCGGCCGGGTGGCCCGCACCAGCGCATACCAGCCGACGCGGCGGCCGTAGCGCGGCTGGACGTCCGAGTTGTGCCTGTCCCGGCTGTTCAATGTCTGCCGCTCCAGCAACGAGCGCAGCTCTGTGTCGTTCTCCAGCTCGCGGAAATAACCCTCGACCTCCGCCTCCGCGTGGCCCGTGAGAACGGCAACGAAACTGATGAGGTAATCGCGGTTGAGCGGCGTCAGGTGGTAGGTGTGATTGTAGTATTCCTTTGAACCAAACGCCCACTTCACCACTCGGCCGGCGTGGCGCAGCGAGTGGGTCAGTCCCCAGCCGAGCCGGAATGGGAGGACCAGCAGCCGGCCCAGGGCGGTGTGGCGGACGATTTCGCGGAGCGACATTGGACTCGTTGAATCGTTAATTGCGTTAAAACGTTAAAAGCGTTGAAGCGTTAAAAGGTTAAGGCCGTGGGATCGGGCGGTGCATCAACCGGCCGGTTTGATCACCAGCCGCCCCGTGTAATCGAGGCGGCTAAGGAACGGCTTTAACTTCTGCGTCGCGAAGTATTCGTCCACCGCCTGCTTCGCGCCGATCCAATGACCGTAGTCGTCGATAATGAGCACGCCGTGAGGGGCCAGGCGCGGATACAGGTGTTCCAGTTCGTGCATGCAGGCTGAGGATAAAGCCGGCGTGCAGCCAAGTCACGTTCCATGCTGGAGGCGCTCCAGTCAGTCCGTCCGTTTCACGCGGCGGAACGATTTCCGATTGGACAACGAGTGGCTTCGGAGTAGGCCGAATCCGATTTTCAAGACATTGAACAGCCGCGCCACGCCGGGCAGCACTTTCGCCAGCTTCGGCCGCGGCGCGCCGTAAACGGGCTGCTTCGAGGTAGGTTCGGCCATCGGTTTGGCGCCGGGCGGCTTGTCCCAGCGCGGGACGAAGTCGCTCTGCTGGGGCGTCTCCGCGAAGACCGGCGCCGCGCTGATGCGCCGGGCCTGAACGAGCAACTGGACGGGATAAAACGTGATGAGTTCCACTCGCGACCGGATGTCCTCGGGATCGGCGACTTCGCGCCAACTCCCGTACGGACCCATCGGGTGAACGACCATGCGTTCGACCTTGAAGCCGTTTGCCGTGCTTAACGCCCGGAAGAACAGCTCTGGACTGAACTGGTAGAAACCGTGGCCGCAATAGTTGTTCGTACCCGTGTGGATGAAGAGATGCCCGCCGACGCGGACCATTTCCATCGTGTTTTGAAGCGCGGTCGGGAAATGAAAGACGTGTTCCAGCGTCCCGCCATCATAGACGAGGTCGAACCGCTCGCGCAGGTCCGGCCCGATTGGCTTGTTCAGGTCGTGCACGAACGAGGCCCCTTCGTAAGCCGAGAAGTCCATAGAGTATACCTGTTTTGCGCCGAGCGTCCTGAAGATCGGTTCAGCGAACCGGGTGTCCGGCTCTTCCGGCCGGAACAGTTCATCCGACAGGCCGCTGGCCCGAAGCACCTTCCGCATCTTCGCCGGGAAGACATTGAGATCCTGTCTGCCCAGCGTCAGGACCTCGCCAAAATCAATGCCCCGCTTACGGGCGGCGATGAGAAACTGAACCGCGTTGATGTCGAGACCCATGATTGACCAGTTCTTAATTCGTACGATTCATTTCGGAAACCACAAATGAACACGAATGGACACCAATCCGGAAAATCGAGACACGAATTTCACGAATTCACACGAATTCAGGCCCGATTCGTGAGAATTCGTGAAATTCGTGTCAACGCCTTCTGTTCGTGTCATCCCGTTATTCTGCGGTTTATACAGTCGGATTCGAGGCTGTCGGCTTCTGCGCCTCGATGAGCAAGAGATGGCCGCGGCGGGGCATCAACCCTTCCAGGCGCCTACCGAGCCAGTCCGGCAGCGGCATCAAGCCGATCGAAGAGACGCTGGCCTTGAAGCCGATCTTCTCGAACAACTCCCGCGCCTGCAAAACCCCCAACGCCCGCACGTGCCCGGTCACCCCAGCAAAGGCCGAATCGGTAATCGGCACGCCTTCCTCGACGTGCTCCCGGTAGTGGAGGCCGAGCGGATTGCCGAGGTACCAGCCGCAGCAGCGCATGAGCGTGAAGGGCGTGTAGCCCAGCGCCATCGCGCCGAGATTGAGGAAGCTCGTCAAATTCTCCGACGTGATGAGCGCGGTGCCGCCGGGTTTGAGCACGCGCAAACACTCCTGCACGAACAGCCGCGTGTTGTGCAGGTGCTCGATGACCTGCGCGCAGTGAACCACGTCGAATGAGCAGTCGGCGTAAGGCCAGACGCCATTCAAGTCCACGGCTTCCGTCTTGATGCCGCGCTTCGCCGCTTTTTCACGCAATGCCGGCGCGGCTTCAACGCCGCAAAACAGGTCCGGCTTGTAATCGAGATACTGGAACAGGAAGGCGCCGTCCGCGCAGCCGACATCGAGGATGGACTTGGGCCGCAGGCGCGCGACTCGCGAGCCACTCCAGTCGTTGCACCGCTGGCAACTGCGCACGTAGCCGGTTCTCACCATGCGCTGCAACAAGCCGATCATGCGGCGCGGAATCTAGGCAATCGCGCGGAGCGGTGTCCAGATGCTTCGCTATGGATCACGGCCCCGCGGGAGCGTCGCCCTACCGGGACGATGGTGGTAGGGCGAGGCTCCTGCCGAGCCGACGCTGCCGGAGCGGTCACGGCTCCGCAGGAGCGTCGCCCTACCAAACAATGGCTCCGCAGGAGCGTCGCCCTACCGAGACGATCGTGGTAGGGCGAGGCTCCCGCCGAGCCGATACTTCCCGATAGATCACGGCTCCGCAGAAGCGTCGCCGGGGCACATTACCACCGCAACTCGTGGATTCGTCCGCAGTATGGCCACGCATCGGGGTCTTTGACCAGCCCTGCTCGCAACGGGTTCTCGTGCACGTATTGCCATTTCTCGCTGTAGCTTTCCGCGTCACGGAGACGGTGGTGAAAGGCCAATGACTGCCATTCCCAATGGGGCTGGTTGTGTGCCTTGCTGAACTGGCTCTTCCAATACGTGATCCACGCCTCGGCTGTGAAGCGCAAGTCGCTTGGCGCGGCGAACAGGTGCAAATGGTCCGGCATCAACACATAGTCGCCCACCAACCAGGCCTGGGCCTCGTGCCACACGCGGCGGAGGAGCTGATGCGCCTGGTCGCACGCCAGCCATGCGACGCGGTCCTTGGTACAGACGGTAATGAACAGGATCGTTCGCTCACCCAGGTCGATGCGCACGCCCTGCGACGGCTTGCGCCGGCCGGGTTCGGGAAAGGGCGTGTTGGGATGCACGGGTGAAGAGTAGAGCGACGTGGCGCGGAGGAAAGATTGAAATTGGGGGAAGAAGTGGGCTCCGCAGGAGCGTCGCCCTACCGAGACGATCGTGGTAGCGAGGCTCCTGCCGAGCCGATCCTTCCGATAGATCACGGCTCCGCGGGAGCGTCGCCCTACCGAGATGATCGTGGTAGCGAGGCTCCCGCCGAGCCGATACTTCCCGATTGATCGGGGCTCCGCAGGAGCGTCGTCCTACCGAGATGATCGTGGTAGGGCGAGGCTCCTGCCGAGCCGATCCTTCCGATAGATCACGGCTCCGCGGGAGCGTCGCCCTACCGTCCAATCGTGCGTCGCGCCAAGATTCGGCTGGCAACGCCAAAAGCAAGTCCGTAGCTTCGCCGCCGCGTTTAGGAACGCCATTGCATGCTCAGGCGCACCAATCGCTAGCCGCTCATGCGTCACTTGATTTCCACACTGTCTCGCTCCGCGCTACTCCGGCGTCTGGTGCAACTTTTGCGCCTGCACAAGCTGGCCAACTGTTGGCTTCGCGCGTTCCCGCTCGTCAAACGCCTGCCTGGCAGCGGGGTGAGGTACCGCGCCACGCGGCTCGAAAGCATCCCGCTGGCCGTTGAAATGTTTGAAAAGGGCAACCTTTACGACGCCACTCTGCTGCCGAAGGACTTCAGCACGTTCGCCGATCTGGGGTGCAACGTGGGATACTTCACCTGCTGGCTGGCGCACCTGGCCGCCGGGCGTACCCTGCGCGGCCTTATGCTCGACGCCAATCCCGATGCCGTGAAGGAAGCGCAATGGCACGCGCAAGCCAATGCCATGCCGGAGGTCTTTGGCTTGCATGGCATCGTCGGCGAGGGCCGACCGGGGGATTTCGCGGAATTCTATCTGTATGAATCGAACATCTGTTCGACGAGCCACCTGCCCGACCTCCAAAAGATGAATCTCAAGGGCAAGTGGGAAAAGATTCGCGTCCCTTGCCTGAGCATTGAGGATCACTGGAGCCGACATTTCGGGGAGGCGCGCTGTCATGTCCTCAAGGTGGATATCGAAGGATCGGAGTTGAACTTCCTCAAGGACGAGCAGGATTTTCTCAAGCGGTGCGACTCGATCCTGGTCGAGTGGCACAAGTGGACGGTGAGCCTCGGCGAGCTGCGCGATTACCTCAAATCGCAGGGCTTTGCCTACGTGAAGACAATCGAGGAGAATGATCAGATGGGCACGGCGTATTTCCGCAGATGAGCACGGCTCCGCAGGAGCGTCGCCCTACCGAGACGATGGCGGTAGGGCGAGGCTCCCGCCGAGCCGATACTTCCCGATTGATCGGGGCTCCGCAGGAGCGTCGCCCTACCAAACGATGGCTCCGCGGGAGCGTCGCCCTACCAGGATTAAGGCAACACCGTCACACGGTAAAACCGCTGGCCGCCGGCCGCTGTCGAATCTGACTTCGTCGCTGTCGAGCCATTGGCAACGACGTCACCAGGCAGGCTCGTCCACGATGCCTGACCGAGATTGGACTTGAACAGGAGCCGGTAGCGGAGGCCGGCCAGCGCGCTCCATCGGACGGTGACCATTCCGCCGCTGGTCGTAATGGACTCGATGACGGGCTGGCTTACGACCACGAGACTTACGTTCTTCTGGTCGGACTGCGCCGGCGCGCCGTTGTCGGTGACCATGAAGGTGAACACGTTTGTGCCAGGCACGGGCGCCGGAGGAGGCGTCCAGGAGAAGAGACCGCTAGTCCCGTTTATCGATGCACCCGGAGGCGCGCCGACGCCGAGACTGAAAGTCAGTCCGTTGGCTGGTAGGTCGGAATCGGCCGCGCTGACGCTGAAACTCACCGGAACGCCGGGCAGCACCGTGCGATTCGCCGGGACCGTCAGGACGGGCGGCGAGTTCACTTCGAGAACAACCACTGTAAATCGGTTGGTCGCGCTCAACGGCGGCACGCTGCCGTCGCGCACCACGATCGTAATCTGATTTGTGCTAGGACCCTGATCTTCCCCGGGCTGCCAGGTGAACACGCCGTCACTTGGGCCGATGGCTGCGCCGGACGGTGGAGCAATCAGCGAGAATACGTGTTGGTCCTCGGGCAGGTCGGGATCGGTCAAAATGTTGGTGATGAGAAGGAGCGTGCCTTCGTTGATCGTTCGGTCGGTAATCGGGACCAGCGTCGGCGGGTCGTCAACCGGAGTCACCGTCACCAGGAACGTGTTCGTCACCGCGTCCAAAGCGCCATTGGCTACGCCAGCGTCGTCGCGCACGACCACCGAGACGGCCGCCGTGCCGTGCGCGTTGGGCACCAACGTGAGCATGACCGAGCCAGTGGTCGCGGGGCTGGTATAGTTGACGGTGATCGGACTGGCGATCAGCGACGGATTGCTCAAAGCGGCAGTAACAATCAGATTCTGAATTTCGCCGCCGCCTGCCGTAATGCCGGTCAACATGACGATTTGCGGCCCGGAGTCCTCCGTCAGAGTGAGCGGCAATAGTGGATTGAAGGTCGGTTGACGATTCAAGACATTGAGAAGCACGATGCGCTCGGTGCTTCCACGTCCGTTGGACAAGTTTGTGAACGCAATGCCATCGGAATGGGTGCCCACTGGAAGAGCAAGAGAGTTCGTGTTGATAGACAGGGCAACGTTTGTCGTCGCTCCTGGCTCAAGCGAGCCAACGGTTGGCGAGACCGTCAACCATGGTCGTCCGGGACATTTGCCTACCGCACCGGCCAGGAAGATCCCTTGAACCTCTGCCGCGGAAAGTTCTCGCCTGTAGAAGGTGGGTTCGTCCAGATGGCCTTGCAAGGATTCCTCGAAGCCAGGTGAATTGCGCCTGCCGAGGAAGACGCTGCCAGTGGTCCGCAGGACGAACGTGCCAATATTTTGCTGAAGCACAACCGCGCCGTTGAGGTAAAGATTCAGGATGCCGGTAATGCGGTTGTAGGTGAGGGCCGCGTGATTCCACGAGTTAGCGATGAACAGCCCGCCGGCTGTCTGAAACGGGTGATCGACATTACCAACCTGAACAAGTCCCCCAAACATTGCGCCGGACGCGCCGACGGATCCGACGAACAGATTGGGACCGGCGAAGCTGGATCCGTCTTCGTATTCAAAGAGAGGGTTGCGCCTTGTAGCGCTTGGCACGTTGAACCATGTTTCAAAGCTGAACGCGTCGTTCGTGCCGAAATTCAGTTCAGCAGAAACTGGAACGCGCACGCCATCATCAACTCCGTCAAAGAATAAGGCTTGGCCAACGAAACCGTTGGTAAAAGCCGGATTTCCGACAAGGGTACCATCGTTTGTCCCAACAGAATCTACGGTGATACCATCAAACGGCCACCAACTGACAAGCCCATCGGGCAGATTGCACCTATTCGTGCCGCCGGACCCAGATTGACTCGAGCACTTGCCACTGGCGCCCGCCGTTACTATGGCCTGAATCTCGGCAGCACTTAGCGCCCGGTTGTACAAACTCACTTCGTCGATAATGCCCGCGAAGACGGCCCCAGAGCCACTTTCCGCTCCGATGGAAAAAGGTACATCGTTAATCGTTCGTGCCAGAGAGCCCTGCATTGTTCTGGTACGTACAATGTCGGCATCCACAAACGTAACCACCTCGACAAAGTTCGAGCTCAACTGCCGAAACGTCGCCGCGAAGTGGTGAAATAGATTTGTGGGCGGCAGTGGCGGAGGCACTGCTGAGATCTCAACGCCGCTCGCGGGGAAATCCCCATCGTTGACCGTCGGATCGTTGTAAAAAACTTCGATTCCGAACTGAGAGGACAAGATGGCACCATAGTTGCCCGGGCCGTTACCCACTCGTTTGTCGAACAACGGTTCGCCGCTGTCGCGGTGGAGCTTATACCAAAGTTCCACTGTTATTTCATTGGTCAGATCTAGAGTCGGACTGTCGTTCACCAATACGAAGTCGTTGATCCCATCAAACAAAAACCCCTGCCCCACCATGCCCGGCGCGAAGCTCGCTCCATTCATCAGCGACCCGTGGTTTGTACCGACGACATCCAGCGCATTGCCTTCCCCTGGCCACCAGGAAACCAAGCCGGACGGCAAGTTGCATCCGCCGCCCCTCACCTGCCAGTCCAACGATGCATTGCCGGCATTGCTCACCACGAAAGTCTGATTCGTCGGCGCAAACGGCCCGCCGCTGAAGCCCGCCGACTCGAAGTTCGTTTCCGGCGTCACGGTCAGCAGGCCGAAGGGCTGGATTGACGTCACGTTGGTCGCGAGGTTGTTCGCCAGATTGGCTTCGAGTTCATTGCGTGTCACCACGGCGAGGTTCGTGACGGAAGCAAAGCCGGGCTCTGGCAGGACTACTACCCTGCCCGTGGCGCTGAGCCCGCGTGAGAGGCTGCCGAGTTGCCACGAGACCACGCGTGCCGAGTGCGTCACCATGCCCTGGCTCGCATTGCCGGACACGAAACTGATCCCCGCCGGCAGCGTGTCGGTCATCGTGACGCCCGTTGCCACCGTAGGGCCGGTATTGTGGACGGTAAAGCTGTAGGTCATCGCCTGGCCGCCGAGGACGGGGTCGGGCGAATCGACCGCCACGAGCGACACATCATCGCGCAACGGCGTCAGGAAGGCGTCGGACACGCCCGTATGCCCCTGGTTGTCCCGCGCCAGCAGGCGCACGGAAGTCGCCGGCTGTTGGACGGTGACGGAGCCAATCCACATCCCGTTCACGAAAGGCGCGGAGTTCGTGGGTGCGATGAGCACCGCGTTGGTCTGCGCGCCGACGACGCTCATCAGCCGCACGGCGCCGCCGAAGGCCGCCACCGTGTCGTTGTTACGATCCTGCGCGCTTACGCGAACGGCGAAGGCCGTTCCGACGTATTGCGTGGAACCCACCGGGTCCCAGCCAAAGTGATGCACCGTGGAGCTGGCCGCGCCCGTCAGCGGGATGTCGATGAGCGCCGTGTTGCAGGCCAGGACCGGGATTTGGATGGAGGCGGACTTCGCCCCCTGCGACCGCGGCGCGAAAGAGACCTGGATCACGCGCACGTCGTGCGGCGCCAGCGGCGAGGTGTCGGCCGTCACCACGAAATCCTGCGGCGTCGCTCCGGCTAAGGTGAATCCGCTGAGGTCCAATGGACTCGATCCGTCGTTGGTGACCAGCAAGGAAACCTCGGGCGACGGCGGCGCGTCGATGTCGCGCGTGCCGAACTCGAACGATGCCGGCGCGGCGGTGACGATGTTGTCGACGTCCGCCCCCGAGAGGGCGACGCCGAACTCGAAGCGCCCGAGCAGGTTGGTTTCCAGCGCGGTGAACTCGAGCGTGGCACGCCTTCCTCCGGTGGCGGCGGGACTGAAGGCCACCGTCACGGTGCGCGACTGGCCGGGGGCAAGGCTGGTTTGGCCCGTGTCGGCCACGATGTTGAAATCGGCCGCGTTCGTGCCGTTGAAGGCGACATTCGTGATGGCCACCGTCACGGCGCCGAGATTCGAAATCGTCGCGGTCAGCGGCCCCTGAATCGGCGCGCCGGGGCATCGGACGCCGAATGAGAGGTTGCGCGTGAACTCGACCGGCACTTCGACCAGCGATTCCAGGAACGCCACCAGGTCGGCGACCTTCTCCTCCCGATTCGCGGCGAGGATGGTGCCCGTCAACTGCCCGGCCGGCGACTGCAGGAACTCCTCGGTGTCGTAGAACTCGACGGCTTCCTTGAGGTTCGGAACGGAGCTATCGTGGAAAAACGGCGCGGTCAGGCGCACGCCCATGAGCGACGGCGTGTTGAAGTTGCGCGTGCTTTGTCCGGGCATCAGGCCGGCTGGCTCGGTGGGCAGGCCGTCGGCGAGGTTGCGCAGCAGGTTGGCCACGCCCGTGTTGAAGTTCATGTTCGCATTGCTAATTGAGCCGAAGAGCGAGCCGTCGGAGAGGTTCAACGTCGGGCCCGAGTGGCACTTGCTGCACTTGCCTTCGTTGTTGAAGAAAAGAGTGCGGCCGCGCTTCTGAGCCTCGGTGGTGGCGAAGCGGTCGAGGTCGTAGTACCCATCGGACGGCTGGTAAATGGAGTTCATGAACTCCGTCATCGCCGCCAATTCGGCGCGCGTCGGGTGCCGGAAGTCCATGCCGCTGACGCGTCCCAGCGTGCGCGGGAAATGCTGGATGACGGCCCCGACGGAGAAGTCGTCCAGGTTGCTGAATTCGCCGCTCAGGCCGTAGGGCGCCGTCAGGGCGATGTTCAGCAGGTGCGGCGAAGCGCGAAAGACTTCGCGGCGCTTGAAGCCATCGATGTTCTCGAGGATTAGGCCCCGCCCATGCTCCAGCAAGGGGTGATCCTCGAGGCCGCGGGGACTGCCGTTGCCCGACGTGGGGCCGGAAAGACTGCCAGGCGTCACGGTCTGAAGGATACCCAGGTTGCCGTTGGTGTCGGAGACGAGGCCGGCGAGGTTGGTTCCACCGATGATCTGGTAGCTGTCGCCCGAGCCGACCAGCACGCGTCCGCTGCCGAGCGTTCCCGTGACCGGCCCGCGCAGGTCGGAGGGTTGTGAACGAAGCACAAGTTTCATCACGTTCACGTTTTGCTCGAAGACGAACAGCGGGTCCTCTTCCGGCAATCCGAGGATGGTCATGGCCGTCAGGCCGAATTGGTCGCGTCCGTTGGCGATATGGCAGGTGGCGCAAGTGCGGCCGTTGCCCCGGAAGGTCTCGCGGCTGAAAATCGTCCGGCCCTGGTCCCTGAGTGGCGCTTCGGTGAGGGTGGCGGTCTGGCCGGCAGAGTTTTGCGGAGTGGGGGTGGTCTGGGAGAAGGCGCTGTTCAGGTTCACGCCGAAGGGCACGGGCGCCGTGCGCGTGAGGCTCTTCGCGCCGAGGATGGACGCTTCATTGGTGTTCGCCGGGCCCGCGCCGCCGGTCAGGCCGAAATATCGGCTCCCGCCGTAGGAGAGCGCGATGTTCATCGTAAAGCGCAGATTGTCCGGGTTCGCCATGAACGCGACTTTGCCGCCGATGGCTGATAATTCGGCCGGCATGAAGAAGTCCGGCCGTAAGCCGGTCAGTTGCGAGAAGGCGCGCGTCGCCACGAGCACTTTCGTGCCGCCAGCGGGGGCGTTGCTTGGAAAGACGAAGCGCCCAATCTGGCTGCCCGTTTCATCGAAGAACGCCAGCATCGCACGTCCTGCGGTTTCGCCGGACTGCGGGCCCCACAGTTTGTCCGCATCGCTGTTGACCTCCAGTTCGACAAACTGGATGGTCGAGTCGCCGTTCAGCCCAGTCATCACTTCACTGAGGCGCACTTGCAAGGCGCCTGGAGGGACCGTCACGGGCAGTATTTCCACCGCGTAATCTTCGACTTCGCCATCGTTCGCCGGTCCCGTGACGCCGAGGTTGCCCGTCGAGCTGAAGCGGAACCGGGCGTAAGTGCGGTTGGTGGCCAGCGCGCTGCCCGGCACCGGGAAGATGAGCGCGTTTGCGCCCGTGGACAACGCCTGGTTGGTGAAGATCTGTTCGCCGGGATCGTTCCAGTCGCCGTCGGCGTTGAAATCGATCCAGGTGTTGAGGAGGCCGTTTGTCGAGGCCGTGACGGCCACCGAGGCCATCTGGCCGACGATGAGCGCCGAGGTAAAGACGGCGCCGTCCTCGTCGTTCTCCGGCCCGTCGAGCTTGTCCCCGGTCGCGCCGATGGACGGCAAGCCATCGTCATTCGGATCGACCCGCGTACCGAGGAAAACTCCGGTAAAGGCGCGGTGCCGGGCACCGTTAGCCGCAAGGGTCGTCGGATAGGGCGCGGGCGCACTGCCGAAATCGGACTCGCAAGTGTCCGTCGTGCCGTTGCGGTTCTTGTCGAACTCGAAGCAAGGTGGACCGGCGAGGGCGAGGCGGAACTGGCTGCCGGGCGAGGCCGCCGCTGCCGCAACCCGGAGGAAAGTGGTCTCACTCGCGCTCGCGAGCAAACTGATCTGCGCGATGGTGCTGTTCGACCCGGCAGCCGACTGGCAGGCCAATTGGTTCGCTGCGGTGCCCGGAGTGCCCGAGTGAGCCGAGAGCACCGGCACCATGCCGACGCCTTGCAGGTTCACCGTCAGCGCGCCACCGTCGGCGGGCACGTAGCGGAACCACACGTCGCCGCCCGCCGATGGGCAGGAGGATTGCCCGTCCGGCGTGGTCGCGGGCAACACGCCGCTGAATTCCAGCCCGGGGCAAACCAGCATCGCGTCCGAGCCGGCGTCCTGCGCGACGGAATTGGTCGGATTCGGCGCCGTGCAAGGATTCAAGTCGAACGCGAATCCTGTGACGGGCACCAGCACCAGCCCTTCGTCTGGATCATTGGAGACAATGCGCAGCGTGGCGCTTTTCGGCCCGGCCGCGGCGGGCGTGAAGATTAGGGATAAGGCCCGGCTGGCGCCCGGCCCGAGGCTGGATTGGCCGGTGTCGGAGAAGATGCGGAACTCGTTCGCATTCGGGCCGGTCAGGCCGAGGCTGGAGAAGGTCAGCGTGCCGATGGCTCCCACGTTGGCAATGATCTCGCCGATCGAGGCGCCCGCGCCGAGCGCGATGTTACGGATGCCGAAGTCCACGTTGGTCAAGCTCAGGGAGATATCCGGCGCATTGGGGTCGATGCCGAAACCGGTCAGCGCGATATCGGCGACCATTTCGTTTGTGTCGTTGGAAATAATGCGCAGGCTGGCGGTCTTCGAGCCCACCGAACTCGGATCGAAATTCAGGTTCACAGTCCGCGTGGCGCCCGGAGGTAGCGTGATTGGGCCACCGCCTCCAGCGGTAATGTTGAACTGGTTCGACTGCGCGCCGGCCAGGGCGATGTTGGTGATGACCAGCGGATTAACCGTGCCGCGGCTCGTGATGGCGACCGTGCGCGTCGCGGTCGGGCCGTTGACAAGATTTTGCCCGCCAAAATCGATCGAGGCCGGAGACGCGTCGATCTCCGGTCCGTCCACTGGAAAGGTGAACGACTGGCCGCGCGTGTTGATCGGCACGGCCGGCATGAGCGCGAAGTCACCGTTCAGGCTCGTGCCGCCGCCGAGGCCGAAATCCTGGAAGCGTGTGAGACTGATCGCATCGCCGGTCATCGGCAGCGCGGGTGCGGGCGGGCCGGCGCCATCGGTGAGCGCCGCCGGGAAGTTGCCATACGATAGGGAAAGGCTCACGTCGAAGCGGAACGGGTTGGCCTGGTTCCCGCGGAAGGACACCTTTCCGTGACCCGGGCTCATCATCGGTGGGATGAGGAGATCCGGCACGGGCGCGCCGGGCAAGTTCGCGAAGTTGGTCGTGGCGATGAGCACCGAGAGGCCGCCTTGCGGCGGGTTCACCGGAAAGAAAAACGTTCCGGTTTGCACGCCGTTGCTGTTGAAAAAGGCGAGCATGGCCCGGCTGGTCGTCTCGCCCGGCTGAGGCCCCCAGGCCTTCTGATCATTGCCTCCGACGGTGATCACCAGGTACTGGACGGCGGGGTCGCCGTTGAACCCGACCATCAACTGGTCCTGTCGGAGAATATGGTTGGTGGCGGACGCGTCATGAGCGAGCGCGACCACGAGAAGGCCGGTCAGGACACGGGCAACGGCACTGGAGGCGCGGCGACGCAGCGCCTTGTTGGTTGCGAAGTACAGGCTCATGGTGACCTCTTGGTTCTATTCAGGCATTCCAAGCCCTCCCGGGAAGTTGCTCAGTCGCCTGGGGCGGCTTTACAAGGAGTGTAGAAACAGCAACGAACTAAGCAAGCCAATTGTGGTGCATAACTCTCGGCCGCAAGTTCCCGGTTGGCGGTGTGGCGAACGTGCGGCATAGTCCGGCCGCCTCGCTGCCGGCGCAGTCCTGCGCGCGGGCAGCCCCGGCGCCAACTCGACTATGAGCAAAAGCACCCCGGCCGCCTCAAACAAGTTCTGGAAAGGCTTCTGGCCTTCGATGGCCGTTCTCGTCGTCATTCTCGGCTTCCTTTTCCGAGAGAGCTTCAAGCCGGATATCGTGCATTTCTCGAACGACGGGCCGTTGGGGGTGATGATGTCGGCGGCCTTGGCTGTTCCCGAGGCGCTGACCGGGTTCTGGATGGACCTCAATTGGATCGGCATGAACGGCGGCGCGGCCTCTTCGAGCATCAGTTACCTGCTGGTCTGGCTCCTGGGCCCGGTCGGCTTTGCGAAGTTTTATCCGCCCATCGCGCTGCTGTTGCTCGGGGCAGGCGCGTGGATTTTTTTCCGTACGCTCAAACTCTCGCCCGGCCTCTGCCTTGTGGGGGCCATCGCGGCGGCGTTGAACATGAATTTCTTCTCGAACACGTGCTGGGGGTTGGGCACGCGCGCGCTCACTCTCATGTCGGCCTTTCTGGCGCTGGCGGCGCTGATGAACCGGCGGCGGGGCAACCAATGGCTCAATGCCGCGCTCGCGGGTTTGTGCGTCGGCCTTGGGGTTATTGAGGGGGCGGACAACGGCGCGATTTTCAGCTTGTTTATCGCGGTCTTCGTGGTGTTCCAGGCCTTCGCGGAGGAACCGACGCTGGCTCGGAAAATCGTGAGTTGCGTTCGGCTCGGTGTTGTGGGGCTTTGCGCGGCATTCATCGCGGCTCAGGTGCTGGTCACGCTCACGGGTATTGCGGCCAAGACGTCGAGGGGCGCCAAGGCCGAATCCGCTGCCGCCGTTCCGATGTCCGCCGAGCAAAAGAAAGCGGAGGAAGAGAAGCAATGGATCTTCGCCACGATGTGGAGCCTGCCGCCGAACGAGATGCTTCGTGTAATCATCCCCGGCCTGTACGGCTACCGGATGGATACGCCGAACGGCGGCGAATACTGGGGAGACGTGGGCGGCAACTTCGCGGTGCCTGACGCCCAGAAAGGGCAGTACGATTGGCGCTCGTCCGGCGCGGGCGAATACGCCGGGGTGCCCATTGTGCTGGTCGGCTTGTGGGCCGTCGTGCATGCGTTGCGACGCCGGACGGGTCCCACGGCGATCTTCGATGACAAAGAGCGCAGGCACGTCCTGTTTTGGGCCGCGATGTTCATTCCGGCGGCAGTGCTTGCCTGGGGTTACCACGCGCCGTTCTACAAGCTGGTGTTCTCGCTCCCCTACTTCTCCACCATCCGCAACCCGATGAAGTTCATGCATCCGGGGCACATGACGTTGTTGATCCTGTTCGGCTACGGGCTGCTCGGTCTGAGCCGGCGGTGTTTGGAAACCGCGCAGGCGAACGTTCGATCATTGGGGGAACGCTTCAGGAACTGGCGCGCCAAGGCGCTGCCGGTCGAACGGCGCTGGATGATTGGCTCAATGCTCACAGCTTTGCTCGGCCTCTTCGTCTTCGTGGCTTACTCGGGGGCGCGCGGCAAGCTGACCCAGCACCTTGCGAATATCGGGTTTTCGAATCCGACCGACGCCGCCCAAATTGCCGGCCATAGCGTGAACGAGGTAGGTTTGTTCGCCGTCGTCCTCGCCGCGTCCGTGGTGGTCGTGTCGCTAATTCAGATCGGCGTTTTCTCGGGCGAGCGGCGCGGTTGGGCCATAGTGCTTCTGGCTGTGCTTGTCACCATCGACCTTGCCCGCGCCGATCAACCATGGATTCAACCCTACAATTTCAAAGCCAGATACGCCTCGAACCCCGTCCTCGACATCCTCCGCAAGGAGCCGTGGCTCCACCGGGCCTCCGTGTTTCCGGTGGGCCTCATCCAGCAACAGCAGGCCGCGCAGCAAATCGCCACCGCCTACAGCATCGCTGGTCGCGGGCCGTGGCTCCAGTGGCACTATCAGTATTACAACATCCAGTCCATCGACATGGCACAGGATCCCCGGCCGCCCTCCGAGAAAACCAACTACCTGGCCCACCTTTCGCACAATGTGACCCGGTTGTGGGAACTGACGAACACGCGCTACATCATCGGGCTGGCCGGTGGGTTCGTGGACAGCTTGAACCAGTCGCTTGACCCGGTACGGCGCAGCTTCCGGGAAGTGCTCCCGTTCAGTTTTAAGCAGGATGCCAACTTCAACATCGGCGCCGACGCAAGTCCGAACGGACCGTGGGCCTTGCTGGAGTTCGGCGCCGCCCTTCCGCGCGCCAAACTTTACACGGACTGGGAGGTCCGCACAAACGACACTACGGCGCTCGAGATTCTCGGCAATCCCTCGGTCGACGTGCACAAGATCGTGATCGTCAGTGACCCCGTGCCGCCGCCGGGCAACTCCAACGCGGCGCCGGGCACAGTGGAATTCGCCAGCTACGCGCCCAAACACATCGAACTCAAAGCCAGCGCCACGGCTTCGTCGATTCTCCTGCTCAACGATCAGTTCGACCGGGACTGGTCGGTGACGGTCAATGGCCAACCGGCGCCGTTGCTCCGTTGCAATTATATTATGCGCGGCGTTCAGGTCCCGGCAGGCGCTAGCACCGTGGTCTTCCACTTCCAGCCCTCGCTCACGGGCATGAAAGTCACGCTGGCGGCGTTAGGTGTCGGCGTGTTGCTGTGCGCCCTCCTGGCCTTGTCCAAGCCAGGCTTGCCAGAGGCGTCAACTCTTCCAACGGCCGAGCCGAAGAAGAAATGACCCTGCTCTGCATCTCTCACCGACGACCGTAACCGCCGACGTGAGGAGAAACAACGGCCTGTTGCCGGGCATCTTCATCTTGACCCGGTAGGGCGAGG
>WNGA01012927.1_pt1 | contig 17962 bp, 15 predicted proteins | sample 5400061 | NCBI WGS metagenome assembly WNGA01 (sample SAMN13153366, study PRJNA577476) | soil metagenome | isolation source: 100 cm soil or saprolite under grassland replicate 2 | place: USA:California | collected 2016-06-15 | reverse complement strand
GACGTCGCCCTGCGCCACGTCCTGTCCCTCCTCATCGACCAGGCGCATCTCGACACCCTCCACCGGAAGGCCGATCGAGCCGGGCTTGCGCTCGATGTCCGGCCGGTTGAAGGAAGCGATCGCACAGGTCTCCGACAGGCCGTAGCCCTCCAGGATCTTGCAGTCGAAGGTCCGCTCGAACGCCTTGAGTACCTCGACCGGCATAGCGGCACCGCCGGAGACACATAGGTCCAGGCTCGACGTGTCAAACGTGGACGCGTCCGGGTGGTGCAGCATCGCCGCATACATCGTCGGCACGCCGAGGAAGGTCGTGACCCGGTCGCGCTGGATCATGTCAAGAGCCTTGCCCGGATCGAAGCGGGGCAGCAGCGTCAGCGCGGCGCCGACCCTTGTTGCGCTGGTCAGACCGCTGGTCAGGCCGAATACGTGGAAGAGCGGAAGCGCGCCGAAGGTCACTCCGTCGGGCTGAGCGTCGACCAGCTCGACCGCTATCCGGGTCGCCGAGCGCAGGTTGCCGTGGGTCAGCTGAGCCCCCTTCGGCGTGCCTGTCGTGCCCGACGTGTACAGGATGATTGCCGTGTCGCTGTCGGCCCGGTCGGCGACCCCGGCGACGGGGTCGGCGCCGCCCAACAGTCCCTCGAACTCGCCTGGCTCGACGAGGATGCACTCGGCGCCGGCTCGCTCGCTGCCCTCGCGCGCGGCGTCGCCCATCTGGTGCCAGCCGAACATGACTTTTGCGCCGGCATCCTCCATCTGGAATCCGACCTCGCGACCCTTGAGGAGCGGATTCATCGGCACGGTCACGGCCCCCAGACGTTGCGCCCCGAAGAACACGAACGGGAAATAGGGGACGTTGGGCAACATGACGCCCAGCCTGTCGCCCGCCTCGACGCCCTTGGCCGCCAGCAGGCCCGCGACGCGAGCGCTTGCCTCGTCGACCACCGAATAAGGGAGTTCGAGGTCATCGAGCTTGACCGCGGTCCGGCCTGGGTGCTCGGCCACGGTCTCCGTGAGCATTTCCGCCAGGTTCGCCATGTCAGTGCTTCCTCTCTGTGTCCAGCGCCAACACCTCGTCGAGCCCCTCCTGCAGGCAGGTCATCAGCAGGTCCGGCTCGCTGACGGCCGCGGCGTCCATGTTCACGCCGATGCAGCACGTGCCGGCGTAGGACAGCAGCGTGACCATCAGCGCGCAGCCGGGCACCGGCCCGAACGGCAGCATTCGCTCGATTTTCGCGCCCGCGATGTAGGCGTCCCAGGGCAGGCCCGCCACGTTGCTCGCCTGCAGGTCGAGGTTCGCGGTCTGGCCTGCGTACCACCTGGCGACGACGGCGGTCGGCAGGCGATTCAGCAGCGGCGCGGCGAATCCGAGCGCGTCGATCGCCGGCTCGTCGCGGACGTCGAGCACGAACTCGTGGATCGCCTGGATGCGCTCGGCCGGGTCTTCGACGCCGGTCGGCGCGGCGAACCGCACGCCCGCGAATCGGTTGCCGCCCATCGGGTGGTCGCCGCTCCGCAGGCTGATCGGCATCGCCATCGGGAGCGAGTCGACCGGCGACCCGAGCTCGTCGTGGTAGCGGCGCAGACCACCCAGCAGCGCCGCGATGTAGGCGTCGTTCAGCGATCCGCCGGCGGCCTTGCCGGCACGCTTCAGGTCATCGAGGGGAACCTCGAGGGCGTCGAAGTGCCACGACAGGCTGCGCGACTTCAGGAGCGGCGAGGGGTCGGCCGGCGGCGGCGCGAGCACCCGCTCCAGCGAGCCGGCGAAGTGCGCCGCCGCCCTGACCCCGCTCCATGGACGCAGTGCAAGCCGACTCCCGACGCCAAGCGTGTCGCGGACGCCGCGCACCGCGGCGGCCGGAGCGTGCGCGACCTGCTCGGCCAGCACGCCGATGGCGCCGACGTCCTCGCCCGGACGCGCCGGCGGAGCCGTCTTCTCAGGCGAGGGCGCGCGCTTGCGGCTGTGCAGCAGGCCGACCAGCTGGATGCCGCCCTGCCCGTCGGTCATCGAGTGGTGCACCTTCAGGAGGTAGGCGGCCCGGCCTCCCTCCAGCCCTTCGAAGAGCACGGCGCGCCAGGGCGCCCTCGCTCGGTCGAACGGCGTCATCGCCTCCGCCTGGGCCATGTCGAGCAGCTGGCGGCGCGTCCCCGGCGCGGGGAGCGCCACCCTCTGGAGGTGGTAGTCGAGGTCGAAGTCGGCGTCGTCGAGCCAGGTCGGCACGCCGATCCCGAGTGCCGGCTCTTGGACGCGCTGGCGGAAGCGCGGGATCAGTCGGCTCGCCCAGTCGTGGGCGGCGCGCAACCGGTCCCAGTCGGGGACCTGGTCCAGCACGTCGACGATCGTCATCGGGGAGCGCAGCCGCGGGTCGGCCTCGATCCGCCACATGAGCGCCTCGAACGCGCTCATCTCGCGGTGTGAGGACCACTGCGCGGCGAGCGCCCAGGCCTCCTCGTTGGTCTCGGGCAGGGTGGCGCTCATCGGAGCAGCACGCCTTCGAACTCGATCGTGGGCACGCGCTCGAGCAGGTTCTGGAATGCCTCCTGCGGCGTGCGCCCATGGTTGACGACCGCGTCGACCTCCGCGGCGATGGGCATCTCGACGTCGTACTCCTCGGCGAGCCGGACGATCGAGCGCGATGCCTTGATGCCCTCGGCCACCTGCTGCATCGACTCGGTGATCTCGCGGACGCTGCGGCCGGCGGCAAGCTGCTCGCCGACGGTGCGGTTGCGGCTCAGCGGGCTCGTGCAGGTGGCGAGCAGATCGCCGATCCCCGCCAGGCCGGCGAACGTCATCGGGTGGCCACCCATCGCCACCCCGAGCCGCGTCATCTCGGCGATCGCCCGGCACATCACGAGCGCGCGCGTGTTATCTCCGCTGCCGAGCCCGGCCGCGATCCCGGCCGCTATCGCGAACACGTTCTTGAGCGCGCCTGCGATCTCCGCGCCGACGACGTCGGTGCTCCGGTAGATCTTGAACACGTCACGCGAGAGCACCTCTTGGAGCGTCCGGGCGACCTGCTCGTCGGGCATGGCGACCACCGCCGCCGCGCTCTGCCCGGCCAGCACCTCCTTCGCCAGGTTGGGGCCGGTGAGCACGCCTGCCGGGTGGTCCGGCGTCACCTCCGCGACGACCTCGGTCATGCGCAGGCGCGTCTCGGGCTCGAGGCCCTTGCTGAGGCTGATCACGGGCCTCCCAGGGCGCATGTGCGGGGCCATCTCGGCCAGCGTCGCCCGGAAGCCGTGCGACGGGATACCCATGATCAGGATGTCAGCCGCGCTAACCGCCTCCGCGAGATCCGCGGTCGCGCGCAGCGCCGGGGCGAGCGGGGCGTCGCCGAGGTAACGCGAGTTGGTGTGGGCGGTCGCGACCTCCTCGGCGGTCTCCGCGCGCCGCGCCCACAGGACCGTCGGCGTGTGCGAGGCGGCCAGCGACGCGACGGTCGTCCCCCACGATCCCGCGCCGATCACCGCAACTTCCGGCGTCATGCGTGTACGACCTCCTTCTCGGCGCTCGCGATGGTTGGTCCGGCCAGTTCACCGAACGTGTCGGTGTACCCCTGCCGGATCTCCTCGATGTGCCGGTCGAGGTCGGCGGCCCGCCACCCTTCCGTCGGCACGGGCGGTAGAACCACGACATCGACCGTCCCGGCGCGGACGAGCGACGAGCCGCGCCACATGAGCTCGCCGGCGTTCCGGATGACGATCGGGACGATCGGCACGCCGGCCTGCATAGCGATGTGGAACGCCCCTTTCTTGAACCGCGCGAGGCGTGGCGTCGGGGTGCGCGTGCCCTCCGGAGCGATTGCCAGCGAGAGGCCGCCGCGGAGCTTCTCGACTACCGGAGCGAGCGCCGACCGCGCCTTCTTCGAGTTGCTCCGGTCGATGTAGGCGACGTCCATCAGGAGACCGACCGGGGCGAAGCGCGGGTCACGCGCGGCCTCCTTCTTCGCAACCGCCGTGAGGTCACGGCGCAGCAGGCTGCCGACGATCAGCGCGTCCAGCGAGCTCTGGTGATTGAAGATGAACACCGCGGGCCGGGCCGACCACAGGTTCTCCTCGCCGCCGACGTTCAGCCTCACCCCGGCGAGCGCGAGCGCCGCCTCGGTCCCCGTGCCGATCGCGAGGTTCGCACCGGAGCGGCGGCTGCGCGTGAGCAGGCCGAGGCCCACCCCGGCGGCGACGGCCCCGCTCAGCCCGGCGAGCGCGGCGCCGGTGCGGATCACCGGCAGCGGCCCGGCGCGGCCGCGGCCCCTGAAGCGGTAGGTCTCCCAGCCGCGCTCGCGCGCGAGCTGGGTGAGCCCGCCGTCCGGGTTGAGCGGACGCGGCCGCCCGACCGCCTCGAGGTAGGCGAGGTCCTCCTTGCCGTTTCCGTAGGCGTAGCTCTGATCGAGGTCGATGCCCCTGTCCTCGGCGAACCTTTGCACCGCGTCGGCCTTGCCGGTGCCCCACAGCACCGGGCCGGCCAACTGTCCGGTCAACAGTCCGTTGACCACCTCTACCTCGGTGCAGAGCAGGTTGTCGATGCCGAGCTCGCGCGCGAGCGGCGCGACCTGGAACGGCGTCGCCGACGACGCGACCGCGATCGTGTGTCCGGCGCGGCGATGCGCGCGAATGAGCCCGCCTGCCTGCGGGTAGGCCATGCCCGCGATCTGCTGGACGAACAGGCGCTCACCCAGCGCCTCGATCTCGTCCGCGGCCCGGCCGGCCCACGCCGCGACCGCGATCTCCATGAAGCGCGTGACGTCGGCGCCGCGGAGACTCATGTCGAAGCCCGCCAGCAGCGTGCGGGCCAGCTCGGCCGGCCCCACCTGGAACTTCCGCAGCCGCTCCCCGTACCACGCATTGGCGGAGTAGCCCGCGATCAGCGTGCCGTCGAAGTCGAAGAAGGCGCCGACCTCGGGCCCCCGCGGGCCCGACTCGACGTCCTCGATCAGGCGCGCGAGATCGTCCACTCACGTCTCCTGGCCCGGGATCAGCCGGCTCGCCATGCGCTGGATCACGCCTATCCGCCGGTCGACGTCGCCGACCTCGTCCGCGAAGGCCCGGCGCGACTCCCGATCCGTCAGGCCGCGATTGGACACGAGCCGCAGTGCGCCGCCGAACAGCTCGGCCGAGATCGACTCGGCGGCCGCGATCCGGCCGCGGACGAGCTTCTGCCGCCCGACCGCGATGCACTCCGCGATCAGCGCCTTCGCGTCGATCGGCTCGGACGGATCGCCTTCGGCGAGCTGCTCGGCCACCACCAGGTAGGCCTCGACGAATGGACGCAGGACGCGCGGGGCGAGCAGCATCGGCTGGGCCATGAGCACCGCCTCGATGTCCTCCGCCGGGATGGCGCGGCTCTCCCAGCCCGGCTCCATCAGCGTCGCCTCCGCGCGCATCTCCTCCGCGTACTCGCGCTTGCGGGCGAAGAAGAACTCGAACTTGAGCAGGTCCCGGAGGCGCAGCGCTTCCTGCCAGACCGCTTCCTCCGGGTCGGGGGCCGCGACCTCAGCGGCCTGCAGCAGCGCGAGCTCGACGATCGCCCGGTTGAGGAAGAAGTGGATGCTCGCGTTGCGGTAGAACGCCGCCTCCTGGTGCTTCTCCGGGTTGATCGCGTAGACCGACTCGGAGCCGCCCGGATACTCCCTCACGACCCCCTCGCGGATAAGAGCGGCGAGCGCGTCGCGGAACGGATCCAGCTCGCCGACCCTGACGTCGCCGGTGGTGGGCAGCCCGCGCCGGCCGATGTAGTCGATGATCGGCCGGCCGATCGCCCTGCCCTCGTCCATCGTAAGGCCGCGGCCCTCGGCGCCGAGCATCGAGAACGCGACGATCGACACCGGCGTGATCGGCGTGACGCTGTTGATGCGATGGCAGACCTCGAACGCGACCTTCGGCACGGAATCGTCGTCGGCGAGCGTCCGGCCGAGCGCGAGCGGCTCGCCGAAGCTCACGTGGGCGCGCCCGAGTCGCCGGCCCTGTGAGCGGGCGTAGGCGACCAGCCACCTGAAGCTCTCGGGCGTCTTCGGAGTCCCGCGATCCTCGGCCGCCATCTTGCCGATCTCCGGCAGCTGGTCGTACACGATCGACACCGGGACGAGGTGCACCTCGCGATCCGGGCTCGACTTGAACGCGTCGACCACGTAGGCGAGCAGGCCGTAGCGCGGTGGCCGCAGCTTGCCCGTGCGAGAACGGCCGCCCTCGATGTACCACTCGAGGTTGAATCGCTTGCGCAGCAGATAGGCGATGTACTCGCGGAGCACCGCCTTGTGCACGGGCGCGTCGCGGAAGCTGCGCTTGATGAAGATCAGCCCCGACCGCCGCGCGATCGGGCCGATCGGCCAGACCGCTACGTTGACTCCGCCCAGGGTGTGATTGGGCGGGAAGCCGTGCCGAGCCAGCGCGTGCCGCAGGACCATCGGGTCCAGGTAGGAGCGGTGGCTCGGCAGGAACGCGAGCGCGTGCTCCCGATCGAGCTCGCGCACCGGGTCGATCCCGCTCTCGTCGACGTCGAGCTCGTAGGCGCGCGCCATCCAGCCCGTGAACTGATCCCATACGTCGATGGCGAGCCGGCCGTGACTCGCGACCATCTCGTCGAGCGCCTCGGTGGCGAGTTTCATCACCTTGGCCACCGGTTCGTCCAGGGTGCGCGCCAGCTCTTCGACCGCCGCCCGGAAGCGCGCCGACTGGCTTATCTCCTCTGCCACGAGCCGCGGGACCTTGTAGCGCCGGCCCGTGAACGTACGCTCCTCGCGCTCGAGCGCAAGTCGCCCCTGACGGGCGACGAACGAGCCGAACGCCGCGTCCGAGGGACTCGTGCCGGTGACGCCCGCGAATCGCTCCCGCAGCTCGCTGAGTCGCGCCGGGGCGCCGACGACCAGCCGCGAGCGAGCCGGGTCGGTGCTCAGGATCCGTCGCTGCCTCCTGACGCTCGGCCGGCGCGGATTGGCGAACGTCAGCACGTCGACCAAGGATCCGCGGCGCACCCCGCCGCGCTGCGGCGGCAGCCAGGCGAGGGTGACGGGAGTGATCAGCGGATCGCCGGCGCGGCCTGTCAACCGCGAGGCGAGATCCCGGTCCCCCGCATCGACGGTCTCGCCGTGCCTCCCGGTCTCGCCGAGCCGGCGGTCGACCTCGGCGCGCTCGACCGGCGTGGTGGCGAAGACCAGGTGAAGCGGTCGCGCTTGGTCGCCCTCCGCGTTCCCGGTCACGCGCGGCCGCTTGCGACCGGAGGGAACCGTCCCGGCCCTGTTCTCCGCAGCCTGGTCAGCGTCGCGGGCCATGTGTGCGACCGCGCCCGACGATAACGCCCGCGCGGCGCGGAAGGCAATGACGTCGCCACCCCCTCGCCGTGATGCTGCGTGCACCCGGTCGCCCGGTGGGTACTCATGGGAGTGCATGGCCGTGTACGTCGATGACAGCAGCATCCGCTGGCGCGGCCGCGAGTGGTCCCATCTCATCGCGGACACGACCGAGGAGCTCCACGCGTTCGCGGCGCGTCTCGGCCTCAGACGGACCTGGTGCCATCGGAACCCGGCGCGTCCGTGGAAGGACCATTACGACATTCCTGAGGCAAAGCGCCAAGTGGCCATAGGCCTGGGGGCGAGGCCGATCACCTGCCGAGAGGCGGCGGAGATGCTTCGCGCCAGGCGCCTGGCGATTAGAGAGGCTGCGAGCGCCCGCGACGCGCCCTGGTCCCGCTGATCCCCCCGGGCGGGGGGTATGGACGGAGCATCCCTTCAACCGCTCGCCCGTCCGGGAAAGATGGGTCGGGTCACGCCCGTGAGGATGAACCCGACGAAGGGAGGGACAGATGCGTACCGCCGCCCTGTTCCCCGGCCAAGGCAGCCACGCGGAACATCTGACTGAAACGCTGGCGCGGCTCCGCCCGGACCTGCTCGCGCTGGCCCACGCCGAACTCGGCGACGACGCCCTCGAGCGCGCCGCCGAGAGCACCGCCTACGCGCAGCCTGCGACCTACTGCGCGAGCCTCGCCGGCTGGTCGCTCCTCGGGCCGGAGCGCGTGGACGTGCTCGTCGGCCACTCGCTCGGCGAGCTCAGCGCGCTGGCCGCGGCGGGCGCTATCGACGAGGCAGCTGGGCTCCGGCTCGTCGCGTTGCGCGGGCGGCTGATGGAGCGCGCGGCCGAGGAAGCCGCCGGCGAGGGCGGCATGCTCGCGCTGAGCGTGAGCCGCGACGTGGGCGCCGCGCTGGCGCGCGGCTTCGGCGTGACCGTGGCGAACGACAACTCGCCCGACCAGGTCGTGCTCTCGGGCGAGCGGGACTGGCTCGAGGTGCTCGCCGAGGAGGCCGGCGCGGCCGGCGTGCGCACGAAGCTGCTGCCGATCCCGGGCGCCTTCCACTCCCCCGCGATGGCCTCCGCCCGCGAGGAGTTCACGGACGCGCTCCGGCGGACCCCCGTAAGCGAGCCCCGCATCCCGGTCTTTTCCTGCATGAGCGCGGCACCGATGGATGATCCGCGCCGCCGCCTGACCCAGGGCCTCACGAACCCGGTCCGGTGGCGCGAGACTCTCGTTGCGCTGCGCCGCCGCGGCGTGGAGCGCTTCATCGAAGTCGGACCTGGGAAGGTGCTCACCGGGCTCGTCAAGCGCACGCTTGACGGCGTCCAAGCTACAACCGCCGAGCGACTGGCCCTGTGACACCTGGCGTAAGCGCGAAGCGCCCCTCGTCGTCCCGACGCCAGACGGACGTGCCGAGCTCCCCGCAGGCTCGCTCGAGTCGCCGGGCGATCCACTCAGCATCAGCGCCGGACGCGAGCTCGGTCCGACAGAAGCCGAGGCGGAGGCCGATCAGCTCGACCTCGGGCTCTGCATGGGGCCGCCACTGGGCGAGCACTCCTAGGTCGTTCCGAAGCTCGCCGTCAATCGCGTAGTCGTCGAGCGCCCCGCCCAGGTCGTAGAGGACCGGCCCGGACGGCGTGAGCGCCACGCCGTGGAAGACATGCGCCGAATGGCCGGCCACCGCGTCGGCGCCCGCGGCGAGCAGCTCCCGACCGCGCTTGCGCTGCCAGGGCGCGGGCCTCGAGGTCATGTTCGGACCCCAATGCGGGAAGACGAGGACGAGCTCCGCCTGCGAACGCAGGCGCCGCAGCTCCGTCGTTACCCACTCCGGCAGTCCGCGGCGCAGGTCCGCGTGCGCCATCCCGGCCCGGGCTTTTCCAGCGCCGTACTCCGGCGGGTGGTCGGACAGCGCCAGCACGCCGAGTCGCGATCGGCCGGCCGGGACGACCACGCCGCGATGGGCGCCCTCGATGTCGACGTCCGCGCCCACCGGAACGATGCCCCCGGCACGCAGATGCACCAGGGTGTCCGCGAGCGCCTCGACACCAAAGTCGAGCACGTGATTGTTCGCCAGGCTCGCGACGCTCGTCCCGATCGCCTGGAGCGCCCCCGCTCCGCTCGGCGGGGCGCGGAAGAAGAACGGCTTCCGTGGGATGAGAGTTGTCGGTGCTCCGCGTGCCGACACGCAGCACTCGAGGTTCACGACCAGCAGGTCGCAGGCCGCGCAGGCTTCACGCACGCCTGGCGACCAGACCTCGGCCGCGGGCGTCGCGCCGAGCCTCTCGGCGACCGTGCGGCCGAGCATCACATCGCCGAGTAGGCAGATCGTCGGCGTTACGGGCACCCGGCGCGGTGCGATCGGCGACTCACGTCTCGCAGATGTCGGCGACGCGCGCGTCGCCCGCCCGGACGAAGGCCTGTGGATCAACCAGGATCGCGTGCTCGTGGTCGCCCCCGGAGCACAGGACGCGGTCCTGCTGCATCAGGCGCTCGTCCACCAGCTCGAGGGCGTCGAACATCGAGCCGAATGGCGGCACTGCTCCGACCTCGAATTCGTCGAACTTCTCTGCCATCTCCTGCTCGGTCACGAGTCGCACCTCCCGAGATCCGAGCACCTTCTTGATCTTGTGCATGTCAAGGCGCTCGGAAGCCGGTATCACGGCCAGGCGCACCGCGCCCTGGTCGCGCAACACGACGGTCTTCGCGACATGGGCGGGCGGCATGCCTGCGGCGCGGGCCTCCGCGGCCGCGCTGTGCGTCGGCTCATGCTCCACCACCTCGTACGCGACACCCTCGCGCTCGAGGAACGCGGTCACCGCGGCAAGGCCGGCCTGGACGCCCATCACACCCTCCCCTCGTATGCTGATCTCGATGCTACCCCCCGCCCGCAGGAGCGTGCTAGGCGATGCACTCGTCGCGAGAGCTGCGGAGCTCGTCGTTCGAGATCACAGTCGATGGCGGAGAGGTGCGGCTCGTCGACCTCTTTGACGGCTTCGGCGAGCACGACCGCCTCGGCGTCGTTATCCGCCGGCCCTGCGGCGGAGTTGGCGCCAGCGCGCTGATCACCGCCGCGATCACCGCCTTCTACGATCTTCATCGCGCCCGAGGCCCGGACTTCTTCGTCTATCCCGACTACTTCCTCTTCCACGTCGGCCGGCCGCTCGGCGATCATGCGCGCCTCGACATCTGGCCGAGCCGCAAGGAGGTCGTGGTGCCGGAGAACGCCGAGCAGGTCCTCGAGGCGATCAACGACCGCGCGATCACGTGGATCCGGAAGCGCGCCTCGCACGCCTGCGCGCGAGCAATGGCGGCGACCGGGCCCGGGCTGACGCAATCGCGGCACGTCTGGGCGAGGTCGCACCCGAGGAGCGGAGCCGCATCAAGCGCGCCCGGAAGGACCTCGTCGAGGACGGGGTGCCCATCGAGACGTACCGGCGAATCGCCCTTGACCAGGCGCTCGGATTGCTCGCGCCGAAGCCGGCTGAGGCGACCCGCCGTCGACGGTTGACCCGACAGTAGGTAAGAAGGAGGCACGACCTTGACACAGGTGAACGAGCACCCCGAGATCCTGCTTTACACGCGCATCCGCAAGTCGCCGTACTTCTACGCGTCGCGCCGCCACGGCGTGCAGATGTTCAGCGTCTACAACCACACCTATCACCCGCGGCACTACGGCGACCCGGTCGAGGAGTACTGGCAGCTGCTGAACGGCGTAACCCTGTGGGACGTCGGCGTCGAGCGGCAGGTCGAAATCAGCGGGCCCGACGCCTTCGACTTCACCAACCTGCTCGTCGCGCGCGACCTGAACAAGTGCCAGGTCGAACAGTGCAAGTACGTATTCCTCTGCCTGCCGGACGGCGGCATCATCAACGATCCCGTACTGCTGCGCGTGGAGGAGAACCGCTTCCTGCTCTCGCTCGCCGACAGCGACGTCGAGCTGTGGGCGCGCGGCGTGGCCCACAACTCCGACTACGACGTGACGGTCAAGGAGGTCGACGTCGCCCCGGTGCAGGTGCAGGGACCGAAGTCGAAGGACGTGATGGTCGACCTGTTCGGCGACAGCATCCTCGAGGTTCCCTACTACTTCATGCGGCGCTTTGAGCTCGACGGCATGAAGGTGCTCGTGTCGCGCACCGGCTACACCGGCGAGCTCGGGTACGAGATCTACCTCAATGACGCGACGAAGAACGCGATGAGGCTGTGGGATGCCGTGCTCGAGGCCGGCAAGCCGCACGACCTCGCGGTGATCGGGCCGTGCCACATCCGCCGGATCGAGGGCGGCATCCTCGCCCTCGGAGCGGACATGTGGTACGACACGAACCCCTACGAGGTCGGCATGGGGTACGACTGGATGGTCGACCTCGAGCAGGGCGCCGACTTCATCGGCAAGGACGCCCTCGCGCAGATCAAGCGCGAGGGCCCGAAGCGGAAGCTGGTGGGCGTTGAGATCGGGGGTGAGCGACTCGGCGCCTACAACGACGGCACGATGATCGATCTCTTCCCGGTCAACAAGGACGGCGGCCGGGTCGGCGAGGTCACCTCGGCCTGCTTCTCGCCACGGCTCGAGAAGAACATCGGCTTCGCCATGGTGCCGATCGAGCTTGCGGAGCTCGGCACGGAGCTCGAGGTCGAGCGGCCGGAGGGGACAACCTCCGCCGTGGTCGTGGAGAAGCCCTTCATCGACCCGAGGAAGGAGACCCCGAAGCAGGAGCTGACCCCCTCCGCGAGCCGGCAGGAGCCGTAGGAACGGCCGCGGACTCAGCCGCGCAGCTTCTCGCCGGACCTATCCGATTCCCGCGTACCAGAGCCCGAACGCGACCCCGAACAGCCCGAGACCCGGGATGAGCACGCCGCGGTAGAGCGGCTCGACGATCGGGCGCGTCAGAACCCAGGCGAATGCGGCAGTGCAAGCCGCCATCGAGACCAGCGACATCGGGGCGAACAGCCCCAGCGCGAGCGCCGCCTCCAGCCGGCTTGGCAGCGCGGCGATCAGCAGCACCACCACGGCCCCCGTGCCCGCGAGGCCGTGCACGAGGCCGATCGAGGCCGCCTGTCCGCGGCTCCGGACCTGGACGTGTCGATGGTCCGAGTCCTTGGCGCGTCGTAGGTGTCGCCGGTAGCCGTGGCGGTCCGGCTGGCTCGAGTCGTGTGCGTGGGCCAGCGCTCGGTAGTCCCCGCGCGCCCATTTGACGACCACGCGTGTCGCCAGTGCCAGGATCACCACGCCGATGGCCTTCTCCGAGGCGGTCTCGAGCCAGCCCGGCAGCTCGGTCTTGAAGAGGATCAGCGGGACCCCGAGCGCGATCAGGGCCACCGCGTGGCCGACACCCCACCACGCCCCGAGACGGGCCGCTCGTCGCGCGTCCCCGTCATCCGCCGCCACGAGCGAGGTGACGGCCACGAGGTGGTCGGGATCCGACGCGTGGCGCAGCCCGAGCAGCAGAGCGATTCCCAACGCCACGAGCAGCGGTGCCCCCTCGAAGAGCCCGGTGAGCACGGCGTCCAGCTCCTCGACCGGCTTGAACAGGAACTCGAAGCTCATTCGGACCCCTCCTCTCGAGGCTTCGCTTCGCGCTCCTCATGCTCCTTGCGCTCGCGTTCCTGGCGGCTCGGCCGGCTGCCGAGATGGCCCTCCTCCACGAGCGTTCCGAGCACGTCCATGATTGCCCGCGCTCCGAGCTGCGCCGTCATGTCGGACACGTCGTAGGGCGGCGCGATCTCCACCACCTCCATGCCGCAGATGCCCTCGCGGGCGACCATGCGGAGGGCCTTCAGCGCCTCTCGCGGAAGCAGCCCGCCCGGTTCGGGGGAGCCCGTGCCGGGCACGAAACCGGCGTCGATCGAGTCGATATCGAAGGACAGGAAGACCGCCTCAGCGTCCTTCCAGGCGCACTCGAGCGCGATCTCCACCGCCCTCTCGACGCCGAGCTCCTCGACGTCGGAGATCGTGATCACGGTCGAACCACGCTCGCGCGCGACCTTCATGCCGGGTCGCGACCCATACCAGCCGCCGATCCCCATCTGCACGAGATTGCTGGCGGGAGCGTTCGGGATGTTCGAAGCATGGAACCAAGGCGTTGTATGCATGCGCTCGTCCATGTCGCGCTCCTGCATGTCGATGTGGCGGTCCAGGTGGACGATCCCCACCCTGCCCTCGATGTGCGGAGCGATGGCGCGCATGTCGGGATAGCCGATCGAGTGGTCGCCGCCGATCACCACCGGGAAGGCCCCCTGCTCGTGGATGAAGGAGACCGCCATATCGATCTGGTCGAACGACTTCTCGATGTTCGACGGGATCACGAAGATGTCGCCGGCGTCGCATAGGTTCAGCTCCTCGTAGAGGTCGACGCCCATGTCGGCGTTGTAGGAGTCGTAGAGCGCCGAGATGCGCCGCACGGCCTGTGGGCCGAAGCGGCAGCCCGCGCGGTAGGTGGTGCCCATGTCGAACGGCGCGCCCACAACCGCCACGTCGTACCTGCCGACGTCGCGGATGTTCTCGCAGTAGGGCGCCTTGATGAACGTGTTGATGCCCGCAAAGGCCGGCTGCTGCCCTCGCGCGAAAAGGGAGATGGTCCGGTCCTGCACGGACGGGGCGGCCTCCAGTCCGAGGTCGAGGCCCCGCTCCAACTGCTCACGAGTCCTGCGGTCGGTGATGTCCTTCAGGCGCTTCAGAACCTGCATGCCACGGAGGCTGCCGCGGTCGAACGGAGTCCCGTCGCCCCTGCCGTGCCGGTGGAACATGCCCATGCGGAGTCCTCTCTCTGGTGGTCGTCAGGTCATGAACAGGCGAGCCTCACGGCGCTCGTGACGAGCGAGGTGGATCTCGAGCTCCGGCAGTGTCGAACGCATATCGTCGACGCTCACGCCCAAGGCCACGCGCGCGCAGCATTCGATGTCGGGCGTCAGCTCGAAGAGCATCGCCTGGCTGCGGCCCGCGCCGAGCTTCCCGAGGCGCACAGCGGACGACAGCATCGAGCTCGCATGCCCGCGCGCCGCCATCAGCACGGTCTGCTCGCGCGGGATGCCGGCTGCCGCACCGACGGCGCCCTCGACCACCGCGAGGTTGCCCTCCCATGTGCCGGCGGCGATCTCATAGGCGAGCTCGCCGATCACGCCCCGGATGCCCATCGCGCGTGCAAGGGCGGCGAGCCGGCCGCCGCAGAGCGCCGAGGCCCGCCGCGCGGGTGCGCTCAGCTTCCGCGCCGTGAGCGTGGCGTCGATCCTTCTCAGCTCCACGAGATCGCCTCGGGAAGCCGCCTCGTGCGCCAGGGCCACGCCTGCGCCGTCGAGGGTCGCGACCGATCCCATGAGAGTGCTCCTCACCAGCTCGAGCAGCGCGTCCAGTCCCCTCTCGGGGTTCGCCTCGTACCACGCCTCGAGTCCGTACGAGTGGGCGAAGCGGCCGATCGGAAGCGTCCCATCCGCCAGCTGGAGCGCGCGCAGGAAAACAACACCCGAGGGGCTATCCATGCGCGTGCGGGTGACCGGGGGCGTGGTCGAGCGCGAAGGGCACGTCCGCGACGGTGAGCTGTGCGCCCTGGAGGTCGAGCGCCCTGGCGGCCTGAAGCGTGAGCTCCGGCGTGGTCGCGATGCGCACGCGGATCGTGTAACCCGCTGACTCCACAAGCAGGTGCTGGTTCCCGGCCCAGTGCCCGACACGAGTTGCCTGCTCGATCAGCAGCTGGCAGGGAAGCGAGGCCTCGAGTCGCGCGACCAGTGCCGGTTCCGGGGTCCGCTCCACCACGATGATCCGCTCGCCGTCGTCGTGGAGAACCGCGCTCTGGTGCAGGAAGGACCCGCGCGGAAGGTCGATGGCGAGGGTCGTTCCCTCACCGGTCGCACGTCTGAGCCGACGGCGCTGGGCTTCCTCCGACCGTACCTCGAGCAGCTCACGGCGGCGTCCGACGAAGCGAGGATCGTCGCCGTGGCCGAGGATTTCGCGAACCAGCACGGTCATTTTCTTCTCGGCGGAGGTGGGGCGCCGAGCAGGGCTGTGCGGGCGGCCGTCCAAGCCGCTCTGAGGACACGCTGTGCGGAGATTCCGGAGCTCGCCAGCATTCGCGCCAGCACGCCCGATTCGGACGGAAGCACCCCGGTCGCGCCCAGGCAGTCCGACGTGTTCTCGACCGCCGCGGCGATCGAACGAGCAAGCGCCTCGGCGTCGCCTCCCGGCTGTACCGCGAAGAGCGAGCTCAGGTACGCGTACTCGCCCAGAATCCCGGGCCGGCGGGGATCGAGCTTGCTCGGCTCGAGCAGGACGGAATCGACAGCCGCCTCCTCCCCGTCGCAGGAAATCCGCGTGTCGAGCGACAGGCGCGTGTACTCGAATGCCTCCCCGAAGGCGACGCGGCCCGGTGCGACGGTCTCGGCGACGATCAGCGCGCCGCCGGGGCCGACATTCGCGACGACGTCCTGCTCGAAGCGCGCGCCCGCGTGCGGGATCAGCGGGTCCGCCACGTACTCGACGAACGCGTCAGCGGCGACCGCGAGCTCCACACGCTGGCGCGCACAGCCGCTATCCGTGCGGTACGCCTTGGACGCGGCCTGGGTCGTGAGGTGCACGAGCGCGCCGGGTCGGGTTGTGAGGGAGATGCTGTGATCGTCGCCCTCGAACAGTCCGCCCGACGGATTCTGCATGTACACGAACGCCATGCCGGGCCGGGCCGGATCGAGGTAGAGCGGCGTGGTGAGGCGCAAGGGGAAGCGCTGTCGCCGCTTGCTCAGGAAGGTCCGGCCATCGGGCGCGGACTCGGCCACGAGCTCGAGCAGGCCGTCGGAGCCCGGGCGCGTTACCGCGCGCTCACGTCGCGGAAGAGCGCCGAGCGACATATCTCCTCGAAGACCTCGCGCGCGCCTTCGGCAGCACGCAGGTCGGTGAACAGCGACGGACGTCCTGGCCGGGCTGCGTCGACGTCCGCCCGCATCCGCTCCAGGTCCGCACCCACATGCGGGGCAAGGTCGATCTTGTTGACGGCCAGCAGGTCCGCCTGCGTGACACCCAGCCCCCGCTTGCGCGGGACGTCGTCCCCCGCGGCCGTGTCGATCACGTAGATCCAGTAGTCGACCAGCTCGGCGCTGAACGTGGCGGCTAGGTTGTCGCCTCCGCTCTCGAGCAGAAGCACGTCGAGTGGGCCGTGCTCCTCCTCCAGCCGCCTCGCGGCGGCCTCGTTCATGGACGGGTCCTCGCGAATCGCCGTATGTGGACACGCGCCCGTCTCCACGCCGATCACGAGTGCCGGATCGATCAATCCGCTGCGCTGCACCCGCTCCGCGTCTTCCAGGGTGACCAGATCGTTCGTTATCACGCCCGTCCGGAGGCCCGCCTCCGCGAGCTGTGGAAGGAGGCACTCGATCAGCCGCGTCTTGCCGGAGCCGACCGGTCCACCGATGCCGATCCGTACCGCCCCGCGTTCCGTCGTCGCCGTCACTTGAGCACGTACAGCTGTCCGAGCGGCACCCGCGTCATCGGCTCGCAGGTGCACAACTCACCGTCGACCTCCACCCGGTAGGTCTCGGGATCCACGCTGATCTCCGGCAGCGCGTCGTTCAGGACGAGGTCGCGCTTCGTGAGCTTGCGCGTGCCCCGCGGGGCGGCAGCCGGCTTGTGGAGCCCGATGCGGTCCGGCACCCCCGCCTCTATCGCGGCCTGCGCCATGAACGTGAGCGAGGTCGCGTGCCGGGCCGGACCGTCGGCGCCCCACTGAGGGCGATAGCGAAGCGGTTCGCAGGTCATCAGCGAAGCGTTCGACTCCCCCATCACCGACCACGCCGGAAAGCCGCCCTTGAACACCAGCTCCGGCTTGATGCCGAAGAAGCGCGGGTCCCAGAGCACGATGTCAGCCAGCTTGCCGGGCTCGAGCGAGCCGATCTGGCCGTCGATCCCGAAGATCTTGGCGGCATTGATCGTGTACTTGGCGACGTAGCGCTTGATGCGGTGGTTGTCGTGACCGCCGCCGTCGTCCTCGGGCAGCGAGCCGCGCTCGTCCTTCATGTGCGCCGCCAGCTGCCAGGTGCGCGCGATCGTCTCGCCGATGCGGCCCATGCCCTGTGAGTCCGAGCCGATGACGCTGATCGCTCCGAGATCGTGCAGGACGTCTTCGGCGGCGATCGTCTCGCGCCGGATCCTCGACTCCGCGAACGCAACGTCCTCCGGGATCCTCGGACTGAGGTGATGACAGACCATCACCATGTCGAGGTGCTCGTCGAACGTGTTGCGCGTGTAGGGGTTGGTCGGGTTGGTGGATGAGGGCAGGCAGTTCGCCTCGCCGCTGACCCGGATGATGTCCGGCGCGTGCCCGCCGCCCGCACCCTCGGAGTGGTAGGTGTGGATCGTCCTCCCGCCGATCGCTTCGAGCGTCCGCTCGAAGAAGCCCGACTCGTTCAGCGTGTCGGTGTGGATCTGGAGCTGCACGTCGAACTCGTCGGCGGCGTCGAGCGAGGCGTGGATCACCGCCGGCATCGCACCCCAGTCCTCGTGGATCTTCAGGCCGATCGCGCCCGCGCGGATCTGCTCGCTGAGCGGCGCAACGGACGAGGCCGAGCCCTTGCCCAGGAAGCCGAAGTTCAGCGGGTAGTCCTCCGCCGCCTGGAGCATGCGCGTGAGATTGGTTGTCCCGGACGAGCAGATCCCGACCGTAACCGGCCCGAGGCCGCCGCCGATCAGCGTCGTGACGCCGGCCGAGA
>WNGA01009579.1_pt1 | contig 17963 bp, 25 predicted proteins | sample 5400061 | NCBI WGS metagenome assembly WNGA01 (sample SAMN13153366, study PRJNA577476) | soil metagenome | isolation source: 100 cm soil or saprolite under grassland replicate 2 | place: USA:California | collected 2016-06-15 | reverse complement strand
AGCTGGTTCGGCTCGGCGCGCATATTCAGCTCGACGGCGAATGCGCGACCATCGAGGGGGTGAGCACGCTCAAGGGCGCGCCGGTGATGGCGACCGATCTGCGCGCCTCGGTCTCGCTCGTCATTGCCGCGCTTGCGGCAGAAGGGGAAACCATCGTCAACCGCGTCTATCACCTCGACCGCGGCTTCGAGCGGCTCGAGGACAAGCTGGCGACATGCGGCGCCGCCATCGAGCGCATCAGCGGCTGAGATCTAGCCGCACAGCCAGTGTCATGCCCGCGAACGCGCATAGGTGCTGAGTTAAGCTCAAGCGCAACCCCTCCGCTGTCATGCCCGCGCAGGCGGGCATCCAGTAAACGCGTGTTGACGCGGGCAACCCCGAGGCGGTGCTTATCATCCAGTCCGGCGATTACTGGATCGTCCGCTTTCGCGGACGATGACACCGGATAGCGCGCAATGGCAACGTTCGTTCCAGTCGCTGCGGCCTTGACGCTCGTCCTGGCGCTCGGCGGCGGCGCCGACGCACAATTACTGGATTGCCTCGGCGGTCAAAGACCCACCCAGGTGGCCGAACTGATATTCGGCCGCAACATCGGCGGCCGCCTCGGCGTGAACGAAGCCGATTGGAGCCGTTTCGTCGATCGCGAGATCACATCCCGCTTTCCGAACGGGCTCACCGTGCTCAACGCCGCCGGCCAGTGGCGGGACGAGGCCACCAACAAGATCGTTCGCGAGCCCGGCAAGCTCGTGCAGATCGTGCTCCCCGGCCAGGTCGAGGACATTGCGCGCCTTAACGAGATCGTCGCGGCCTACAAGACGCGATTCAAACAGCACTCGGTCGTCATGATCGTGCGGCCGGCCTGTGTGTCCTTCTAGCCGGGGGGTACCGGCTACCGGTCGGATCGGCGCTCGCCCCCGCTTGCGCCGCGGCCGGCCGCTTCCTAATTACCTTGCGACCATCGAATGTGTCGATGGGAGGGAGCGTGCGTCATGGAGACGGTGAAGTTCGTCGCCCTCGACCGGGACGACCTGGAGGTTGTTTCCACCCATTTGCAGGATGCGCTCGTCAAAGTGGCCGACGTCATTTGGCGTCCACAGGAAAAGCGCCTGGTGGTCGCGCTGAGCCGCTTTGATTGGCTCTCGGCAGAGGGGACAAAACCCGAACTGCGGCGCTGCCGTTCGGCGCTGCGCTTCGAGCGCGTGAATTGCTGCAAGTGCCGAAATGTCGATCCTGCCGGAAAGGCGGCAGTGCTCAACCTGCTCGCCGTCGAATTTCACGAGACCGACCCGCCGGCCGGGGTTGTAAATCTCATTTTCTCAGGCGGGGGAATGCTGCGGCTCCAGGTCGAGTGCCTCGAAGCCGAGCTCGCCGATCTGGGGCCGTCCTGGCCGGCGGCCGCGCGCCCAATCCACACCGACGACACCCCCGAGCTGCGGGGTTGACGCCTCATCGCGGCCGCGCCATTGAGCGCGGATCCGGCCCCTATGGTCCGGTAGGACAGGGCCATGCCGATCCGCCTCGACCGCCGCGCTCCTGATTTCGCCGAGCGTTTCCGCGCTTTTCTCGCCACCAAACGCGAGGCATCGGCCGACGTCGAGGCGGCCGTACGCGCGATCATTGCCGATGTCGCTGCTCGCGGTGATCGCGCCGTCATCGAGTTCACGCGCCAGTTCGACCGGTTCGATCCGGATCGAAGTGGGCTCAAGGTGACGGCCGATGAGATCGATGCCGCCTATGCCGCCTGCGAGCGCCGGGCGCTTGATGCGCTCGCGCTCGCACGTGATCGCATCGAGGCCTATCACCGCCGTCAACTCCCGGCCGACGACCGTTTCACCGATGCCCTCGGCGTCGAGCTGGGGTCGCGTTGGAGCGCCATCGAAGCGGTCGGCCTGTACGTGCCCGGCGGCAGCGCCGCCTATCCATCCTCGGTGCTGATGAATGCGGTCCCGGCCAAGGTCGCCGGCGTTCCGCGGCTGGCGATGACGGTGCCGGCACCGGAGGGAAAGCTCGTCCCGCTCGTCCTGGCGGCGGCGAAGCTTGCGGGCATTGACGAGATTTATCGCATCGGCGGCGCGCAAGCCGTGGCCGCCCTCGCTTATGGCACTGAGACGATCAGACGATCGCGCCTGTCGCCAAGATCGTCGGTCCCGGCAATGCCTATGTTGCAGCCGCTAAGCGCCTCGTCTTCGGCAAGGTCGGCATCGACATGATCGCCGGGCCTTCGGAAGTGTTGATCCTCGCCGATAGAACCGGTCATCCCGACTGGATCGCGGCCGACCTGTTGGCACAGGCCGAGCATGATGCGAGCGCCCAGTCGATCCTGATCACGGACGATGCCGTGCTTGCGGAGAATGTCGAGAAGGCGGTTAGCGCGCAGCTTGGCTCGCTGCCGCGCGCTTCCGTTGCCGCAGCCTCCTGGCGCGATTTCGGGGCCATCATCCTGGTCGGCGAGCTCGAGGAAGCGGTGCCCCTTGTCGATGCCATCGCGCCGGAACATCTCGAGATCGCGAGTGAGCACGCCGAGCGTCTCGCCTCCCGCATTCGCAACGCCGGGGCGATTTTTCTCGGAGCCCACACCCCCGAGGCGATCGGCGATTATGTCGGCGGCTCGAATCACGTCCTGCCGACCGCGCGCTCGGCCCGGTTCTCCTCCGGATTGGGCGTGCTCGACTTCATGAAGCGCACGTCGATCCTCAAATGCGGGCCCGATCAGTTGCGTGCGCTGGGCCCGGCCGCGATCGCGTTGGGCGAAGCGGAAGGACTCGACGCGCACGCGCGCTCGGTGATGGTGCGCCTCAACCCGCAATGACACGCCCGCCGCGCGCGTCCCCTCCGAAGAAGAATCGCCTCGTTGCGGTGACCCTCGACGAAGCGTCGATCGGCCGCTCGAATCCCGACGTCGAGCACGAGCGCGCGGTCGCGATCTACGATCTGCTCGAAGACAACACCTTTGCGCCAAACGACGACGAGGACGGGCCCTTTGCGTTGCATTTGAGCATTACCGGATCGCGCCTCGCGTTCGACATCCGTCGCGCGGACGGCACGCCGGTGGTGGCTCATCTTTTGTCGCTCACGCCGCTGCGGCGCGTCGTAAAGGACTACTACACGGTCTGCGACAGTTACTACGCGGCAATTCGCACCGCGACGCCCGACCGCATCGAGGCGCTCGACATGGGCCGGCGTTCCCTCCACGACGAAGGCTCCAAGGTCCTGATGGAGCGGCTGTCGCGCAAGGTGAAGGTCGATTTCGATACTGCGCGTCGCCTGTTCACCTTGATTTGCGTGCTGCATTGGAAGGGGTGAAACGAACGTCGACGTCCCGACCGCAGGCGGTGCTGTTCGCCTGTGGAATGAATTCCGTGCGCTCGCCCATGGCCGCGGCCCTGCTCAAGCAAATGCTCGGCACCTCGCTTTACGTCGGCTCTGCCGGCGTGCGCAAAGGCGAGCGCGATGCGTTCGCCGCCGCGGCAATGGAGGAGATCGGCATCGACATCAGTGCGCACCGGCCGCTGACGTTCGAAGAGCTCGAAGACTTGGAAGGTCTGAACTTCGATCTGATCATCACGCTCTCACCCGAAGCGCACCATAAAGCGCTCGAGCTGACCCGAACGCTCGCCGCCGACGTCGAGTATTGGCCCACCGCGGATCCGACCGCCGTCGAGGGCAGCCGTGAGCAGCGGTTGAACGCGTACCGAAACGCGCGCGATCAATTGCTGCGACGGATCAGGGAGCGCTTTCCTCCGCGACCGAGAGCCAACGAGTGAGCAAGCCCGAACTCGGCAGTTGTGGGGCGGCGGTGATTCCGCTAGCTTGCGCGGCTTCGGGCGCGCTCGTCCCGTTTTCGCAGACGCCAAGGTAACGGATGGCAAAGGAAGAACTCTTGGAATTTCCCGGTGTGGTGACGGAATTGCTTCCGAATGCGACGTTCCGGGTCAAGCTTGAAAACGAACACGAGATCATCGCCCATACCGCCGGCCGCATGCGCAAGAACCGAATCCGTGTGCTGGCCGGCGACAAGGTCTTGGTCGAAATGACTCCCTACGATTTGACCAAAGGTCGTATCACCTATCGTTTCAAATAGCGGTGCTTTTCGAAGCTCACAGCCCTGGCCATTCAATTGCGGCGCAAGCAAAGATGATCGGCCGTCCCAAGCTCGTCCTCGCTTCGGGCTCTCCCCGCCGGGTCACGCTCGTCAATCAGGCCGGCATCGAGCCCGATGCGCTACGTCCCGCCAACGTGGACGAGACGCCGCGGCGGGGAGAATTGCCGCGCGCGTGTGCCAATCGACTCGCGCGTGCCAAGGCCGAGGTTGCGCTCGATTTGGTGCGTGCCGACGAAGAACTTCAGGGAGCGTATATCCTCGCCGCCGATACCGTGGTTGCCGTCGGTCGGCGCATCCTGCCCAAGCCCGAGCTGGTCGACGAAGCCTCGCAATGTCTGCGCCTCCTGTCCGGCCGTAATCATCGCGTGCATACGGCGATCTGCCTGGTGACGCCGAAAGAGGCCTATCGTCAGCGGCTGGTGGAGACGCGCGTGCGCTTCAAGCGCCTGTCGGAGGACGACATCGAGACCTATCTCGCCTCGGGCGAATGGCGCGGCAAAGCCGGCGGCTACGCGGCGCAAGGGATCGCGGGGAGTTTCATCGTCAAGATCGTGGGTTCCTATTCCAACGTCGTCGGGCTTCCGCTCTACGAAGTGACCACGCTGTTGTCCGGCGAGGGCTATCCGATCCGCGCCGGCTGGCTCAACGCCGTATGACGCTTGGCGCCGCGTGCGCCGATTACCATATTCACGGACATGTCCGAACGCGATCTTCGCACCAAGCCTTGCCCGACCTGCGGCAAGCCGGCGGTGGAAACGTTTCAGCCGTTCTGCAGCCGGCGCTGCGCCGATGTCGATCTCAACCGCTGGCTCAGCGGCGTTTATGCGGTCCCGGTCAAGGAAGAAGAAGATGAAGACGGGGCGCCCGCCGCAAAGCCCGGCAATGAGGAATCCGGAACGTGAATTGCGCGGGCGGAGCGCCGTTCTGGACAGCCCGGAATCGAGCCTCTATAAACCCCGCGCTCCTCTTCGTCCGCTCGGCGGGCGCGGCGCCCAGGTAGCTCAGTTGGTAGAGCACTGCACTGAAAATGCAGGTGTCGGTGGTTCAATTCCGCCCCTGGGCACCACCATGATTTTCGTGTTTTGATATTGCAACGTTTTTTCTCCTAATTGGCTAACCTTGCGTCAGGTTAGCCACTCGATGTTCGCGTTTTCACCTTCTCCATCGCTGCACTTGCCAATCGTCCCTGGTCGGCCGCTTTCGTGTAGTGCGCAACTTGCTTGAGGCTCGCGTGGCCGGTGATCGACGCGATCTCGTGCGCCGTGCAGCCGGCTTCCGCCAGCCGGCGTGCCGCCGCCTTGCGTAGCCCGTGCGCCGAGCATTGCGGCAACTCGGCTGCATTGCACTGGTCGCGGAACCAGTTCCCGAAGCCATTCGAGGTGAATGGCTTGCCGAACTGAGTGGTGAGGAATGTCATATTGTCCTTCGGCGCATCGTCGAGAATCGCCTGCAAAATAGGGTGAACCGGGATCAACAATTCCGTTCCGGTCTTTTGCTGGCGCACGGTCAAGGCGCTGGCGCGGACATGCTGCCGCCCCAGGCGCACGATGTCCGAGCGCCGTTGTCCTGTATATAGCAGCAGGGCGAAGGCCAGCCGGGCACGCGACCCGACCGGGTGGCGCTTCTCGAACTGGGTGATCTCGGCATCGCTCCAACTGTGAAAACCTTCCGACTTCACGCGGATGGAGCGCACGTCCCTGGTCGGATTGTCAGCCCTAAGTCCGATCTCGACCGCATGCTTCATCATGGCGCGCAGCACCTTGCGAAACTGGTTTGCGGCCTCGGGCTTGTCTGCCTTTGTCGCGATCAAACGAACAACATGCTCGCGTCCGATTAGGGTGGCCCGCTTGTCTCCGAACTTATTACCGTCCTTGTCCGCCTGCTCGCAGAATCGTTCAATCAGGCCGCGATACACCCGCTGCGTTCTCACCCGCATAGAGCGATAGTCAACCGACTGAAAATAGCTGACCGCCAAGGCGCGCATCGAGCCCGGCTTGGTGCGCCTGGCGCCGGCATCAACGAGCGCCGGTTGGCCGGCTACCGCCTGCTCGTATGCTTCCATGAATTGGCTCGACCATGGCAGGCCCGGTAACGCCACTTTCTTGAAACCAGCACGACGGAAATAGAATCGCGGTTTCCCATGTCGGTCGAGGAAGCCGTGTACGTATTTGGGCGGACGGCGCATCAGATGCGGTCCCATTCGTTCGCCTCCTTCGTCTCGCCAAGTCGACCAGTCGCGTCGGCAGTGATAATTACGATTTTTCCCGATTTGTCGATTTCGATGCGGGCGATATGCACACCAGCCGCGGCGACGGCCTTCACCGCTCTCGTCACGTCCTGCTGCCGGAATGTGGAGGGCGCGCGGGCCATTGGCTACCCTGAAGCTTCTTGCCGGTGCTGACCGCCATATCGCTCACCGATATGGTCCCGGGGCTCGGCATCGGGTCGCCCTTCGGCCCAAGCCGTCGGCTTGTTGTGGCGCCACCTAACGAGCCAACGCCGACCGTGTACCGGATGCCGTCGTGCTGAAATCGAGGAGGTTATGGCCGCGCCGAGCCGGGATGCCATCGCGACCTCGGACGCGGACTCGGGCCGCCCGGTCAAGTCGCTGGGGAAGAGCCCTACGGTCGGCGGCCCAAGGCGCTCGCGGCGAAGGTAGGGTGGGACTTCCAGGCCCCGCCAGGGGTCGCTGGCCGGTACCGGAAAGCACAGCGCCTGTGTCAGAAAGGTCAGAAAGGTTGGAAAGATGCTCAGCGTCATGGCAGAGCCCCCCTTTCTGACCTTTCCGACCTTTCTGGCATCGGTGTCCCAGAAAAAAGCAGCGGGTTGACTTGCCACCGATGAATAGCGCGACCACCCGTCTTCGTGGTCACGAGCTTCAGCCAACCGGCACGAACCAGACCATCGAGCAGGGTACGTGTCTGTTCGGCATCAAGCCGACGGCCAAGTGCCTCACGCCGGATCTCCAGCAGCGATATCTCTGTCTTCTGGTTTGTCCGGATCCAACACAGTACGCGGCGGGTGTTGGTGTGCTTCTCAGTCAGCCCAATTTGGCGGAGCGCCGCTTGGCTGTGAGGCCAGAAATATTCTCGCCATAGCTGCACAGCGGCCTCAACGTGCTGCTGGCCGATGGACTGCGGCTCGGTGCCACCGAGCATGGCCCAGTCCAGGTAAGCCAGCGTGCCACTCAGGCGCAGCACATGAGTGGCGCCCTTGGCGGCCCATTCCCGTTCTCGGCCGTCCAAGTCCAGCTTTAGCTGTGCCAGAAAGGCCCGAAAGGTCTCAAAGGCCGAGAGGCCCTCAGGCGACAAGTCCACAGTTCGTGGAGCAAAGACGCCGTCCTCGCCGGTGGGCAAATTGACGACACGCGTTAATGCGTTCTGAATTTCAGGCTCAATTTCGCTAACCTCATTGGAAAGCGGCTGGTGTGCCGGTTCTTCCGGCCAGGCAAAGTAGAACCGCGCGTACATACCGTCGTCATCGCCCTCAAAAGCCCGAGAAAGCTTGTCCGGCTGAAAGCCGCCAATGACGCCCATCAACAAGTAGTCCAGCACAACAGGCGGTCGGCCCTGCCGCTCGACAACGAAATGCTTGCCATCCCAGGCTTCGAGCCAAAATTCGTTGTCTTGCCCGTTCGAGTAACGCCTCATATTCAAGAAGAGCCGCGCAAGTTCATCAGCAACAAACGCCATGCCCTGCGGTCTCACTTCCAGTAGAACGGCAAGTCGCTCAATCGTGCTATCAGACAGGGACAGTCTCGGCGCGACGAACGGACCTGGCTCCGTCGCGTCTGCAGGCTTCGGCGGCGCCGGCAGTTTGGCCTCGACGGCTTCGGCTACCGCCTTCTCCCATTTTTTCTTTTCGGCTTTGGCTCTTTGAGCGCGGGTTTCGTGCTCACGCTGCAACTCCGCGATCTTCTGTTTGCGTCCGCGTTCGATCAGCGACAGGACGCGTCTGGTAACGTCGAGACCAGGCGTCTTGCCGGTCCCGGAAAACCCGACGACGGCCACCCACATGGTCAGTGGCTCGGACCAGGAACGGCACGCGCACACGCGACGCGATGTCCCGATGAGACTTGAAGCAATGCCGAGCAATGGCACCGCAACGTGCGCCGGCGTGACACCCGCGCCACGGGCAGAGCGAAGCAGCCAATCGCACATCGAGGCCGGCAATGCCTCAATCGGAAAATCAGGCAGCTCACCCCGCCTGTCATCGAGCAGCGTCCAATCTGGCTCCTCCCAGGTGCCAGTTTGCGCCTTCCTCGCTTGCTGCTCGTCGCTGGTTCTCTGCTGAGTGCCCTGTGTGGCGGAAAGGTCAGAAAGGTCAGAAAGGCCCGAATCCACTGTGCCGTCACCGCCTGATGAGGGACCGCGGTCCGGCAGGTCAGGGTGCGGCTGTTTGCTGCCCGCTTGAATTCCACTCTGAATGGTTTTCGTCGTGGCGCGATGACCGTGCTCGCGCAAATAGTTGTTTGCATCGCAAGCGCCGAGCAGCGCGTCGGACACGGTTTTTTTGTCAACCCAGCCGCGCGCAATCATCCGTCCAAGACGGAAGGCCACGGCATTGAGCGTCTCATTACGCTTCCCGCTCGGGGCGGCACTTAGTCGCGCGACTGCACCGTCTAGCGCCGCTGCCGCATAAGCTTGGCGGCGATAACTGTTGCTGGTTCCACTCTTGTCAAAGACGCGTGTATCCTCATCTACGGCTCCGCCGTTCGACCGCCGACTTGGATGTATGATGTCTGCCAGCCACTCCGGCAGTTCGGGTATCGTGCCAGCCTTAAAGGCGTCGGCTAGCAACGGCCTGCCATTGACGGACTGCCACCGTTTGCCATCCGGCAGTTGTGCATCTGGTGCAATGACATACCCACCGACGCCGCGCACGTCGACGCCGTCCGGCAGCTCGCCACGCCCATTACCAAGAGCCTTACCCTTAGGCTGCTTGAAGAACAGATGAGCTCCGCCGCGCGCTGTTTTTGTCATCGGCACGTCGGCGAGGCTGCCGCCGTTGGCGCTTAGAAGCCGGTTGAAGGCCTCGATGCCGTCATTGGCGCCAGGGTGCCGATCGCAGTCAACGACAAGGAGGCCGGCACCCCCAACGAAGATAGCTGGCAGCGCGTCCGGATGAGCGCGCCACCAGCTGCGAATCTGCTCCGGCTCGCTGCTCGCTTTTTTCTGCCAGCCCACTAGCAAAGGCCGCTTGTCTGGTGCCGCTGGGAAAACAGGCAGTCCCATGGCGGCCAGACTGAGCGCGGCAGTCAAATTTGGCTGGTCGTTCACGCTGTTCGTCTTTGTGGAAGTTAGTGAGGCCGCGCTGATGAGGCGCGGCCTCGATGTCACCATGGGATCCCGTCGTCCATTTCACCGACAGGCTTCGACGGCGGCGGTGGCGGTGGTGCTGCTGTCGCCGTCGGGCGTGAGGAAGGACGACGGATGCGGATGCAGTCCACCGTCTTTCCTCCCATAGGTGTTCGGCTGGGGTACAGCTCGATCTTCTGTCCTGGCCAATCTTCGGTATCGAGACAGCCCGTGGCGTCGCAAACGGCGTCGAAGTTGGTTAAGTTCAACGGCAGCGTCTTCTCAGCATTTTTGAAATGAAGGACAATCTTTTGCGCTTCTTTTCCGTCTAGACCTTTGAGCGTTTCGTATGGTGCGCTCTCAATGATGACGATGTACGGTTTGCCATTCAGGTCAGCGGCTTTCAGGTATTTGCTCGGGAACACTTCATCTCGTGTCATTTGATCAACCTTTCAGTTGGATGCTGCCCATCGGGAATTGCGAGTCCGTGGCAGCGATCGGACTCAGCAAGTCGATTGCGCGCCAAAGCGTGCACCCATCAGCGCGACGGACGATTACCCATAGGGCGGCGCTGTCAGACGGCGGCCATGGCTGGCCGTCAGGGCTGTCCCTGGTGACGCTGTGTGAAATTTTGATCATGGCGCGCTTCCCGTCCCCTCTTGTTCCGCAGCGATATCGAGCGCCAAGGTCGGCTGAGGTGCCATGATGATGCTGTGCACGCCCTCATCGAGCCGCAGCGGGCTGCCTGTCCTGGCGAGCAGGCGCGGTTCTGGGTTCGCGCGCGTGCCGAGGCCTGTGCCCCAATGCAGGCTCTTGCCGCTCTTGTTGAGCTTGACCCAGTCGAAGGCGAGGCCCGAGAACGTGACGCCCCACGCGTCTAGGATCGATGTCCACATCGGCATGAACGGCCACGTGACCCAACAGAACACCGCACAGTTCTCGGCCGCGAGCGCCTTGATCGGCAGCGCTTTGATTTCCTCGATCGTCATCGTTTCGTAGTGATCGGTGGGCCTGCGGTTGGAGCGTTCGCTCCAGCCCGCGAATGGCCAGGGCGGATCAATCGCGATGATGCCAGCGCGGAAGCCGTCTGCGATCAGCTTGTGCAGATCGGCCACGCTGCCACCGCGTGAGGTGCAAGCGCGACGTTCCTCGCGCTCCTGCGCGATCTCAACCTCGCGCACGGCGCGCCGAACGACTCGCGATACTGATCGTCGCGCATCGGCGACCTTGCGCTCGAACGCGGCCTCGTCCATCGCGCCGAGCACACGCGCCTGCTTCGCGAGGTTCTTGTCGATACCCTGCGAAGCGAGCGTCGGCTTCTGCTCGGGATTCTGTTTACCCCGAGCAACTTTGCGAGCGTCGCCCCCGGTTGCGAGCCCGACCGTCTCCTTCTGCGCCTGCCGCAGTTGGTCGAGGCGGCGCGTGGCGCGCATGCGGATCTCGACCGCATCGGCCTCGAGGTCCCGGTTCTTGGCCTGCCGCGCATAGGCCGCCATGGCGATCGCCTTGTCGCGGATGTCCTTAACCTCATCGACTGAGCGAGCCTCAGCCAGCGCGCGACATGCGCTGTCGTACAAGACCAGCGGGTTGGCGATTATTTGACCAGGCGGGTTCGGGCTGCTAAGGGAAGAAGACTTCGTACGACCTAACTCCCTCTGGGCCTCCGCAGTGCTGCCGCGTTGCGCGAGGCCCACGCCTTTGCGGGCCACCGATCACGCCGCAGAGAGCTTGTCAGCCTTCCTCTCTAAGGACGAGCGAAGGCGATGGTTGATCTCGGCGTTGAGCGATCGGAGCGAGCGCTTTGCGGACTCTTGGAGTTGTCGCCGCAGCGCTTCTTCGACACGGACCGTCATAGGAACGGGATCAGTCAGCAGGTTTTTTGCCGTCGTAAGAGCCATTGGGGCATCTCCGTGCTATCGCACGGCCGGCTATATGATATGCCCGAGGAGTCGTGTGAGACTTCGGGGACAAAGTCCCGGTTGTCCTATTTGTCCTGGCTACTTCCTACCAGCCGCACGTCGAATGGTGCGCTGTCCGACGGGAGGTTGGTCGTGGTCCTTCAACCACTTATTGACCTTGTCTGCCAAATGTTTGTTTGGCAGTGTCGCGGCATCTGGGACCTCGCTGTCGAACAATGCTCTCAATGCGCGTCGAGCTCGCTCCTGCTGCGGCTGGCGCGTAGCCGGTGGTGGTGGTGGTCCGCTCTTGCCGGAAGACTGTGTGACGTGCTTCCCTTCCGTTGGTTCGAACCGCTGTGGACGAGGTTCCATGCGGTGTTTGGCAAGCCAACGCTCAAGAAACACTCGCGGCATCCAGCAATGCGCGAGGTATTGCGAAATGATTGTGGCCCGGTCGGCATCTTTGAACTCCAACAGGCCTATCAACCACTCGCGCGTCATTCTGGTTTTTGAAGTATATGGATGCAGGTACATTATCTGTGAAACGCCGTTTTTCTCGAAATCCCCCTCTAACAAATAAGCCAGGAGCTTTTCGTAAGCGGTCTCCCGAGCGACTTCATTAGGCACGACGCCGTTCTCTTCTGAGCAATGTTCTGCAATTTCCGCGAAATTGATCCATTCGCGCTTGTCCCGCTGAGTTTTGGTGAAACGTTCGATCCGAGCGGTGCGCCGTCGCCGGATGCTGTAAAGTCGGACCCACTCAAACCTTTCAACACTATCTCTGAACCGCTGAACCTTGCTAGTGAAGCAATGACGAGCGGCGCGCTCGAACCTTGCAGCAATATCCCTGAGCTGCTGAACCTCGCTATTGGAAGTCACGTTCATAACTAGGCAGATGTTGTTCGGTCAGCGTACACCTCGCCCCGCACCAGGACGAGCGACGCGGCAACCGAAGGTGCGATCCGGCTTTTCGGGGCTGACCCTAGCCGCGCCGTAGGTATTTTACCCTGATTCATAGATGTTTCAAAGCGCAGGCCCGCTCGATGGCGGACAAGTTGTCGGCGTGCGCAGCAGCGCGGCCAACAAGGACCGTGAGGATGAAAGCGATTGCCATTATGGGGCCGTTCTTTTTCATGGGATCATTCCCCTGCCATCCGCTTGATTGCGTCTATTGCCGCCCGAGGCGGCATTCGTGTTTCTGATTTGGAGGGGGCGGCCAATTTCCGTCGCAGCTTCGCCAGACGCATCCTCCGCTTGGGCCGGGGTGCATGTGGGAAAAGCAGTCTTGCCACATTCCGTTGGCGTGCATGCAGCGCTCGTATTTAGCGCGCGCCGCTCTTGCTGCTTTCCTGTTGGCATAACTGCCTGGAGTATATTGCTCGTCGCACTCTTTCGTTGTGGGAACGGTGGGCTTGGCTTTTGCCTTAGCGAGGCAGCGATCATAAGCGGCCTGCATCTTCTTATCGTTGCGGATATCATCACGGTTGTCATCAGCAGGCTCAGAAACAGCAATAGCTGCTTGCATACATCGCCGCTGGATTGCGGTTAGCTTGTTGGGATCAATGCCGCATTGGTAGCCATCCATCCCCCATCCATCCTGTTTGAAGCCCTCTTCGAGGAAACACGACAAGCGTTCTTTGATATAAGTGGAGGTAAGGGGCTTGCGCGGATGACTTCTCGGGAATGGCTCCGGCTCGTCCGGCGGCTGCGCTGCTTCCCAAGGTCGAGTATCGTATTGAGGCCGATAGTCCTTCGCCGCATCATAGGCGTGCGCTGCTCCTGTTGCCAGGAACAGCGCAGCGATACTGGTTAGGAGCAATCCTTTCATTCAATCCTCCCCCGCCATCTCCTGTCGTTTTCGTAGCAGTGCTTCACTTTGCCCGCGTCACGATCACTGACACACTTCCAAAAGGCTGCGCACGGTTTGAGTTCTTTGAGAGCGCGCAGAACATCAGGAATTTCGTCCCATTCAATTGTATTTTTGTGATAGGGCAGGGAGACATACTTGCTTGCATCTGTACGACCGATTGAGCACGAATGGATATGGGCTTGCCACGGCCTGACGCCTTCGGCGCGTGCTTGCTCTAGCCGCTGTCGTGCCATGCACTGCTCATAGACAACGTTCTGCCCATACTCGTACGCGCAACCCTCGACGGTAGTCTCGGCGTGCGCTGTCCCTGTTGCCAGGAACAGCGCCGCAACTCCGGTTAGGAGCAGCCTTTTCACCGGCAGGCGTCCTTCCAAACGGTCGCCGGGGTGCATTTGCGCGCAATCCGTTGCTGACGCGCGTGATATTCAGCGGGGCTATGGTTACGAACCCACATCCGATATTTACATATCGCCCAACTTGATCCGCAACTGCGAAAGCGAGCGCCCAAAATACTTTGCGCATCTGCTGATGTTGCCATCAGCAGCACAGCGATACCGGTTAGTAGGATCTTCTTCATCGGCGGGTTCTTTTGGGGTGACGTTGCACCGCTGCGGTCCGCCGCACGTCTATTGGGACGCACCATTGCGCGCCTGAATTGCCGTACGTGCAGAACTGGTTGCCGCTGATAATTGAGCGGGGCATAGAGGATTGGGCTGATGCCGATGTTGCCATCAGCAATACGGTAGTCCCAGCTAAAAGTAGTTTCTTCACTTACATCTCCTTAGAAATACACCCAACATCTGTTGAGTGGGACACCAGCGTTCCATGACCACGCCCATGTTGGCGTGACATCACACGCTGGAGCTACAAGCAACCAATCACCTTGTTTCTGCAAAGGATAGAATGGTGTGCCATTAACCAGTGACATTACCGGGTATCCATTAGGGACTGTGCGAACGTTAAGCCCATCGGCAGGCACGTTCACAACACCCATGGAACATTGGGGTGGATTTGCACAGCTCGTATAGGGACCATAAACCCATCCTATTGGCGGTGGACTAGGAGCTACAGTTACCCGAGCCGGGGGCTGTTCTTTCGGACGGTCGTTTTCATCTCGTGCTTGTTGCGCAGCGCGGCGCTTCCTTAGTTCTTTATCAGCTTCTGCTCGTTCCTCGAGGCAGCGTTTATAATCGGCACGCGCCGCTTTCTCATCCGAATGTGCGCCTGGGGCATATAGATTTTCACAATCTTGTTTTTGTTGGTCGAGAAGCTCGTCAAGAGGACGCTCTTCAATGTCGAGGGCGATGGCGCGGCCGGTGAAGCCAGGAACGCTCGCAATCGCAAGCACGCTGGCGAGCAACAGCTTTTTCATCAATACCTCCCTCTAGCAAACATCGAGGCAACACCGAGGATTGTTCCGGCTATCACCTGAGCATCCGGGGGCGGGGGTGCCACCACCACGGGCGGGCCGACGCCCCTTAGTCGGTCTGATCCCGTCCTAAGATTTGTTCTTTCACGCCAAAGATTTGTTCATCACTGCCATGGACGGAAAATTGCCCCAGCCATTAAAGGCCGGGGCAAGTTGGCAGAACGGCTCGAAGTAGAATTCGGCCCTTTCCGCTCTGCATCATCGCGTTGAGCCGAAATGCTTCTTGCTTACATCTATCGTTCAATTACTCACAGAGTGCATTTTTTGGACAAGGCCAGCAGGGACTTGTTTATTTGCGCCACCCTACCGGGGGGTTCACCACGGCGGCGTATCTCTCTGGCCCTGCTCCAGTCGACGCCAGGTAACTCGACACGGGCGGCAACCAGGTGGTGGCGAACGCATCTGTGGGAGGTTCTAGTTTGGCCATCGGGTTTGTCCCGACGCCCTGACTGTGTCCCGACGCCCTGACTGGATTTCGGCGCTAAGCGGTAGCTTTCAGTAGCCGGGCGCGACAGGGATCAGACTAGGCACACGCCATTCGCGGAACGGTGAGGTTTCTATGAGGTCGCTCGGTGGAGACGAGCCTCGAACGGTGAGGTTTCTATGAGGTCGCTCGGTGGAGACGAGCCTCGAACACGCAGATGAGCGCGACCTTATAGAAACCTTCGTTGAACGAAGCCGCTGGCACCGTCGAGCAGCGAGGGAGACTTTCAGCACGGACGAATTTCGACCCGTGACGACGGTGCTCGCGAGTACAACTTGAGCGTTACGGCACGAATGTTGCTAATAGGGGAAAGTAGGTTTGGTGTGTCCTGTGATTTCAAAGTGTTAGCTGTGGCAGAAATGTCGCATTTGACAACCTCTGCGTGATCGAAAACGAGCTTCAAGCCGCGATGACGAACCCACTGCTTCGTGGTCTCGTTGATCTCCTCCGCCCTTCGGTGCACGGCCTTGCGTCCTCAATGCGGTGATCATGCCAGCGGACCTTCCGACCTTCGAGATGGACACCAATATCGTCGAGCGAACCATCCGCCCGATCGCGATGCCTGTTTCATTCTGCACTCCCTCTTCAAGTATCTGGAAACATTGAGGTCTGATTTTCTGGACCGCCCCGACACGGGCGACCTTTTCGCTTGAGCGCGGCTGCAACCCGCTCGCTTTCGAGCTCGGCGGCACGGATCTGGTGAGGTGCGTCGGGCATAATTTGCTCGCTTGCGAGGACGCCGGCCTTGATGAGCTTGCGAACTTGATGATGGCTGACGCCGAGCTTTGCAGCCGCATCGCGCAGCGTCAGCCACTCGCTGTTCTTATCGGCGGAGCGATAGCCGTGGATGCCATGCACGCGGCGCAACGACCCGACACGGTGCGCCGTCCAGGTCTTGCCCTGGCCGGTCGGCATTCCCATTCGGTTCAGTGATGCGGCGATATCCTGATCGGACCATCGACCGGCCATGCTGCGCATGACGGCGAGCGCCTGCTCGGGTGTGCTACAGCCATGCTCGCCGGTTTTTGGCTTGCGGACGCGCAGCTCTGAATGTTGCCCACCCTTCCAGTGGATGACGAGCACGATATCGCCGGCCTTCTCATCGACATCGGCGATGATCTCCGTGATCAGAGCCCGCACCAGTCGCTGGCGCGTTCGCATCGTCGTTCTTGGCGCCTTCCATGCCGCCGAGAGATCATCGGCCAGTCCCGTGAAGTCGGGACGAGCGTCGCCGACGTCGGGAGCTCGCATTCCATCGAGCCGCTGCCGACACGCTTCGACACGCTCCAGCGCGGTCTCCCACGCCCTCTCCAGCTGCGCAGCGATCAAGCGATTGTCGGGGTCACAAGCGGCATAGCGACGTTCGGCAAGAGATGCATCGTATTGAGCCTGTTGCAGCTCCAGCTCTGCGATACGCTGTCGGTCATGGTCCTCTTCTTTCAGCATACGCTCGGCCTCCATCGCTGCTTCGATCGCCATTGGCGCTACGGCGCGTAGCATCTCGGCAGCGATTGTCTCGTCGATACGCTTGCCGCCAAAGCTGAAGCAACGCCGCCGCCCCAGCTGCAGGTTCGGCTTATCGCATCTGTAGACAGGCCGCGGATAGCGTCCGTTGTAGACAACATTGAGCCGACGGCCACAGCGTGCGCAACAGATGAGACCGGCGAGCAGTGCGCGCCCGCCGCGGCCGGACTTCGTGTCGCCGACCCTGCCGTAGGCATTGCCTGCGAGCAGCGCCTGATTGCGCTCGTACTCCGTCCAGCCGATGTAGCCTTCGTGATGATCTTTGATGAACACCTCCCATGCGTCCATCGGCTTACGGTGGCCGTAGCTCTTACGCGCTCGGCCATCGACGAGCGTGGTGCGCTTCTCGCTCTTCCCGTAGGAGTAGACGCCGGCATAGAAGGGGTTCTTGAGAATCGAGATGACGTTACGATACCTGATCGGCCGCCATTCGATCGACGTCAACGTTCTGCCATCGGACGGATAGGGAAAGTGGATGTTCTGCGACGCCATCCACAATAGCACTTGTCGGGCGCTGCCCAGCTCGCGGAACTTCTGAAAGACGAGCCTTATCACCTCCTGCAGCCGGCGATCCGGATCGAGGCCGAGACCGACATGCCGATCCCAGGTGTAGCCGATCGGCGGAGAGATCCTCAGCTCGCCACGACGCGCCTTCGATCGTGCCGCCTCGTACATTCGAGATCGGATGATCCCCAGCTCGAACTCGCTGATGCTCCCCTTCATGCCGAGCAGCAGGCGGTCGTTCGGTAGGCACGGATCGTATACGCCATCGAGGTCGATGACGCGGGCTTCCACCAATCCACATAGCTCAAGCAGATGATGCCAGTCACGGCCATTGCGAGCGAGCCGCGAGGCATCGAGGCAGAGCACGGCGCCGACCTGCCCGGCGCACAGCGCGGCGACCAGCCGATCGAAGCCGGGCCGTTCCACGGCGCCGCTTGCCGTGCGACCAAGATCGTCATCGATCACTTCAACGCTGGTGAAGCCGCGCCGACGTGCAACTTCGACCAGCTCGTACTGGCGCCTTTGGCTCTCCAGATTCGATTGCACTTGCTGCGGCGTCGACTGGCGCACATAGACGACCGCCTTGCGTTGCAGCACCGTTACCGGAAGGAGAACGTCATGCGTTGTCATCGCCGACCTCCCATATTCCGACGCCCCCCGCCTCGAGCAGGAGACGCGCCAGCGACCTGAGCACGGCCTGGCGCTCCGCCGGTGTCATACCCCGCAGTCGGACGTCGTCGAGAACGAGGTCGAGTTGGCGTGGCGCCGTCGGCGGCGTGCACTCCGGCCTCGGAACAAGCTGCGTTCTTCGTGCAAGCGATACCAGCGATCCCATCATGAGCCTCCTGCGTGACG
>WNGA01005677.1_pt1 | contig 17970 bp, 9 predicted proteins | sample 5400061 | NCBI WGS metagenome assembly WNGA01 (sample SAMN13153366, study PRJNA577476) | soil metagenome | isolation source: 100 cm soil or saprolite under grassland replicate 2 | place: USA:California | collected 2016-06-15 | reverse complement strand
GACACGGCGACGGCGGCGCCGCGCGTCTCCCGGAGGGCACGGAGGACGATGCGGTCCGCGACGGTCGAGGGGACGCGCAGTCCGGCCGCGTTCGTCATCGGGTGGGGCCAGGGCTCTGCGAAGTCCCGTCCCTCCGCCCACGCGCGGACGAGGGGCGCGCACCCGTCCGCCTGGACGAGTCCGATCCGGGGCCACGGTCCCTCGAACCAGCCGAGTTCCCGCAGCTCGTGGAGCGCCTTCCAGGCGCCGGCGATCCCGGTCCCGCCTCCCGTCGGGAAGAGGATCCAGTCCGGCATTGTCCCGAGGGCCTCCCAGATTTCCAGCAACATCGTCTTCTTGCCCTCGACGCGGTACGGCTCTCGCAACGTCGCGACGCTGAAGGTGGGCGTGGTCCGCGCAAGGTCTTGGACGATCCGGCCCGCGTCCGCGATGTCCTCATCGACCTGCAGGAGGTAGGCCCCGTAGGCGAGGGTTTCCTGCGCCGCGGCGGTCGGTCCGTCCCGGGCCATGATGACGATCGCTCTCACCCCGTAGACGGCGGCGTACAACGCCAGCGCCGCGCCCGCGTTGCCCGCGGTCGGGACCGCGAGGGTCGACGCACCGAGGGCCTCGGCCATCGGCACCGCCACCGCCATGCCGCGAGCCTTGAACGTGCCCGTCGGGTTGAGTCCCTCGTCCTTGACGTGCAACGAGGCGACCTTGAGACGCGCGACCCGTCCGCCACCTCCGATTCGGTCCAACTTGTACAAAGGCGTGCCGCCTTCGCCGCGCGAATGGATCTCCGCCTCGTTCAGCGGGAGCAGCGGGGCATATCGCCACAGGTCCTTCCGTGCCGGGAGGTCCTCTCGCCGGAGGTCGCTCCACTCGTATCGGGCGAACAGCGGCGCGCCGCAGTCGCAGACGTTCCGCAGGCGGACCTCGTGTCTCTTCGAACATGCGGTGCATTCGAGGAACGCGGGGCGCACGGCACCGGCCATGTCGGGGACGCCCTTACGGTTTGTCCCGCGATGGCTTTATCACCGCGGGTGCATTCGACGCGCCGATGGAGGTCACAGCTCCCGCGGTCGAGCTTGAGCGTGCGTACGAGGCGATGGTCGCCGCCATGCGCGCCCGCCGCAGGATCTTGATCGCGTACTCCGGAGGCGTGGACAGCGGCCTCGTGGCCCGGGTCGCCCACGACGCGGTCGGCGGGGACGCGCTCGCCGTGATCGCGGACGCGGAATCCTTGGCCCGGCGCGAGCTCGAGGAGGCGCTCGACGAGGCCGCCGAGATCGGGATTCAAGTGAAGGTGGTCCGCGTGTCGGAGCTGGCGAACGACCGCTATGTCGCGAATCCGACGAATCGTTGCTATTTCTGCCGCCAGGAATTGGGTGGGGCGCTCCGGCCGCTCGCGGAGGATCTCGGCTACCGGGTCATCGCGGACGGGGTGAACGTATCGGACCTCGGCGACCATCGACCGGGGATCCAGGCGATGAACGAGGCCGGCTTCTGGCATCCCCTCGTCGAGTTCGGCCTCGCGAAGCCCGATGTCCGCTCGCTCGCGCGACGGCTCGGACTGAGTTTTCACGACAAGCCAAGTAACGCGTGCCTTTCGTCGCGCATCGCGTATGGGGAGGTCATCACGTTGGACAAGTTGCACCGGGTCGAAGAGGCGGAAGACGCGATTCGCGCGCTCGGGTTCCGGGTCGTGCGGGTTCGAGCGCACGAGGACATTGCGCGCATCGAGGTCCTCCCGGGAGACATCCCGCGGATCGTCCAGCCGGACCTCGCAGCGAAGGTCGCTCGAGCGGTCCGCAATGCAGGATTCTCCCACGTTACGATCGACTTGCTCGGGTATCGCAGCGGCTCGATGAACGAGGAACGAGGCGCGCCTCCGAACCCTTAAGTATTACGCCGTTATCGACGCGAGGCCGGGGACGTCCAACCGTCCTGAATCAGGAGAGGCGCGTGTGGCAACGTCGGTCGGGATCATCCCGAGCCTGATCATCGGGATTCGGGAAGGGATCGAAGCCGCCCTCGTGATCGGCATCATCCTTGGCTACCTCGTCAAGATCGAGCGGGGCGACCTGAAGCGCTACGTCTACGGGGGGACCGCCGCCGCGAGCGGTGCAAGCGCCGGCGTCGCCGCCATCCTCGTCGTGCTGACGATCGAGTGGGAGGGCTTCGGCGAGCAGGTGTTCGAAGGCATCGCGATGCTCGTCGCGGTCGCCGTCCTCACGTCGATGGTGCTCTGGATGATGAAGGCATCCACGAGCATCAAGGCGCATGTGCAGCGCCGCATCGACGCGGCCTTGAGCGGACGACAAGGCGTCGGCCTGATGGTGCTCTCCTTCGTCGTCGTACTCCGGGAAGGCATCGAGACGGCCCTCTTCGTGTTCGGCGCCGGGACCCTCACCTCGCCGCTCGAAGCGGTCGTGGGCGTCGCCCTCGGGCTGCTCGTCGCCGCCGTCATCGGCGTCGGGATCATCCGCGTTTCCTGGCGGATCAACTTGAAGCGTTTCTTTCAGGGGACCGGCGTCTTTCTCGTGCTGATTGCCGCAGGGCTCTTCGCGCACGCGATTCACGAGCTTCAGGAAGCGTTCTCGTGGACCCTTGGGTCGGCGGCCCTCTACGACCTCACCATCCTCTTCCCGGACGACCCCTCGAACCCGGCCGGGTATCTCCTTCGAGGGATCCTTGGTTACAACGCCGCGCCGACCGTCCTCGAAGCGGCTGGATACATCGCGTATTGGGTGGTCGTCATCCTGGCGTACTTCGGAATCCGCGGCGGCCGGATCACCTTCGTGACCCGACCGTTTCGCCGCCTCTGGAGCGCGATTTCAGGACGGAAGGAGCCCGCGAAAGCCGAAATCGACTAGAGCTTGACGCCAGCGATCTGGGATCCGTATCGGCGGAAAATCGACGAAGGTCCGTCGCGAATTTGCCTACGGACTGATCTTGATGACCTTCGTCGGACAGGCCGTCTCGCACGCCATACAATCGATGCAGTCCGACTCGCGGATCATGTCGGACTTGTCGGTCCGATACTGGTCCCACTCCTCGCTGCCCTGCTCGATGATCTTGTCGTTGCCCGTCCCTTTCTTACCCGGGGCGAGGATCCACTCGAAGACGTCGACGGGACAGACGTCCATGCATACGCCGTCCGCGACGCAACCGTCGAAGTCGACGGCGACATGGGTGCCGTGGATCCCTAGCTTCGTGGGGTAGGGTTTGCCGTCCGCGTCGAGCCGTTCCTTGCCCTCCGCGAAGACCTTGTGGTCGAAATGGGTCCCCGTCTCCGGATACTCGTCTGGCTTGTTCATGAAGTCCGGATCGATCGGCTTTGCAGCGAAGTCCACTTCCCGCGACATGCGGTCGCCTCCCTTGGCGGTATGGCGCCCGACCCGTAACTGGGCCGGGCAATGGCTTGTATACACCCCCCCTTTTTGACCTTTCCGGTTTGACGGACGACCGCAGCCTTCTGCGCGCAATCCGAACGAATTCCGCGGCGTGCATTCGGAATGTACTTTGCCTCTCGCGTCGTGCCCCGACACCATGGCGAGGCGACCTGGCCCCCGGACCCGCGCGATCCACGGTCGCAGGCAGAAAGGCCACGGACCGCTCGTGACCCCAATCTACGCGAGCTCCACGTGGGCCCTCGAATCGGCGCGTCAGGGCGCGGAGTTCGCCGTCAAGTTCGCCCCGGAAGAATACTACACTCGCTGGGGCAATCCGACCCTCCGGGATCTCGAGGAGACGCTCGCCGACCTCGAGGGCGGCGCTCGCGGTCTGGTGACCGGATCCGGGATGGGAGCGATCGCCTCCGCCATCCTCGCGTGCGTGGACGCGGGCGATCACGTCGTGTCCGGCTCGAGTCTTTACACGGCGACCACGGAGATCTTCACGCGCCTCCTGCCCCGGTTCGGCGTGAAGACCACGTTCGTGGATCCGCGGAGCCCTCGCGCCTGGATCGAGGCGGTGCATCGGAACACGCGACTCGTGTACATCGAGACGCCGGCGAATCCGACCATGATGATCACCGACATCCGCGAGGCGGTGAAGGCCGCGCGGTCGGTCGGAGCCCGCACGCTCGCCGACAACACCTTTGCGACGCCGATCAGTCAGCGTCCGCTGGAGTTCGGGGTCGATGCAGTCCTGCACAGCGCGACGAAATACATCGGAGGCCACAGCGACGTCGTTGCGGGCGCGGTCGTCGCTGCGAAGGCCCCGATGTTCGACCGGATTTGGTTTGCGTACAAGATGCTCGGTCCGACGCTCGGCCCCTTCGAGGCGTTCCTCGTGCGCCGGGGACTGAAGACGCTTCCTCTGAGGATGCGCGTCCACGAATCGAACGCCCAGGCCCTCGCCGAATTTCTCGAAGCGCATCGCACTGTGTCCGTCGTGCACTACCCCGGATTGCCCTCGTTCCCGCAGCACGCCCTCGCCCGCAAGCAGATGTCCGGGTTCGGAGCGATGTTGAGCTTTGAGCTCGCCGGCGGATTTCGCGCCGCAAAGGCGTTCGTCGAATCCGTGCGGGTCGCGACCCTGGCCGTGAGTTTGGGTGGCGCGGAGACACTGGTCCAACATCCCGCCTCGATGACCCACGGCCCCCTGACGGAGGAGGAGCGTCGGGTGAGTGGGGTCACCGAAGGACTCGTTCGGGTGAGCGTGGGCCTCGAGGACACGGTGGACTTGATCGACGATTTCGATTCATCCATCCGAAAGGCGTCACGATCGCGTCGCTCGAAGTAGACAATTCCTCGGCTGGGAGATTTCTTCTGTTCTCGCGGCGCCGCGGACCGCGCGCGGGGGGAGGGAGGGAGTTCAGAGTTTGACGCCGAGCTGCTGGGCGAGGGCGCGGAGTTCCTCCTCTTTCTTCCGCATCTTCTCTTCCCGGTCGAGGAGTTCCATCGCCTTCTTCTGGATGATCTTCACCCGGTTCTCGACGTCCTTCCTCCACTCTTCCATAGCGGCGCTGGTCGGGCCACCGACCTTCTCCATCTCAGCGACCCTCGCGCGTAGGCGCTCCACCTCCGCGGCGAGCTTCGACGTCTTCGCGTCGACTTCCTGTCGGTCCGACTCGATGGCGCCTTCCTTGCCTTGCAAGATTTCCTGGCGCGTGTCGAGGCTTCGCTCGCGCTCCGCGATCTTCGCCTCGCGCCCGCGGATCTTCTCTTCCTGATCCAAGACGTCGAGCGCCTTCTTCTGGAGGAACCGGAGGTTTTTCGTGACCTCGGCCTGCATTCCGTCCGCTTGGGCCCGGAGCCGCTCCGCGTCCCGTTTCAGCGTCTCCGCCTCGTCGCGTGCGGCGAGGCTGACGCGGCGGTCGGCTTCGATTTGTGCGCGTTGCGAATCGACCTCGCTCCGTGATCGTTCGAGGGATCGCATCGCTTCTCCGAGCTCGGCTTCTTTCGCCGAATGGCTGACAGTCCGTTTCGACATGTCCGCCTCCGCGGCCCGGATCGCATCCTCCCGTGCTCGGATTTCGCGTTCCTTCTTCGAGAGGTCGTCCATCAGATTGTCGGCCCGCTGCAACTCCGTGTTGAGCGTTTGTTCCTTCGTCGACAGCTGTGCGCCTTTCGCATCGAGGGCGCCCGCCCGCACATCGATTTCCCGCTGCCGGGTCGCCAATCGATCCGATAGGGTCGCAACTTGAGCCGATTCCTGGTCGAGCGCGGCTTTCTGCGACCGCATCTCCGCTGAAGCCGAGGCAGTATCCCGCTCGACCATCGCGACCTTCGCCTGTCTCGCCTCGAGGTCTCTAAGGGCGGCATTGATCTCCAGTTCTCTCGTCGCGAATCGTTGCGAGGCCTCGTTGACCTGTGCGATTCGCACCTGCAGGTCCCGCTCCGCCTTCTCCGCATCTGCGCGGCGCTTCTCAAGGACGTCTTGCTGCGCGACGAGCTCATCCGCCTGACGCTTCGCCGCCTTCTCTGCCTCCTGCGCGACGAGCACGCGACGCTGGGCTTCGGCGACGAGGCGCTCCGCCTGCTCCGTCTGCTGACCGGCCGCATCCCTAGTCGCCTCGAGCTGTTTCAGCTCCTCTGCGCGCCTTGCGGACCAAGTCGACCTCTCGGATTCGAAGCCCTGTCGCGACCGGAGGAGGTCGTCTTCCATCTCCTTCAGATCCGCAGTCCGAGCCTCCAACCGCTGCCACGCGGCATCGGCCTCGCTCGCCTTCGACTCGGCGGACTTCGCCTGCGACTCGAGTTTCGACCGTTCGAGGTCGAGCTGGGCGCTCGCGGCCCGCACCGCGCGCTCGCGGCCATCGATTTCTTCCATCCGTTTCGCCAATTCGGCCCCGCGCGTCTCTGACGACGCGTGCAGCTGAGCCTCCTGGGTCCTCAGGTCTCCCTGAAGCGTCTCCCATTCGCGCCGCTTCTCTGCGGCCTCCGACTCGAACCGCTTCACCGTCCGGTCGAATTGGGCGGCGCGCTCGTTGACGTCCTGCTCTCCCCGGCTCAAGACGCCCGCTTGGGCCGTGAGTTCCGTCGCCCTCGCGTCCGCCTGGCGCTCCTTGGTCTCCAGGTCCCTGAGGCGGGCTTCCAGGTCCTGATCCTCTGACCGGAACTCCAACTCCTGCGCGGAGAGAGCCTTCTCTCGGGCCGCCAATTCCTTCGCCTTCGCGCCGAGCGTCTCCTGGAGCATGCTTGAGTCCCGCTCGATCCGCTCGCGCTCGGCCCTCAGATCGGCCCCCTTCGCGGCGAGGGATTGGCGTGTCGCTTCCGCTTCGGAGCGCACCCGCGCGGCCTCGGCGTCGTAGCGGTCCTTCATGTGGGTCAGTTCGAGCTGCCGGGCCTCCACCTGTTGGGCGGTCGCTTGAACGTCCCCGCGCTCCCGCTGAATCCGCTGCTCCGCCTCGCGGAGCGTCTCCTCCGTGGAGGCGATCCGCGTCTCGCGTTCCAGGAGTTCACGGGCTTTCATTTCAACGGCATGTCCGGTCTCTTGAATCTCGGCTTCCATTTGCTGGAGCTGCTTCGTCCGTGCGGTCTGCGTCTGCTCGAATTCGGAGCGCCGCGCGCCCAACTCGCTCTCGAGGGCCTTGAAGGCCTCCGTCCGTTCCGTGAGCTCGACGGCGTGACGGGCTGCTTCCTCGCGCATCGTCCGCTCCCGAGAGTCGATCTCGAGAGTCCGCTGCTCGACCTCGCGAAGCATCCCGTCCGTTTTGTCCTTCAGATCCGAGACTTCCCGAGCCGCCTCGGCGGTCGCAGTCTCTCGACGTCTCAAGTCCTCGTCGTTCTTCGTGATCCGTTCGAGGTCCGTCCGGACCTTCTCCTCCTGGTCCTTGACGGCATCTTCCCGCTCCTCGACGCGCATCACGCGATCCGCCCATGAGGACCGGAGGTCCGACATCTCCTTCTCGAACGTCTCTCGCTGCTCCTTGAGGAGGGCCTGCTCCGACTCGAGCGTCTTCTGCCAAGTCCGGAGCTCCTCGGCGCGGTGGGCCTCTTCGTCACGCAGTTGTGCGGCTTTCGCGTCGAGCTCCTTCGTGAGTGCGTTCAGTTCAGCCTTTCGCGCGTCGGAGTCGGCGCGCGCCTTGTCGATCCGGGCGCTCTCGATTTCCAAGGTCTCCTCACGGGACGCGAGTTCGGACAGACGCCGACCGTTCTCTTCCGTCTGGGAGCGGATTGCATCCTCCTTCTCTCGGATTGACTGCTCCCGGGCCTCCAGCTCGATCTCCTTGGACAGGATCGCCTGATTTTTTTCCATGCGGCCGGTCTCGAACGTCTCCTTGTCATGGGCAAGCCGGAGTTGCGCCTCGCCGACGTCCTTCGCCTGGCCGTCCAGGTCCGCGCGCCTGCGTCCGAGTTCGTCCTCGTACTGGGCGGTCCGCTGCTGGAATTCCTTTCGCTCGACATCAAATGCACCTCGCGCCTCCTCGAGGACGACGCGGTTCTCTGACAGCGCAGTCTCGCGCTCTTCGACGGACTTCGAGCGCTCCGCGACTTCCCGGGCGGCCGCGTCCGTGATCGCCTTCAGGCTTTGAAGGTCCGACTCCTTCTCCGACACTGCGGCTTCGCGGGCCGTGAGCTGGAGCTCGGTTGGCTGGATCTGCGCCTCTCGGCGTGCGAGGTCCTCGGCCTTCGCAGCCGTTTCGTGTTCCGCCTTCTCGACTTCGACACCGCGCTCATCGACCGTCCGTCGGGCCTCGAGGAGGTCTTTCTGAGCCGACTCGAAGCGCTGGCGATCTTCCTTGAGGCCCGCCGTGTCACGGGCGACGACGGATTCGCGGCCCTCGAGATCCTGTCGCGTCGTCGCGAGGCTCGCCGACATGGCATTCAACCGAGCGGACTCCGCCTGCAAACGAGCATCCTCTTGCCCGAGCGTCTCCTCCCGCTCCCGGAGGGCCGTCTCCTTCGTTGTCGCGTGTTCCTCGCGCGCCAGGACGGCGTCCGATCTCTCGCCGACGGCTGCGGCTTGACTCTGCGTCTCCGCGGCACGCCGGTCCAGGGATGTGCGTAGCTCTTCGAGCTGCCTCGATAAATCGTCAACCGATTGGCGGCCTTCCGCGAGCGACTGCTCCCGGCGAATCAGGTCTTGTTCCTTCGCCGCGATAGCCGCTCCGTCCGCGTCGATTTTGGCTTGGGCCCCTTCCGCCTGCCGCAACATCGATTCGACCTCGATGGCCCGCGCTTCGCTGGCGCTCTGCCGTTCGTCGAGAGCCTTGGTGCGCGTGCCGAGCTCTGTGTCCCGCGCTCGCGCTTCCTCGAGGCGCTGCTTCACCGCGTCCTCGAACCTGTCTTGGATTTGGACGAGCATCTCCCGGGCGAACCCGACCTGTTCCGAGGTCACCGGCCCGTAGGCGAGCAGGACGACCCCGAGGGCGTCGCCGCGGACCGTCTGTCCGTGGTACTTCGTGACCTTGATCGGCTTCTCGACCGCGTCGAGCACGCCGGCCTGGATCGCTTGGTCGTACGTGACCTGGCAGCCGGGGTCCAGGGTGAATTCCCTGAGCATTCGTCCGTTCTCGTCCACGAGGAAGGCCTTGGCGGGCTTCCAACGCGCGCGTTGCGCAAACATAGCTACCACCACGAAGACGCCGATCGGAGGCAGGGCGAGGATGTACGGCGCCTGCCACCATGCAGGTGTGATATGGAAGGTGACCGACACGCCGCGAGTCGTGAACGACGTCCCATCGGAAATTGTGACATTGAACTCCGCGGTCGTCCGGTCGGGCGGGAACGCGAGCGTGAGGCGATGACCGCTCACGTTGACGTACGGGCTATCCGTCGTCACGGTAATCGAGCCGAGCGGCGTGTCGACGTCGGAGATGAAGGAATCGAGATCGAGGACGTAGGCGGTCCCCGCCTCGATGGAGAGCGTCGGCACAGCGGCGAGGACCGGAGGGTCGTCCACCGAGCGAACGATCACACTGAACGCGACTTCGGCGAAACCACCCGACGGATCCGTCCCCCGGAGCCGCATCGTTTCCGATCCGAACCAGTTCGGGTCCGACCAGAAGTCGAGCGTGCCATTCGGGTTGACGCGGAAGTGCACGGAACGATTTCCGAGGACCGTGAAGGCGAGCGGGTCGCCGTCCGGATCGTCGATGAACACGGTGGCGATCGCCCCGAAGCCGTTCGGCGCAGTCGTGTCCTCGTCGAACCCGACCGACGGCGGCACGGAGAGGACGCGCGGGGGATTCGTGCCCGCCGCCACGATCGTGAGCAGCGTCCACGCGGTGTCGGTTCCGTCGGAGACCCACACCGTTACGATGTACGTCCCCGCGGTCGCGTACGTGATGACGAGGGACGGGTACGCGCCATTGAGTGCGCTGACGTTCGCGCTGTCCGCGTCGGAGATCGTCAGACCGGAGAGGGGCGTGTCGAGGTCCGACACGTAGAACGTCAGGTTCAGGCCGTACGGCGCACCCGTGCGGACATGAATCGTCGGTATGCTCGCGATCCGCGGAGGATTCGTTCCGATCGTACGGCTCCCGACGCCGATCTTGTCCGCGGACCCCTGCAGATTGACGTCGTCAGTCGCGACCGCATGGACGGTGACGCCGTTGACCGGGCCGCTCGGGGTCCAGACGTAGGACCCGTCGACGGTCAGATCGGTCCCGATTGCTCGCCAGGCGCCATCGAAGTACGTGAGGTCGACGCGGACGACGTCGGAGGGGGTCGCGTAGGTGAGCGTGAGCGTGCCGCTCGTCGCTTGGTTATCCGTCACGGCGCCGAGCGTGACGGTTGGCGGCGTGTTGTCGACCTCGATGGGGGTGACGAGGGTGGTGTTCGAAATCGTTCGGTTGTTGCTCACGACCGCGCGGAAGCTCCCGCCGACGAAGTCGAGCGGCGTCGTGTCCCACAGGAACGTTCCGTTCGGCGGCGCGGTCGTGCCGATCGTCGTCCAGCCGCTCCCTCCGTTGTAGTCGAATCGGACCGAGACCGCATCGGCGCTGTTCGTGTACGTGATTAGGACGAGCCCCGTGAGGTGGACCCCGTTCGTCGGAGAGACGACGGCGACCCACGGGAGCACCCCGCTGACGACATGAATCTGGGCGATGCCACTGACCGCACCGACGGAGGCGACGGCGGTCCCGTTCGCCGGAGGCGGGCTTGCGGTGAAATTGACGCTCGATCCCGTCGTCACGTTCAGGGATCCGACACCTCCCGTGACGCTCCACGAGTACGCGAGGCCTGCGATCGCGTTGTTCCAAAGGTCGTATCCTTGGGCGGCGAGGTCTCGGCCGTCGAAGGGCAGGATCGTCACATCATTCGGCGTCACCAAGACGTGGTCGAGGGCGCCGGGAGATACCACGACCGTCCCGCTCAGGCCGGACGCAGTCCCGAAGCTCGCTCGAATCCGAATTGTCTCCGCCTTCGTGTAGGTCTCCGTGCTGAGAGTCGTGGACCCACCGGCGGTGATCGTAATCGACGTGGTGCCCAACGTGCCGCCGCCGGGCGTGACGCCGTCGCTCAGCCGTGCGTCAATGGTCACCGTGCCCGTCCACCAGGTCATCGTCGAGTTGCCCCCGTCCTTGGCCGTTATCGTGACGGTAAACGATGCGCCCGCCGTCGCAGTCGCGGAGGCGGTCACGAAAAAGTGGTCGAGCAGATGGCGGTAGCTGAGCCGCATTTCGCTGATCGTCGGCGTAATCGTCGCGTTCGATGTGGACAGGGTCGCTCGGAAGCGGATCTTCCCGGAGGCGGTCGAGACGGAGAGGAGGGATGCCGGCGGCGAGACGCTGCTCCAGCTGCCGCCCGAGTTCGTCGAGTACTCGTATGCGATCGTCTGGCCGTTCAGCGTCTGGACCACGGCGAAGGAGGCCCACTGGCTCAGATCCAGAGGGGCGACGTCCTCGGTCGTGAGCGTGCCCGACGCCGGATAAACGGACCAGGAGACGTTGATGGCCTCGATGTTCGGCGTGTGGTCCGGGTACGTCACCGCGAAGGAGAGCCGGAATTCCGCATACCGAGCGACGCCGGTCATCACGGAGCCTGACGGGGTCGGATATGGCGAGGACCAACCGGTCCACGTGCCGTCCACGGGGCTCGCGTTCCCGAGCCGCGTCGAGACCGCGACGGTCGCGTCGTTCGAAATCTGCGCGCGAACGTAGTCGATGTCGACCGCATGGGCCGTGCCAGAGAGTCCGTCGGCGACGAACAGCGCGATCCGGACCTCGAGCGGATACTCCATTCCCGGGGTGTAGGTGTCCAACGTCGTCCACGTGGATCCGTCGGGACTCGTGGACGCGACGAGGCTCACCCCGGATCGAACGATCCGCAACCACGCCGGAATCGGGTTGCTACTGGCGGCGTTCGCACGGACCCCGGAGACGGCGTCCGTCGTTGCCTTCGCCTGCCAGCTCACGGTTCCGGCGACGTTCACCTTCTGGACCGCGTACCAGTTCCTGTTGTTCAGCAGGACCATCAGGCCCGCCTTCTGGCCCGCGACGGTCGGATTGCCGCTGACTTTCGCAATCGCGGTGAAGTCGCCGACCACTTCGTTCGCGAGGACGTTGCCCGTGAAGGTCGCTCCGTCCAAGTCGACGCCGGTGCTGGAGACGATGTGCAAGCTCCCGGGCGTCGTCGTGCCCTCATCGTACGTGGCCGGCGGATTCGTCCACGTCCACTTCGGATCGAGGCTCCCGCCGTTGAATTCGTCCGAGGCGTAGGAGCGCTCGGAGAGATTCCACGAAATGGACTGCCACGCCACGAGGGAACCCGGGCCGCCAACCTTGGAAATGTACTCTCCCGTCGCACTGAGCACCCGATATCGGATGTCGAGCTTCGGGCGGAGGGTCGAATCGACCGAGTAGTCGGAGGACCAGAACGTCTTGTCCAGGTTCGTCCCGCCGGCCGAGCCCAGAATAATCATGCCGTTGTTCGGGATGCGGCTGCGATACCACAGGTCCACGGTCTGCGTGACATTCCAGGCCTTCCATCCGAGGACCGCGTTGAGGCTCTGGACATCGATCACCCGGGCGTCGTAGTCGCCCCCGGCCGTCGTCCAAGGCGTCCCGGTGAGCCGGTCGTTCCAGGTGACCTGGGTCTCGTCCCAGGCCGGTGTCACGGCGTGGAGCTCGGCCGAGGAGGGATTGGCCGCGGCCGCAGACATGTAGAGGCTTAGTTTCGCGTCGTCGATGACCGCACCTGCGGGGATCGACGCCAAGCTGAACCGCAAGATCGGTCGGCGGTTCGTCGAGCCACGGGCGTCGTAGACAAGGGTCGTGTCGCCGCCATGGTTGAGGGTCATGGAGCCCCGGTCGAGATAGGCATCGACGCCCGCCGCCGGGTCCGGCTGGATCGTGAGGAGCGTGGACGCTCCCGAGGTCGTCGTGAGCACGATGTCGCCGGGATACGTCGTGTAGTCGACGTTCGTCGCGCTGTCGGGTCCCGCGAAATCGGCCGCGGTCGTGCTGTTCCACCACGTGACCTGTGGACGCAACGTGGCCACGCCACCGGCCACTCGGACGTTGGAGAGCGTGTAATTGGCCGGGTTCGAGAAGTTCCAGACGATGTCGGACGTGCCATCGAGGTTGTCGGTCGATGCGGGATCGGCCGCCGCCGGGCGAATCGGAACCAGCGCCACAGCGAGTGCGCTGAGAATGAGGACCAGGGCTAGCGTGGCCACGGACGGTCGGCGCATGACGGAGACCCTCCGGTGAAGGCGACTCCCCCCACCGGAAACAAGATTTCAGGCCCGAGCGACCTATATAAGAGCCGTTCGGTAGTTATCTCACCTGATTACATGGAGGGGACGGTTACTCGGCGGGCACCCGACCGGAGAGGCGAGACTCCATCGCCTCGAGCTCCGCGGCCCGTTTCCGCAGCTTCTCCTCGCGGTCGAGCAGCTCCAGCGCTTTCTGTTGGATGATCTTCACCCGTCGCTCGATGTCCTTCTTCGCCTCGTCGGTTTCGGCTCGGACCTCGGGGGGTTGTGGCCGCGCTTGCGCGAGCAGCGTCTTCGATCGCTCGAGGTCGTTCTCGCGGGCCGCCAGGCCTTGCTCGCGTCGGTTGAGCTCCCGGTCTCGTTCGTCGACTCGACCTTCGCGATCCCGGACGCGCTCTTCGCGGTCGAGCAACTCGATCGCCCTTCGTTGGAGGAACTTCCTCTCCCGGGCGAGTTCTGCCTTCTCCCCTTCGACCGCCTTCTTCACCTCCTCGGACGGTTCGCCCGGGGGTCGGTGAGACGCCACGAGGCGTTCTTTCGCCATGGCCGCAAACCGTTGGCTCAGCTCCGCGACCCGGGTCTCGATCTCTTTCCGGGTCTTCTCTTCCTCCGCGGCATGGGCGGCGGTTTCGCCGCGTTCTCGTTCGAGCGTCGCGATGGCTTCCTTGGCTTCCTTCCCGAGCCGCTCGTTTTCTGCGATTGCGTCGCGGTACTTCGCCTCCAGGTCGGCCTTTGCCGACTGCAACGCCTTTCGTTCCTGCTCAAGCTGCAGTCGTGCGTCGTCCAGGGCTTTCGAGTCCGCTTCCTTTGACTCAGCCCGGGTCGCCGCCGCGATTGTCTCGGCCTCTTCGCGCGTCTTCACCGCCCGCGAGACGCCCTGCGTGACCTCGTCCTGGAGCCGGGCGGAGTAGTCGGCGACCGCATTGAGTTGCGCCTTCTGTCGGTTCAGTTCTTCTTGGCGTCCCTGGAGGTTCGCCGATTCCGCCTTCAGTTTCACTTCGAGCTCCGCGAGCGCACGTTCGCGCGCGGCAAGTCGGGACTCGCGTTCCCCGAGCCCCTTGTCCGCATCGGGCCGCGCCTCGGCGGACCGGGGGGCGGCGATCCGCGCCGTGACCTGCGAGAGGTGCGAATCCGCGGCGGTGAGCAGCAGTCCCGTCCAGTCGAAGTCCTCCGAGGCGAGATGGCCGCGCGACAGGAGCACGAACACGAATTTGCCGCTTTGGAAGGCGGTGAACACGTACTCCCCGACGAACAGGGAGTCGCGATCGCCGATCCCTTCGTTGGGCAGCACTTTGAGGAAATCGTTGAAGTCGAGCGGGCAATCGGCGTCGAGCACGTACTCGCCCGCCATCTCGCCGCGCTCGTCGAGGACGTAGATTTTCTTCAGTTGCGCGCGGGCCACTTTCTTCAACGGCGCGGCCATTAGGACGGAGAGAAGCGCAGGGCTGAGTCCTCGTACTAGGATGCCGGAGAGCAGGGTTTTGATCGCCCCTAGCATTCGCTGCCCGCCTCGTATCGCGAGGGCATTCCCTCGCGATCCAACTGATGAAGAAATCGAGCGGGCTGAATGTTATTAAGGGAAAGGATTTGGTTATCGGGAGTGAGAAGCTGCGGTCACGGAGCCGACCCGGTCACGTCGGGCGGAGGCGGATTCTCTTCCGAGCCATCGGAAACGTCCGGCTTCCCGTTCGCCGTCCGGAACGCCCGCTGCAAGGCGACCGCATACTCCCGGAGGGCGTCGACCCGCATTTCCCGCGCGCGGACCCCCGCCTCGAGTTCACGGACCTTGGCCGTGGCTACTTCCATATCCGACTCCAGCTGGGCCGCGTGCCTTTCTCGCCCCGCGAGGTTCGATTCGCGCCGCTCAAGCTCCTGCTCCAACTCGCGGAGCGCCGCTTCCTTCTCCGCCAGCGCGGGCAGGAGGCTCGGCGGAAGGTGGGCCTGCATCGCGGCGAGCAAGGTGCCGATCGCACCGCGTTCCTCGACGCGCGGCACCCCATGGGTGAGCACGACGAGCCACAGCCGTTCGACGCGGAACGGGGTGAAGGCGTACTCGCCCTGGTACACCGAGATCAGGTGCCGCAGTCCGCTCACGGGGATCACGCGCTTGAGATCGTCGTACTCGAGAGGGCAATCGTCCCGGAGGGCGTACTCCCCAAGGAGCTTCATCTCCTCATCGAGGACGAAGATCCGCTCGTAGTCGACGCGCGGGACCTTCTTGGGAGCCTGGATCGCGAACTGCGTCGGGACCTGACCGAAGCCGTCTCTCGGGACCGGCTCGTCGCCGGACATCTCTCTGGGCACGCGTTCGCCTCCGGTGTGCGTGGGCACTCCCGATAGGCGCACGTTCGCACTTGAGGGTTTCGTTCCGTGGAGCGCGTTTCGCTATCGGATGCGAGAATTTGAGGCATGAAACCGCGGACGACCCGCTCAGACGAGCGAGCGCGCTTTCTCGAGGTTGTCCACGCCGAGCGCCACCTGCGCCCGTCCGCCCACGCTGCCCAGATGGATCAGGCTCACGATGTCGACCCCCGCATCGCCGAGCCGGCGCGCCAGGCCCGCAAGGGCGCCCGGCCGGTCGTCGAGGCGCACGACCAGGACCGTTCGGCTCGAGCACGCATAACCTCGCTTCATCAGCGCCTCTCGGGCCTGCATCGGCTGGTTCACGACGAGGCTCATGTAGGATCGGCCACCCGCAGACTCCGCGCTGATGGCGTCGATGTTGATCGCGGCTTCGCCGAGGATTGCCGCAAGTTTCGCGAGCTCCCCCGGCCGGTCGGGAACGTCGACGTCGATCTGGATCACGAGGTCCGCCCCGGCAGGTGGATGGCGTTTCCACGTTACAAGGGTTCCGCGCCGTCGCTCGGCGGCGGAGCGCTTATCGAGGGCGGCCCGCTTGACCGGGCGATTCCCATGCGGTACCGTCTGGTGTACGTCGGGATCCAGGTGCAGGACATGGACCGATCGGTCCGTTTCTACACGTCCGCGCTCGGGATGCGGGTGAGCCGGCGACAGTCGGTCCCCGAGACGGGGGGCGAGTGGGCCGAACTCCGGAGCGTTGAATCCGAGCAGGTCCTGGAATTGAACTGGTACCCGGAGGGATCGAGGTTCTTCAAAGGCCCGTACCGCCACGGGGATGAACTCGACCATATCGCGTTCGAATGCGACGACGTCGACGCGGCGTACCGGGAACTCCTTGCGTCCGGGGCACGTGCCGGCCATCCGCCCTTCGAGGAGGGCCGGTCGATCCTCGCCTACGTCGTGGATCCCGACGGCATCTGGATCGAGCTCTGCGCGCCCTCCCCGGGGCCGGGCGGATGAGGCGGCTTCGCCTCCGGGCCAAGGACGATACGGGCGTCGACGGCGCGATAGCCCTCTCCTCTCCGGAGCGCGACGACGGGATTGAGGTCGATCTCCTGGATCGAGTCGAAGTCGAGGACGAGTTGGGAGAGACGAAGGACGGCATCCACGAGCGCGTCGACATCGCTGGGCGGCTCGCCGCGGACGCCTTCCAGGAGCGGATACGTCCGGATGGACTCGATCATCCGTCGCGCGTCTCGATCGGTGAGCGGCGGCAGCCCGAACGCGACGTCCTTCAGGTATTCCACATAGATCCCGCCGAGCCCGAAGACGAGGAACGGCCCGTAGACCTTGTCGCGGGTCATCCCGAGGATGACTTCCTTGCCGCCCCGCACAAATTCCTGGACGACGAACCCGTCGAACGCCGTCCCGGCCTCGCGAAGTCGGTCCCGCATCTGGGCCGCGCCCTCGAGCAGGTCTCTCTCCGTCCGGACGTCCAGGATGACAGCGCGGAGGTCGGTCTTGTGGACCAGGCCCGGCCCGGTGGCCTTCAGGACGACCGGATATCCGATGTCCTTCGCAGCCGCCTCCAGCGTCCCGAGGTCCGCGACGAACCGGCTCCGGGCGATCCGGATGCCGTACGCATCGAGGACGTCGAGCGCTTCCGAATCGCGGAGCCTCGCGCGCCCCTCGTCTTGCGCGCGCCGCAGGATCGCGACCGCCCGCTCTCGATCGACCCGGAACGTGCGCGTCTCCCCATCCTCGCGCGCCCGGTAGTTCGCGTAGCGGTACATCGCCCCGAGGGCGCGGGCGGCACTCTCTGGGAAGAGGTACGAGGGCACGCGGTGCCTCACGAGTTCGACGAACCCCGGGCTCTCCTCGGTGCGTCCGAGGAAGTTGCAGAGGATCGGCTTCCCACATTGCTCCGCCGTCTGCCAGATGGCGCGTGCGACCTCGGCCTCATCGACTCGAACGGGCGGAACGTAGATGGCAATCGCGGCGTCGACGGCATCGTCACGGAGGGCCGCATCGAGCGCCCGCCGATAGTCGTCGAGGCTCGCCTGCGGTGTCAAGTCGATCGGGTTCCGGAGAGACGCTTCGGGGGGCGCCCAGGTGCGCATGAACTCGACCGTTCCGGCGCCGAGTTCTGCGAGGCGAAGGCCTTGTGCCACGAGTTCGTCGACGCACATGATCGCAGGCCCTCCGGCGTCCGAGACGACCGCGACTCGGTTCCCGCGAGGGAGAGGCTGTAAAGAGAAGGCCATCGCGTTGTCGAATAGTTCCTCGATCGAGTTCGCACGGAGCACGCCGGTCTGGTTGAACACCGCCTCCGCGGCCAGATCCGAGCCGCCGAGGGAACCCGTGTGAGAGACGGCGGCGCGGCTCCCGGCTTCCGAGCGGCCGGACTTCACCGCGACGATTGGCTTCCGCTTCGTCACGGCCCGTGCGATTCTCACGAAGTTGATCGGGTTCCCGAAGTTCTCGATGTACGCGAGGATCGTCTTCGTCTGCCCATCCTCATGCCACATCGTGAGGAGATCGTTGAGGCTGACCTGGGCCTTGTTCCCGAGCGAG
>WNGA01005676.1_pt1 | contig 17971 bp, 18 predicted proteins | sample 5400061 | NCBI WGS metagenome assembly WNGA01 (sample SAMN13153366, study PRJNA577476) | soil metagenome | isolation source: 100 cm soil or saprolite under grassland replicate 2 | place: USA:California | collected 2016-06-15 | reverse complement strand
TCGGCGAACGCGTGCGGCTCCGTGTCCGTCACGGTGCGCGGGTTGACCGTCGGGCTCGGATCCGGATCCGGATTGAAATTCGGGTCGTTGAGCGAGAGCTTCGTCGAGTCCGGCGATGGTGCGCCGTCGCCCCAGTCCCACGTCGTCGTGCGGTCGTCACTGCCGGGATCGAACGACGTGCCCGTGAACGGCACCGTCACGCCCGCGTGCGCGATGAAGGTCGGGATCCCATTCACGAGGAACGTCCCCGTCTCGTCAATCACGGCCGTCGGGATCACGTTCGTGATCGACAGACCGATGTTCTGACACGTGCTCGTGTCGTCGTCGGAGCCGCAGACCGTCGCCGTGAACGTCCCACCACTGCTGTCGTCCCCGTAGGCGTGCGAGACGCTGAAGGTGAGCGTCGCATTTGGCCGGTCGTTCTCGAGTGTTCCGGAGATCGACTGGATCGGTGTGCCGTCGCCCCAATCGATCGTCGCAGTCAACGTCTCGAGCCAGCCGGGATCGCTGACCGTGCCGCTGACGGTGACCGCCGAGTTCTCCGGCTTGGGCGCGTCGGAGCCGAGGGCAACCGTCGGCGCGACGTTGAGGACTGTGACATTCGCCTGCGCGACCCTGAACGCCCCGTCGGAGTCAGTGACCTTGACACTCACGGGGAACACCCCGTCTTGGCCGACCAGCGTGAACGTCGGACTCGACCCGACCGCGTCGTCGAACTGACCGTCGTTGTCGAAGTCCCAGGCGTACGTCAGCGGCTGACCGTCGGGGTCGTTGGCCGTCGCCGTCAGCACGACGTCCTGGCCCTCGTTCGTCGAGTAAGGCCCGCCGGCGCTGACGGTCGGAATGCCCAGCGAGATGCGCCAGACGCCCCGCCCTTGGCTGCCCACGTAGATGTTCACCCGGTTCGCCGGCTCGTGGTCGAAGTACGCGAACCACGGGCGCGGGAGGTGTGGCTTCGACGATGCGTTCACGGGGTCGGTGAGCAGGCTCCAGTCGGCGCCTGCGTCCGTGCTCAGGAAGATCCCCGAGTCGCGACCGCCCGCGACCATGATGTTCGCGTCCTCCTGGTCGTACGCGACCAGGCTGGGCTGCGCGTAACCGTTGAAGGACGTGAAGCTCGTCGGCCCACGGGTGGTTTGGGAGAGAAACGTCCCGTTGCCCGTCATCATCGTGTCGAGCTCGGTGTCGAACTCCCAGTTCGTGCCACCGTCGGTGGAGAAGACCATCTGCGGTCCCGCGATGGCCGGGAGGTTCGACGCGTACAGCCGGTTCGGATTGTTCGGGTCGACCGCGAAGATCCCAAAGCCTCCAGAGAGCCCGTCGTTGTTGTCGATCCGCGTCCACGTGCCTGCGCCCGTGCCGACGAAGCGCCAGACCTGCGCCGCGCCGGAATTCTCGAAGACGCCGATGCACTGCGTCTGGGCGTAGAACGTCGGCGTGCCGCCCGTCACCGCTGCCTGGACGCCGCAGAACCCGCCCGCCGGCGTGGACGCGGCGCCGAGCTGCGTCCAGACGATCGGGTTCGCGGTGATGTCCGTCGTGATGTACGCGCCCGTGTTCGTCACCGCGATGTATTGGTTGTTCCCGTACTGATCGATCGAGTCGGGGAAGTTGAACGTGGGCGTCGATCCCGGTGGGTTCGTCGGGAGCTGGCCGCCCCCGGCCAGCCCTGCGCCGCGGAGGTACATCCTGAACGGTGAGAAGAACGTGTAGATGACCCGGTTCGCGTCTGCGACCATGTCGAAGATGTCGCAGCAGTCGCGGTTCGTCCAGGTCGGCGAGCCACTGCCGGCGTCAGTCGATCCATACGAACCGTTGTCCTGCGTGCCGAAGTAGAGGCCTTCCGCGGTGTCGCCTCCCTGGTCGACGCCGGCCATTGCATAGACCCAGAGGCCGTGCGGCGTGACATTCGGCTGCTCCCAGTTCGGGTTCTGGCAGTCCGCTCCGTTATCGGTGTTGTAGTAGACGCCTCCATCGGAGGAGAACAGCTCCGGGCAGGCGTCATTTGCCGCCTGCGTGTCGAAGACGAGGTCGCCGACGTCGTCGTGCGCGCCGACGCTCCTCGTGAACGGGCCTGCCCACGTGCTGACGAGCGGGCAGCGTGCCGCGCCGCCCGGTGCAGGCGAGGCAGGTGTGGTGCAGCCGCCGCGGAACACTGTGACGCCTCCCGTCCAGGCATCGAAAACGTTTGTTCCGCCGCTGTCGGAGCGCTGGTTCGTGACGACGAACGGGATGCGCGAGCCGCCCGCCGCGCCCCTGTTGCTCCAGGTCGCGCCTGCGTCGTCGGACTCGTAGACGTTGTTGTCGCTCGCGGCGACGAGCACGACGTACCCCTCGTCCGGGGACGCTGCAATCGAGCAGCGCCCACCCGGGAGCGCGGCGGCTCCGCCCGTCCACGTGGCGCCGCCGTCGATCGAGCGGAAGTGGCCGTCGTCGCCGCAGACGTCGACGGTGCCGCCCGGCTGGACGACCACGTCCCAGACGTCTCCGGCGTTCCCCCCGGACGCGGGCGTCGTCAGCCGCTTCGGGTCGACGTACGTCCAGGTGACGCCCGAGTTGGTGCTGATCGCGACGCCGCAGTTCGTCCCGACGTAGACATTCGCCGCGGCGTCCGGCCGGATGCCGATCCCGAAGGCGGACGGCTCAGACCGCCGTGCCGCCGGACACGTGTACGTCGCTGAATTCGCCGGTGGTATCGCCGTCGCCGGATGCGTCCACGACGCCCCGCCGTTGGTCGACACGTTGATGCCGGCAAGGCTGTTGCTCGCACGGCCGTCGAAGAAGGACGTCGCGTACACCCGCTGCGTGTTCGACGGATCGACTTCCACGTCCCACATTGCCGTCGCCAGATGCGTGTTCAGGCGGCTCCAATTCAGGCCGCTGTTCGTCGTCTTGTAAACGCCGCCCCACTCACTGGCGGCGTAGAACGTCGTGTTGTTGCCGGCCACGCCGGCGAGGCCGTTCACCCGGCCGCCGGACGCGCCGTCCGCGTCCGTCGCGTCGAGCGACGACTGGTTCGGGTTGATATCGGTGATCGCCGTCAGCCCCGCGGCCGGTACACCGGCGGCAAGCGCCAGCGCTCCGAGCGCGACGACCGCAAGACGACCGCCCGGCGGTCGCCGAATCCTGGATAGAAACATGATGCCCCCCGGTAGTTGACCTGCGCGCGAGGAGTATCTGCCCCTTCGAAGGGGAGTTCAAGTCCCCCCTAGGAAGCGGAGTCGACCGGGCAGGTCGAGCCGTCGAAGCGGCCGATCGCGCTCGCCACCCAGCCGTCCGCGTGGCGCGTGAGGACCTTCCAGTAATGGATCGCCTGTCCGTGGACGCGATACCAGTCGAACGAGGCCCTCCCGGGCGCGAGACTCCCGCTCGCCTCGAACGCCGGCCGCTCGAAGCCGTCGCGGAAGATGGTCACGATCACCCGCTGCTCGAGCCCCGGCTCGGCAGCCACTCGCCACGACAGCCGGACGACGCCGCGTCCGGGCTCGCCGTCCACGCAATCCGGCTGGGCCGAGAGGTCCGAAGCCGCGCGCGGGCCGCCCGCCGACAGCATCGGCACGCCGTCAGGCAGCCTCGGAGCCGGCGGAAGGGGCCACGCTTTCCGCGCGCCCTCACGCGCAATCGCCTTGACGGCGCCGATCCCGACGCGAGAACGGGCAGCGGTCGCCTCGTATGCCCTCTGGCCCGAGATGCCGCGGTCGCGGGCCTGCGCGAGCGCGTTATGGATCCTTCTTCGCAGCGCGAGGCCAAGGCATTTGTGCGTGCCCTTGTAAATCGTGGCCAGCGACCCCTTCGGGCACGCCAAAGTTGGCATCGCCGCCGTCTTCGCTGTCGACGGCGTGGATCCGATCGCGGCGAGCAAACATGCCGCGACCGCGGATGCGGCGTGGCGGCGCATGCGCCGAGATTAGCGCGGGAAGGCGAGCACCGGGCGGTCGCCTGGAACCTGTCCGTCACCCAGCGGAGGCAAGCCCGAAGACACCCTGCTCATCTCTGCCGGCGAGCCGGAGGTGCTGACGCGCACGCCGCGGCTGCCCGAGCTCGACCTCGCCGTTACCACCGGCCTGGCGCGTGTCGAGCCGTAGCCGCTGCGGGATGCGATTGTCCGCTCCTGAGGGCGCGTCGGCCGCTCGCGGCGCCGCAGCAGCATGCGGAGGCGGTAGCGCCCGACCGTACACACCGGCCCTGCGGAAGCTTCTCACTTGGTCGAGTGAACTCCAGCGTACGAATGACACAGGTCTACATAGCTTCTGTGTCTTCGATCTGCAGGATCATCACGCCTGCACGATTCATGCCCGGCCGCACTTCTGGCGATCCTCATCAGCAACGTCGAGCCTGGAGGGATCACGAATGAGCGATGCGAAACTGCGCCAACAGCGGCGAGGCGACGAACGTCTGATGCTGACTTGTTTGGTTGTCGAGCGGCTGTGCGCCGAGCATGTGCCTGCACGGGTGCGGCTCGAGGCGAAGATCGGGCCAGTGGACACGCACAGGCTGCTCATCCCACTCGCGCGGCGTCTAACCACGCAGGGATACTTCGACCGGCACCCGTACGAGGCTGCCCGCATCGTCGCGGCGGCCTGAAACCGGACCCCGCCTGCGCGCTCGGCGCGGTGCGTCGGACCCGCGAGCTCGAGGACGTGTTCTCACGCTGGCGGCGACGCGTATGAATGGCCCAGTCACTGGCGGATGCGACCGCGTCACCACGGCCTTACTCTCGTACGACCGCTATGGCGACGGTCGGCTTTATCGGTAGTGGAAACATCGGTGGCGCGGTGGCGCGGTTGGCCGTTGCGGCGGGGTACGACGTGGTGCTGAGCAATTCGCGCGGGCCGCAGACGCTCGAGGATCTGGTGGAGGAGTTGGGACCGCGCGCGGGCGGCTACCCCCGCCGAGGCCGCGGCAGCGGGCGACCTCGTCGTCGTAAGCGTCCCGCCGAGAGCCCAGTCGGAGGTACCGGTGCAGCCGCTGGCCGGCAAGCCGGTCCTCCACGCGAGCAACTACATCCCACAGCGCGACGGACGGATACCGGGGCTGTACGACGGCCCACCCAGCAGCGAGGTGCTGCAGCGCCACCTGCCTACCGCGCATGTGGTCAGGGTGTTCAACAACATCATTACTGGCATCTCGGCTCGCTGGCGCGCCCGGCCGGCGCGACCGACCGTAGCGCCCTGCCTATCGCCGGGGACGACCCGGCCGCGAAGGCAGCCGTGACGCGGTTCCTCGACGCGATCGGGTACGACACCGTCGACGCCGGTCCGCTCGGCCCCGGCGGCCGCCGCTTCCAGTTCGGTACCCGCGCGCTCGTCACACCCTACGGGGGGTTGAGCGACGAACGCGGTACTCCGGCGGGTGTAGCAGCGATACGCGCCGCTCTCGGTCTATGACTGCCGCTTGATCAGCCGCCAGTCCGGCGGCGGCTAGCGCCGACCGTCAGCTAGATGTGCCGACAGTGACGGCTCAGCTTGTGGCAGCCCGTGCCGAGCGACGATCCGGTCGTAGTTCAGCCGTAGCAGTTCGATCACGTCTTCGACGTCTTCCTGATCCTGGATCTGGCGCGCCGCCGGGCCGACCTTGCCGGGGAACACAGGGTGGTCGACGATCCGTCCTTGTTCCCGCAACTCGCGCCAGACGTCCTTGGGAAACGAGAAGTGGGCTGCGCGGTCGCCGTGCAGGTGTCCGATTTCTCGGCTTCCGAGCCTGAAGGCGAACTCGCCGCGTCGTCCTGGCCCCGCCTCGACTCCCGGCCAAGAGGTGGCTTCGTCGGTTATCTGCCGGCTCGCCGATCGTGTCTCGTTCATAACGCCTCCCCGCCAGTACTGCCCGTTTCGAGCCACGCTACAAGTTCAAGTGCGCTTGAAGTCAAGCGCGCAGGTCTCTCGTTCTCTCAATAACGATCGATTTCGATCAAGCGCTCGTCACTGATGCCGAAGTGGTGGGCTACTTCATGGAGGACAACCCGCCTCACCTCTCGGCGAAGGCTCTCCGCGTCCTGCCCGTAGAGACGCACGAGCGGGCCGCGGTAGATCGTGATCTTGTCCGGTAGCACCCCGCCGTAGTAGCTGCCGCGTCTGGTGAGCGGCACACCTTGATACAGGCCGAGCAACCGCTGGCCCGGAGGCGGTTCGTCTTCGACCACGATCTCGACGTTCGACATGCGCGTACGCAGGTCGGACGGCAGCGACTCGAGCGCATCCTGGACGTATTCGTCAAACCGCCCTGCAGAATCGAGGAGACTGCCTTCCATCTCGAGAGAGTAGATCGCCGTGGGCTACAAGAGTCGGAAGCGGACATGATCGGATGAGGCGCGCCGTGGGCGTCTTCGTGCTCGGCTTTCTCACCGCCTGCGGCGGCGCTTCGGGGCGGACCGTTTCCGGCGGCACGGACTGGCGCATGTTCGGCTACACCCCGGTACGCCAGAACAGCGGCCCCGTTTCCACCGGGATCACGGCGAAGAATTTGGCCCGGTTGCGCCGGCAGCGCGTGCAACTCGACGGCACCGTCGATTCCTCGCCCATCTACCTCCACGACGTCCGGGTCGGCGGGCGGGTTCGCGATGTGTTCTTCATGACGACGACGTATGGAAAGACGGAGGCGATCGATGCGGCGGACGGCCGCGTGCGCTGGCGCTATACGCCCGCCGGCTACTCGCGGTGGGCGGGGACGTACCGAATCACGACCGCGACGCCGGTCGCCGATCCGAACCGGGCCGCGATCTACGCCGCCTCACCCGACGGCGTGGTCCAGAAGCTGCGCGTCGCGGACGGGCACGTCCTCTGGCGGGTCGCGATCACGCGCTTGCCCGAGCGCGAGAAGATCGCCTCTGCGCTCAACTTCGCGCAGGGGCATCTGATCGCGACGACCGGCGGTTACATCGGCGATGCACCGCCGTACCAGGGCCACGTCGCGATCATCGACCCGAGCAGCGGCCGGCTGCTTCACGTCTGGAACTCGCTTTGCTCGGACCGCCGCGGGCTGATCGTGCCGAGCAGCTGCCCGAACAGCGACTCCGCGATCTGGGGACGCTCGGGCGCCGTCGTCGAGCCGGGCAGCGGCGCACTCCTTGTTGCGACCGGCAACGGTCACTTCGACGGCAAGACCTCCTGGGGCGACTCGCTGCTCCGGCTCTCCGCGAACGCGTCGCGGCTGCTCGGAAGCTGGACGCCGACGAACCAGGCGGAGCTCGACGCCGGCGACGTCGACCTCGGCTCCACGTCGCCGGCATTGCTCGGCGGCGGGCTCGCCGTGCAGAGCGGCAAGGACGGGAAGATCCGACTCCTAGATCTGCGCAGACTCTCGCTCGGCCATCTGGGCGGCGAGCTGCAGACGGTGCGCGCGCCCGGCGGCTCGGGCCTCTTCACCGCGCCCGCCTTGTGGCGGTCCGGCGGCGCGACGTGGCTGTTCGTCGCCGACGACGGCCTCGACGCCTGGAGGCTGCGCGGCCGCCGCCTCGTCCGCGCTTGGTCTGCGAGCGGTTCTGCGACGAGTCCCGTCGTCGCCGGCGGACTTCTCTACGTGTTCGACCCGGACGCTAACGGACTCCATGCCTACGTACCGAGCAGCGGCAAGCTAGTTGCGACGCTGCCGGCCGGCCGAGGTCACTGGAACAGCCCGATCGTCGCCGACGGCCGCATTGCCCTACCCGAAGGCGACGCGAACGACCACGCGACGAGCGGCGCGCTCAACATCTACCGCTAGCAATGCCCCTTCAGTGAACTGTTGCCGGCGACCATTGGCCGGCACGCGCGCGCCGCAGAACGCAAAGTGGTGCAGATTCGTTCCGCTGCGTGTTGACATGCCCTCGCGATAGCACGAAACTCGCGGCAGCAGCGCCTAGACCACGCGCGGCAGCCGCCGAGGCTTCGGAGTTTCCTCTCCGACTTCCATACGGGCCTAGAGCTGGCAGGGGAGCACGGTGTGCTCTCGGGGACTGGGTAAAGAGAGGGAGTAACGTGGAGAACGACCAGGTGTATTGGCTTCGGCATTGTGAGGGTTTCCGGGTCGAGACACGCGACGGCCGCCTTGGCTTCGTCGAAGAAATTCGTGACGGTAAGGGACCCGAGGGGCGGGAGACGCTCGCGATCAGGGTTGGAGCGCTGGGCAGGCGGCTACTGCTCGTCTCGGCCGCCGAGGTCGAAATAATCGTGCCGCGGGCGAAGCGAATCTGGCTGCAATCGCCCGTTTCGATCATCGGGAGCGACGCATCCGGCGCCTGAAGTGGGTCGAAATATCGTGGTCGAGCTTGAGGCGCGTGAAATCGATTGGGCTTATGCGCCCGGTCGAAGCGTGCGTGGGTTCGCCTTCAACGGCGAGGTGCCGGGCCCGCTGATCGAGGCCGAGGTTGGCGACACGATCCAGGCGCGATTCACGAACAACCTTTCTCAGTCGAGCACGATCCACTGGCACGGGCTCCGCGTGCCTGCGGATATGGACGGAACGGAGGCGGTGCAACCGCCGGTTGAACCGGGTGGAACGTTCGAGTACCGATTCGTCGTCCCGGACGCCGGGACGTTCTGGTACCACTCGCACGTCAACGAGACCGAGCAACTGGAGCGCGGCCTCTACGGTGGCTTGATAGTGCGCGGCGCGGACGAGCCGACGCTCGACGCCGAGCGAGTTCTTCACCTCGACGATCTCAAACTTGGCCCCGATGGTGATCTGGCTCCGTTCGGCGACGAGCACGAGCTGCACGCTGGGCGCGAAGGCGACGTCCGGCTCGTGAACGGCCGGCAAGAGCCCGAGCTCGAGATCGCCGCCGGGCAGATCGAACGCTGGCGAATCGTCAACGCCGCCAACACGCGGTTCGTGCGCCTCTCGCTCGGCGCACGGCCGTTCTCGATCCTTGGCACCGACGGCGGGCTTCTCCCTTCACCTTTGCAAACGACGGAGGTGTTGATCACACCGGGCGAGCGCGTCGATCTCGCCGTCGGGCCCTTCGCCGAGGGGGAGACACTGGAGATCGAAGCGCTCCCCTACGACCGCGGCAAGGGCGAAAGGCCACGGGAGCGCTTCGCGACGCTGCGGGTTGGGGCGACCGCTCCGTCACGAGCCGCGATCCCCGATGCGTTGCGGCGCATCGACCCGCTCGTCCCCGCGCACGCGGAACCAACCCGCACCCTCAGCATGAAGGCGCTCATGCACGGCGGGCAGCATCAGCGCGACGAGCCGGTACGCGTAGGCGAGCTTCAGATCTGGGACCTTGTCAACGAAACGAGCCAGGATCATCCCTTCCACCTACATGGTTTCTTCGTCCAGATCGTCGAAGAGAACGGCGAGCGGCCGCCGGTGCTCTCTTGGAAGGACACCGTGAACGTGCCGCGGAAGGGTCAGGTCAGGATTGCCTGGCTACCGGACGATCGTCCGGGCGAGTGGATGTACCACTGCCACATCCTCGAGCACCATGCGATGGGGATGATGGCGCACTTCGAGCTCCTCCCTGCCGTCCGCTGAAAAGTGGCTACCGCGCCACTTCCGGATGGCGCAGCAGAACGAAGAGCGCGATCAGCGCTGCCGGCACGACCATAAGGAACCCGACGGCAATCCCTGTTCTGCAGTCCGATCGTCTGCTGAAGCTGACCGAGACCGATGTAGAGCACGCCGGCGACGGCCGTTCGCCATCGTCGGCTTCCGCGCCACGTCGAACCGCCTCCTGCGCGTCTTCTTTATCGCCCACCCACTTCTGATGGCGGTCACCGTCACCGCGACGGGCAACCATTACTTCATCGACTCGATCGCGGGCGCCACGGCCGCCCTCGCCGCTCTCGTCATGGTCGCGCTCTACCGGCGCAGCCGCTCAGGCGCTTCCTGCACGCGCCGGGCGATCAACTCTTTCCAAGTCGTGCCGTCCCTCCCCCCGGCACGCAACGAGCCCGCCGCGGCCTGAGCGCCTCCTCGCGCCGCGGACGGGCTCGAACCGCGCTTGTCCACTCTGGCGGCACTCGCGTATCGTCGGGCCAGCCTTACGCGTTGTCTATCGCGTCAACTTCGATCGGCGCGCTCCTCGAGATACGGGTCGAAAAAGTCCACCACGACCGGCGCAAGCGCCGTCATCGACGTCCCTCACCCGCTCGGTCGAATGCGATCGGCGTGCCGTCTTTCGAGACCGCTTTGTTCATGGCTTCGTTCCCATCGTGGGCGGTGTCGCTCGTGCGTTATTCGATCGTAAGGTGGTAGGTGAAGGTCTTGTCGTCGCCGAACGTATTCGTTCCGTGCACGACGATCGTGTGCTCGCCCGGTGCCAGTGGTTTGAACATCATGAAGAAACCATCCAGCACCGCCGGCTGCGGGGAGCCGGTGATACATGGATCCAGCTTGGTTCGGAGGCTCAGGTCGCCGGTGATCGAGAACAGATCGTCGGAGGCGTAGCGGTAGTACCGCGCGTCGTGGTTGAGCGTCTGGCCGTCGAACCCGTTGAGCGTATGCCCGTCGAGCGAGACCTCCAGGAAGTCGACAGTGTCCAGATAGAAGGCAGCGTCGGCACGAAGGAAGTCGTAGAGCGATTGGCCGGGCGCCGGCTCGAAGCCGAATTCGGGCGGGCACGGATATGTGTCGACGACGGCCCCGATGTACAGGAAGAGCGACTTCTGGTGCGCGATCGTGCACGACCGAGTGCCGCTGAACACCGGGGGGCCGGCAATCCGCGCGATGTACCAGACCGGGCCCCGCTGATCGATTCCGCAGTTTGCGCCGGTAGGGTCGAACAACGCGCTGTGATCGAACGGCTGGCCGTAGACCCACTGCGTCGCTCTCTCTCCCCAGGTCGCCATGTCAGTGCCGTACGGGCTGGCGTCCTTCGGGAATAGCGCCGGGTTCGGATTGAACCCGTGGTCAGGGAACTGTTCAGCCGTAGCCGTAGCCGTAGCCGTAGCCGTAGCCGTAGCCGTAGCCGTCGACGACGCGACTGCCGCACAGGCAGCGGCGATGAGAACGGCGAGCGATATCCGTCGCATGAAAACCCTCCCCTTGACATGTTTTGTTGCCTGCACGCGAGGCTCGTCAAGCTAGGCGGCAGCGGCGCCCATTACTCGCCGTTTCCGGACAGATTGGGCGCCGGCTTCGGTGCTCACCCCTCGTCCCGACTGCCGAGCGCGTAGCGGATGCCGTCGGTATCCCCAAACATCGACCACCAGCCCCACGGCTCCCGGATAGGTGGCTGTGGGAACTCGACGCCGCGGGCGTTCAGTTCTCTGTACGTCTGCTCGAGGTCATCGCACTCGAACATGACGTTAGAGCTGGGCAATTCTGCAGGGACGTCGTTCTTCGCCTGCCCCGCGGGGCGGACGCTCAGCACAAGTCGAAGGCCCTTGTCTGGTGGCGTCACCTCGATCCAGCGCTCGTCGCCGTAGGGGCTGTCCTGAACGAGGTCGAAGCCCATCTTCTCGGTCCAGAAGTCCTTCGCGCGCTCCTGGTCGTCGACGTAGAGCACGACGTTGCTGACACCGGTGATCACGCCGGTTACCTCCTCGCTCTCGTGGATTCCAGGCCCGTCTCAGGCGTTCTGGAGTGGCCAGACGCAGGCGTGAACGCAGAGCCAGCCTCTTTCGCGTCGCTCGTAGGTGTCGACGTACCGGCTGTAGCTGCCCGGTTGCCGTGCCGTGCGGGCCGACACGACGGCCGTGTCGCCGTCGACGTGGACGGCCAGCTGGTCGATCGCGAGCGCCGGCGACGGGTTGCCTTGCAGGTTGTCGACGTAGCGCTCGCGGGCCCATGTCTCGCCGGTAACGCCGTCGAGGTACGAGAAGGAAGGCGAGAGGATCGGCTTCAGCAGTTCCCAGGAGCCCTGTCGGAATGCCTCGATGAATTGCAGGTTGAGTGTTCTCAGCGTCTCGGTGTCGTCCACGGCTTCCTCGCTTGTCGGTCACGGCTCGAGTCGATCGCCAAAGGTTGCTTGTCTGGCGTCACCGATTCTGGCCGGATCCGGACGTCTGGCGTTCAGGCTGTCCGAATTCGTCCGGTCGCGCGCGCGCGAGGCGGCTATATCTAAGCGGTGAGCTCGTTCGCCGCCGTGGTGACAACCGGGATCTATTGCCGGCCCGGCTGTGGCGCACGCCCACGCTCCGAGAACGTCAGGACGTATGCGCTCGCGGCGGCCGCCGAGGCGGCGGGCTACCGGGCCTGCCTGCAATGCCGGCCCTACCGGACGGCCCAGATGGTGGCCTGGACCGCACCGGAGCTGGTCTGCAGGGCGGTGGGCTTGATCCTCGACGGTGCGCTCGACGCGGGCACGGAGACCGACCTGGGCGGGCGGCTTGGGATTTCGTCGCGGCACCTGCGTCGCCTGTTCACGACGCATCTCGGGGTGACTCCGGACGGGCTGGCGCGCTCGGCGAGGACGCACTTCGCGCGGCGGCTGCTCGATGACACCGAACTCAGTGTTCTCGAAATCGCCTTCGCGGCGGGCTTCGGGAGCGTGCGCCAGCTCAACCGCGCCTGCCGGGAGGTGTTCCGGATGACGCCTCGCGAGCTGCGGGCCCGGCGGCGGGTCGCCGATCGCCTGGTGGCCGACGGGGGCCTTGCTTTGCGGCTGCCCTTCCGAGGGCCGCTTGACTGGAACAGGATGCTCGCCTACTTCGCGGCGCGCGCGATCCCCGGCGTCGAGGCTGTCTCGGCCTGCACGTACCGGCGAACGATCGTGGTCGGGGGCGATCCCGGCGTGATCGAGCTCTCACCGGGAGGCGACGATCACCTGCTGCTCGGGGCTCACCTGCCGCATTGGGAGGAGTTAATCCATATCGCCGCCGGTGCTCGCCGGATCGCCAGCCTCGACCTCGACCTCGACGAACCCGCCAGGCATCTCGCCGCCGATCCGATCATCGGGCCGTTGGTTCGCACGAGCCCCGGTCTCCGCGTGCCCGGCGCCTGGGACCCGTTCGAGACCGGTGTCCGCGCCATCATCGGCCAGCAAGTCACCATCGCGGCCGCCAACACGATCGCGGGGCGGCTCGTGCAGCGGCTCGGGGATCGCGTGCCGGGACTTGGACAGCTCGGCCTGACGCACACGTTTCCCTCGCCCGCGATCCTCGCCGGCGCCGACATCGACGGTGTCGGGCTCACGCGCGCCAGGGCGCAGGCGATTCGCGCGTTTGCGCGCGCAGTCGCCGAGGACAAGATTCGTCTCGACCGCAGCGTCGGCCTGGACGCGTTCGTCGACTCCGTCACCGCGATCGACGGCCTGGGCGCGTGGACGGCGCACTACCTCGCCCTGCGGCTCGGCGAGCGCGATGCCTACCCCGTCACAGACATCGGACTTCGGCGGGCGCTCGCCCAACACGTTCCCCGGTCGGTCCGCACGCCCGGCGCGCTTGCGGAGCGATGGCGGCCGTGGCGGGCACTCGCGGCGACGCACCTCTGGATGGCCGACGGCGCGGCGCGGACGCGGTCCGCGGGCGAGGCTGCGTGAGCCGTCCCGACGACGACGCGAGCGCGGTGCTCCATGCGCCTCGACGTGATCGTCGCTACGTGGGCGCCCGGCGGCAATCTCCCGCCGCTGCTCGGCGTTGCCGCCCTGCTTAGGGCGCGCCGGCATCGCGTGCGAGTGCTCGCCTCGCCCGCAACGAGCGCCGCTGCTCGGGCCGCGGGGTTTGAGACGCTGGAGTACCGCCGCGCGCCGCAACCTGATCCGGCCATCCCCTTCGAGGCGCAGGCCGAGCGGGTAATGCGAGAGATCGCCGGCACGGCGATCGCCTGCGACGTCCACGACCTGCTCGTCGAAACGATCCCCGATCTGCTTGTCGCCGACTGCATGTTGCCGGCAGCGCTTGCGGCCGCCCAAGCGACCTCGACGCGAGCGGTGTCGGTCGTTCACTTCCTTTACGGGCCCGCCCGTACGCAGATGGCAACAAAGCGCAGCAGCTGGACAACGGACCTCGGGCAGCTGAACGCGACCCTCCGCCTCCTCGACCAGCCTCCCGCCGCGACCGCGCTCGCAGCCTGGGAAGCACCGGATCTCCTACTCGTCACCGCGCCGAGGTGGTTCGACCTCGCGATCGAGTATCCGCGCAACGTCGTTCATGCCGGCCCGCTCGCCATCCGCACGAGTTCCTCGCCCGTCACCGCGCGCAGCACCCGGCCGCGTATCGCGGCAGCGTTTAGTACGACGGCGATCGACGGCCAGACAGCGCTGATCCAGCGTGTCTGTGATGCGATCGCAGGCGCCGATCTCGACGCAGTGCTCACCCTCGGCCCGGCGCAACGCCGTCATGCCTTCACTGCTCCTGGCAACGTCCAGGTGGTCGCTTCGGCCGATCACGATCGGCTGTTCCCGCAATGCCGAGCGATCGTCTGCCACGGCGGCCTGGGAACGGTTCTCCGCGCACTGGCACACGGCGTCCCGCTGCTGCTGCTCCCCCTCGGCCGCGACCAGCACCTCAACGCCGAACGAGTCACCCGGCTCGGCGCCGGAATCCACCTCGACGCCGACACGAGCTCGGACACGATTCGGAGGGCCCTCGAGCACCTCCTCGAAGGGCCGCAGTTCCTCCGAGCAGCCGCAGCCGCCAGAGCCCGCATCGCGGCAGAGAAGCCCGACGCCTCGGCGGTCCGGGCGCTCGAACGCATCGGACGCCTCCCGGCAGCGTCGTAGCGAGAGGCTCTCCTTCGGTAACGTAGCGCGATGGATCCTGAGCGGGCCCGCGAGCTCTTGGCCGGCGAGCGCGAGCGGATCGAAAGCGCGCTCGCGAGACTCGGCCACCAGGACACCGGCGAGCCGGCGGACGAGGTAGATCCTGCCAACCTGGCGTCCGATCTCTATCAGGCCGAACTGAATGAGGGTCTTGCAGACGATCTACGCCGAGAGCTCGCCGCCGTCGAGCGGGCCGAAGCTCGACTTGCCGCCGGCACCTACGGCCTCTCGATCGAAAGCGGCAAGCCGATTCCGGACGAACGTCTCCAGGCTCTCCCGACGGCCGAACGGACCGCTGAAGAGGAAGCACGGTAGAGGCACCGCGCCTAGCGCGAACGGAAACGCGCTCGCCTCAGGAATACCAGCTCCGCCGAAGATGCTTGAGCACTCAAAGTAAATCGCAGCAAGATCCGCGGATTCGCGATCCCGACCGAGGAGTCCTTCATGTCCGAGATCGGGCCAGAAGGAGCGCTCTACGTCGGATCGCCCGAAACCGTCGCGCAGAAGATCGCGCAAAACCTCACCACTCTCGGCGCGAACTGCTTCGATCTGAAATACGGCATGGGGGGTCTCTCCCATCAAGCCCTCATGACCACCATCGAGCTCTACGGCAACCAGGTCATCCCGCGCGTCCGCGAGCTCCTGGCGTGATCGCTGCGCTCACCGGTTTCGGTACCCGGCGAGCGCAGCACTCACACGAGCCCGTCCTAGCAGGAAAAGAGAAGCGCGTTGCTCGGCGCCGACACGTTCCCGGATGTGTCGGCCGCCCTGAGCACGATCTCGGTCGGGCCTGGCGCGCGGCAGTACGTGACCGTCGAGCCGTAGCCGATCACCCCGTCGTCGAAACGTTCGCCGTTGAGGTACACCTCGTAGAGGATCTGCGACTGCGGATCGGTGTCGTCGGTGGACTGATCCCAGTTCAGCCACGCCTCTGGCGGCGAGGTCTCGGACGAGAACCTCAGGTTGGCCGGCGCCGTCGGAGCGACGTTGTCGGTCTTGGCCGGCGTCGTGACGGACAAGAGGTTGCTCTGCGCGGTGTTGCCGTAGTAATCGCGCGCCGTGACTTTGAACTCGTGGGTCGTCTCCGGCGAGAGGTACAGAATGGTCCGGGCTCTGGACCCGATCGTCTCTGCGTACGGGCTCCCGTCGACGAAGAGCGTGTAGAAGACCTGGCTCGTGTTATCGGTGGACGCGGTCCAGGAAACGGAGACCCGCGCCGGGTACACGGACGTCGCGGTCAGCGTCGGGCCGGGCTCGGCGCCGTCGTATCGGGCGGCGTCGTGTACGTGACGCTGTTGCTGGGCGCTGAGCGGTTGCCTGCGGCGTCGAGCGCGACGACCGTCCACGTGGTCGTGCGATCGGGCGCCAGCGTCGGGTACGTGAACGAAGTCTGAGGCGGGTCGACCCTGAAGCAGCCCGCTCCGTTCGTCTGGACGCAGTACCACCAGTTCGTGGAGTTGTCGGTCGAGGCATCCCAAGCGAGCGAGATGCTGGTAGCCGAGCTCGCCGTGATCCGAAGATTCGTCGGCGCGGTCGGCGCTTGCGAGTCACCTGAGGACGGAGGAGGCGGCGGCGGCCGCTTGGCCGTCGCCGCTGGGACGAAGACGAAAGCGAGGGCCAGCACGCTTGCGGCAAATACCGTGCTTCGGACGGACATACGGCTCCTCCCGGCGGCGCTGACAGTGCACCTGGAAATACGCCCTCATTCACCGCCGGATTGCCGCGGTTCCCCAGCGCGGGTCTCCACCCGGAGCCCCGCTTCCGCGACGCGTTCGGCCTCTCTGCTGACCGCTTACGCGCTTATCCGCCGGCCATCGCCGCGACCTCACCTCATGCCACGACCCACCGGCGTCGCTCGACTACCGGACCGCGAACGTGCCCTGACCGAGGAGCTGACCGTAGTGCGCTTGCGAGCGGGAACCGAAGCCGGGCCAGACGTACCAGCGGTACAAGCCGCTCTTCAACTCGTATCGCCGGGCTTCGTAGGCCCAGGATCGGGTCGTACGGAGCTTCGTCTTGTTCGGCCAGGCGCTCAAGACTTTCCGCCCGCCGTAGTAGAGCTGAACGTTGTAGTAAGACGCCTTCGGCACGCCTTCCCACATCAACAGTGGCGGTGCCTTCACGACCACGCCGTCACGTGGCAGACGAAGCAGAATGCTCGCCGGTACAACGACCGTTGCCCCGCGTGAAGCGTTCCCTGCACGGTCGTAACTGAGCACCGCGTAGCGATAGTAGAGGCCGTTCTTGAAATGCCTGTCGGCGTAGCTCTTGCGTGCACCCGTGTAGACGAGCCTATGCGGCGGATCTTTCGGGCTCGTGGAAACGAGAATCTTGACGTGGTCGAAATCATCATCCGACGGACGCGACCATGCGAGTTCCAGGACGCCATACCTCACGTTGCGCCTGATTCGCTTCACATCGCCGGGCGGCTTGCGGTCGATGACTGCCGGGGTCAGCGCTCTGATCTGCCACGAATACGACGCCGCGCTCGCGTCGGTGTTCCCTGCGGCATCCACCGCCTGCACCGTGAAGGCGTGCGTGCCGTCGCCGAGACCGGCATAGGTCTTCGGCGACTCGCACGGAGCGAGCCCGCCCCCGTCGAGACTGCAGACGAAGGTCGAACCCGTTTCGCTGCTCGTGAAGGCAAACGTTACGGACCTGCTGCCGCTCGACGCGACGTTGCTGGTGATTACTGTCTCCGGAGCGACGGTGTCAATCATCCACGTGTACTTGGTCTCTGTACCCGTGTTCGTCGCGACCGCCCGAACCGAGAACGTGTGCGAGCCGTCGGCGAGGCCGGTGTACACCACAGGGCTCGTGTTGCCGCACGGAGCGAGGGGGGCGTCGAGCGCGCATTCGAATCGTCCGGCAGTCGTGGACGAAAAGGCGAAGCTCGCGGACGTCTGATTGGTAATGCTCGGCGGGTTCTGCGTCAGGGTGACCACGGGCACGACCGTGTCGATCGTCCACTGGAACGAAGCGACCGCGCTCGCGTTACCGGCCGCATCCACCGCCCGCACGAAGAACGTATGCAGACCGTCCGCGAACGGGCCAAACGAAGCACCGCTCGCGCACGCCGCGAACGCAGCCGCATCCACACGACACTCGAAGCCCGACGCACCCGCCGAGTCAAACGTGAACGTCGTCGAAGGCGTCCCCAGCACAGCCGCGTGAGCGGCGATCGTCGGCACAGCCGGCGCAACCGTGTCGATCGTCCACTGGACGGAGGCGGCCGCGCTCGCGTTCCCGGCGGCATCCACCGCCCGCACGAAGAACGTGTGCAGACCATCGGCGAACGGGCCGAACGAAGCACCGCTCACGCACGCCACGAACGCAGCCGCATCCACACGG